>JAEEGL017361802.1_pt1 | contig 52539 bp, 36 predicted proteins | sample 9134231 | NCBI WGS metagenome assembly JAEEGL01 (sample SAMN16246548, study PRJNA631951) | gut metagenome | biome: gut microbiome; feature: rumen; material: fiber-attached | host: Bos | place: Iran: Karaj | collected 2018-10
AGTTAAGCCCGCCTGCGCCGATGGTACTGCAATGCAATGTGGGAGAGTAGGAGGCCGCCCGCTTTTACATACACTCCAGGGTCCTGTCACGGAGACGACTCCGCACAGGACCCTTTTTTTGTGTCCTCCACAAGCTATCTTTTTGTTTATAGTGGGGAAGTCTATATAACATTGCTAAATTTTTAAGTAATAATTTAATCAAATAAGTGTATGTTATACTTTTTATTGATTAATAGACTGATAACTATAATTAGCTAAAGGTTTGCTTTATGTGTTTGATTGTTTATGGTATACAAATAATTACTATTCTTTTTACATTTGTATATGTAAATCTTTAAATTCACAAATTTAAATAATTGATAATCAGTATGATATAATGTCTTTCAAAATCTTAAAAATGGTCAAAATATCGTATGTTTTTACCCTTATATCATATAAAATGATTAACTTTGCATCGTGTTAAATAAATGAGTAGACATTCTTTATTGTGTCTGTTCAAAGTAAATAACAGGAGTTTTTGCTGGATGTCTTTTTCTCTTTTCCAGCACTCAGGTTTCTAAACCAGCTCCATAAATTTTTTTATAATGAGTATTTTAAAGAGATTTTTAATTATTGTTTTTGTAGCTTTATTAGGCTTTGCTAATAAAGTAAATGCGCAGAATGCCGATTTTGATTGGAATCCAGTAATGAATGCTATTATCCAGGTTGAAAGTAAGGGCAATCCCAATGCCAGATGTGGTATATATTGTGGAATCCTTCAGATTTCACCTGTTCTTGTGAAAGACTGCAACCAGATTTTGAAACGTCGCAATAGTAGCAAGCGCTTTTCACTGGCTGATAGATTTAATGCCGCAAAGTCGAAGGAGATGTTTGTTCTTATTCAGTCATTCTACAACCCCCAGAACAATGTCGAGCGCGCCATTCGTATGTGGCAGGGCGGCATCAACTATAATATCCGTCGCACACAAAGGTATTATGAGAAGGTAATGAGTTATATGAATTGATATATATCCCTTATACATTTCTTTCTTGTCCGGTGATGGCTCTTGTGAGTAGTTGCCGGATTTTTTATATCCTTTCCTGATGGTCAGTTGCTCATAAGCACTGTACCATGGTACACAAGACGCATTTAGAATTTTGTCCTTCCAGAATTGAATTCTGAAACAGAATTCTTAAACACCTGCAGCAGATCCACTGTTTCTTACTACCCCTAAGACTCGCTTGTATGATAAAAAAGGTTCTCAACATTGTTGAGAACCTTAATGGTTGCGGAGGCAGGATTCGAACGTGCGACCTCCAGGTTATGAGCCTGGCGAGCTACCAACTGCTCCACTCCGCGATGTTTTCCTTTTTGCGATGCAAAGGTACTACTTTTTCGCCATTCCACCAAATATTATATTCTTTTTTTTCATTTTATATTCACATTTCCCTTTTCAGTCGTTATTTTTGTGTAATAATTTGTCGTTTTTAAATAAAACCACTAAATTTGCACACTGAAATGTTAATGTGCAATTAATATTATTCATTATGTCCATCTCTAAAACAAGACAGTTGCTGGTCGATGTCGCACGCCAGTTATTTGCTAAGAATGGTATCGAGAATACAACGATGAACGATATCGCTGTAGCATCAGGTAAAGGCCGCCGCACCTTATACACTTATTTTAAAAATAAGGAAGAGGTCTACTACTCTGTTATAGAGTCAGAGTTGGAAAGACTGTCTGACAGCCTTGAGGAATTAGCGGCAAAAAAAATCAGACCTCAAGACAAAATCATGGAACTTATCTATATGCACCTGAATATGATCAAGGAGACTGTGGTGAGAAACGGAAATCTTCGAGCCGAGTTCTTCCGGAATATTTGGATGGTGGAAAAAGTGAGGAAAAAGTTTGATGAGGATGAAATTGCTCTCTTCCGCAAAGTTTATGCTGAAGGTAAGGAAGAAGGTGAATTCGATATCGACGATGTCGATCTGGTGGCTGATATAACCCATTATTGTATCAAAGGACTTGAAGTGCCCTATATCTATGGAAGACTGGGACATGGACTCACAGAGGCTACAAGCCGGCCCATGGTGGCAAAAGTGGTGTACGGCGCTTTAGGAAAGAATTATCATAAACCTTAATTATTTGTTATTTCATTATGAGTTTACTTACAGGAAAAACTGCACTCATTACAGGTGCAACCCGTGGTATTGGCAAGGCTATCGCCTTGAAATTCGCAGAAGAAGGGGCTAACATCGCTTTTACAGACCTTGCCCATGTTATTGAACAGATTGGTGATGAGACCGTGGCCGAAATTGCAGCTTTCGGCGTTCAGGTGAAGGGATACGCCAGCGATGCTTCGAAGTTTGATGAAACCGAAACGGTAGTGCAACAGATAATGCAGGATTTTGGCAGGATTGATATCCTGGTCAACAATGCCGGTATTACAAAAGATGGTCTGATGCTCAAGATGACCGAAGCACAATGGGATGCCGTCATCAATGTGAACTTGAAGTCGGCTTTCAATTTCATCCATGCTTGTACGCCTATTATGATGCGACAGAGAGGTGGTTCCATTATTAATATGTCATCAGTTGTAGGTGTGCACGGTAATGCGGCACAGTGCAATTATGCCGCTTCAAAGGCTGGATTGATAGCTCTTGCAAAGAGTATCGGACAGGAAATGGGCAGAAGGGGTATTCGTGCCAATGCCATCGCTCCTGGATTCATTGATACACCCATGACACAGGCGCTGCCTGAGCAGGTGCGGAAGGAGTGGATGGAGCGCATTCCTCTTAGAAGAGGCGGTACTCCTGAGGACATTGCCAATGTATGTGTTTTCCTCGCTTCTGATTTGTCATCCTATGTAACCGGACAGGTTATTCAGGTTGACGGCGGTATGAACATGTAAAACAGCTATTCATTATCATATAGGGGAGTGTGGCAGCACACTCCCTTTTTCTAAAAATCTACACATTTATGCAAGTCGTCTACGAAGATAACCATATTATCATTGTTTCGAAAAACAGTGGAGAAATAGTTCAAGGCGATAAAACAGGCGACACGCCTCTCTCTGAATATGTCAAACAGTATATAAAAGAGAAGTATGCCAAACCTGGAAACGTGTTTCTGGGAGTGGTGCATCGGCTTGATAGACCTGTTGCCGGTTTGGTTGTCTTTGCAAGAACTTCTAAAGCTCTTTCAAGGTTGAACGAGATGTTCAGGAAAGGGGAGGTTCATAAGACTTACTGGGCTATAACCACACATAGACCAACCGAAAATGAAGGTATGATAGAAGGTTGGATTTCAAGAAATGAAAAGTTAAATAAAAGCTTTCACCACAATAAAGAAGTGCCTGAAAGCAAGCATGCTGTATTACGTTTTAAACTTCTTGCATCCTCTCAGAGATACCATCTGATTGAAGTAAATCTACTCACTGGGAGACATCATCAAATCAGATGCCAACTGGCTTCTATTGGCTGCCCCATCAAAGGTGACCTGAAGTATGGAGCGCCTCGCTCTAATCCTGATGGAAGTATCTCTCTGATTTCTAAAAAAATACAATTTGTTCACCCAATCAGCAAAAAAGAAATATATGTGGAGGCACCACTCCCCAATGAAAGATTATGGAGGGAGATAACTGAAAACGTGAAATAATCTTCTTTTATGCTATTTTTGAAAGCCTTTTTGCTTTAATTTCCAAAAAAATCGTTTACTTTGCATTGACCTAACCATTCTTACATAGACGTAATGGTATGAAAAAAGTGATGAAATGGGTTGTTATCATTCTGTTGATACCACCTCTTCTCTTTTTACTTCTGACGTTGCTACTATATCTGCCTCCCATCCAAAATTGGGCGGTAAAACATGTTGCTGATTATGCTTCTGAGCAAACGGGAATGGATATCTCTGTCGGTCATGTTTCGCTAAAATTCCCTCTCGACCTTCAAATAGACGATTTTCAGGCACTTAAAGCAAATGACAGTATTCCAAATGTAACCGACACCATAGCCAAGGTGGAAAAAATGGTAGCAAAAGTCCAGCTTAAGCCGTTGTTTAAGAAAAAGGTTGAAGTGGATGCTCTCGAACTTTCCAATGCTATTATTAATACCGACGGACTTATACCCGACACCAGGGTGAAAGGAACTGTGGGTAACATCAACATGCAATGCCATGGGATTGATTTGGAAAGGCAAACACTGAGAGTAGACAATGCTTTGATTGAGGAGGCGATGATTGATGTTGCCTTGGCTGACACTGTTCCACCAGATACCACCGAAACGGAGAATCGTTGGATAATATATGCCGATAACCTTCAAGTGTCCAATAGCAAGATCAATGTTCACATGCCGGGCGATACGCTGTCTGTGGCAGCAGATATCGGCCATTTTACAGCAAAAAACGGCTCTTTTGACCTTGGTGAGGAAAAATACATAGTGGCTAAGGCTGAGTTGAAAGATGGCTCAGTGAGATATGATAATAATTTTGAAAAGCCTGTCGACGGACTGGACACCAATCATCTTCATCTCAGCGAACTAAATATTTCTGTTGATTCCGTCTCTTATTCTGGCCCTCATCTTGATGCAAATATTAGCCATTTTGCCTTTAAGGAAAAAAGTGGTTTACAGGTGGAAAACCTGTCAGGAAAAGTCGCACTGGATTCCGCTCACGTCTCAGTCAAGGAACTCCAGTTGAAGACTCCCGATTCTCATTTGGCAGCAGATGTGGAGATGGATTTGGATGCCTTTGATGACAAACTTCCTGGTGTGTTCTATACTGATGTCAATGCTTCGATAGGCAAGCAGGATATGATGCGCGTCTTGGGTAATCTGCCAGAAAAAACTCGAAGAAAGTGGCCATCACAGCCCATGATGGTATCGGGAAAGATTAGAGGCAATATGAATCATGCCGATTTTGAGGGATTACACATTGACTGGCCTTCTGCTATGACTATGCACGCCAGCGGATATGTCAACAATCTGGCACGTCCTGAACAATTGGATGCTTCTGTACATCTTAAAGGCAAAACGGGTAATCTTGATTTCGTGACATCCATGCTTGATCCAGATATCGCCCGTAATGTCAACATCCCGAGTGGTATCTCGCTGGAAGGTGATATCAAGACAAAGGGTTCTCAATATGCCGCCAACATGAATGTATCTGAAGGCAACGGGAACATAAAAGCTAATGTTGATTTCAATAGCAAGACTGTTGCATATTATGCACGAATTGACGCCGAGCGCTTCCCCGTTAATCATTTTGTCAAAAATATCCCCGTAGGACCGCTCACGGCTCATATAGAGGCGAAAGGGCAGGGAACCGATTTCCTTTCAAAAAACACCTCATTGCAGGCTAAAGCTCTTATCGCCGATTTCAAATATGACAAATGGCAACTTAATGGGGTAAAAGCTGACGCCACCTTGAAGAACGGACTGGTTAACGCCGATATCGACAGCCATAATGCCCTCCTTGATGGCCATGTGAACTTCAATGCATCTCTCGATTCAAAACGACTGGACGGCAATTTCACCTTTGATATGAACAATGCCGATTTGTATACTCTTAGGGTGACTGACACTCCACTCACCATAGCGGGAAGGGGAAATCTTGATATTCATTCTGACCTGAAGGACAACCATAGTTTGAAAGGCCATGTCGAGGATGTCTCACTGACATATAAAAACGCTTTCTACCGACCCGACAATATCGAGCTTGATGTGCTCACACGTACAGATACCACCTATGCTTATGTCAATTGCGGTGATTTCCATCTTAATATGAATGGTAAAGGTGGATACAAACGGCTTTTGAAACAGTCGGAACAGTTTTCTGACGAACTAATGGCACAGTTAAAGGAGAAAAGGATTGATGAGCAACAGTTAAAGAATCATCTACCCGACATGAACCTTTATTTGGAAAGCGGAAAAGAGAATTTCTTTGTCGATTTGTTGGAGGAATCTGGATTTTCTTTTAAAAATATTCTGGTTGACCTCACTTCCTCGTCTTCAATGGGACTCAATGGAAGGGTGAGTGTAGACTCTCTTGTGGCCGAAGGATATCAGCTTGATACCATAAGGATGAATGTGGCCACCGATGAGGAGGGTATACGCTATAACGGACAGGTCAGAAACAATGCCGACAATCCTCAATATGTGTTTAATGCCTTGCTCGACGGGGCTGTTTCAGGTGGGGACGCATTCCTTCATGCTAAAGTTTTTGACAAAAAAGAAAAACTGGGCGTTGATCTTGGTTTGAAGGCTGCCATGCAGCAAGATGGAATAAGATTGCAGCTTATAGACACCAACCCTATCATTGGATTCATTCCATTTGAGGCCAATAAGGATAACTATATTTTTCTTACAAATGACAAACGTCTGTCGGCCAACTTGAATCTGATTGCAGAAGACAAGACGCGTCTGCAGGTTTATACCAATGACGAAAATCTTGACGCTTTACAGGACCTTACAGTCAGTGTCGAGAATTTTGATCTGGAAAAAATCCTCTCAGTGTTGCCTTATTTGCCTGATGTGAAGGGTATTGCCAATGGCGACTTCCACTTGATTCAGACTTCTGAGACAGTTTCTGTCTCAGGCGACTTGGGTGTGGACCGACTTGTCTATGAAGGTTCAAAAATGGGCGACTTGAGCACTGAATTTGTTTATATGCCTAATGATGACGGTTCACATTATATTGATGGCATCCTCTATTACCAAAAAGAAGAGGTGGGAACTCTTACCGGCTCTTATTTTCCTGACAATGGCGGTAGAATCGATGCTGATTTTACATTGAATCGTACACCGCTTTCTTTAATCAATGGTTTTATCCCAGACCGTATAGTTGGATTTAAAGGATATGCCGCAGGAAATATGACCATTAAGGGACAACTCGACAATCCGGCTGTCAATGGATCTCTCACGCCCGACTCGGCCTATGTCTTCAGCCAGCCCTATGGCGTGGAGATGAAAATGGAGGAAAGAACCTTGAAAATCGTGGGTAATCATCTCAATTTTGAGGATTACAAGTTCTATGCTCCCAACTCAACTCCGCTCACTATCAATGGCTCCCTTGATTTCTCACGATTGGACCGTATGTTCCTTGATTTGAGAATGAGCGCACGCAATTTCCAACTCATCAATTCGAAAGAACAGCCCAATTCTGAAGCTTATGGTAAGGCTTTCGTCAATTTCTTCTCCCGAATCAACGGACCTGTTGATGCTCTGACCATGAGGGGAAAACTCGATGTTTTGGGCTCTACGGATATGACCTATGTGCTGCGTGATTCTCCTCTGGCAATGGATAACCGCCTTGAGGAACTTGTGCAATTCGTTAATTTTAACGACACTGTGCCTCAAACGGTGACTCGTCCGTCATTGAACGGATTCACTATGGATCTTTCCATGAGTATAGACAATGCGGCACAGATTAAATGTGACCTGAATGCTGACCACTCTAATTACATCGACCTTATCGGTGGCGGAGAACTGAGAATGCAGTATAACAGTATTGACAACCTGCGACTCAACGGACGATACACCCTTTCAAATGGTGAGATGAAGTATTCACTGCCTATCATTCCTTTAAAGACGTTCAACATTCAGGATGGCAGTTATATCGAATTTGCTGGCGACCCGATGAATCCGAAACTCCATATTACCGCTTTGGAAAAGATCAAGGCTGTAGTGGCTGATGAGGGCGGAGGAACAAGAAGCGTCGATTTCAATTGTGGCGTGGTGCTCTCGCAGACACTCAATGACATGGGACTAGAATTCGTGGTTGATGCAACTGATGATATGATGATAAGTGGTGAGTTGTCCTCTATGTCGAAAGAGGAAAGGGGAAAAGTGGCGGTCACAATGCTCACAACAGGGATGTATCTTGCCGACGGAAATACAAGCGGATTCACCATGAATGGTGCCCTCAGTTCATTCCTGCAGAACGAAATCAACAATATCACTGGCAACGCTCTGCGCAGCCTTAATTTCTCTGTAGGTGTTGATAATGCCACCGATGCTTCTGGCAATATGCATACGGATTATTCTTTCAAATTCGCAAAACGTTTCTGGAACAACCGGCTCAGTATTTCTGTAGGCGGAAAAGTGAGTACAGGGTCGGAGGTGGAAGAACAAAATCAGTCATTCTTCAATAATGTCACTTTTGAATATCGATTGAGCCCGACATCAAACAAATATCTTAAACTGTATTATAACAGAGATGCCTATGATTGGCTCGAAGGTGATGTAGGTGAATATGGTGGAGGCTTCCTTTGGAAAAGAAAGCTTGACCACTTCAGGGATATTTTCAAGTGGAACAATAATACCAATGTGATGCCCCGTCAGCAAACTCAACCGCAAATAAAAGACAGTGTTCAGACGATTAGAACAAATGAGTAGATTTTCAAGTAATATCATTTACCTGTCGTGCATGGCATTCTTGCTGCTCGTCATATCAGCATGTTCCACGACGTCCTCCTTGCCGGAGCAGGAGAAACTCTATGTGGGTATAGACAAAATAACCTATGCCGATTATGAGAAAAATGACCATTTTGTCGCAACGCAGGAAGAAGTGGAAGCAGCCTTGTCATGTCCTCCGAATGGTGCTCTTTTTGGCAGTTCTAAATATAAAAGTCCTTTCCCTATAGGACTCTATCTCTGGAATGCTTTCTCCAATTCCGATTCCAAATTTTCCAAATGGATAACCAAATCTTTTGCCAGCAAACCAATACTGATGAGTACTGTCAGCCCTGAACTGAGGGCCTCGGTGGCTCAGTCAACACTTGTTTCCCATGGCTATTTCAGAGGTACAGTCGAGTCTTCGGAAGTGGATACTAAAAATGAGAAAAAACAGAAAATCGGATATAAGGTAACTCCAGGACATCTTTTTACGATTGATTCAATAGAATATCGTAATTTCCCTCCCGAGGCCATGCTGCTTATTGACAGTACAAAGCAGGAATCATTGCTCCATAAAAACGACCCCTTCGATGTGTCTGCTTTGGATGGAGAGAGAAACCGTGTTGCTAATCTCTTGCGAAACAATGGATATTTTTATTTCCATCCCTCTTATTCTTCCTATTTGGCGGATACAATAAATGTTCCTGGAAAAGTTTGGGTGAGATTGCAAATGGCCGACAGCATTCCGGAAATTGCACTTCATAAATGGTATATAGGCAAAAGAGACATATTTCTGAAGAAAACTTTCATGGAGCAGGTGCCCGACACTATAACACGAAGAAATCTTACGGTTCATTTCAATGGAAAAAAACCGCCCCTTAGAACCAGGGTCATCTTGCGCGATTTGAAATTGAGGTCAAGACGTCTCTTCTCATACAGCGACTATGAGGAATCGGTCAACAAACTCACCAGCAATGATATTTTCAGCATGGTCGACTTCAAGTTTACTCCACGCGATACAACCTTGTATTGTGATACACTCGACCTTACACTCAACTGTGTATTCGACAAACCTTATGACTCTTATATCGAAACCAATCTAAGAGGCAAGACCACGGGTTTCTTGGGACCACAATTGGTTCTTGGTTTCAGCAAAAAAAACGCTTTCAAGGGGGGAGAAGTCGTGGATGTCAATCTTCATGGGTCATATGAATGGCAACTTGATCGTGATTATAAAGAACCTGGAACCAATGTCAATTCCTATGAGTATGGTCTTGATGCATCAATCACTCTGCCAAGACTCTTGCTGCCTTTCCAGTTGGCAAGAAGACGTTGGTATACCCAGCCGTCAACATTAATCAAAGCTTCTTCAAATACAGTGAACCGGTCGGGCTATTTCAAACGAAGAATCGTTTCCGGAGAATTCACTTACTTGTTCCAACCTAAACCTAATTGGCGGCATAAATATAGCCCCCTAATTGTGGAATACAACTATCTCAAAAGCGGAACAGAGCGTTTTTATGAAATGATGGAGGAGAATCCTTATCTTTTCATAACCATGCAGGATGTTTTCATACCAAAAATGAAATATACCCTTTCATGGTCAAGCCCCAAAACCTACCGTAACCCCTTGTATTGGGAAACCAGTATAAGTGAGGCGGGTAATCTCGTTTCATTGGGCTATATGATTGCCGGGAATAAATGGACCGAGAAACAGAAGGAAATGTTCAAGAATCCTTATGCACAATTCCTGAAACTCGAAACCGAGCTGACCAAAACATGGACTTTGAATGATGGGATGCAATTGGTTGGACATCTCAATGGTGGTGTGCTTTTCAGTTATGGAAACAGCGACTACGCTCCTTACACCGAACAATTTTATGTGGGCGGTGCCAATAGCATCAGAGCCTTCTCCGTAAGAAGCCTCGGCCCAGGACGTTACCGGTCGATGGAAAAGCGCTGGAGATATGTCGAGGAAACTGGTGATGTGAAATTTCAGGCTAATCTCGAATGGCGTATGCGTATTTGGGGCAGCCTGAATGGCGCAGTTTTTCTTGACACCGGAAATGTTTGGCTGCTCAATGAGGAAGATTATCGTAAGGATTCAAAGTTCCAAATGAAAAACTTCCTTGATCAAATGGCTGTGGGTACCGGATTAGGATTGAGATACGATCTCGACTATTTTGTTATTCGCCTTGACTGGGGATTTGGACTTCATGTGCCTTACAAAACGGATCACTCGGGGTGGTTTAATATCCCTTCCTTCAAGGAGGGCAATTCTCTCCACTTTGCCATCGGATATCCTTTCTGATAAAAACTATCAGCACAATGTTGGCCGTTTTGCAAAAAAATAGTAACTTTGCATGCTGTAGAAAACGCATCAACAGAAAACAATTAAAATTATTTTACATATTATTATGAAACCTACGCTTCTTCTTCTTGCTGCCGGTATGGGCAGCCGATATGGTGGTCTGAAACAGCTCGATGGATTAGGCCCCAATGGTGAAACCATTATGGACTATAGTATTTATGATGCCATTCAAGCTGGATTCGGAAAAATCGTGTTTGTCATCAGAAAAGACTTCGAGCAAGACTTCCGAGAAAAGGTGCTTTCAAAATATGAAGGTCATATTCCTGCAGAAATCGTATTTCAAAGTCTTGACAAATTGCCTGAGGGATTCTCTGTACCTGAAAACAGAGTGAAACCTTGGGGTACAAATCATGCTGTCATGATGGCGGCTGATGCTATCAATGAGCCTTTCTGCGTTATCAACTGTGATGACTTCTACAATCGCGATGCTTTTATGGTAATCGGAAAATTCTTGTCCGAACTTCCCGAGGGAAGCACTAACCAATATGCCATGGTCGGATTCAGAGTGGGTAACACCTTGTCTGAGAATGGAACAGTGGCACGTGGTATCTGTTCTAAAGATGATGAGGGCAACCTCACCACAGTGGTAGAGAGAACTGAAATAATGCGTGTGGAGGGGCCTGTATGCTACAAAGACGAAAATGGCAACTGGGTCGCCGTCGACGACAACACACCCGTTTCCATGAATATGTGGGGATTTACACCCGATTACTTTAATTACAGTGAGGAGTACTTCAAGGAGTTCCTTTCCAATCCCAATAATATGGCTAACCTGAAAGCTGAGTTCTTCATTCCTCTGATGGTGAATAAGCTCATCAACGAGAACACAGCTTCGGTCAAAGTGCTTGACACTACAAGCAAATGGTTCGGTGTCACTTATGCTGCCGACCGTGAGGGAGTGGTTGCACGTATACAGCAGTTGATAGATGAGGGTGTTTATCCTGCCAAACTGTTTTAATTATTTTTGGAATTACTAAATGTATCCTCTCTGACATTTCCATAAAGGCTAAGTTGGAGAGGATACCTTTTTGAGCATGTTCTTTTTTATTCGAATATTTCGCTTATCTACTTTGATAATTTGAACATGCCATTTTGAACGATTTGTTTTGAACATTAACTTCCAAAATGAACATTAATCTTCTTGAAGAGCAGAAGCTTGGACAACTAATACAAATTCTCCACAATGCCAGCCATGTGCTTTTGTGTTGTCACAAAAGTCCTGACGGCGATGCCATTGGGGCATGTCTTGGTTGGGCTGATTACCTTCGGCGTTGTGGCAAGGAAACAGCCATCGTTATTCCCGATGCAATGCCCGATTTCCTGCAATGGCTTCCTGGTGTCGGACAGGTTGTCAGGTACGACAAAAATAAGGTGAAAGCTGAACAACTTTTACAGGAGGCCGACCTCGTTTGTTGCCTTGATTTCAACAGTATGCATCGAGTGGCAGAGATGCAGGCGGTACTTGAGGCAAATACAGCTCCGAGAATATTGCTTGACCATCATCTTGAACCTGATATTGAAGCTACTCTCGTGGTGTCTGAACCTAAACTCTGCAGCACCAGTGAGATTGTGTTCCGTCTTATTTGGCAGTTGGATGGATACAATGATATGACAGAGAGTGGTGCGTCAGCGATTTATTGTGGTATGATGACCGATACTGGCGGTTTTACCTACAATTCATCTTATCCAGAACTGTATTATATCATAGGTCTTCTGCTTGCAAAGGGAATTGATAAAGACCGTATCTACAGGAGAGTATACAATAACTACAGCGAGATGTGCATGCGCATGAGAGGCTATGTCATCTCTCAGAAACTATGTGTGATGACTCCATGTCATGCGTCTTATTTCACACTCACCCGAAAGGAGATGAAACGTTTTCATTTTATTAAAGGCGATGCAGAAGGACTTGTCAACGAACCGCTGCGCATTAAGGGCATGAGACTTTCCATCTCGCTCAGAGAAGACACAGACAAGGATAACCTGATATGGGTCAGCTTGCGTTCTGTAGACCAGTTTTATTGTAACAAACTGGCTGAAAAATTCTTCAATGGGGGCGGACACGCCAATGCAGCGGGTGGAAAACTCATGTGCACAATGGATGAGGCTGTGCAGATAACCCACCTCGCCATTCTTTATTTTGCCAAGCAATACAATGGAGGTGGTTAAATTATGATAATTAATGACGTAGTGTCGGATTTAGTCACTTTTTTTCACTAAATTTGCATGTTTAAAACAAGATTGTCTTTATGAGAAATATCCGTATTTGTATTCTCGCTCTTTTCGGATTGATTCTATTCTCTGCATGCAATCATCATGAAACGTATGCTGACCAGAAAAAGAAAGAAAGAGCGGCAATCAACCAGTATCTGGTCGATGCAAAAATCAAAGTCATTTCAGAGTCTACTTTCAAACAAAATGGCTATATCACAAATGTAAGCAATAATGAGTACGTCCTCTTTGAGAACACCGGAGTCTATATGCAGATAGTGCGTATGGGATGTGGAGAGAAACTCAAAAACGGTGAAACGGCTAATGTGCTGTGCAGGTACAATGAATATAACCTTTTCACAGACTCTCTCCAGACTTCTAACAGGGTGCTCCATTATTCTTCCCGACCGGATAAAATGTCGGTAACTAAAAATTCCGGCACGTTTACAGCTTCATTCTCCTATGGAGTGATGGTCGATTATTATGGCACTTCTGTGCCATCAGGATGGCTCGTGCCATTTGCATACATCAATCTCGGACGGCCTGTCAATGAGACAGATGAGGTGGCGTATGTGAAACTCATCGTACCTCACTCGGAAGGACAAAAGATGGCTACACAAGCCGTATATCCATGTTATTATGAAATTACCTTTGAAAGAGGTGTATAATTAATTATAGCTTTTATTTATTCGTTTACATGACACTTATTAAGTCTATTTCTGGTATTAGAGGCACCATCGGTGGCCCGGCGGGCGATACACTCAACCCGCTTGATATCGTAAAGTTTACTGCTGCATACGCTACATTCATCTGTGAGAGTTCTGATGTGCGGACAGGTAAAATAGTTGTTGGCAGGGATGCCCGTATTTCAGGAGAAATGGTTCGCAGCGTGGTGTGCGGCACTTTGATTGGAATGGGATTCGATGTCCTTGATATTGGGCTCGCCACCACACCTACCACGGAACTGGCAGTCACCATGTCGGGTGCTGATGGTGGTATTATTATCACAGCCAGCCATAATCCACGACAGTGGAATGCTCTTAAACTGTTGAATGCCAATGGTGAATTCTTAACGAAAGATGATGGCAATCGTGTTCTTGAAATAGCAGAAAAGGAGGCTTTCTCCTTTGCTGATGTTGACAAGTTGGGACATTATTCACGTGACGACTCATTCGACAAACGTCATGTTGATGCGGTGTTGAATCTGAAATTGGTAGACTGTGATTTAGTAAAAAAAGCCAAATTCAATGTTTGTGTAGATGCCATAAACAGCGTGGGGGGTGTGATCCTGCCCAAACTGCTCGATGCGCTTGGAGTTACCTATACTGTTCTCAATGGAGACCCTACCGGTGATTTCGCCCACAATCCCGAACCGCTTGAGAAAAACCTTTCGGGCATCATGGCTGAGATGAGCACAGGAAAATATGACCTTGGTATTGTGGTGGATCCTGATGTTGACCGACTTGCTTTTATCAGCGAGGATGGAAGTATGTTTGGAGAGGAATATACATTGGTGTCTGTAGCCGACTATGTTCTCTCCCATACACCTGGAGCCACTGTGTCTAACTTGTCTTCTACAAGAGCCCTGCGTGATGTCACTGAAAAGCATGGTGGTACTTATGCGGCTGCCGCTGTAGGTGAGGTGAATGTCACCACCAAGATGAAAGAGACCGGTGCGGTTATCGGCGGTGAGGGCAATGGCGGTGTCATCTACCCGGAGTCACACTATGGACGCGACGCCTTGGTTGGTATCGCATTGTTCCTTTCGTCACTGGCTGGTAAGAAATGCAGGGTGAGTGAAATGAGAGCCCAACTGCCCAACTACTGTATCGCAAAGAACCGCATCGACTTGAAACAAGGCACTGATGTGGATGCCATTCTCGACAAGGTGAAACAGTTGTATGCTAATGAGCAGATTAATGACATCGACGGAGTGAAAATCGATTTCCCCGATCGTTGGGTTCATCTACGTAAGTCGAACACAGAGCCGATTATTCGTGTCTATAGTGAGGCGCAGACAATGGAAGAGGCCGATATGTTGGGCAAGAAAATAATGCAGGTGGTGCTGGAGCTGATTTAATGCAAAACCACCGCCTCTTCATAAAACTTAATTGACCTAAAAATCTGATTCTATGAAAAACACTTTTTTCCTATTCTTGTGCTTTTTCGCCTCAGTAGCGAACGGATTCTCACAAGAGAGGGCGGATTTTAATATTGTGCCCTTGCCTGTGTCTTGTGTCATGGGAAGCAAATCAATGCCAGTCAGCCAGATTAAGTATATCTACTATGACGACAATGAGGATATGCGCCGTGTGGCTAATTTCCTATCTGAATATCTTGCACCTTATTTCTCCGACACTATTCAGCCTGTGTTGATAAGTGGTGGAAAGAAAGGTAGGGCAGATGCTGTCTCCTTGCGCTTCAACAAAATGATGCAGAATCCTGAGGAGTATCAACTTATTGTCGACAAGAAGGGTGTCATTATTGAGGGACTCACAGCGCAGGCTGTGTTTTATGGAGTGCAGACATTACGAAAGGCTTTGCCTGTAGGGACTTCTGCCAAAAATGTGGAGATTCCTTTTGTACAGATTGCTGATTGCCCACGTTTTCCTTATCGTGGAATGCACCTTGATGTCGCACGGCATTTCTTTGATGTCGATTTTGTCAAGCAATACATCGACATGATGGTGTTGCATAATATGAATACGTTTCACTGGCATCTTACAGAAGATCAGGGATGGCGTATGCAGGTTGACCGCTTCCCCCTGCTCACAGAGGTGGGGGCATGGAGAAACCGTACAGTGATAGGACGTAATACCGGGCTCTATGAATACAACCGCTATGGAGGATTCTACACCAAGGAGCAGATGCGCGAAATCGTAAAATATGCTGCCGACAGGTTTATCACGGTCATTCCTGAGATTGACATGCCCGGACACATGGAAGCCGCACTTGCAGCTTACCCAAGTCTCGGCTGTACGGGCGGACCTTATGAGGTGGAACCCAATTGGGGCGTTTTTGATGATATTCTTTGTGCCGGAAAGGAAGAAACATTTTCCTTCCTGGAAGGAGTGCTTGACGAAGTGATGGAGATTTTCCCCTCAGAATACATTCATATTGGAGGTGATGAGTCGCCCCGCATCCGTTGGAAGGAATGTCCGCTTTGCCAGAAACGCATCAAGGATGAGGGATTGAAGCAAACTGGTAAACGCTCGCCTGAAGACTTGCTTCAAGGTTACTTCACAAAACGTATCGAAAAGTACATTCATCAGCATGGCAGAAAGATAATAGGATGGGATGAACTGCTTGAATGCAATGTTGAACCGTCTGCCACCATCATGAGTTGGCGCGGTCCTGAAGGTGGCCTTGCCGCATCCGAATTAGGTCATGATGTGATAATGACACCCACTTCCTCGTTCTATTTTGACTATTACCAGACCAAGGAATCCGAATGGAGTCATCCTTTACTCATTGGTGGTTACTTGCCGCTCGATAAGACATACAACACAGAGCCTGCACCCTCCACTCTTTCTGAAGAGGCTAAAAAGCATATTATTGGGGTTCAGGCCAACCTTTGGACTGAGTATATTGGAGCTCCCGAGTTGGCTGAATATCAAGTGTTGCCTCGTATGGCTGCTTTGGCCGAAGTGCAGTGGATGCAACCCGAAGCAAAGGATTTTGAGGCATTTAAGGTCCGTGCCAAGAGACTCATGACATTCTACGACGCATTGGGATGGAAATATTGTACTGAGGCTTGGCGCACAGATAATCACTGATACGTCTAGGTTATTCCGGACCGTCCAGTAGACTGATATTACGCATCAGTCCTTCGTATTTGACACGTTTCACGGCACTGCCCTTAAACAGTCGCCGATAGTCTTCCAAACTGAGTGCCTTCCATTTTGCCTTCGTCATCGACAGAAGTTCTTCCGACAGGCAAAAGGAAGGTTCTTTTGTAGGAATTGAATTTTTGTTATAGGGACATGCTTTCTGGCACTCGTCGCAGCCAAATAGGGTGGTGCCCATCTTCAAGGCAATTTCTTTTGGTATCTCACCTCTGTTTTCTATTGTGTGGTACGACAGACAGCGATTGGCATCGAAGCCACCCTCGCACAGGGCTTTTGTCGGGCAAGCCTCTATGCATTTGCCACAATTATGACAGGATTGTTGAGATGGGGTGTCATATTCCAATTCCTCATCCAAAAGTAGTTCGCCAAGAAAAAACTGACTGCCGGCACCCGGGATAATCAGCTGTCTGTTTTTACCGATAAAACCTATGCCTGCTCTCGTGGCCCAATATCGTTCTAAAATAGGGGCAGTATCGCAACACACTCTGAATTGCCTGGCACCTATAGCTTTTGCTAGTTGGTATAACTTGGTTCGCATCACATCGTGATAATCTTTGCCATACGCATAAAAGGCTATCTGGTACTCTCTTTCAGGAAGTCGGAGGACTGGTGTGTAGTTAAGGGCTAAACAGACAAGGCTTTTTGCACCGGGCATCAGCAATTCCGGATTGAAACGTATTTCTTTGTGATTCGATAGATAATACATTGAGGCATGATGTCCTGCCTTTAGCCATTTCTCAAAGTAAAGGGCCGTATCAGCGTCCACTGCTTTAATGCGGGTGACACCACAGGCAAAAAAACCGAGACGGATGGCCTCGGCTTTTATCTCATTCGAAGATTTTAAACTCATAACCCTCTTCTTTTAAAAACTCTATCGACTCAGGAAGGGCTGTCTTGAGCTTGTCTATGCTCTTCAACGAATCGTGGAAGGTGATGATGGAGCCGTTGCGGCTGTAATGCTTCACATTGCGTACCACATCTTCTGCAGTCAACAGTTTCGAGTAGTCTCTCGTTACAACGTCCCACATGATAATCTTGTATTTCAAGCTCAGCCAAAAATACTCGTCATGGTTCATCCAGCCATGAGGGGGACGGAACAAATGGGCATGAATCAGTTCGTTGGCTTTCTGTACATTATCTATATAGGTCTTTGTCCAGTGTTTGAGACCGCCAAGATGATTATGGGTATGGTTTCCTACCTGATGACCTTCTTTGACTATCTGGTCAAACAGTTCGGGATATTTACGCACATTGTCACCAACCATAAAAAAGGTTGCTTTGACGTCATAGTGTGCCAGGGTTTCCAATATAAATGGAGTAGATTCAGGTATCGGACCATCGTCAAAGGTGAGATACACCGAATGCTCATGGCGGTTCATTCTCCATTTGGCTCTTGGAAACAACCAGCGCAACCAGATTGATGGCTGTTCAATGATCATTATTAATACTTAAACTCTCGTTCAAATAAATGAGGAGGACCATGATGCAATTCATACTCCTCCTCAGTTTCATTTCATTTTAAAATTGGCCGCCTCTTTGAATAAAGGCGTCGTAAATGCTGTTGAATTGTTTTTCATGTTCTGATGCCCATTTCTCATCTATGCTGCTCATGGATGATAGAATGTTGTTCATCACCCACAAATGGCGTTGACAATCACGGTTTGAAATCAGCATATAGTAGGGATCTGTCATGTACCAACGCATATATTGCGAAGAGGTTTTCCATAGTGTGTTGGCTATCTCGGTGGCACGCTTCTTATTGCCCACTTTGCCATATGCTGTTATCAGATCCATTCCACCGCTCAGATAATCCATCGGAACATTGTATTCTGGTATCTCTTTCTCCATTTTGGCAAGTGCCTTGATGGCTTTGTCGTTCTTTCCTTCGCCTATCAGACAAAGGGCAAGCTGGGAGAACAGACGGCGGTGAGTGCCACACATCCTCATGATGGTTTGGTCAAGATAAAGACCAGGCTTGCTCAGACCGCCAAACTTAAACTTGTTCATGATACGGTCATAACTCTTCTCCGTGTCAAACATGGCAAGGTCGTCGCCCTTGGTACGGAATGGAGTGATGCGGTTGGCAAGACCTTCCTGTATAAAGTTGTCACCAAGATTCATATAGTTGTCCTCACCCACAGTGATGGCTACATAGATAGGACGTTCCCAGTTGGTTTGGGATATCATCTCAAGCATCATGAGGTCGCCTTTGCCCAACGTGCGACGGCCTGTCAGTGAGATATCCATCTTTTCAGGTATCGTGTCGCTTACCAGTTTCATGTGACTTCTCTTCACAGCCTCCTTGTCAATCATCATGCGTACAGTGTCGGTGGGTATCACATGAATGTTGGGGTCTTGTGGATCGGCCATGTTGGCAATCTGCTGCATCACTTGTTTCTGCTCTTCGCTCACCTTGCCACGTACCCAGTATTCCAACACTTTGTTCAGCTCAAATGGGTCCTCACCAAACAATTTTACGGCCTCGTCTGGATATTGTGTGTAAAGTTGACGGATGGCATTCTTGTAAGCGGGTTTTACTACAACCACGTCGTTAGTGCCGGAGCAATAGTCAATTCTTGGCCATTTGATTGGCACACTGGGTGAGTCGTAGGCTGGACGGCACATCTGGTCGATATACCAGTCGGTCTGAAGGTAACTCAGGTTGCATACTCTTGCATCGGTCCTCACGCCTTCCGACTCCTGGTTGTACCACAAGGGGAAGGTGTCGTTGTCTCCATTTGTGTAGATGATGGGGTAACCTTCGTCTTGAAGCGACATGAGGTAATTCTGACCGAAATCTCTGCATGTGTACCTGCCGCTACGGTCATGGTCGTCCCATGTCTGGGATACCATTTGGATGGGCACCAACAGACATGCTATGCCTGCAATGGTCGATGCCGCAAAGGCGCTGATTTTGAATTTCTTCAGCCAGTCGTAGATGGCTGTGACACCAAGGCCACACCAAATGGCGAATGCGTAGAATGAACCGGCATAAGCATAATCGCGCTCACGGGGCTGGTTGGGAGTCTGATTAAGGTAGATTACAATTGCCAGACCTGTCATGAAAAACAGGAAGAATACCACCCAGAATTGCTTTATGCCGCGGTCTCCGCGGAAGGCTTGCCATATCAGGCCGATCAAACCCAGAAGCAGAGGCAGACAGTAGAACACATTGTGGCCTTTGTTAGCTTTCAAGTCATCTGGTAGCAGACTCTGGTCGCCGAGACGCACATTGTCAATGAAGGGTATGCCTGATATCCAGTTGCCAAACTCACGCTCGCCATTGCCTTGCAAGTCGTTTTGGCGTCCGGCAAAGTTCCACATAAAGTAACGCCAGTACATGAAATTACACTGGTAGGAGATGAAGAATTTCAAATTGTCAATTGTGGTGGGCATCTTGACAACACCTTCTCCGTATGTCGAGGGAACCAATTTGCCTTTAACATCTATAATCCCTTCGTAAAGATCCCGATGGGCAGATGAGTACATACGGGGGAAGAACATGTTTTGTTCATATTCGGGCTGCTGTTTCCAATCCACAATAAAGTATGTGTCTGGCTCATCAGCAGAGGCTTTCTCACGACGCTGATATATGGGTGCCGTCTTGTTCATCTTGATGTAGCCAGTATCGTCCACTTTGTATTCTGAGTTGTATGCCTGACCATAGAACAGGGGACGATAGCCGTATTGGTCGCGGCTAAGATAATTGCCTAATGTGAAAATGTCCTCGGGCGAGTTCTGGTCCATAGGTGGATTGGCGGCGGAGCGGATCACAATCACAGCATAGCTGCTGTAGCCAATCATCAGCATGAGCATACAGAGGGTGATGGTGTTCTTCAATCTTGCAGAGACAAGAGGACGGCCATTGCTCTTACGAGTAAGAAGAATGGCAAGTATCACAAGAACGATCACCCCGATAAGTGCGGCGGATAATCCATATCCGTAGAAGGGAATGCCAAGCATCGCCACTGCGGCAAGGAACGACACATTCTGTCTTATCTGGCTCTTGTCGGTATAACTCTCATAGATTGCCCAAATCACCACTGCCACAAGCAATACCATGTAAACATAGAGGCCTGTGTTGAAAGAACAACCAAGCACATTGACAAAAAGCAGCTCAAACCATCCACCCACTGTGATGATGCCGGGCACCACACCGTAGAGCACGGCGGCCACCATGACGGCAGAGATAATTAGGGCAATGATGGAACCCTTGCCGTCGGCATTGGGGAATCGGCGGTAATAATATACCAAAACAATAGCAGGTATGCACAACAGGTTGAGCAAATGCACACCTATCGAAAGACCTGTCATATAGGCTATCAGAACGAGCCAACGGTCGCTGTGGGGATTGTCTGCATCGTCTTCCCATTTCAGAATGAGCCAAAACACCACTGCGGTGAAAGCTGAACTGTAGGCATATACTTCACCTTCTACAGCACTGAACCAGAAAGTGTCGCTGAAGGCATAAATGAGTGCGCCCACAGCTCCGGCTGCCTCAATGGCAAACAACTTCGCATTGTCCAGTTCCGACCAGTCTTTCATTATCAGCTTACGGGCCAGATGGGTAATGGTCCAAAACAGGAAAAGGATACAAACGGCACTCAACAACGCATTCATGATGTTTACCATAAGCGCAACCTGAGTGGGGTCACTGGTAAACTGGGAGAACAAATTGGCCGTCAGCATGAAAAAGGGCGCTCCCGGTGGATGGCCTATTTCCATCTTATAACCTGTCGTTATGAATTCCGGACAGTCCCAGAAACTGGCTGTCGGCTCTACCGTGGAACAATACACAAAGGCGGCAATAAAGAATATTACCCATCCTACTACGTTGTCCACAATTCTGTACTTCTTCATTTTGCCTATTTTACTTAATGAATAATCGTTGTCTTAATGTGTCGCTGATACAATGCTGCAAATTTATATAAAAATATCGAGAATAGAAAATGTTTGATGATGAAAGGAGACTATTTGATTTATTTATATCAATTTACTACATGCTCTATGCAATAATCTAAAATAATCATTCTCACAACACTAAGTTGGAACCAAATATCACCACCAAATACCTTAAAAATTTGCCTAATAGAATACTAAGGGCGCAAATGGATAGACGGGCGCGCATCAGCCCAAGAACAATACAAAGTGCCGTGCCTAATATGGGCAGAAAAGCGAAAAAACCCATCCAGGCACCGCGTTGACCTAAAAAACGGTGGGCTTTCTCAAGACTTTCCTCTTTCACATGAAGATAGCGGTGTATCCATTCCATTTTGCCCATCCTGCCTACAAAATAGTTGAACATGCTGCCTGCCCAGTTGCCTGCTGTGCCGTACAATACAAGCGGCCAAGGCTCCAGACCGAGAGCTAACAGACCCACCATCACTGCTTCGCTGCTGAAAGGGAAAAAACTGCCTGCAATAAATGCGGCTATCAGCATGCCCCAGTAACCATTGCTGATAAGAAATTCGATGACGGCATCCATAGATGATAAGCGCCTATAGCCAATGTGATGATAATGATAAAGAAAAAGCTTATATTGGTAAGCCAGGTTCGGGTTAGTGTGAGATAATGGGCTAGAAGTGGACTCACACATACAATGTGCATGGAGAACAATTCCAAATAATATTGGGGCTGAAGGCCCATGAACAATAATATTCCCAAGTCAATTGTCATAAAGGCATTGTAGAACATTCTGGAGCGTATGTTGTCATGGTAGCCTTGCCTTATATAATGTATTATGCTCACTAATGCCAGTAGATATCCCCAGGCAATAGTCAGCAGTGCGTGTTCTCCCAATGTCATGTAGTTTGGAATAATCTGCCAGTAGCCTATCGAACGAAAATGCTCTGTCAGAATATCCATCTCACCCTGGTATGCATACCAGCCTGTAGTAAACCAATAGGGGGTGATGAGCCCGAGCAGAGAGGCAATAAAGGTTTTGATATTCAGACTCCTGAGATTCAATAGCAGGATTATCCATAGCAAGGGTACAAAGAATAATATCTTTATAAATACCATGCTTGCCAACCCTACACATAGAAATGCGTAATATATCCATCCTGTAGCCTGACGTTGTTCGTATGAGTAAAACATAGTGAAGAACATACCCGCCATACACAATTGCATAATGCCTACACGGATATCCGACTGCATGAAGAGGGCCGCGGCATTTAGCAGGAGAACCAACGAACCCGTCATGCGGCTGTCTTCTCGAAGCAATGTATGGGAGTAATTCAGCATCTCCATCATATATACGGTAAGTAACAGGCATGCGGCTTGTATCCACATGCCCTTAACCGCATAACCTGCTGTCACCCAAGCATATCCTACCCACAAAACGCAAATAGGCAACAGCAGTTTGCTTCCTGCTATGACATTTTGTGCTCTCCTATATGACATCTCTACAGGTCACTACCTATGTCACTGCGGAAATATTTTCCTTCAAATTTTATTTTCTGAGCCTCTTCAAATGACTTTTGTAGAGCCGAGGCTTTGTCGGTTCCATAGCTGCTCACGGCGATGACACGACCGCCTGCGGTGACAGTCTTCCCCTCAGCGTTGAGTGCTGTGCCTGAATGGAACACAATGCTTCCGTCCACATCGTCCAGACCGGTTATTTCAAATCCCTTGCGGTATGACTGTGGATAACCACCGCTTACCAACATCACACAGACTGCCGACCTGCTGTCTATTTCTATGTCGCGCTTGTCAAGGTCACCCTTGGCCACACCTTCCATAAGGTCAACAAGGTCGCTCTTCAGACGAAGCATCACGGTTTCGGTCTCAGGGTCGCCCATGCGGCAATTGTATTCTATCACTTTCGGATTGCCTTCTACATTGATAAGGCCGAAGAAAATAAAGCCTTTGTAATCTATGCCTTCTTCTTTCAGACCTTCAACAGTAGGACGGATGATTCGGTTCTCAACCTTGCCCATCCATTCTGCATTGGCAAAGGGTACCGGACTGACACTGCCCATTCCGCCGGTATTGAGACCGGTGTCGTGCTCGCCTATGCGTTTATAGTCTTTTGCCTCGGGCAGTATTTTGTAATGCTCACCGTCGGTAAGCACAAAAACCGAGCATTCTATGCCGGAAAGAAATTCTTCTATTACTACTTTCGAAGAGGCTGTGCCGAACATGCCTCCGAGCATCTCTTTCAGCTCTTTCTGTGCAGTTGAAAGGTCATCGATGATGAGCACGCCTTTGCCGGCACACAGACCGTCAGCTTTCAGCACATAGGGTGGGGGAAGCGTCTCCAGAAAAGCAAGTCCTTCTTCAAGATGATTGCCGTCGAATGTCTGATAGCGGGCTGTAGGTATATTGTGCCGTTGCATGAATGCCTTGGCAAAATCTTTGCTGCCTTCCAACACGGCACCAGCCTTTGAAGGACCTATTACGGAAATGTGCGACGTGCGTGCGTCATTCTTCATCTCGTCATAAATTCCTTTTACAAGCGGATCTTCGGGACCTACCACAACCATGTCAATGCCACGAGCGAGCACAAATTCTTTCACAGCATCAAAATCATCTGCTTTCATGGCAACATTTTCTCCACAGTCTTGGGTTCCGGCATTGCCGGGGGCTATGAATAGTTTTTCCACTTTCGGACTTTGAACAATTTTCCAAGCCAATGCATGCTCACGTCCACCGCTTCCTAAAAGTAATATTTTCATATAATTATAAATCTTTATTGATGTTTTACTTTAGATAATCTTCAAAATATTGAGTGATCCTTTCATGCAGATGTACACTCTTGTGCCCGCGCATGTTGTGGGGCTCGCCTGGATATACGAAGAAATCGGGATGTGTCCCATTCTCAATACAGGCGTCAATGAAAGAGAGACAGTGCTGGGGCACCACAGTCTTGTCGTTCAGTCCTTGGATAATTTGCAGTTTGCCTTTCAGTTTGGGGGCTTGCTTCAACAGACTGGTCTTTTCGTATCCCTCTGGATTGGTCTGAGGGGTGTCCATGTAGCGCTCGCCATACATCACTTCATACCATTTCCAGTCTATTACAGGACCTCCTGCAACACCCACTTTGAAAACATCAGGATGGTTCGTCATAAGTGTGATGGTCATAAATCCGCCAAAACTCCACCCATGCACACCGATGCGCTCGCTGTCTACGTAGGGTAGGCTCTTCAGATATTCTACACCCATCATCTGGTCTTGCATCTCTATTTGGCCAAGTTGTCTGAATGTGGCTTGTTCGAAGGCAAGTCCACGGTCGCAAGAGCCACGGTTGTCGAGAATAAAGAGTATGTAGCCTTTCTGTGCCATGTAGGTCTCCCAACTGCGTGAGGCATAATGCCAGCTGGCCTCCACATTGCGTGAATGGGGACCTCCGTACACATAAATCACCGTCGGGTATTTCTTGTTGGGGTCAAAATCTGCCGGCTTTACCATGCGGTAGAAAAGGTCGGTCTCTCCATCAGCTGCTTTGATGGTGCCGCATGTGTATTCGGGCACCTGGTATTCTTTCCATGGATTGTCGGCTGTCAGTAGATTCACACGTTTGCCGGATGACACGTCTGTCACGTCAATCATTCGAGGCACATCTGGCTCGCTGTAGCTGTCATAAAGATAACGGCCGCTTTCTGAAAGCATGGCATCGCGGTGGCCGCTGGCTGAACGGATATTGCCATGTACGCCTTTTCCGTTGTCAATGGCTGTGCGTCGACCGTTTTTCACATTCACTGTGTACAGATTGTTTTGTATCTGACTGGCTTCTGTGCTCAGTATGACCACACTCTTGTTTTGTTTGTTGAAGCCGATAAGGTCAAGCACCACCCAGGCGCCTTTGGTCAGCTGCTTAAGCAATTTGCCGTTGGTGTCATAGAGATAGAGGTGATTGTAACCGTCGCGCTGGCTTTGAACGATGAATTTATTATCATCCCATGGCAGAAAAGTGATGGGATTGAGTGGTTCGGCATATTTGTCATTGTGCTCGCTGAACAACTCTGTTTCTTTCGCACCAGTCTCGGCATCGTATCTTACAAGGCTGTAATCGGTCTGGTCTCTATTCAGTTCAAAAATGTAAATCTTTTTTGAGTCCGGACTCCATTGCACATTGGTGAAGTAACGGTCGGTGGGATCGCCGGCATCTAGATATACTGTGCGGTTGGTCTTGAGGTCGAAAACACCAACTGTCACTTTGTGGCTTGTCTCGCCAGCCATAGGATACTTGTCGGGTTCTTCTGTGGCAATACGCGTGGAGATGTTCACTTGAGGATAATCGGTCACCATGCTTTGGTCCATGCGGTAGAAAGCAAGCCTCTCTCCGTCGGGACTCCAGAAGGTTCCTTTGTATATGCCAAATTCATCACGATGCACACTCTGGCCATATACAATCTCACGGCTGCCGTCGTTTGTGAGTTTGTGTTTGGTGCCGTCAGATGTCTTTACGAACAATTGGTAGTCTTTTAAATAGGCAGAAGCGGCTGAGACGGGACACCATTCGCCTGCACCTTCTTCACTGCAGTCGGTAATGCTGTAGGCCTCTTTCTTTTCCCAGTCAAATAATACACGTTGCTTGCCGTTTTCCAAAACCACGGTCTTTTTGTCTGGATAGGGAAAAGAGGCATAGAGAAAGTGGTACATTTTATACTTGTTGGAGGCATTGTTCACATCGTCGATACTGAACAGCAGTGTCCTCTTGCCACTTTTCTTGTCTATAAGATAACAGTGTTCCACTTCTGTCTGGATTAATTCATCACCCCACCATGTATAGTAGGCGTTGGCTGGCTGCATGTTGCGGTAGTTTCTGCCGCCATAGTTCAGTTCCTCAAGAGTGAACAGTTTTTTCTGGGCCATCATGTTTTGGACATTCAAAGTCATAATGGCTGTTATCACTAACAGCCATAGTGTAGTCTCACGTCTCATAGTTATCTTTTGTCACGGTTACCTCTGTCTTTCTTGCCTCCCTTGAATTGTGGGCGACGGTCATCGCGGCCCTTGCCCCAGTGGTCATTGCTCCTTCCGTCTCGGTCAAAGTTCTTTCCGCCTCGGTCAAAACTCTTTCCGCCTCGGTCAAAACTCTTTCCGCCTCGGTCGTTACGTCTTTCGCCACGATTGTCTCTGCGTTCACCTTCGGGCTTGTCTCGTCTTTCTCTTTGCTGGCCACGGTAGCTGTTGTCGCGCTCGTCACCCCGGTCGCGTCGACGGGGACGCTCGTCGCGGTCGTCGTCATACCGGTCATATTTGCGTACACGGCCATTCCTCACGTCTATGTCGTGATTATGGAAAGTAAACGACCGGATGTCACCCTCTTCATTCTCGTTCTCTTCTTCGATACGGCGCTTGAACTCGCGGTTTTTCTTAAAACGGTGTTTCTCAGCCATCTGCTGTTTCTCTTCTTCCGTTTTGACGATGCCGCCGTCATTTCTGAATTCTTTCAGTCCGCCTTTGAAAAGGGCATATTTTCTGAGTTCACATTCAAGTGAACCATTAAACAGGGGAATCTTGATGGAAGGTTTAAGACCTATCTGATCGAAACATTCTTCACGATAACTCAATATCCATGCTTCATTTCCCACAAACTGGTGCTTCAGTCTCTCACCAATCATTTTATAGGTACCTAAAAGGTCGGGGGTGGATATACGCTCTCCGTAAGGAGGATTCGTAATCATGATGCTCGGATTTTCAGGCTGGACGAAATCTTTGAAGTCGCGAAGCTCTATCGTGATGTCATTGCTCAGTCCGGCTGCCTTTACATTCAGACGGGCCTTTGCCACAGCTTTGGGGTCGATGTCATAACCATAAATGTGATGGCTGAACTCTCTCTCCTTGCTGTCGTCGTTATAGATAGAGTCAAATAGGTCTGCATTGAAATCAGGCCATTTCTCAAAGGCAAAACCTTTTCGGTATACACCGGGAGAAATATTACGGGCTAACAATGCTGCCTCGATAAGGAATGTGCCGGAACCGCACATGGGGTCGATGAAATCAGTGTCGCCTTTCCATCCACTCAATAGGATGATTCCGGCTGCAAGAATCTCATTGAGAGGTGCTTCCACCGTCTCCTGTCTATATCCTCTGCGGTGCAACGACTCACCGCTTGAGTCGAGGCATAGGGTGGCCTTGTCTTCGGCTATATGGATGTGAAGTTGCAGGTCAGGATTGCTTACTGATATATTGGGGCGGTTGCCGGTGCGTTCCCTGAACTGGTCCACAATGGCGTCTTTTACCTTATAGCTTACAAATTTGGAGTGCTTGAATTCCTCTGAGAATACTACGGCATCTACGGCAAATGTACGCCCGTCCTTTATGTACTCACTCCAGTCGATTTTTTTTACCTCATTATACACATCATCGGCCGACTGGGCCTTGAAATGTTTGATGGGTTTTAAAATACGTATCGCTGTATGCAGTTGAAAGTTGGCGCGGTACATCAGTTCCTTGTCGCCGGTAAATGAAACCATGCGGCGCCCAATCTCTACATTGTTGGCGCCAAGTTCAGTGAGCTCTTGTGCCAAAACGGGTTCCAGGCCCATAAACGTTTTGGCAATCATCTCAAATTCCATGTTGTCGTTGCTGTCTTAAATGATTGTATATCCTTGTATAATAAACTCCTGACAATACCTTTTCTCTCTCCGAACAACACAATGAATGCTGAATGAATAGGGGAAAGAGAGAAAAAGCGGATAAATGATGGCTTCTCAAAAGCACAGGTCGAAGGACGAAATCCTCCTTCGCTATCTTTTTAATGCAGTCTTGAATGAGAGTGATACTCCTGTTACTCATTGAGAATGATGTGTCAATATTTTCGTTTGCAAATTTAATGCTTTTTTTCTGAAATACAACCATCACCTTCTTTTTTTGAGTGTATTAATCTTATTTTCTTACTTATCTCTTGCTTTCTTGTCTGTTTTTCTTTTTCAATAGTGATAGTCTCTCGTTTTTTTGTATCTTTGCAGAAACTTGGTTCAAACGTTTTTATTTTCATTCTCATGAACAGATTATTTTGGATTCTTCTCATATTGGTTCTGGTCATTGTGCTCACTTATGTTTTAAGTGGTTTTTCTTCAACAAACGGTGGGTTCAAGACCGTCGACAATGATGAGTTCGAGCAGATTGTCTCAAATACTGATAGCGTTGTGCTCCTTGATGTCCGCACACTTCAAGAGTACAATGAGGGGCACATTAGAGGTGCTCTGCTTATTGATGTAAAAACCGATTCATTCATGACTGCGGTAAGTGAAAAATTGCCTAAGGATAAAATCATCGCTGTTTATTGTCGGAGTGGACGCCGTAGTGTCACTGCCGCCAATATGCTCGTTTCGGAAGGCTATACGGTGGTGAATCTTAAAAATGGTATTACGGGTTGGATGAAAGATAACCGCGAGGTGGTTCGGTAAATGAACTTGGTTTTTCCGACACTTTGGAGCATTTGTTATACCCAAAAGTAGGTATTTTGATGTAAAGCGTATGTCTTTGGCCTCTTTGTTATTCTTTCATTTCATATTTTTTGTGTACTTTTGCATGACACATAATAGTCAAAGTGGGTCTTTAATATTTTATTGTATGGCACGCTAAAAGACTCGTTCCCTCTTCAGTGCTATCGTAAAGTCACTCACTATTGTATAAAGTATGGGATTTGTTCAAAAACCTGCTTAATGGATGGTTTAATATGAGATTGTCAGAACTCAAAACAGGGCAAAAGGGTGTTATAGTTAAAGTACTTGGCCATGGTGGATTCAGAAAACGCATAGTCGAAATGGGATTCATCAGGGGCAAAACGGTTGAAGTCCTGCTCAATGCGCCGCTGCAGGACCCTGTTAAGTACAGGATACTTGGCTATGAGGTCTCTCTGCGGCACGACGAGGCGGAACTGATAGAAGTGGTTGGTGGGGAATTGCATGAGGGTAACGATGCCCCCAGTACGGCTTTTGAGAGAGATGTCGTCGATGAACGCCTTGATGATGAACGTCTCAGAGAGGAAGCCCATCGCAAACGGCATGTCATCAACGTGGCTATCGTTGGGAATCCTAATTGTGGCAAAACTTCGCTTTTCAATTTCGCCTCTGGAGCACATGCCAAAGTAGGCAACTATAGCGGTGTGACAGTGGATGCAACCGAGGCAAAGGCTTCCTTCGAAGGCTATGAGTTCAATCTGATTGATTTGCCGGGTACATATTCTCTCTCGGCTTACAGTCCCGAAGAGCTTTATGTCAGGAAATATATTATTGACCAGACACCTGATGTTGTCATTAATGTCATCGACTCCAGCAACCTCGAGCGGAACCTTTATCTTACAACACAGCTGATCGACATGAATCTGCGCATGGTTTGTGCGCTCAATATGTATGATGAGTTTGAGAAGAGGGGTGACTCGCTTGATATTGACAAACTGAGCCAATTGCTTGGTACTCCAATGATACCTACCTCCTTCAAAACGGGTATGGGATTGAATCTCCTTTTCCATGTTATTATCAATATGTATGAGGGGGTCGACTTCCTCGATGAGAAAGGAAACATCAATGCTGAGGTGGCTGAGCACATCCTCAAATGGCATGAGAATTATGCCGGTGACGTGCAGGAGGGGCATCAGGAAGATTTTGCTACAAAAGGAAAACCTGTTAAAAACTATTTCCGGCATATCCACATCAATCATGGCCAATATGTGGAGCAGGGCATCGACATCGTCAAAACTGCCATTCAACGTAACACCCAGTTACGCCACCGCTTTTCCACACGTTATCTGGCTATCAAAATGGTTGAGCATGACAAGGAAGTGGAAAAGATGATAGCTTCTATCCCTAAAGGAAAAGCGATTATCGAAACCAGAGACAAAGTTGATGCACGGATTCTCGCAGATACAGGACAGGACAGTGAGACCGCGCTTATGGATGCTAAGTATGGTTTCATTCGTGGTGCATTGACCGAAGCTGGATACAAAGAAGGTGACCATAATGACAATTATCGGCTCACTCATCTTATTGACGGTATCCTTAGTAACAAATATCTGGGATTTCCCATCTTTTTCCTGATTCTTTTGGTGATGTTCTACACAACATTCAGCCTTGGCGAATATCCTATGAATTGGATTGACTTTGGGGTAGGGGCCTTGGGCGATTGGGTAAGCAGGATAATGCCCGAAGGTCCTCTAAAGGATATGATAGTAGATGGCGTGATAGCGGGTGTGGGGTCTGTTATCGTGTTCTTGCCTCAGATACTTATCCTCTACTTCTTCATTTCACTCATGGAGGATTCTGGATACATGGCAAGAGCGGCCTTTATCATGGACAGGCTGATGCACAAAATGGGCCTTCATGGCAAGTCGTTCATTCCGCTTATCATGGGATTTGGCTGCAATGTTCCTGCCGTTATGGCCACACGCACCATTGAGAGCCGGCGCTCTCGCATCATCACCATGATGATACTGCCCTTCATGTCATGCACGGCACGTATCCCTATATACATCATGATTACGGGCATTTTCTTCGCACTGAAATACAGGGCTCTCGTTATGGTGTCGCTCTATGTAATTGGTATTGTTGTTGCGGTGATAGTGAGTAATATCATTTCACGGGTGGTTATCAAGGGCGAGGACACGCCTTTTGTGATGGAACTGCCTCCATACCGTATGCCGACTTCTAAAGCAATTGCCCGTCACACATGGGAAAAAGGTAAGGAATATCTCAAGAAAATGGGTGGAATCATTCTCGTCGCTTCAATTATAGTATGGGCTCTCGGTTATTTCCCCCACAATGAGCAACTCAGCAAACAAGAACAGCAGGAGCAGAGTATTATCGGTCAGATGGGTAAGGCAGTGGCTCCTGTGTTCGAGCCCCAGGGATTCAGTTGGAAACTTGACGTGAGCCTTATTGCCGGTTTGGGAGCCAAGGAAATTGTCGCGTCTACTATCGGTGTGCTCTACAGCGATGACGACAGTTTTGGAGATGATGACTCCTACAACAACGAGGGCGGACGCTATGACACGATGAATAAACTGATGACAGCCGACGGTATCAATCCTCTGTCTGCCTATTGCTATCTGCTCTTTGTTTTGCTTTATTTCCCGTGTCTAGCTACCATTGTGGCTATAAAAAATGAAACGGGTGGATGGAAATGGGCTTTCTGTGCGGCTTTCTATACCACTTGCATCGCATGGTGTGTCTCTGCCGCTGTTTATCAGATAGGTTCATTGTTGTGAAAGTTGTAATTGGTCTCTCTGAAATTATTAACGAAAAAAGTGCGCATTAAGCGCACTTTTTCTTTTTATTCAATTACCATTTCTCTTTTTTTATTATATTTGCAAATCAATTATTTTTATGTTTGCAATGGGAAGTAATCAAGTTTTTGCTGTCTTAAGACGGTCTATTGTTTTTATAGCTGTCCTTGTGTCACCTGCCACTTATGCACAGTTGGTCACTAACAGTGGCGTTCAGTACCTTCAAAACATGGCTAAGGATATGTCGGGTGATTTCAACGATTTGTCAAACACATATTTCCTGGCCGACAGTTTGGCTGATTTTGACACCAAGACGGCTACGGGTCTCGTCAACTGGAAACGGTATCGCCTGTCTCCGCGTCAGGCTTTCAACCTTAACGGTTACTGGCCGGTGAGAATGCAGATGCTCGATTTCCCTGAGACACAGTATGATAATGATCCCAATTTGCGTATACAACTGCGTTTTGTCAGTCCGCGCACCGTCAGGGTTACCATGCTCACCACACCGATTGTACCTCAAGACGATGATGCGCAGGACCCGATGTTCTGTGGTGCAGTGCCTTCAGATAATTCATGGAAGGTGAGCAGCAATGCTGATGCGGTTTGTTATAAAAGTTCATACGGCTGCATTGAGTTGCAGAAATATCCTTGGCGCCTGGTTGTCAAGGATGCACAAGGAAGGGTTCTCACCCGAAGCCGTTCCATTGTCGACAATGACTCCACACAGGTCAAACTCTTGCCCTTCTCGTTTATCAAACGTGGAAGCGACAATTCGCGTTCCATCAATCCTGTGTTCTTTCTATCTCCCGGTGAGCGCATTTATGGATGCGGCGAGTCGTTCACCTCCCTCAATAAAGTCGGACAGAAGGTGCACCTTTATGTCACCGACCCGCAAGGCCCTGAAACAGATGGCATGTATAAGCCTGTACCTTTCTACTTCAGCAACCGTGGATATGGTGTCTTCATGCACACAAGTGCGCCTGCCACATGCGATTTCGGTGCTTCCTATATCGGTGCACAGAGGCTTTTTATGGCTGATGAGACAATGGACTTCTTCATCTTTTTCGGCGAGCCGAAGGATATTCTCAATGAGTACACCAATATCACTGGTAAAAGCCCCATGTTGCCATTGTGGACGTTTGGCACATGGATGAGCCGCATTACTTATTTTTCTCAGCAGGAGGGACTTGATATCGCGGCTAAATTAAGAGAGAATCGCATTCCTTCCGACGTGATACACTTTGATACTGGATGGTTTGGCGTCGATTGGCAGTGTGACTATGAGTTTGCACGTGACCGCTTCCCCAATCCTGTAGCCATGCTGAAGAAACTCAAGAAAGACGGCTTCCATACCTGTTTGTGGCAGTTGCCTTATTTCACGCCCAAGAACCGTTATTTCAAAGAGTTGGTCGGCAACAACATGCATGTACGGAATGCTATGGGTGGAATGCCCTATGAGGATGCTGTGCTCGATTTGTCAAATCCTCAAACTGTGAAATGGTATCAGGACAAAATTGCTCATCTTATCCAGCAAGGCGTGGCGGCAATAAAATGTGATTTTGGTGAAGCTGCACCTTTCAATGGCATCTATGCCAGTGGCAAGACGGGGTTGTATGAGCACAATCTATATCCCTTACGCTATAACAAGGCTCTTTGGGAGGCCGTAAGAGACAATTCGGGAGAGGGTGTTATCTGGGCACGCTCGGCATGGGCTGGTTCACAGCGCTATCCCTTGCATTGGGGTGGTGATGCTGCTACAAACGATATCGGCATGATGGGCGACCTAAGGGGTGGATTGAGTTTCGGACTTTCTGGATTCTCTTTCTGGAGCCATGACATGGGGGGCTTTGTCACTGCGTCGCCTGAGGATATTTACCGTCGTTGGCTTCCTTTCGGCTTTCTCTCTTCACATACCCGTGCACATGGCGCCCCTCCGACAGAACCGTGGCTCATCAGTGAGTCGTTCACCGACGCTTTCCGTCGCTGTGCTGAGATGAAATATGCTCTTATGCCTTATGTCTATGCTCAGGCAAAGGATTGTTCCAACAGAGGATTGCCCATGGTGCGCGCCCTCTTTGTTGAATTCCCCGATGATCCGGGATCCTGGCTGGTGGAAGATGAGTATATGTTTGGCTCTCAGATTCTGGTGGCTCCGCTCATGGAAAGTGGAACATCGAGAATATGTTATCTGCCAAAGGGCAAATGGATTGACTATCAGAATGGTAGAGTATACGAAGGGGGATTCCAGACAATCACAGTTGGCGACATTCCTTGTATCATTTTGGTGCGCGATGGTTCTCTTATACCTCATGTGCCTGTTGCTCAGTCCACCGACAAGATAGATTGGTCAAAGATGGAACTTAGACCATACAAGGCTGATGCGACAGTGTGCGAAGGCTTGGTCTTCAAACCTGGAGATGAGGATGTGACTTCTGTTAGTAAGTAAGCTTCCATCGTTTTTCTTCAGTATAAACTGGATATTTCTTGGCATGGCTAAAATGATAAGACTTTTGCTTAATGCGTCAATGAGGTTTTCGTTGATGCGTTTGTGCGTTGTCTGCTTCTTGCTGTTCAGTTTTACTGTGACGATTACTTCCCAGACCCAACAGGGATATGTCAAGACAAAAGGCCATCTGTCTAAAGGAAAACATGTGAAAGGCAAGTTGTTGGGTGGAGCAACCATTAAAATAAGAAAGCAGGGGGAATATTTCAGCGCCGACAATGGCAGCTTTTCTTTTCCCATAAAGGGCAATTCTTTCTATATTGAGAGCGTGCGTAGAGTTGATTATCAGTTGCTCGACAAGGAGGTTTGCCGCAACTACACCTATTCTCCTCATTTGCTGTATATTATTATGGTGACGCCCGAACAGATGAGTTCCGACCGTGCTGTCTCCGAACGCCGTATTCGACATATTTTCCAGCAACAATACCTCCAGCGTGAAAAAGAAATTGACGGATCGGGTGCAAGCGAAGACGAGAAAACCCGTCAAAAGCTGAAACTGAGTCAGCAGCAGATGGACGACGAACCTGTTATAAAATTGTTGGCGAAAAGGTATGCCATGCTCGATTACGATTTGTTGGACGATTTCTATATTTCCGTTTTTGACAATATTGAAGGTGGCCGACTTGAAAAGGCTGAATCTTTATTGACTTCAAAGGGTAATCTTCGTGAACAGATAGCTTCCTTTGTGTCCGGACCTCATCAAAAAGAGAGTGATGATTGGACTAAAAAAGTGGAATTGAGTCGACGTTGTGATGCCTACTTCGAATTGTCTCTTATTCGGCATGATAATGAAACTGCCGCATACTATCTTGAACTATTGGCTTCGGTAGATACGACCAATGTGAATTGGCAAAAACGGACAGGTCAGTTTTATGATGAATTTCTGAATGATGGTGAGAAGGCTTTGTCTTTTTATCAACGGTGTCTGGTAAATGGTAGAGAACAGTTCGGCGAGGCAAGTGATGTCGTCGCCACTGCATATAGCCAAATTGGTGGTGTTTACGAACAGAGGCGTCAATTTGCTGAGGCTCTTGAGTATTATCAGAAAGCATTGTCCATACAGATGGATTTTTTCTCGCCCGGGCACCAGGATGTGGCCATGTCTCAAAACAATCTCGGTTCGGTGTATTTCAAGCTTAAGGATTATGACAAGGCCTTGGAGGCATATCAAACGGCTGTGCCTGTGTTCGAGAATCTCCTTGAGCCTGACCATCCCAATATCGCGACCGGTTACTACAATATCGCTTTTCTCTATGAACAGAAAAAAGATTTCGACAAGGCAGAAAAAAACTACTTGAAATCACTTAAAATACAAGAGAAAAATCTTGGACCGAACCATCCCAATGTGGCCGACTGCAACAATAATGTGGGATTGGTATACATGAGACTTGGCGACAACGAGAAAGCCTTGAAATATTTACAAAAAGTCGAGTCGATTATGGTGGCTCTTGTAGGAGTCAATCATCCTAATATGGCGTATTCCTATAACAATATTGCGACAGCATACTACAATCTGAAAAACTATAATAAGGCACTCGAGTATTTGAAGAGAAGTATGACAATCAAAGAGAAAATACTGGAGCCTGGCCATCCTGATCTTGCAGCGGTATACAGCCAGATGGGTACCATCTATGCCGCAAAGGGGGATAATGACAAGGCTACTGAATTTTACAAAAAAGCGACTGCTACTGACGGGAAATTCCATGGCGGTGACTTGAATGATGAAAGTGCCAAATACACACAGATGGCTTCTTCTTATGTCAGTAAGGGTGAGTACGACAAGGCACTTGAGGCCTATCTGAAAGCACTCGACGAAAGCGAGAATACACATGGCCACAATCATCCAGATGTGGCTACATGCTATAATAATGTCGGATATGTATACTCGTGCCTTAATAATAACGCAAAGACATTGGAGTATTATCTTGAGGCATTGTCTATCAGGGAGAAAATATTGGGAACTGAAAATTCTGCTGTAGCCACTTCATATTATAACATTGGATGTGCTTATTACAATCAGGGCGATGATAAAATGGCACTGCAGTATATGTTGAAATCGGTGTCGATATATGAAAAAGTCCTTGGTTCTGACAACAAGAATGTTGGCAATGTTTGTTATAATATTGCGGAGGTCTATTATGGAATCAATGACAAAAAGAACGCTCTTCTGTATTACCAGAAAGCGTTGGCCATTTATGAGAGAGTCCTTGGAAAAGATCACCCTGATACCATCGACACAAAAGATATCATTAGGCAATTGAAATAATCTTCTCGTAGGTGCCTAATTGCTGTCAGCTGTCACAGACCACCTCGTCCATCACAACGTCATACTCTTCACATGGAATCTGTTCCATCAATTGAAAATCAAAACAGACTCCGATCTTGTAAGTGGAAACGTGGCTTAAGAAACGGTCATAATAGCCCTTACCACGACCTAAACGGTGACCCTCGCTGTCGAATCCCATGCCTGGCACTATAGCCACGTCTATAGGCTCGTTTTCTGAGCATATCTCTCCTGTTGGCTCCAATATATGGAAACTTCCTTCGCGCAAAGTCGCTGGCCCGGCATACACTCGGAGCCGCATGTCTGTGTCGCTTATCACCTCGGGCAGCAATACGCGCTTGCCTTGGTCAAGCAGTTCGTCAAGTATATCAATGGTGTATACCTCATCTGGCAATGAGGCATACATCATGATTGTATGGGCGGCCTTGACGACGGGATGATTTAGAATCCCGTCCATGATAGGACGGGATTTCAAAATAAGTAGTTCTTGGGTGTACTCTTTTTTGCGTTGCCGCACTAATGAGCGCATCTCTTTCTTTGATATCATCAAGTCTTCCTGCGATTATTTGATGTATTTTACTTTCGATTCATCACGGGGTTTTGCATCGGGTTGCTCGGCTGGATAGCCGATGGCAAGGATATAGTTCAACTGATATCCTTCGGGTATGTCGAGGCGGTCAAGGAAGAACTTGGCTTCGGCATTGTTGTTCAGGAAACGAACTGGACCTCCTAAACAACAGGTGCCCAAACCCATCGATTGGGCGGCAAGCATCATGTTCTCGCCCAACAGGCCAGCATCAAGATTGCCGCTTCCATTCGTTGGGGTACAGACACAAATCAGGTTGGGGGCATTGCGGAACATGTTTTTGAATGTCGGGTCTTTCTTTACTTGTTCAGCGTTTTTTTTCTTATACACCTCTGTCACTTGCTCGATTAGTGAGGCATCCTCAACCACACGCACTATCCATGGCTGACGGTTCATACCGCTCGGGGCATTGATACCACACCTTACCACCATTTCCAGTTTCTCATGTTCCACTTGTTTGTCAAGGTATTGGCGTACAGAACGCCTCGCCATGATATTGCTCAATACCGGATTCAATTCCAATTGAATGTCTGCTTCTACTGAAGATATCTTGTCTGTCGGTTCATACCGCTTTATCACACGGCCGTCTCTCGAAACAAGGAATTTGGTGAAATTCCATTTTATGCTGGGGGTCTTGTCATATTGTGCGTCTCTCTTGCGGAACATGTCGTCTAGCAACTTGCCTGTCTTGTCATTGAGGTCAAAACCACCAAAGCCTTTTTGGGATTTCAGATAGGTGTAGAGAGGTGACTCATTAGCGCCATTCACGTCTATCTTGTCAAACTGGGGGAATTGAATGTTGAAATTCGCGGTACAGAATGTGTGTATTTCCTGTATCGTTCCTGGAGCTTGTTCACCAAACTGGTTGCAGGGGAAGTCGAGTATCTCAAGACCATCAGCACGGTACTTCTCATATAATGCTTCCAACTCATTGTACTGTGGAGTGAAACCGCAACGGGTGGCAGTGTTCACTATAAGAAGGACCTTGCCGCGATAATCATTGAGCGATACGTTCTCGCCCAAATCATTTTTCACCTGAAATTGATAGATGTCTTGTGCCGTGGCTGTCAGGGTGAATATTAGCGACAAGATACTGAATATAAAAAAACGTTTCATAATAAATATGGTTGATTGATTATTTTGCAAATGTATAAAAAATCAAGGTAATAAAAGTAGGTTGTGCGCTCAACTTTCTGTTTCTGTTAAAATCTTTTATACATTGGTCACCATCGGACTGTATTGACAGCCGTTTAGTCATACTTTGATTGCCTGTATACCTGTCATCAACGAACTGACTTGATGATGGTTGATACAAATAGGAAAGCATCAGTTACAAAACTGAAATGATGTGAAAGCATTAATATGTAAATTTGCAGTCAACAATTAAAATGTTAGATTTATGAGAAAACTATTTTTATCATTTCTGTTGGCTGTACTCTCATTCACGGTATATGCGCAGCCGGGTGGTGGAGGATTCAATGGCTTTGGAGGATTCCAAATGCAACAGCCTAAACTTGAGACTTCTCAGGAGTGGAAAGACGTTGACTATGCGGGCGACGGCCAGGCGTATCATAAATGCGACATCTATCTGCCCAAACAGGAAAAGGCAAACTATCCGGTTGTCATTCATATCTATGGCAGTGCTTGGTTCAGCAACAACAGCAAGGGGATGGCCGACATCGGCACTATAGTGAAGGCTCTGCTCGATGCCGGTTATGCTGTGGTTTGCCCCAATCACCGCTCCAGTATGGATGCCAAATGGCCGGCACAGCTTCACGATATCAAAGCGGTGGTCCGCTTCGTGAGAGGCGAGGCTGATAAATATAAGTTTGATACCTCTTTCATCGCCACAAGCGGATTCTCTTCTGGTGGTCATCTGTCTTCAACCACCGCCACCACGAACAAGATGCTGAACACAAAGATTGGAAAGGTGGAAATCGACCTCGAGGGAAATGTTGGCAACCACACTGATATGTCCAGTGCCGTCAATGCCGCCTGCGACTGGTCGGGACCCGTGGACCTGACAAATATGGATTGCGGTGAGCACATGCAGATGGGTGATAAAAGTCCGGAGGATATTCTTCTTAATTCCAAACTATCTGAAGAACCTGACAAATACCTTAGCCTGAGCGCCACGACTTATATCGATGCCAATGATCCTCCCATTATTATTTTCCACGGTGAGAAAGACAATGTGGTGCCTTGCTGCCAAGGCAAGCGTTTCTATGAGGCACTGAAAGAGGCCGGTGTGAAGACCGAAGCCACATTCGTTGCCGACGGTGGTCATGGCATGGGCATGTATGCAGAGGAGAATCTGCAGAAGATGGTCAATTTCCTCAACGAGGTTAAAAACACCAAATAGTCCCGGCTAAGTTTTCTTATCTTTGTCAAGGGCATAAAGCAAGCGTCACCATTTATGTTTTGTTGCATAACTGGTGGCGCTTTCATCTCTCACCACAAATAGTCAGAAATGAGGCGCACTGGAAGTAGACAAAAGTTTTTCTGTCTGCATAATTCAAATGTTTTTTCATAAGAATGGGGCCGATGTTGAAAAATTAACGTATCTTTGCCACACCAATAGAAGGTAGACGCTAGCACATGTTGCATGGGTCTATTTATAAAGACTAATACGTTTATGGCAGACAATAATCAGCAGACAAGACGAAGAAACACTCAGAATCCTATCGATACTACCGTCGGGCACCTGCCTCCTCAGGCCCTTGAAATGGAGCGCATGGTGCTTGGCGCATTGATGATTGATCACGATGCTTTTTCGGTGATCAGCGAGATTTTACATCCGGATACTTTTTATGAGAAGAAAAACCAACTGGTTTATCAGGCAATTCAGACACTCAACTTGAACGAACATCCTGTTGACCATAATACGGTCTTGGAGGAGCTCAAGCGTGAGGGTTCTTATGAGGAAGCGGGTGGGCTGCCTTATCTTCTCGAACTAACCGAGCATGTCATGTCTTCGGCTCACATTGAGTATCATGCGCGCATTCTCGCACAAAAATACATGGCACGTCAGTTGATTTCTTATGCCAGCATGATTGAGACGAATGCTTTCGACGAATCGGTCGATGTCGACGTGCTCATGCAGAAAGCGGAAGGTACGCTCTTCGAACTTTCTCAAAGAAACATGCGACAGGATTTTGTACAGATTAATTCTGTGGTAGAGCAGGCTGTTGCTGCCATACAGAAAGCGGCGTCCAACAAAGGTGGATTGACGGGTGTACCCACTGGCTATACGAAGCTCGACCAGATTACATCCGGTTTGCAAAAAAGCGACCTTGTCATCATTGCAGGACGACCCGCCATGGGAAAAACGTCATTCGCACTCTCCATGGCCAAAAACATAGCTGTTGATTATGGAAGACCTGTAGCCTTTTTCTCACTTGAGATGAACAACCTGCAACTTGTGAATCGTATTCTCTCCAATGTGTGCGAGGTGCCGGGCAGCAAAATAATGAACGGTCAGTTGGACGACGCCGAATGGAAACGGTTCGACAAAAACCTTCGAAAACTTGAGAATGTGCCTCTTTATATCGATGACACTGCCGGCCTTTCTATCTTTGAGCTGAGAACCAAAGCCCGACGATTGGTAAGAGAGAAAAAGGTGGATGTCATTATGATCGACTATCTGCAACTGATGAATGCGAATGGGGCAAAATTCGGAAACCGACAGGAAGAGGTGTCTACCATCAGCCGCTCCCTGAAACAGCTTGCAAAGGAATTGGATATTCCTATCTTGGCTCTCTCGCAGTTAAACCGCACTGTCGACAACAGAGAGGGACCGGAAGGTAAACGACCGCAATTAAGCGACTTGCGTGAGTCGGGTGCCATTGAGCAGGACGCTGACATCGTGCTCTTTGTTCACCGACCGGAGTATTATCATATCTATACCGATACGAAAGGTAATGACCTGCATGGTATGGCCCAGATTATCATTGCTAAACACAGAAAGGGTGCTATTGATGATGTGCTGCTTAATTTCAGAGGTGAATTTACAAGATTTGCCAATCCTGAAGATGCGGCCCCCATGCCTACAGGCGGTGAGATTATCGGCTCAAGAATGAACTCTGCTCCTTTCGACGATGACCCTTTGGGCAGAAGCATGGATGATGACATTCCTTATTGATTTTATATAGATTTACTGAATTGATTTTATATAGATTTACTGATATGAATATGAGAAAGTTCCTTCTTTCATTCTTGTTGTCGATGGGCGTCACTTCGCTCTTCGCCCAGTCTTTGTCGGTGTCGGTACTCGGTGATTCTTACTCCACTTTCGAGGGCTATGTTTCTCCATCAACCAATGAAATGTGGTATTATGCCAAACATGGCAAAAATACTGATGTGAATGATGTGACGCAAACCTGGTGGTGGCAGGTGGTCAAGGAGGGTGGTTTCAAACTTTGCCAAAACAACTCCTATAGTGGTTCAACCATAGGTTATTTGGGATATGACGGGAATGATTATTCCGAACGTTCTTTCCTTACCAGAATGGACAATTTGGGATGCCCTGACATCATTTTCATTTTCGGTGCCACCAATGACAGTTGGGCGGGTGAGCCGGTAGGCGAATACAAATACGAAGGATGGACAAAAGCAGATTTCTATACCTTCCGTCCGGCCATGGCTTATATGCTGCACCACATGCAGAGGCGCTATCCCAATGTGAAAATCTATTTTATCTTGAATTCCGAACTACGACAGGATATAGCTGAGTCATGCAAAACCATCTGTCTGCATTATGGCGTGAAATGTATACAATTAAACAATATTGACAAGATAAGCGGGCATCCTTCTATAAAAGGTATGAAATCCATTGCAACGCAAGTCTTGAATGCCATAAATGAGTGATTTTGGCGCGTTATTCAACAAACCACTTGCACTTTGTCACTTTTTTTAATATTTTAATTCTTTTCGTTTGCATCTGACGTTCTTTATTGTTACTTTTGGCAAAAATTTGGGAATAGGTAATTAGAATAAAGAATGAAGGACAGATTGTATATTTTTGACACGACACTTCGTGACGGAGAACAGGTGCCTGGTTGCCAGCTCAATACCGTGGAGAAAATAGAGGTGGCTAAACAGTTGGAAAAATTGGGGGTTGATGTTATTGAGGCTGGTTTTCCCATTTCCAGTCCAGGTGACTTCAATTCTGTGATTGAAATATCCAAGGCTGTCACATGGCCTACTATTTGCGCTCTTTCCCGTGCCAATGAGAGGGATATCGATATCGCGGCCAAATCACTGGCCTATGCGAAGCACAAACGTATTCATACGGGTATCGGTACCAGTGACAGCCATATTCGCTACAAGTTCCATTCCACACGTGAGGAAATAATCGAAAGGGCGGTGGCTGCCGTGAAATATGCCAGAAGATTTGTCGACGACGTGGAATTTTATGCCGAAGATGCCGGACGCACCGACAATGAGTACCTGGCTCAAGTGGTAAGGGCTGTCATTAAGGCTGGGGCAACCGTCATTAACATTCCTGATACCACTGGATATTGTCTTCCCGACGAATATGGGGCTAAGATAAAATATCTGATGGAGCATGTGGACAATATCGATCAGGTCATCTTGTCCACTCATTGTCACAACGACCTTGGATTGGCCACCGCCAATTCGCTGAATGGGGTGATGAACGGTGCGCGTCAGGTTGAGGTCACTGTCAATGGAATAGGGGAGAGGGCTGGCAACACTTCTCTTGAAGAGTTGGTGATGATACTGAAATGTCATCATGGCATACCGGTGGAAACCAATATCAATACCACGCAAATCTATCCGGCAAGCCGCCTGGTTTCAAGCCTTATGAACATGCCCGTGCAGCCCAACAAGGCTATTGTGGGCAGAAATGCCTTCGCTCACTCAAGCGGTATTCATCAGGATGGGGTGATAAAAGATGTGTCCACCTACGAAATCATCGATCCAAAAGATGTGGGTCTTGACGACAACTCTATCGTCTTGACTGCTCGCTCGGGCAGGGCGGCACTGAAATACAGGCTTAGAGTGCTTGGCGTGCACATTGATAATGAGAGACGCATCGACAAAATCTATCAGAAATTCTTGCAGCTGGCCGACAAGAAAAAGGAGGTGACGGATGTCGATATTCTTATGCTGGCTGGAGCTGACACTGCTGAGGCTCACGCTGTAAAACTCGATTTCCTCCAAGTGACCACCGGCATGGGGGTCAGGAGTGTTTCAAGTATAGGTTTGGATATCAGTGGACAAAAATTCGAGGCTGCTTCTACAGGCAATGGTCCTGTGGATGCTGCCATACGTGCACTCAAAAAAATCATCGTGAAAGACATGACCATGAAGGAGTTTACCATTCAGGCTATTTCCAAAGGGTCGGATGATGTGGGAAAAGTGCACATGCAGGTGGAATACAATGGAAACCTGTATTATGGTTTTGGTGCCAATACGGATATCGTCACGGCTTCTGTTGAGGCTTACATCGACTGTATAAACAAGTTTAAAAACTAAGACTATGAATACACTGTTTGATAAAATATGGGACAGACACGTGGTTCAGACCATCGAGGATGGACCAGTACAACTCTATATTGACCGCATGTACTGCCATGAGGTTACTTCGCCTCAGGCTTTCGATGCCATGCGGAGACGCCATTTGAAATGTTTCCGTCCGGAACGGCTCTTCTGCATGACCGACCATAACATCCCTACAGTCGGACAAGAAAAACCGATTGCCGACCCGGTTTCAAGAAAACAAGTGGAGACACTGAAAAAAAACTGCGAGGACTTTGGATTGGAATATTGGGGGGTGATGAATCCCAATAATGGTATCGTCCATGTAGTGGGGCCGGAGAAAGGACTTTCTCTTCCGGGCATGACCATTGTTTGCGGCGATTCCCACACTTCCACCCATGGTGCGGTGGGGGCCGTTGCCTTCGGAATTGGCACTTCCGAGGTGGAGCAGGTCATGGCTTCGCAGTGCATCCTTCAGCAAAAGCCGAAATCCATGCGCATCACTGTCGACGGTCAGTTGGGCGAAGGGGTAACAGCCAAGGACCTGGCCCTTTACCTGATGGCTAAAATCACTACAGCTGGTGCCACCGGCTATTTTGTTGAATATGCCGGTCAGGCTGTACGAAGCCTCTCAATGGAGGGCAGGCTCACCCTCTGCAATCTCTCTATCGAGATGGGGGCAAGAGGTGGCATGGTGGCTCCCGACGACATTACGTTCGAATACATAAAAGGCAAAGAGTATGCTCCTAAGGGGGATGATTGGGAACGTTGTGTGAAGGAATGGAGTCTCCTTAAAAGCGATGATGATGCGGTATTCGACAAAGAGCTGCATTTTGATGCTAATTTAATCGGACCACGTATCACCTATGGCACCAATCCTGGTATGGGAGTTGAAATAAATGAATGCATACCATCTCTTGATGAAGTGCCCGATGAGGGGAAGGCCTCGTTCCTAAAAGCTCTTCAGTATATGGATTTCAAACCGGGACAACAACTTCTGGGACATCCCGTCGACTATGTCTTTCTCGGTGCATGTACCAACGGACGTATTGAGGACTTCAGGGCGTTCGCCTCTGTCGTCAAAGGCCACAAAAAACATCCCGGACTGGTGGCATGGCTCGTGCCGGGCAGTTGGAATGTGTACCGGCAGATTAAAGACGAGGGGTTGATAGCCATTCTTGAGGATGCCGGCTTCGAAATCCGGCAGCCTGGATGCTCTGCCTGTCTGGGTATGAATGATGATAAAATACCGGCTGGCAAATATTCTGTTTCTACTTCAAACCGTAATTTCCAAGGAAGGCAAGGACCCGGGGCAAGGACCATACTTGCCAGTCCGCTTGTCGCTGCAGCATGTGCTGTAACAGGCAAAATAACCGACCCGAGAAATCTTTTAAAACCTTGATGCTATGGCAAAACAGAAATTACAGATATTGAGAAGCAGATGTGTTCCTCTGCGTCTCGACAACATTGATACCGACCAGATTATCCCTTCAAGATATCTCAAGACGACCGACAGTGAAGGAATGGGCGACCACCTTTTCCATGACTGGCGATACAATGAGGATGGAACACCGAATACCCAGTTTGTGCTGAATAACCCCAACTACGGGGGATGTGTGCTTGTAGCCGGCAAAAACTTCGGATGCGGGTCTTCACGTGAACATGCGGCATGGGCTCTCGCCGGTTATGGCTTCAGGGCTGTGATAAGCACCTCTTTTGCTGATATTCATAAACAAAATGAACTTAACAACTTTGTATTGCCCGTTGTCGTCACTGAGGAATTTCTTCTTGAGCTCTTCAGCTCCATTGAGAAGAATCCCGATATGGAGGTGGAAATAAACCTGCTCGACAAGACAATAACCAACCTTGACACCAATCATTCTCTCGCATTCGAAATCAATGGTTACAAAAGGCATTGTTTCCTTCATGGCCTGGATGATATTGATTTCCTGATTCAAAGCAAGGAGAAAATTGAAAACTGGGAAAAAACCAACGGATAGGTCTCCATTTTCGTTTCTTCTGTCACTTTCTCACAATTCCCTCTAAGTGGGACATAATTACATTTAACATGAAACTGAATATCGCTGTTCTTCCCGGTGATGGTATCGGACCGGAAATCATTCTTCAGGGAAAAGCCGCACTCGATGCTGTGGCTGAGAAATACGGACACGAGTTCGCATACACTGAGGCGCTCGTAGGAGCACATGCCATCGATGCGGTGGGTGATCCTTTCCCGAAAGATACTTTTGATATTTGCCGCAATGCAGATGCTGTGCTCTTTGCCGCTATCGGTGATTTGAGATTTGACAACAATCCCACAGCAAAAGTCAGGCCTGAACAGGGACTGCTCGCTATGAGAAAACAATTGGGGCTCTATGCCAACATTCGGCCAATACAGACTTTCGAAAGTCTGGTGCATCTGAGTCCTCTGAAAACGGAATTGGTTAAAAATGCCGATTTTGTGTGTATAAGAGAACTTACCGGGGGAATGTATTTTGGAGAAAAATACCAAGACAACGACAAGGCCTATGATGTCAATATTTACAGTCGCACTGAGATTGAGCGTATCTTGAAAGTGGCATTTAAATATGCCCGCCAGCGGCATCATCACCTAACAGTGGTTGATAAGGCCAATGTATTGGCTTCCAGCCGACTGTGGAGGAAGATAGCACAGGAAATGGCTCCTCTTTATCCAGATGTGGCGGTCGACTATATGTATGTGGACAATGCTTCCATGAGAATGATTGCTGAACCGACGTTCTTCGATGTGTTGGTGACCGAAAACACTTTTGGCGACATCCTGACCGATGAGGGCAGTTGCATATCGGGCTCCATGGGCTTGCTGCCCTCGGCTTCTATCGGCGAGTCGACCCCGGTTTTTGAGCCGGTGCATGGCTCTTGGCCGCAAGCCGCGGGTAAAAACATTGCCAATCCCATAGCCCAGATTCTGTCGGCGGCTATGCTGTTGGAGTATTTCTCTCTTGCAGATGAAGCAAACACGGTAAGAAAGGCGGTCGACGACAGCATTCATCTCGGTATAAGAACCGCCGACATTCAACTGAAAGGTTCAAAAGCTTGTACGACGGATGAGGTTGGCGCATGGATTGCCGACAGAATTCGTCAGTCATAGGCAGGGTAATCATTGACACAACACATGACACTTTACGCTTTTCTGTTCTTTCTCTTTTCTGGTTTCCTGGGCTGTCATGCCCAGGAACTGACCTATGAGCAGATGAAAGATTCTCTTGCCTTGGCCAATGAGAATTTGGCCAAACAACCTGACAACGTTGATTTGAGATTGAAAAAAGCTTCCTGGAACATGATGCTGATGCAATGGGGATTTGCACAAAAAGAGTATGATGATATTCTGAAAAAATACCCCGACAACATTTCAGCTCTTTACTTTAGGGCTTATACATTTATGAAACAGGGTAAATACCGCGAAGCAAGAGATGACTATAAGCATGTACTGAACATAACACCGCGCAACTTTGATGCTCTTTTGGGACTGGCGCTTGTCAACCAGAAAGACTTCAAATACACCGATGCGCTCAATGATATCAATCTGCTTGTGCAGCAATATCCTGACAGTGCTGTGGCTTATGCGGCAAGGGCTGGCATCGAATTGGAGAGAAACATGCTCACGCTGGCTGAATATGACTTCACGCAGGCGCTTAGGCTTGACAGTCGGAATACGGATTATTTGCTCAACAGGTTCGATGTCAGGATTAAAATGGGGCGCAAGAAAGAAGCTCGGGAAGATCTTGACCTGATGGTGGCATTAGGTGTTCCCAAAGCGGCTTTGCTTGAGTATTATGAAATGTGCAAATAGTTTCTGCGGGCAGATTCTCTCCATTTTAGGCGGCATATTCCAACTTGCATAACCGTTTGACGTAAGACTCATCTCAATTGGCTGGTCATGGACGACAATCCTTGTCCAGCCAATTGTCTATAAGTTTACGTGCAATCGACAGCTTTTGAGGCAGGTTGGGCAGTCGGTCGCGATGAAACCAGCCTCCACGCTCCAATTCACTGAATTGCAGATGCAAATCGCCTGACTCGTACTCGGCATAGAATCCTACCATCAGATTGCATGGGTATGGCCAGGGCTGGCTGCCAAAATAGCGAATGTTTTTAATCTTCAACGAAGTCTCCTCCAGTACCTCACGTCTTAGAGCGTCTTCAAGTGTCTCTCCTGTTTCCACAAATCCGGCCACTAATCCATAGAAATTGGAATGGAAGTTTTTAGCTCTTACCAGCAAGACTTCCTCTCCTCGGTAAATGAGACAAATCACGGCGACATTAAGCAAAGGCCAGTATTCCTCTCCGCAAGAGGGACATTTCTTTGAAATCTCACTGTTTGCTACGGTAGGAGTGCCGCAATTGCCGCAATAGCGTGTGTGGTGATTCCAATGATACAGTTCCCAGCTTTTGCCTGCAAGGACATACTCTTTCTCCGAAAGATAGTAATAGGATTCTCTCAATGTCGAGCTGTGAAAGGAATCATCCGCAGGAATCTCGTCTGTCTGTACCACATTCACGGTATTGCCATCACTGGTGTGGAAGGTGAATACATCTTTCCCGTCCAAATCAAGTGAAGGGGGTGGTTGATAAAATAGATGGAAATGTCCGTCCTGCTCTTTCTGGAAGAGAATGGATTGGGCTGAGAAAACCAACCAATATGTGCTCATGGGTGCTCAATATGTTTTTACTTGTTGAACAGTAGGGCTTTGTCTCTTTCTATGGCGGGAATAGCCCACTCATCGGGCACAAAGCGCCAGTTGTTGTGGGCTTTGGGATGAAGCACACCGGCCTTCTCAATTTCTTGTGTAAGGTAGTAACGTTGGTCTTTCTCGCTTTGGTAGATGATGCGATTGGGGATTTCTTCATGGGATATGCCGGCTCCCAATGTCAACAGCTCACCGCCGCCATTGCCACGATAACTGTTCATGGCCACTTTATACCACTTGTCTTCCGAGAAGGGCTCTCCGTTGCTCATCCGAAGAATCTTCACTTTCTCACCATCGGGACGGGTCACATCCACCACATAGTCTATACCTGCGGCACTGTCGAAGTTGAACGCCAAATTCTTGAACATGTAGCGTTGTTTGTCGTCAGTATCCGAGTCGGCAAGCAACATGATGTGGTCGTCGGGACTTTTCATCGTGTTCACCCATAAGTCATAACTCATCTCCAAATGCTTTCTTATCTCCTTGCCTGTCATTTTGAGCACATAGAGCTGGTTCTCATATCGGTATAGATTGAACATGTCGCTCACATATACATCGCCAGCAGGTATCTGGGTGTCGAAAGAAAGTGGGGCATTGAAGGATATGTCTGCCCCGGTCAGTTGAAGCTGGAGGTCATGGATAAAGTCGGTGAAGGCGGCACTGCCGAAATAGCAGTCACGAGTGTATAGCGGCTCCTTAAAATAGCCTATCTTACGGCCGACGTAATTTTCTATGAGTTCTATGGTGCTCTTGAATTGGGTCACAAACTGCTCGTCGACAGGCTCTTTGGAGACATCCACCACATTGCCCGTTACGGTTTTGGATATCACCTTGCCTTTTTTCTTCACGATGCTGATTTTTGCGTCGGCCACCAAGTAGGCATTCGATGAAGGGTCAAGACACAATACTTTTTTGCCCTCTACATTGGTCTCTAAACCGTAATGCCGCGTGTGGTCATGACCGAACAATACTAGGTCAAAGCCGCCAACTTCCCTCGCCACAGCCAATGAGGCGTCTTCTGCATATTCTGGGGTGGTGATGCCTCCGTCCTTGCCTGAATGGAACAGGCCGATGATGACGTCTGGCTTTTCGTTTTCCTTGATATGCTTCATCCACTTCTTTGCGCTGCTCACCATCTCCTCAAAACGCAGACCTCTCCACAACTCTTCATTGAGCCAGTTGGGAATCGCGGGGGTAAGCAGACCGAGAACGGCTATCTTCACTCCATTTCGCTTGATAATGATATATGGCTTCAGATAGGGCTCTCCTGTCTTGGTATCTATGACATTGGCTCCCAAAACGGGGCAGTTCAGTTCTTTTATCCATTTGTCGTAAACCGCATGGCCGGTCTCCACGTCGTGATTGCCGATGGTTTCAGCGTCATAGCCTAAGTAGTTCACCACCTCGGCGGCCACATTGGGTATCTCTGTGTTCACATAATTGCTGTAGTAGCAGGTGGGCTGGCCTTGCAGAATATCTCCATTGTCGAGAAGAATCAGATTTTTGCCATACTCCTGACGTAGGCGGTTCACGTATGTGCTCACACGGGCCAATGTGCCGTTCTTGGGCTTCCTGTTGATGAAGTCGTATGGAAAGAAACAGCCATGCACATCGCTCGTTTCTATAATGCGCAGCTCCACAGTCTTATTCTTCGCCATCATAGATGATAGGGTGATAATGAGTGCTGTCAGCACCATGAATAATCTTTTGTTTCTCATTGTATTTAATCTTTTTATTTTTTGACCTCAATCCAAGTAATTCTCTCCATCCGTTGAAATCTTTTTTCATGATGAAACCGATGCCTTGCGTGTTAAGGCTGTTTTTGATAAAATATCGGTCATTCGACTGGTTGTACACGTTTATTGCAAGATTCCCGTTGGGATACAATAGATACTGTATGTCGAAGTCGCCGATAAAACTGGTCGTGGCGTTCTCATTGTCTCGATAGCCGAATTGTCCATTGATCAATAGCCGGTTGTTGAGGAGCCTGCCGCTGAGCAGTCCCTCGTATTCGGCGTTGTTCCATCCCTCGTCGCCAGTAGAAATGTTTGCACCGAAATTCCATTTGTTCGTATTGATGAAATTGCCCAGAAGTGAGTTGATTTGCTGACTGATGGTGCCGCTCAGCAGACTCTGCATGGCAAGACTTGTCCTGCTCTGGGCTCCTTCTTCCATATTGGTCTCCTGATTGTAGAATCGGCCTATGGTAAGAAGGTAAATCACTTGCTGGTTCAGTTCTTCCTCGCTGTTGATCAGGCTTCTTACCATCTCTTGCGCGTCACTGCTCATAGTGGGCAATTCCAAATCAAAATCCACCGTGGGCTGTGCCGGTGTTCCCTTGATGTTCATCAGGCAGTTCACGCGTATATTGTTGGAAGAGAAACTCCTGCCCACATTCAAATCTGAAAGGGGCACGCTGTTGGCAGTGTAAAGGGCTCTCAGGTCAAGGGTGGCATCGTAGGGGTCTCCGCCGAATGATATGCTGCTTCCGCGTTGGAACAGAAACTCTCTCGCGATGATGTTTTGGATGGTTAGTTTGTATGTGCCGCGGTCTACTTGATAATTGCCGAACATATTGAACGCTCCTTTGTTGAAATAAGAGGCACGCAACACTCCATTTCCGTTCAACGCTATATAGTCTCCGCTCTGGCTGTCCATGATAACACGAAGGGTGGCATCGTCAACAGCGTTGATGAGCATGTTGATGCGCAGATTGGAGGGCTCGTCATCAAGAATACTGCTTGCAACGGGTACGTTGTTCGATAAATTGATTTCCTGTGGCAATACGGTGGCATCATGCCATCTGATAAACCCTTGGTCGCTCAGGGCCTCAGGACTGGCTGCGTTGTAGGTGAATACGGTGTTGACATTCGGGGTGGCGTCGATGTCGATAATCACCTCACCGCTCCGTCCTGTCACATTGCATGTGCCGGTGGCATAGACGGTTCCGCAGAAGGTGTTTCCGTTGAATTCCTTGTGGTCGTAGGCCAAAATGTTATTGGCCCTCACGTTGAAGTCGTAAGTGAAATTCTTCAGGTTGTGATGGTTCACTGAACCGTTCACAATGGCGGCATGACCGTGCCGGTCAAGCACCGTGTCGGACCTGAATATCAAGTGGTCGGGAAGAATGAGGATGGTGTCGTTATGAAGGGTGTATTGGGTGTTCAGGGGCGTTAGGTCTATATTGCCGTTGGCCACGCCTATTCCTTCAAGATTTACCTCGTCCAAAGGACCGAAAATGCGGAATGTCCCTTCCACTTCTGCCTTTATGTTGTTCATGAAACTGCCGCAGAATCGTTCCACAAATTCTATCGGGGTGCCGTCGGCGTCGATGTTCAGTTCTATCTCGCCGGGGGAGAGTTGGATATACCCGCCTATATCTGTCAGACGGCCGTTGCCGGCATCGGCAATGGCGTCAATATGAATGGTGTTGTCTTCCTCTTCCCAATTGGCGGAAAGCGACAATTCACCCATATAACCGTCAACAAATTGGAAATTGCGGATTCCGAGAAGTGCATGGGCGTCAGGATGGTTGAAAACATTGCGTATGGCTATCGTTCCGCTGGCATAGCCTCCAAAATCCACTCCTTTCACATGGAGTATGTCGGAGAGATTCTTCACGTTTATATTGTTCAATTCTGCCATGATGGAGTCGTTTCCTTCTGGCGACATGTCACCAAACACTGACAGATGCTGCTCGTTGTTGCCAATTTCAAAATGGTCTACCAAAAGACGGGACTTGGAAACAAGAATGTCCGTGGGCTCTATGTACCATATTGTGTCGTTGATGGATACTTCTGAGGGGTGAATGGTGATGTGGGCTGTCGGCTCGTTATTCTTGTCGTTGAAAAAGGTTGAGATGAAAGACAGGTTGCCCTGAAGGTCAAGCTTGTCGCCATGATTGTTGAAACCGATATTGGTCTGGAGCAAATCATTGGCGGCAGAGGCGTTTAGTTC
>JAEEGL014934251.1_pt1 | contig 52516 bp, 48 predicted proteins | sample 9134231 | NCBI WGS metagenome assembly JAEEGL01 (sample SAMN16246548, study PRJNA631951) | gut metagenome | biome: gut microbiome; feature: rumen; material: fiber-attached | host: Bos | place: Iran: Karaj | collected 2018-10
ATCATATCCAACTCACCTCCCAAAATCTTTACTTATTTTAACATATTCTGGCAAAAAGGTAAAGATTTTGAAGATTTTCATGTAAAAGAGTAAAGAATAAGACAGGGCCAACGCCCTGCCTTATTTTGTGCAAACTACCTTTTTATGATACTTTTAGTTTTTTCAGTTCCTCCGGATTAACCTTGCGCTTGGGCCCGTCAGGAAGATCCTTCCAACCGTATATCTTGTTGATCCTAAGCAAGAGAACTAAATCTCCGTTCCTTTCGACCTGCACCAGAAATGCCATGACGGAGCGACAGGCATCTGTCCGCCGGTAATAAGAGCCTTAATGACTTTCCTATGTATTCCTACACAGCATCCCATAAGGAAAGTAACCGCACCCCATTTAAGTAATGTGATAAACCTAAAACCCTTTCTAACTGTTGTTTCCATAATTATAACCCTCCTGTATTTGGAATCTATGAAGTTGATTATATCGGGGCCAAATATGATTAGCAAGAGATTTTTAGCAGCGAAAACACTCCGTTATTCCTCCGGAATATCTCCGTAAGCGGCAACAGCCTCATCCACTGTCATATCCCCATTTCCAACAGCATAGATAGCCGCCCTGAATTGTCTGACTGCCGGATCCAAAAGCCCGGTTTCTTTGTCACTGAAACATCTGTCCGCCGATATATCCGAAAGTGCCGAATAAAGCTCATCTGTCGAGAAATCATCTACAGGGGTGATAAGACGCTTTAATCCCGCCATGTTACTGAGCTCTTTTTTACTGATCAAAAACCTCATGAACTCATTGGCCATGTCGATATTTTGGCTGTGGTTATTAACGGAGAAACAAATACTGATGGAATTGATAAAATAACCGCCATCATCACCTGCAGGTGCTGTAAAGAACCTGTACTTAAAAGGATTTGCTGTAAAGGCATCCGACTTGCTCTCTCTTTTAGCTGTTCCGGAAACCACATCACCCGTTGCCAGCATCATGGGAACATCGCCCTCAAAAAACCTCATGATCACCGCTTCGTATTCATCTGTTATCTCCTCCTGACATTTTGCCAAATCGATGCAGTCGGAGTTTACAAATTCATAAAGTCTCTCAAGTGAAGGACGCATCAACTCTCCTGATGAGGATTCGAAATTATTGAGAGCATCAACCTTATCGCTGTTTTTTATGACATTATAAGCAAACATTGGATAGACAAAACAATTAAACAGACCCGATCCGTTGAACCTGTCTGTTCCCATCACAGGAGATTCATATCCTGCGCTTTTAAGCTTGGCGCAAACATCCATAAGCTCCTTAAAGTTAGTCGGAACCTTTAAGCCTTCTTTTTCGAAGATATCCATGTTAACAAGCATTCCGTAAGAGGTGGTGAAGATCGGAAGCATAACAACATCACCCGAATCCGTAGTCCTTATCAGAGAATCTCTGATGCATGAATAATCGAGCTCAACGGAAGGATCGGATAAAACCTCACAAGCCTCAAACATATCATCGTACATTTCATTACCGATCATTGAACTGCTAGTCGTAAAGATATCCGGTGGCTCACTGCCCACAAGGGCGCTTGATATAACGTTATTGTAATCATCCATTGTTACATACTGAAGAGTTGCGTTGGGATAGTATTCGTAAAAACGCTCAAACTCCGCTTCAAGAGACTCGAAGTTACCGTAACTACCCGCAACGGTCAAGGAAAACTCCGTCTCCTTGTCATACTTTGGAGCAAAAGGAACTTCCGCCTCCTTTGTGTTGCCACAGCCCGGTAAAAGAAGCATAGCAACCATGCTCACAGAAATCATCGTCCTCATGATCTTTTTCATAAGCAATACCTCCACTTCAAGATGATCATCCTATTCTTCCAGGTCGTTTAGCGGTTCAAGATTCCGCGCTAACTGCCTGTATTCAGAAATAAGTTCACCAAGTTCTTTATCAAGAGTATCTGAATCGCCGTTATTTCCGGCCATTTCAAGCCTTGCAGCAAATTCTCCCAACTCCAGTGCCCCTATCGCCCGCGATGCGCTCTTAAGCGCATGAACTTTTACGGTTGTATTTTTAATGTCTCCGACCGCCCAGTATTTCTCAATCTCATCCGCCTTCTTTTCCGCACTGTTCGAGTACATCTGAAGGGTCATGATATAATCCTCGCCGTCGCCGCAATAATCAAGGCCCTCGTCTATATCAAGCTCCTTAAGATCATACAAAAAGTCCGGAAGCACGCAATCATCGGTATCTTCATTATCGGATACGATAGACACCTTATCCTCGGGAAGATACTGTAGTAGCATCATCTCCAGCCGTTCGGCGTCGATGGGTTTGGTAAGATAGTCATCAAATCCCACATTTGTGTACATCTCTCGCATACCCGATATGGCATTGGCTGTAAGACAGATCACAGGCGTCTGTGTATTCGGAGTATCCGTTATGCCCTTCATCTCTTGAAGGGTTTCTATACCATCCTTGTCCGGCATCATGTGGTCAAGGAAGATAACATCATATTTCTCTTTGATAAAATACGATATACCTTCATCACCGCTTTCTGCAGTATCGATCTTAAGCCCTGTCCGCTTCAGAAGGTTTACAAATACTGTAAGATTAACGGCAGTATCATCAACCACGAGCACTCTGCAATCGGGTGCCATGAATTTCTCATGGTAATTTGTCCTCTCGCTGGTTGCCCGCCTGAAAGCCTCCTCGAAATCTCCGATAGGATCCCATTTAACGACTTTCTGCTCGAGTTCAAAGGAAAAGACCGAACCCTTGCCATATTCACTCTCAACCTCTAGATGACTGCCCATCATGTCAAGAAAGCGGTGGACGATAGTCATGCCAAGACCGGTACCTTCGATATTTCGGTTCCTTTTTTCCTCAATACGTTCAAAAGCAACGAACAGCCGGTCAAGGTCCTCCTGTTTTATGCCCATTCCGGTGTCCGCAACGCTGACCTTAAGTATTATAGAATCCGCTTTATCCACCGGCTTATGAGCCTGTATGGAAAAGATTATTCCTCCCTGCTTGGTGTATTTTACGGCATTGGAGAGAATATTGATTATGATCTGTTTGATCCTTATCTCATCTCCGTTAAGTATCACAGGGATATCTTTATCTATATTAAGGTTAAAAGAAAGGCCTTTATCTTCTGCCTTCTTTTGCACCATATTTACAAGATCATTAAGAAGGGAGGCAAAACTGTAATCCACGTTTATTATTTCCATTTTGCCCGCTTCGATCTTAGAGAAATCCAGAATGTCGTTGATAATGCCAAGGAGCGTATTTCCCGCGGTTTTTATACTCTCCGAATACACCCTGATATTCTCATCCTGAGAATCCCTAAGTACCATCTCATTTAAGCCCAGTATGGCATTCATAGGTGTGCGGATGTCATGGGACATGGTTGATAGGAAATTGGATTTGGCCTCATTGGCCTGATTTGCCTCCTTCGCAGACTCTGCCAACTTGCGGTTGTAAGTCATCATGACGATGGAGTTAAATATCAAAAGCGCCAAAAAACCAAGGGTCGCTATACCAAGGAGAAGCCAATCTATGGATCGGCTGGCCACCAGGTTGTTTGCGGGTATATAGGCAAGCAGAAACCATGTGGTCATAGTCTCAAGAGGCATGTAAGATAATATACAGTCCTCTCCCTTATAGTTCTTGATCGTCATGGTACCGGTTCCACCGGCGATCTCTTCGATCACATGAGCATATTCCTCGGACGTGGCCGCATTATATGATTTGTAATACTCGAAGAAATTGCTGTTCTTAAAGGACTTTCCATGGACAACGTAATTACCTTCCTTGTCCACAAGGCTTATCTCAACATTCTCGTATTCTCCTTTGAGGAAAACCAGCTTTTGTTCGAGACGGCTCAATGGAACAACACGCAGCAGAAGACCCTTTTTCAGTTCATTTCTTTCTTCGTCGAGAATATTTACATTATTTAAAAAAGCAATGGACTGCACGCCGTTCATGGGGTTGGTGTAAGCTCTGGTAAGACTCACAGCATCATTCATATCCCGCTCTGTGTCGATATTACCAAAGATATTGATATTCCTGTAAGAGACTGTATATACCCCGGGTTCAGACACTTTGGCCGCGGTCGAAACACCCTCACGCTCCGGGCTGTCTAAAAAGATCAAGTGCCCCTCGATCTCCGAAGAGATCTTTGCCTTCCTGATAAAAGATACCGCGCCCTCTGCTGTCATCGGCTTACCGTCTTCCGCCGAACGATTGATATAGTTCGCCCATATATCACAAAGATGCTGTTCATCCTCAAGGTAATTGGCGATGATCTGATTTGTTGTCATGGTCATCTTTTCAAAGGCGATGATCTCGTTTTTGTTGCTCTCTTCCGCCTTGATATTTGCATACCAGATGATAAATAACATAATAAAACCCATTATCAAAAGATTTATTGTTATTATCAGTCCTCTTTTCACGCTCTACCCTCCGGTTTCCGGCAAAGAAAATAGCACGACGTCATTATAATTATATCACAAATTCGTTGATTTGAAAAACCCCGGCATCAGCCGGGGTTCCCGTAAAGAACTACGTATCTACGCACTCTTTTCATCTATCTTAAAATCTTCCAGTTCCTGATCAAGTTCTGACCTGATCCCGTTTTGAACAGCATCAAAGTTCTCCATCATCCGGTTCCAGCCATCCTCAGAATAACTGTTTGCGCCGGTTTGGATCTTAGGCTTGTAATCACCGGTCTTTCTGACATCGATCTCCTGGCGTTTCTTCTCCATAACTTGTCCGAAATCAGACAAAAGATCCTGCCGGTTTGGTCTGGCCTGTCCGCTTGTAAAGTGTTTGTCCGTATAAGCGGAGATGCCACTGTTCATCTGTATCATTGCCAAATACCTCCTTGTACCGATATTTCGCTATCTATATCGGCATTTTAAGGCATTTCATTTAGTGCAAATCGTTATAATCCTTTACATAAGCAGTCATGATATTCATGGACTCGCCGGATCCAAATACCTTTTTACATACCTCGATGCCGGTTTCACTTCTCTGTGTGATCAGGATCTTTTGGTCTTTGCCGTATTTCTTTACAGCAGCCGTAAGGGCCATATAGACTAGAGGATTCAAAAGCTCGTAATTGTCCAAATAGATAAAACGCGGAGCCAAAAGAGCACCCACATGGTATATGATAAGCGCTCCCATGATGCTATCATCCTTTTGGATCACCACACTTATATCCTTATCCATATTCCGGTCAAAAACTTCCTGATCCTGCGAACCTGATGGACGACACACACTCTCAAGCCTGTCAATGAGCTCTTTTCTCTTTGCCCTTGGTACTTTCGAGATATACTCCGCCTCTGTCATGCTCTGACCCGGCTTTATCAAAATGCCTTTTGAGATCTCTCCCAGATCGGTATAAATATCCTCACCCACGGTTGTCTTTTCTTCAAAAAGACGCTCTTTGAAATATTTATTGCAACCACCGGTCAAAGGATTTTTCAGATATCGGCTATGGATAGCGGCCTCTACCCTTTCCTTATCCATAGATATGGCCAGATCAAACACTCGTATCAAAAGTTCGTGACCGATCTCTTTATACTGCATGTCCGAAGCTACTGACATCCATTCGATGCAGACCGCATCCTCGGATACCGTCCCTATAACTACTCCCACGACGGATAGATCCTCGCCCTCCTGTAAAAGGGCCCCTATACCATAGCCCCAGGGCAGAGCCAAAAGATCTCCCATAATTGCAGGACCCAAAGCGGATATCAATAATATATCCTTTTTTGTCAAACTCCTGTAATAAAGATTTGAATTATCCATTACCTACCTATCTAAGCTGTGAAATCGCCTTTGGCTTCGACCAGTTCCCTAACCCCGGTCTGAAGCCCCGGATCATTTGAAAGCGCCTTAAGATTACTTTCATCGACCTTTTTCCCTGCCAAAATCCCCTTTAGGAGATTATTGATCATGGTGCTGTGAAGCTCTACGATCTGGTTTTTCTGCATATAATAATTGCTTAAAGCAGAAAGCTCATCCATGGCCTGTGTCCTCTTCGCTTTCACGTCCTGAAGCCTGTTTATGGCGTCATTTTGCATGGAAACGGTCACTAGCGCATCACATGCCAAAAGATCCTTGAAAAAGATCTGCACAAGACTGTCTACTATAACCCGGTTTTGTTCGTATTCGGCGCTATGATCATGCAGCATCTGGTTTACTTTTTCAAACTCCATCAGATAAGCATCGTTGGTAACCCACTTCGCATTCTCATTGATCTGAATATAATTCTGATTTACCCTGGCAAGATCAGTGAATGAGGGAGAAACATCATTATGCTTAAAGATACGATCATATCCGGTCTGGGCATCTTCACTGAGCCATGGCTTTTCCGTCTTCTGCATACCCATGTCCCGCATAAGCTCTTCATCAGCCGTTAACATATTATATACATCATCGGCATGGTTCATCATGGTTTCTGTATGTTCCCGATACTCAGACATGTTTTGGTTTATCTCATTAACTTTGCTCATGCCCACATCCAGAGCATCCTTGAATGATTCTACTTTATATTCATCAGAGAATGCGTGCTGCATATTCAGGCCTCGTTCAAAAGCCACCTTTTCCTCAACGAGCCTGTTTAAACGTTCCTGTACAGCCTTCTTTCTCTTCCTGCCCGATGGCCAGAAACGCCACCCCGGTCTTTTTTCCAGATAGTTGTTGCAAGCGTCTATGGCATCCTGATACTTTTTCAGGACTTCATTTTTAGCCTTTGCATATTTGGGCTTTTGATCCAGGTCAAAATCCCGTGCCAGCATCTGCTCCAGTTCCTCTATGGCATCCTTGACCAGGGTCATCTCCGGAGAATCTCCGCCGGTTTTTCTTTTATTGACCAGGATATGAGACATATTGCGATCCATGGTATTCTGCAGGCGGATCCGTTCTTCCTCATTTATCTCACCGTATTTCCCGGACAGATACTCTCCTATGAGACTCTGATCGCTTTCAGTTTGGCGGACACTCATCATATCCGTGTCTTGTACAGTCACGTTGTGCTTTTCAAAGTTTTCCGCTACGCGCTCTCTTTGAATAAGATCCTGTACGGTTTGTCTTTGTTTTTGGGTCTGTAAATCCGACATATAATACCCCCGGCGAAGGCTTTTACCCTTTATACTTAATCATATAATTATACCGCAAAATCTCCCCGGAATAAATGATTTAACACAAAAAAGGCACCGCTAAGGTGCCTTTTTTGAGTGATATGTAGTCTTTATTTTAAGTTAGCCTCGGAGAATGTCTTTATTCCCTCATCACCGGTCAGTACCTGGTTCTTGCCGTCTGCTCCGGCCAGGACCCAAACGAGGCTGTATCCGCTTACGGGCTCTGCAGTAACAGTTGTACTCTCGCAGACAAAGCAATACTTGATACCTGCCACTACCTGAGTTGCAACCTTGGCTACAGGCTTATATGTTACACCTACAAGGCCTTCCATAGCCTTGTCAAAAACAGCCTTCTCGTCCTTTGTCAGGGAAACATCCTGGCTTGCCTGCCAGCCGCCGTCAAGACCTGTGTTGGTTTTATATACGGGCACCTCGGATTTTGAGTACGATTTCGTACCATCAAGATCAAGAACGCTCCAGTTTCCTTCCAGATCCTCGTAAAACTCAAATATCGCATACATAGGAACAGAATTTACAGAACTGTTTGAGTACTCTCCGAGCACACGGTGGTTAATTCCCGCAACTACCTGGGTAGCAAGACATGCTACGGGGGTAAATGTAACATTGGGATCAAATGCTGTAGCCGCAGCTGTTATCTTTTTAGCTTCATCGGCAGAAATAACCGGTGATTCTGCTGTCTGCCAGCCACCTGAGATCGGGAGTACGTCATCTGCAGCCACCGTAACCTTACACTTTAATGTCACTGATAATACCTTCTTGCTCTTTTTCGATGTCTTATACTTTACAGTAGCCTTTACTACTCCGATTCCCTCGGTATCAGCAGTAACCTTTGCTGAAACAGCGCTTGCCTTCTTAAGGGAGATAGGACCGTTTTTCTTCCACTTAACGGAAGTGATCACTGTTCCGTTCTTCTTAACGGACAGTTTAGTGGTCTTTCCCTGATCGAGGGTAACGGCTGATTTTGACAGTGTGGGCTTTTTAGCCTTCGCGGAAACTCCTGTCACCGGCACCATTGCCAAAACCAGGGCAAGAACCAATGTACCTGCTAATGCTTTTTGTAATAATTTTTTTGAACTCATTCCTATAACCTCCTCTTTTTTATGGAACTATATATCTGTATTATAGCCCAATACCTCTCAATGTCCATAATATTTTCTTTTCTCCACTCTTCCCTGACCGTAGCTCATATGCTAAAATCAGAAGGATCCATAAACTCGGTAAAAAGGAGTAAGATATGCCCAGTCATCACAGCTCGAGCTCGCACTCAAGCCATTCATCCCATCATTCATCACACCATTCGAGCTCCCATAGTTATCATAGTTCCAGCTCGCACTCAAGCAGTTATCACAGTTCCAGCTCGCACTCACGCTCATCACACGTGAGCACACCCGTATATCGTCAGCGGACAAATCAGCCCACGGGCTACAAGGGATCCTCTCCGAAGATCTATCGCTGCAAATCTCATGATTACAGCTATTATCCCGATTCCTGGACTGACGAGAGCACAGGCACCACATACAAAGCCGGCTACTACGATGAGGCCGGAAACTTCTATGAAGATGTGGTAGTAACTTCCGGCGGTGTGATACCCCCAGGGACCAATGTTCTTTGCGAATGCGACTACTGCCGCAGCAAGCTGCTCCGTGAGTGGAAAGAAGGGGAAATGTCCTGCCCTAACTGCGGAGGAACCGTACATGTCGTTTCACATATGGATGACGTGCTCCCGGAAACTTCCTACACATCCGGCAATTACGGCACAAACAACGGGGGAAAGAAAAAACGCAATATCCTGATCATCATCCTCGCCGTCCTTATGGCACCGTGTTTTCTCGGCGGGCTCATCGAAGCCTGCGAAGATGACAGCGATCCCGGCTACCAATACGAGAGCGAAAACTATAAAGAGGACTCTGATGCGGATCAATTCGGAGACAAGATGTTTTTGAAAAAATCCGGAGACGGTTATGAGATCACCACATCCGAAGATTACTCGTCACATGCGGATGATCCGGATTATATGAGACTTGTCCGGGATAATGATGGCAATTATTATGATAAAGCCACCGAAGGATATGCTTACTACAATACAGACTTAAGCCCGGCCCAGTTCCAGTACTGGTTCGAGGGAATATCTTCAGACTATGGCGATTACGGCTGGATGGAATATGATCAGGATCAAAACAAGTGGTATATAGAGGTTGCAAGTGAAGACTGGCAGGTCCTTCCGGACAAATATGACACGTCTCGGCTTTGGTATATCATCATGCCATAGCCGCAGGATCAGCGAAAGTTTCCAAAAAGAAAGTCCTTTACCATAGCGACACATTCGCGAAGTACGTTATTGGGCAGATATGCTGCGCTGGAAGGCGCAGCGATGGTAAATGAGTTATTAATACCGGCGCCATGGGCAAGAAATCCTGCCCTTTTCGCGTGAAAATTATTGGTGATGATCCCTACACAAGGATCATCACCTTTTATCATTTCTAATGAAAACTTCATGTTCTCAGTAGTATTCCCGGATCTCGTCTCCACTTGGATCCGATCCCCCAAGACCCCTTTATCAATAAGATAATCCCGCATCACATTGGCTTCCGCAACCGCTCGTTCCAGCCTTTACCGCCGCTGCAGATGCATTTTGTCTCAGGATGTCGCGATAGATAATCCGCTGCCGTATCCAGCCTGTAACGAAGCACCCTGCTTGGCCCACTTTTTCTGACCTGGGCTCCAAGTACGATAACGTACTGGGCGTCACGCTCCATATTACCGGAAAAACCGGATAATACGATGGGCAATGTGATCACAAGAAGCAGGGCACAGATACTACAAAAGCAAAGAAATGTCACCTTAAGGGGCTGCGGTATACGGCTTAAAAGATCAAAATGCTTTCCGACCGCGATACCCACAAGTACTACCCCTATAAGCTCCCATACAAGGAAAAACATGGTTCCCGCATGGGCAGCTGTAACAAAGATACCGTATGCAATACAAATGATGCCGATCAAAAGTAAAACTATTTCCACATTTTCTTCCTTTTATTCCATCAAAGCAAGCTCTTTTATATCAATGGGCTTTGAATAAAAATATCCCTGGAAGCTGTATATTCCATATTCCCTTAGGATATCTCTCATGCCCTCTGTCTCTATCCCCTCTACACAAACTCTTGCTCCAAAGGTGCTTGCGGCGTCGGCAAAGTTGCTGACAAGTTTTCTTTCCTTGTCGTCTTCCTCTATCCTCTGCACAAAACTCCTGTCGATCTTGATCGTATCAAAGGGCAGGTTCTTAACAAGACCGATAGATGAGTACCCTGTCCCAAAATCATCCAGGGCGATCTTCACTCCACCTGCCCTGAATGTAACGATTACGTTCTTTAAAAGGTCCATGTCCAGCAGCCGGCAACGCTCCGTGATCTCAAGACAAAGATGATCAGCCGGAAAGCCTGTCTCCTTTAGCACATCCCATACCCGATCGGTAAAATTCGGCTGTTCTATCTGGGAATAGGAAAGATTCACATTAAGCGTAAAATCCGGATTCTTTTCCAGGATCTTTTTTGCATCCGATGTGGCTGTCTTTAGTATCCACTCCCCCAGATCCGGGAAAAGCGGATCCCCTTCGAGTATCGGTATAAAGGAATCCGGCGGCACCACCCCGTACTTTTTACTCTTCCATCTAAGAAGAGCTTCCGCTCCTATGATCTTCTCCGTGTCGGCATCAACAACCGGCTGATAGAGAAGATAAAAGCCCTTGTTATCTTTGGTTATACTATTCCTGATGTTATGGAGCATAACGATACGCCCCCTGTCATCATGGTCCCTGGTTTCTTTAAAGGCCACAAAATCCCCATGCTTTTTCAGCTTGGATTCATCATAAGCAAAGTTGAGGCAGGCATATACGGTCTTGTCATCGGTATCAAAATCCCTTAGTTCCAAGGCACCGGCATTCAGCTCTAAAGTGATGAATGTTCCGTCTATTTCGATACCCTCTCTATAGTACGATCTTAATCTTGCATAGTTTTCCTTTAGTTCCTTCATGCTTTGGATCTGAGTAATAACCGCAAACTTGGAACCGTCAAGCCTGTAAGTTCCTCCCCTGCTTCCCACGTGTTCCATAAGAAATCTTCCCACATGCTGGATAACGCGATTGCCAAAACGGTATCCGTATACCTCGTTGATCTCAGCAAACTTATTAACCCCTATGATACCGATCTTGGTTTCGGTATGGGTCCTTATAGACTGGGAGATACTTTCAAAAAAGCCGTACTGATTGCGCAGACCTGTAAGGGTATCAACCTGACTCTCCTGAGAATGGTTTCTTATAGCTCCGCCGAAATACTCCGGGTTACCGCTCTCGTCCGTTATGACTATGCCCCGGCAAGTGCAAACCACATAGTCACCATTGACTTTTCTGGCACGGTACTGCATATCATGCCCGTTGGCGTTATGCGCAAAGATATCCTCTATCCCATCGTGATAAGATTTCTTATCTTCCGGATGGATATGCTCTTCCCAAATTGCTCCCGCGCCTTCCATATACTCCGAAGGAAGTCCGAATTCATGGACCAGAGCCTTGGACCATCTGGAATAATCATAATTCATATCACACAAAAAGACGTAAATATCATCCCCTGTTATGGATAAGGCCTCAAATAAAGAGTCGAGTTTCTTTTTTCTCTGAAGAGGGATCTTGATCTTTGACATATACTTCCCTTGCCTTTCTAATTACCTGCAGGCATCTTCGTCATCGTATTTCTTTTGTTCCCTGATTCTCCGTCTTTCCTCTGCTCGCTGTCTTCTCCTTCGTCTTATTGCCTTTTTGATCTTCTTTTTGATGATCTTAAATGCAATAAGGATCGCTATCGGTATCAAAAGCCGAAGGAGTATCTTTAAGAGCATCTTCATTCTCTTTTTTTTAAGGTATCGCTGTATATCCTTCATACTGCCCCCTTTCATATACATTTTAGTATATCACATAGGCCGGAAGAATAGGAGATATTTTTCCGCCACAAAAAACGACCGGAGGTTTTTAAGTCCTCCGGTCGTTTTACTATTCTGTCTGCTCTGCACTACGGCCTTTTTTGCCATGGCAGTTTTTGTACTTTTTCCCGCTTCCGCAGGGGCAGGGATCATTGGGATATATCCTCTTTTCGGTATTTTTCTTAGGTGGAATCTTGGGCTTCGCAGGATTTCCTCCGCCCTTAAGAACTTCTCTGACCCGCCTATCGTGATCCTCTTCAATCTTTTTTGCGCGGCCTATGATATCCCGCATAAGCCCCGGGTCTATACCCAGCGGTCCTGCCAGCTCCTCACTTAGAAAGCCCATATCAAGCCACGGATACTGATCCTGAAGCGCCTGGATCTCTGACATGGTATCCTTTTCTATCTCCAAAAGCCGGCCCATGGCTACGGGATTTCCCTTAATGGCCTCGTATACCTTATCACTTGTAATATCTATCATCGCTTATGTTTTATTTCTTCTTTTTACTCAATTCCTCAAAGATTATCTTGGTATCCTTAGGAGCCTTATCTGATTTCCAGCCAAAGTCCTTGCGAAGGATATCCATAGCCGATCTGCTACTTGAAAAAGAATCCAGATATCTCATGGCAAACGTGCTGCCAAAGGTCTGCCAGTTTCCTGTACCAAGCTGGTCTCTATCTGATAATGCCATCTGGTCAGCAGAAGCTCTCTCAAAGAAATTCTCATATTCCTGTCCCTGTGTCCTTTCCATGACAGTATCCTCATATCTGTCCATCTTCTCGGAATCCGCAAGTAAAGAATCTTCTGAGGCGAAGATATTATAAATACCCTGCAAATAACCATGAAGGGACTGATAGAAGTTATACAGGGCTTTCATATCCCCTTGCTGGTCTTTAGACACTTCAAATCCGGCCGCCCTAGCTCCTTGTGTCAGATGTCTCTCATAAATGAAGCCAAGGTATGTCTGTCTGTGAAGCTCCTCATAATTGTCCAGGATGTTACCAGGGCTTCTGTCATCAAACTTACTGATGTCAAAAGAAAGATATTTTTCAAATACACCCTCCCATGCTTCTTTGGCCTTTTCTCCTCCGTTTAGGTTGACAAGGAGCGCTGCATTTTTAGCAAGAGTTGCCTCATCATTTCCATCTTCAAAAAGCTGGAACGCAAACTGATTGACATGTAAATTTGTAATCTTAACTCCCATTTTGTCTTCTGCATACGCAGTAGCTGCGTTCACCCTCGCCGTACCTGCGCCATTGTAATCGGGAGTCGTATCGATCTTCCTTTTCTTTTTATGAAGCTGAGAAATGATTTTTTCAATAAGCTCCTTGGAAATGCCCTCGCCTCCCAGGAACTTGTCCATCTGGTCTATATCCTTTCTGCTGTCCGCGATAAGAATAGCATCTTCCATAGAAATACCATAAGTGCTCGAAAGATGATATGCCAGTGCAGCTGCATCCTGAAGTGTACTTTGTTTTTCAGTTTTACCACGTTTACCCTGGCGATCGGATCCTAAGAAAGAATTCTCTGCCTTTGACATAATACCATTATAGACCGCCTGCCTGCAGCCCTCCAGAACCTGGCCAAAACTGCCGTATGTATCCTGCGCCATGACGCTCCCGGCATACTTTGATATCAGATTTCTCTCCCACTCAGCCTGATATCTTATAGCCTTGACGATGGCAAGGCGCTGCTTTCCGATCTTGGACCAGGGATTACGGTCTCCTATGTATTGATCGCAATAGTCAAGCAGGCTGGCATATGAAAAATCGATGGTCATCATAGCCTCACCGGGAGATTCATCCTTGGTTTTTGAGATCTCATTGGCATGATGTATTATCATTTTGATATCCCGCTTTTTGGCCTCCTTACCCGTAAGCTGGAGCATAGCCTCTGTCTGTCCGATAAGATCCGCAGATAGCCCCTGATCCAGAGATGCAGAAATATTAGGCAGTTTATCATTTTCAGGAATCTCATCAAGCAGACCAAACACAGCAGAAAAAGAGGCTGCATCCGCCTCTTCGGTTTCACCGGTTTCTCCCATGGTCTCACCCTCGGTCTCTCCCATGCTCATTGAACTCCTGGACGCCTTGGACTTTTTATTCTTTTCCCCAAGATCCTTAAATGCCTTTTTTTCCTTCAGGCTCGCAAATCTATTCTTTGCCATACTTTCCCCCTTCACTTTTAATACTTCAACAGGGATAATCGTTTTGTTATTATGCCATACTACCCTGTACAAAAGTTACACATCGTGCTCCGTGGCTTTTTCCAGCTGTGTCTCGTATTCATCTTCAATGGCCCGGAACTCTGCCTTGTGCTCCTGTTCAAAGCGTTGCTTTAAGATCTCAGCGGTCTGATCTCCGGGTGGCATAGGCATCTTCCTTTCCCTCTTTAAAAACCATCATCATCTCATTGGTAAGACTTAAGCTATTAGGCTGAAGCATGATATTTTCTCTTCTTACCCACTGGGCATACTTAAGCTCATCCTCGTCCATATGTATACTGCCGTCTCCATCTGCTTCGCAAAAGAATCCCGCAAGCAGATCCTGGGCCATCCCCCAGGGCTGTGACTTGTAGTAGCGGATATTTTTGACCTTGATACCGGCCTCTTCCATAACCTCCCTTGCAACCGTCTGCTCGAGAGTCTCTCCTATCTCTGCAAACCCCGCCACAAGGGCATTGTGCCGGTATCCGCTCCGATATCTTGTGATAAGTATGCTATCACCCTTTATAACGCCAACGATAACTGCCGGGTTGATCCGGGGATAGATGACATTGCCGCAATCCGGGCACCTAAGTGCCCTTTCTCTATCATCAAGCTTTAGCTTTTTGCCACATCTTCCGCAGTATCTGTTCTGATCATACCATTTCCAAAGATGATATCCCGTAAAGATGGCAAAAACCTCCGGGCCCGATATCCTGTCTCGAACATCACTTATAGTATAGTATCCAAAATCCTGCTTTGAAATACTTTTGTTATCCATTGACAGAAAGAAGCGCCTCTCATCCAAGGAAAAAAGATAGACCGCTTCCTTATCTTCTACTTCCCTTCCGGTAAGAAAAAGGGGCTTTTCATCGTTTCCGCCAAGCAGCACCATGCCTTCACTGTCAAACACTAAAACAGTGTCATCCTCCCCTATCGTACAGCTAGAATAAGAATTATCAAGCCTGCTTGGATAAATATCCTGGATCATCCTATCTTCTCCGCTTTTACCACCGCTTCTGTGTCTTCTAAATATATAAAATATACTCTTTTTAAGTTAAAAAGTATAGGCCTTATCCTACCTTTGTCGTTTTTGATCTTATGTTATGCTATACTGTTTTTGTTCCTGCCGAACCACGTGAAGGAGTAACGCTATGCCAAAGGGATCCAACCAAAAGCTGAAGTTGTACAGACTCAGCCAGATTATGCTCGAAAAGACCGATGAAACCCACTTTCTTACCATGAGTCAGATCATGGAGGAACTTGGACGATATGATATCACCGCCGATCGCAAAAGTATCTATGATGATCTTCGTGCACTGGAGGTCCTTGGGATAGTCGTTGAATGCGAAAGAGACGGCCGGGAATACGGATATCACGTAGTCTCAAAGCTCTTTGAGGTAGCAGAACTGAAACTTCTTGTAGATGCTATCCAGTCCTCTAAATTCGTGACGGAAAAGAAATCTCGTGACCTTATCAAAAAACTGATGAAAAATGTCAGCAAGTATGAGGCTGATCAGCTTAACCGACAGGTGGTGGTATCCGGACGGATCAAGACCATGAACGAATCCATCTACTACAATGTAGACGAGATCCATCATGCCATATCCGAAAACCGCAGCATCTGTTTTGAATATATGAAATGGGATCTGAAAAAACAGTTGGTACCCCGCAGAAACGAGCTCTACGAAGTATCACCCTGGGCACTGACCTGGGATGATGAGAATTATTATCTTATTGCCTTCGATCACAGGGACAAAAAGATCAAGCACTATCGTGTAGATAAGATGAAGAGCATCTCCATTACCGACAAAAAGCGTCTGGGCAAAGAGCTTTTTGCCGATGTTGATATGGCCTCATATACAGAGCGCAACTTTGGGATGTTTGGAGGAAAGGATTCAAGCGTCAGGATCCGTTTTAAAAATGAACTTGTAGGCGTAATGATCGACCGCTTTGGAAAGGAGATCTCAATCCATCCCTCCGAAGAAGAGGGTTGGTCCGAAACCGTACTTACTGTGGCCGTCAGCGACCAATTCTTTGGGTGGCTTTTTGCTCTTGGAACGGGAGTCAGGATCATATCTCCGGAAGATGTTCGTGAAAAATACAAAGATGAACTCCGTATGCAGCTGGATTCATATGACTAATAAATCCGCCGCCGAAGCTCATCCCTCATTAACCAATGACTTCCTTATTGATCCGGTTCAAAACATGCTTTTTATCTGCGCTCCACAGCGGCGCTAAAAGGATCTTTTTGGGGCCGTCACCTGTTAGACGATGAACTACCATACCATCCGGAATGATCCTCATACACTTCTTTAGTATAGCTATATACTCGTCTTCTGTTAGGGCTTCAAAAAGTCCGTTTTCGTACTCGATTTCAAGGTCAGTCCCGCGAAGCACGTGCAGAAGCTGAAGCTTTATCCCATCTGCTCCACTATCTGCAACATATCTTACGGTAGAGAGCATGTCTTCTTCCCTTTCTCCGGGAAGCCCGAGAATTACATGGGTAATGACCTCTATACCCCGCCTCTTAAGTTCTTTTATCGCCCTATCATATTCAGCGTTTTCATAAGAACGCCTGATATACCTGATACTCTTTTCATGTATGGTCTGAAGACCCAGTTCAACCCATACGGGCTTTATGGCGTTTATCTCTTCTAAAAGATCCAGAACCTCATCAGGCAGCGAATCCGGTCTCGTGGCTATGGAGATCGCCACGATATCCGGGTGGTCTATCGCCTCTTTGTATAGCTCTCTTAACTTTTCGACCGGAGCATATGTATTTGTATATGCCTGGAAATAAGCTATATACTTTCCATCCTTTATCTTTGAACCTACAAGCTTTTTGCCTTCCTCGATCTGCCGAGAGACGCTCTGCGCCGGATCCCCGGCAAAGTCTCCGCTTCCGCCGGCAGAACAGAAGATACATCCCCGCTCCCCCTTTGTACCATCCCGGTTGGGGCAGGTAAAGCCGGCATTTATGGCGATCTTATAAACTTTGCAACCAAAGGTGGTCTTTAGATAGTCACTTAGCGTTATCATGCCAAGTATCTCCATGGTTTCCATTGGCGAATCTGTCTGACCGGCATAGCTCTTCCCCCTTATTCCATAATATTTTATTATACCAGCAATCACCTGTTTATGGCCATATAAATTCCAAAATCGGACTTGCATTACTAAAAATCCTGTGTTATCATAGGCAAAGATTTTTAGAGAAAGGCGCATTTTGCGTAGGTGAAGGAATGAAATTAAGATAATCGGATCAGGTAATTACAGACTTTTTATATGGCCCATAGGGTCTGTTTGTGTATGCCGGATTGGATTATCGTATTCATTTGAACCATCATCTTTTGATGTGCTCTTTCGGCATATTTGACGGGTTTTTGTGTATACGTTTGATCTGCTTTCGGCGAGAGCAGATTTTTTTGTGCCATATTTACTCATGGAGGTGATATAAATGGCATTACTTAGCATTACAAATCTGTCATTTTCGTATGACGGGAGCCCGGACAGTGTATTTGAGGATGTGAGCTTTAACGTCGACACTTCTTGGAAACTGGGGCTTGTTGGAAGGAACGGAAAAGGCAAGACTACGCTTTTAAACCTTTTGATGGGCAGATATAAATATCAGGGGAGCATAACTACAAGTACGGTTTTTGACTATTTCCCCTATAACGTCAGCGATACTGATATGGAAAAACCCGCCATTGAGCTGGCGGAAAAATGGAAACCAGGCATCGAATCCTGGCAGATCCTTATACAGCTGGATCAGATAAAGATGGATCCCGAATGTATGTATAGGCCCTTTGGAACGCTTAGTTTCGGCGAGCGTACCCGGGTGATGCTGGCTGTGCTTTTTGCAGACGAAAATAACTTTTTACTCATCGACGAGCCCACCAATCATCTTGATACGGACGCCAGAGAGATCGTAAAGGAGTATCTGTCCCACAAAAAGGGATTTATCCTTGTATCCCACGACAGAGACCTTCTGGACGCTGTCATCGATCATGTGCTGGTACTTAACAGGGAATCCATAGAAGTACAGGCCGGCACCTTTTCTTCCTGGTGGGAAAACAAGGAAAAAAGCGACGCCTTTGCTCTTTCCGAAAACGAAAAACACTTAAAGGAGATCCGCAAACTTAAAGCCGCTGCGGACCGAAGCAACAGGTGGGCAGAGAAGAACGAAAACACTAAGATAGGATTCGATCCTGTAAAGGAACCTGAGAGAAACATTTCCACAAGATCCTATATCGGGGCCAAAACAAAGAAGATGCAGGCCAGGGTCAAATCATACGAAAAAAGGATAGATCGTCAGATAAGCCAGAAAGAAGGTCTGCTCTCGGACATAGAACAGGTGGCTGATCTTAAGATACAGCCTCTTTCCTTCCACAAAGAACGGCTTATCGGTGCAAGAGATCTGTCAATCCGCTATGAGGATAGCGAGCCTCTCTTTGAAGGCCTAAGCTTCGAGATAAACAGAGGGGACCGGGTAGTCCTTTCCGGCGAAAACGGATGTGGCAAATCCACCATAATAAAGGCTATCATTGAGAAATCCGGTATGATCTCCGATGAAAGCTTTCCGGCAAAGATTGAAAAAGGAGAACTATCCGTAGGAAGCGGGCTTGTGATCTCCTACATAAACCAGGACACTTCCTTTCTTTCCGGGACACTAAAAAGCTACTGCAAAAAGACAGGTCTTTCGGAAAGCTTGTTTCTTGCCATCCTGCGGCAGCTGGATCTTGAGAGGGAACAGTTTTCAAAGGATATGACGGAATTTTCAGAAGGGCAGAAGAAAAAGGTACTGATAGCCGCGAGCCTTATGACCCCCGCACACCTTTATATTTGGGATGAACCGCTAAATTATATAGACGTTTTCTCCCGTATGCAGATCGAAAAACTCATAAAAAAATACGCACCGACTATGCTTATAGTGGAGCATGATGTAAGATTCCAAGAAGTTGTAGCAACCAAGGTAGTGAATTTGTAACAAAACAGGCAGCTCCGGAAATTCCGGAGCTGCCTGTTTTTACTTCTCAAAAGGGAAAACAATCCCGAACTGGCTTCGTATCTCATCCATCTGACGCATGATCTCCAAAGTCTCTTTATGAGGCATCTCCTCGCATTCGATCTTGCCGTTTTCAAGCGCTCTCTTGCAGGCAAGGACCTCATACTCGTAACCCGAGATCTGCTCAGGCACAGGGATCTCCTCAATGATCCTGGGAACTGCCCGATCAGGCGCATGCACTGTGATACTTGCAGGATTATTAATATTGTCGACTGTGATAAAGCCCTCTCTTCCGCAAATAAGTCCCCGTCTGTCCGTAAGGGTATACATGGTGGTAAAAAGACTTGCCATCCTGCCATCATTGTATTCGATCATAACGTTATCCTGACCATCCACACCCGTCTCATGATAGACTGCGGTCGCAGTGATATTTTTAATATCATCACCAAATACCATGCTGGCAAAGTTTAAGGGATAAACAGTAAGGTCAAGGAGCGCTCCCCCGGCAAGTTCCGGCTTTACCATCCTCTCGTTCATGTCTATCTTGTATCCCAGATTGGCAGATATGGTACGAGGTTCGCCTATAGCGCCTTTTTTTATAAGGTCATCTATGATGCCCCTTGCCGGCATATATCGGGTCCAGATAGCCTCAGTAAGAAGGAGTTTCTTTGACTCGGCAAGCTCAATCATCTCTCTCGATTGCTTTTCATTTGCCGCAAAGGCTTTTTCGCAAAGCACATTTCTTCCGGCGTTAAGAGCCTCAATGGTCCACTTGTGATGATGGCTGTGGGGAACGGCTATATAAACAAGATCCACGTTATCATCAGCGAGCATCTCCTCATAAGAGCCGTAGGCCTTTCCCACTCCCCACTCATTGGCAAAAGCCCTGGCCTTATCGGCGTCTCGCGAGGCGACTGCGTAATTTTCCACGCCGTCCATCTTGTTTATGGTTGCGGCAAGGCTCTTTGCTATTCCGCCCGCTCCTAAAATACCAACTCTCATATGTCCCCTCCTCTATACTGCCCAGTTTTGGCCTTTTTATTTCTTTGCTGTTTCTACAACAAACTCCCCGCTCTTTGCAGAAAGCTTTATCTTTCCGCCATTCTTAAGTTCTCCAAAAAGGATCCTGTCAACAAAAAGAGGCTTGATATCGTTTCTTATGACGCGGTCTACTTCCCTGGCACCAAACTCCTGGCTTACTCCCCTCTTTTTCAGAAGATCCCTGGCCTTTTTGTCCGATCTCAGACTTATCTTTTTTGCTTCAAGCTGGGCAGAGAGCTCACCAAGCTTTTTGCCCACAACCCGTTCTGCCATATCGTCATCCATGCTGTTAAAGACTACCACCTTACTAAGACGGTTCCTAAACTCCGGCTGGAAAGTATTTTTAACAGCATCCGTAAGAACACTCTCGTCCATGCTCTCACTTACAAAGCCTATGCCGCTCTTTCCAAGCATGTTGGCCCCGGCGTTGGATGTCATGATGATAAGGACATTTCTAAAATCTGCCTTCCTGCCCTGATTGTCAGTAAGGGTGGCATAATCCATCACCTGAAGCAGCACGTTATAGATATCCGCATGAGCCTTTTCGATCTCGTCAAGAAGAAGGACGCAGGAAGGATTCTTTCTGATCTCCTCGGTAAGTATACCGCCCTCCTCGTAGCCCACATATCCGGCAGGAGATCCGATCAGCTTTGCTACCGCATGCTTCTCGCCGTATTCACTCATATCAAACCTTACAAGACGCACTCCCAGCTCATCTGCAAGGGTCCTTGCGATCTCGGTCTTTCCAACTCCCGTAGGCCCAACAAAAAGAAGGCTCGCAAGCGGTTTTCCGTCCTCAATAAGGCCTGCCTTTGCAAACTTGACTGCGTTAACGACCTGAGATACAGCCTCGTCCTGGCCAAAGATCCTGGCCCTGAGCCGCTCCTCAAGGGTCGCAAGCCCGGCAGCCTCATCCGTCTCCACCGTCTCTATAGGCACCCTGCATACACCCGTAAGGATCTCATTGATAACAGGGATATCAACTACCTGCTTTTTACGCCTTGCGGGGTGTAGCTTCCTATAGGACCCGGCCTCATCGATAAGATCTATGGCCTTATCCGGAAGATAGCGTTCATTGATGTATTTGGCACTCATCCTAACGGCATATTCCATGATGCCTTCCGCATACTCTACTCCGTGGAACTTTTCGTATTTATCCCGAAGGCCATTTAGGATCTTTATAGTCTCCTCCTCGGAAGGCTCTTTTATCTCAACATTTTGGAACCTTCTGACAAGGCTCTTATTCTTTTCAAAATACTTTTTATACTCCTCAAAAGTTGTTGCCCCTATAAAGCGGATATGGCCGTCCGTAAGATAGGGCTTTAGCATATTTGAGGCATCAAAAGAGCCCTCTCCAACCGCACCTGCACCGGAAAGATTATGGATCTCGTCAATATAGATAATGGGCCTTTCCTCCTTGGCGATCTCGGAAAGCACCTTTTTAAACCTTTTTTCAAAATCACCCCTGTACTGGGTACCTGCCAGCATACCCCCAAGGTCAAGGGAAAATACCTTAGCTCCCTTAATCGCATCGGGCACATCGCCGCTTTTAAACCGCTCCACAAGGCCGTAGGTAATGGCCGTCTTTCCAACTCCGCTCTCGCCTATATGGAGGGGATTGTTTTTGTCCTTTCTGCAAAGGATCTGTATGGTCCTCTCAAGCTCCCTCTCCCGTCCGATAAGCGGGTTAACATCCCGAAGTGTCTCATTAAGACACGGCGCATACATATGAAAACCGGCCCGCTCGTCCTTTGTCTTTACTGAACCGTCAAGATCCGCTGCTATCTCGGCCCTTTCCTCTTCTATCTCTGCCATGACCTGAAGAAGTTCCGCCTCGGATATATCCTGCTTTTGCATGTAATATACAGCATAGCTGTCATCAAGATTCCAGATAGCATGGATAAGATGACGGATATATACCGCGTCGCTTCCGCTGCTGTAGGCACTTTGGCCGGCAAAATTCAGCACATAGCTCATGCCTGCGGAAAGCTGGATATCCTTATCAGTCTTATCGATATTGTCAGCCAGATATGATCGCAGATCGTTACCAAGAGCAACCGTATCTCCTCCACATTCTTTGAATGCCTCTGCAAAAAGCTGATCCTCAAGGATCATGATAAGGAGCATCTCGGGCGTTACGAATTCGTACTTGTAATCCGCCGCAAAACTGACAGCAGACTGGATGACCGCTGAGGCCTCTTTAGATAATTCCAGACCCATATCACGCCTCCTCCACTGTCATCCTAAAGGGGAAACCCGCTTCCTTGGCTCTCGCAAGTGCATTATTGACTCTGGTAACAGCAATATCGTAAGGATACTTTCCAACCACAGCCTGTCCGTTTTTATGAACGCCCAGCATGATAGCCTCGGCACTCACCTGGTCCTTGTGAAATATATCAACAAGGACACCCACAACAAAATCCATGGTCGTAAAATCGTCATTGATCATAATAACGTTATACTGTCTGGGTTCCTTTATCCTCGACTTTGTCTTTTCTTTTGTACTGCCCTTTGTTGCCATAGTCTCTTACCTGCTATGCAAATTCTATTCCGCACCGTCCGTTTTCCTTGGCCTTGTAAAGTGCCACATCTGCCTCTTTGAACAGCTCATCAACCTCCTTGTCCGGTGCTCCGAAAGCCGCTCCGACACTGATGGAAATCGGCGGTATATCATTCTTTGTCTTTTTGAGTTTCTCGTTGATCCTGGTAATAGCCTTTTTGATATCTTCCTTTTGGCTCTGACGGGCATGGAGCATTATAACGACAAACTCATCGCCTCCCAATCGACAGATATATGATGTCTTTTTAAAACCCTTGGAAAGGGCATTTGATACTTTTGTAAGGATCCTGTCTCCCACATCATGACCGTATGTATCATTGATCTGCTTAAAATGATCAAGATCCACCATCATGATAGCCGATGTCTCCATATCCAGGTTATCAAGAAGGAATTCGTATCCCCGGCGATTATAAAGGCCTGTCAGTTTATCATGGGAAGCCTCATAAACAAGTTTTTCATTCCTCTCACGATTTGCCTGATGCGTAAGGTTATAAGTCTTCGCTACGAACCTCAGCTCATACGCCCCCTTGAGAGGGATCGCCTCATCATTGCGAACGTACTCCACCATCCTGCGAAGGGGATGCAGTACCTGACTTGAAACGATTATAACCGCAAGCAATAGTATAACGATCAGGAAGAATGTCAGGATATGTTCCCAAAGCATCTGCTTTTTCAGCCTTCCGGCTACTCTCGCACGGTCTTCCGCCATATCATCCACAAGTTCTTTTATACACTCCTGCATATGGGCGGAAATTGTTTCTTTTTGTTTTCGATAATTGGTATCAAACAAAAGGCTCTCTGCCTGATCCAGCTGTCCCCGCTTTGAAAGGTGCAGATCTCTGTCAGAAAGCGTAACAGATCTGATCTCCTCCGGATAATCGGAAACATCGTACCCATATCCCTCTACAGCAAGCCTGGCTGAATAGTACTCTGTTTCCATAAGGGAAACAGACTCCTCCATCGCCTTTGAAAGGTTCTGGTAAGCTGCCTCTTCATTTTCAACTTTTCCAATAGCCTCCAGTGCCTTTTCCCTGCGCTTTGTGACCTTGGCCTCCTCGAAATAGTTATCCAGATATTTCTTATCTCCGGAAATGACAAAGCACCTCATCTGCTCTGTCAGATAATCCGATGCTATCTGCATCCCATATGAGCTGTCGATCCACTTAACCATATGATCCGTAATAGAGTGGGTCTCATTATACATCCTGGATGTCAGGTTCATGGCAATAAACATTGCTATGGATATGAAAACTGCTACTATACACAGGATATAATTAAACCGCTTGACGGTGATCCCGTTCTTTTTTATTTTATCAATGACTCTCATTTTAATCCCTAAATATAAAGACTACAAAAATGGCTATACGGAGTTCAGTATATCACAAAAGTGCGACTCTTGCGAGTCGCTCTTTATATAATTTTATCTTTTATTCTTCTGTATCAGGTACAATGGACATGGCACCTATGTTAAACTCCGCAATCTTTGATATTGTTACCTTTCCTGTTAGGTCCTCGTAGATGTAAACCAGCGTGTAATATGGCTTTGCTCCCGGATATACGACCTGACTTTTGCACAGGAAACAATGATTCATTCCTGAAACGGGCTGGCTCCCAAGATAAGCAACAGGCTCATAATCAACTCCAACAAGGCCCTTCATTGCTTTATTGAATATCTTCTTTCTTGCTTTTGTGATCTTGGTATTTTTTGCAACGCACCACACTGCCGCTATGGGTTTTATCTCATCTCCTTCGAAGTCATAGGCACTCATTTGAGCATCCTCTGCTTCGTACGTTTCCATTTGAGGCTGCTCTGCCTTTACCTGCGTTGTGGCCAGGAGCGTTCCTGCGATCCCCATACACATAACAAGTGAAAGTGCTGTGATAAAAGTCTTTTTCATAGTTTTGTTCCTCCTTTGGATTTTATTTTTTGACTTTCACTATATACGTGTTCTATCTGTTGCCGTTTGTTGCACGAATTTTAAATTTAATCAAAAATAATATTTTGATAATAATATTTTATTATTCTTATCATATTTCGTGCGGATGCAGATATTATTCTTTTCCTATTATTATCATATTCCGATTATTATATTTATCTTTATATATTCTTTTACTATTATGATTTGTTTATTATCATTATATTTTCTTTATCTGTTCATATTCTTATACTTATATTCTGATAATATTCTCCTATTATTTTACGAATACTATTGCATTATGACAATAATTATGCTATAACATGATTTGGTATTATTATGATCATTTTCCGAACAAAATATTATTTTGTTCATAATCCAATAATAATATTTTCCGAATATAATATTATTCTTTTAGGAGGATTTTATGACCACTATAGCCATCGCAAACCAAAAAGGTGGTGTGGGTAAGACCACAACCGCAGTCAATATGGCTGCCTATCTCAATGCCAAGGGAAAGAAGACCCTTCTTATCGACGCCGACCAGCAGGCAAACTCCACTGACACCTTTAGAGGTGCCTACGAGGGCCAGGTCACGCTTTATGACTGCTGGCTAGCAAACCCTGAGGATAGGGAGAATATCAACGACTGCATACAACATACAGAGATCGGAGACATTATTGCCGGAGATCCTCTTCTTCGCGAAGCTGAGAGCAAAATAGCCAAGGATCCCATCACAGGACTTTTATCTTTTAAAAAGATCTTATCAGACCTTAAGGGATACGAATATGTGATAGTAGACTGCGGTCCGACGCTTAGTTCCATCCTTCAGTCCATACTAGTCGCCTCCGATGAGGTTATCATTCCGGTTACTGCCGATAGGTACAGTCTCCAGGGTATTTCCCAGATCTGGGAGACTATCCAGAATGTCAGAGACGGAATGAACAGCAATCTTAAGATCCGGGGCTTTTTACTTGTAAAATACAATACAAGGACAAATCTTAACAAGGATATCTATTCCGCTCTGGAGGACATATCTAAGCAGCTTGATACAAAGATATTTAAGACCTACATCAGAGAGAGCACAAAAGCTAGAGAGGCCCTTGCCGCAAGGCAGATACTACTTAACTATGCACCGAAGTCCACAACCGCAGAAGACTATGAAGCTTTTGTAAATGAGTATCTTGGTAAGAAAAAGGGAGGAAGATAAATGGCAAAGAGTAAGAGCAGCCAGCAGAGTAACCTTTCTAAGACCGGTATAGATCTGGCAAGCGGATTTGATTTTACAAAAAAAGAAGACAAAAAGGCTGATGCGAGCTCGTTGGGGCTTGATTCAACTAAATCCGAAAATACTACAAATATAGGAAAGACTGCTGCTTTTAAAAAAGAAACCGCCGCCACTTCCACAAAATCAGAAAAAACAGCACCTAAGGTTACACAGACAGAAAAGCAGATAACTGCCTCACATCAGGCCAAAAAGCTTCAGATACCCAATGAACCGGTAGTAGAAAAAAATACAAAGATGTCTATCGTAGTTTCTGATCTGGCAAAAAGTAATGTTGAAAAATACGCTAAGCTTTATGGATATAAAAAGCTCAGTCCTTTCTTAAATGATCTGTTTGAGAATCTTGATGCATATCTGGGAAAAGATTGAAAAATATTACTATACAACGAAAAAGGGATGTTGTTCTTTATAATAAGACAACATTTCTTTTTTATTTATATAGAAGGTGGGAATGCCTATAAATACGGCCTTGAAAGGTATTATAGTGCTACATTTTTGTGAAAAGCAGCATATAAAATGACCTACAAGATGCATACCGATCGAGTAAAAGATATATACGTTTTTCCTTAACATATAAGGAGACTTGTTACATACAAAAGGGAAACTACCTACATACAAAATGGTGCATTTTAAATACATATTTGTGAAATGAAGATCAAAGCTGGTTCTCCAAAGGGCGATAATCCTATAAATAAAGGCGCAGGCTTCTTATTTTTGAGTGTCCGTGACAAATATGTATGTTACTTCGGGAATTTGTATGTAACTTTTTTGCTGTGTATGACAAAAGTATGCACCTATTCACAAAAATGTATAGAACTTCAGAAATGGGGTCTTGATGGAGCTTTCTTTCAACTGAAGTAATATACTTTTTTGTGACGTAAAGTGCTACAAATCTATGAATAAACCTTGACAAACCACAATATATTGTATAGTATGAGTTAAGAAATTGTGGTTTTGAAAGGAGTCTGCATCAGTGGACGAGATGAAGACAGGTGGTCACACAAATGTAGCACTTTTAGAAGATAGCATCAGTGAACCCCAAAAGTCAAGCGATATCGTCGCTTACAAAAACGAAAATCTTAAAAAGTCCAATTACCTTATAGGAGCAAAGTTCAAGGCGACTCTTTTAGAGCTTCGCATTACTTATGCTTCTCTTTTTATGATACAGGAGGGTAATTACTCCTATGAGGGCCTCCAGCCGGTGGTAAAGATGCGGGCAGGAGATCTGATGAGGATAATCGGATGCGAGTCCAGGGGCGTATATAAGCAGCTAAAGCCCATTTCAGTCCAGATGACTAATCGTGTACTGGGCGTTGAAAGTGACGAGCGCCAGGAATTCCATTATCTTTCCTTTATAACCAATGCGGACTATCAGGACGGCGTCTTTACAGTGACCTTTAATAAGGACATAGAAAAGGTCATAAAGCCTGAAAACGGGCGTTTTACCAACCTTGAGAGAAGTACTATGATGTCCCTTGACAGTTCTTATTCTTTCAGGCTGTATGAGCTTTTGAGGCAGCATTGTTTTTATCCAAGTTACTATACCGGGGAAAGGACCGGCATATTTGAGATCACCAAGAACCTTTCGGAACTCAAGATGGAGCTAGGTGTCATCAACGTCAATGACGTGGATTATAAAAAGGAATTGTCTAACGGAACTACGGATTATGATGGCGTAGTAGATAAGATATCTAAAAAGAACAAGATAAAATCTTATGATATCTGGAGCAATTTCAAGGCAAGATGTCTGGATGTTGCAGTCAAAGATATCAACGAAAAGACGGATATCACCGTTGAATATACCCCTATAAGGAGCGGTAGGGGCGGTAAGGTCCACGATATACGGTTTATCGTAACTCTACGAGATGCCAAGTATGATAAGGCCAGGGAGAGGCTTGTAGCCAACGCTCCGGTGGAAGATGAGGTCAAATTCCAGTTTTATTTCGGTGCCAGTGAGGCCCTTGGGAATATCAAACTGGATTTTGCAGAGATAGCTAACCTTGGAGTGGCCTGCAATTATGATCTTGAGAGATTGAAAAAAGCAGGAGAGGTCCTTGATTCGCAGAAGGGGGAAGTCAAAAATATCGTTGGTTTTCTCCTTAGCGCCATAAAAGACGAATATGAGGTTCCAAGGAAAAGAGAGGCAAAAAAGGACGACTTCCACAACTTTGAAGAGGGAGAATATGACGTAGATGCCATGGAGAAGATGGTGGCAGGACGTCGGATGTAGACCGAAGCATATTACAGTGATAAAAACACCGCAGATACCGTTATAAAAGGTGATCTGCGGTGTTTCTTTTAGATATGGACTTCAGGAGGTCTGCCCTTTCCGTCCATTGAGGGGAAGTCTTCCGGGCGGTTACTGTCCTCGCTGTCAGAGTCATCTGAGTTACCTTTGTCAGTGATATCCGATTTGTTGTCGGAGGCGCCGGTATTACTGCCTGAGGACTCTTCCTGACTGCCCCTCGCATTGCGATCATGACCGCCTCCCATGCCGCCGCCCTTTCCAAGAATGAATGGTAATACATAAACCTTAAATGAACCTAAAGAAAGCTTGAAGGAAAAGTTTTTTTGTGATAAAACTATCGCAAAACCCAGAGATTTCCAGGCAGGAGGAAGCTATGATAAGAAGAGCAAAAGATACGGACATTGACAGATTGATAGAACTGCTGGGACAGGTTCTTGAGGTTCATGCGGCTATAAGACCGGATATATTCAGGTCCGGTACTACCAAGTATTCGAGGGAAGAGTTATCAGAGATGATAAAGGATGATAACAGACCAATCTTCGTTTATGTTGATGAAAAGGGAACCGTGGTAGGATACGCTTTTTGCCAGCTTAAGGAACCAAACTTTGCAAGTACCATGGTGCCACGAAAGTCTTTATTTGTGGATGATCTTTGCGTGGACGAGGAATCTCGCGGTGCAGGCGTAGCAGCAAAGCTTTTTGACTATGTAAAAAATGAGGCGAAAAGCCTTGGGTGCCATGACGTGACTCTTTGTGTCTGGGAAGGTAACAGGCAGGCAGAGAGATTTTATGAAAAGCAGGGCATGAAGGTAAAAGAGCGGGTAATGGAGTATATCCTCTAAAGGTCGGAGAACTACGGTATGGCAGTATATGAACTAAGTGAAAAAGAGATATTTTTCCCCATGCCGGAGCTTGCGGATGATGACGGACTTTTAGCGGTAGGCGGCGACCTTTCCGAGGAGCGGCTGATCCTGGCCTATTCCCACGGGATCTTTCCCTGGTACAACGAGGGACAGCCCTATCTTTGGTGGTGTCCCAAGGAAAGGTATATCATACGTCCCGGAAATATCCATATTTCCCATTCCATGAAAAAGTTTTTAAGAAAGCATGATATCAATATCGAACTTAACCGGGATTTTTCCGATACCATGCACAGGTGCAGGATAAAGCGTGAATTTAAAGAGGGCACCTGGATAACTGACGATATGGAAAAGGCCTATGCCGTGCTGGCAAAAGATAATCTGGCGCTTAGCGTGGAAGCCTATATTGACGGAGAGCTGGCGGGAGGACTTTACGGAGTCAGTCTTGGAAGGTGTTTTTTCGGAGAGAGTATGTTTTCGGACATGGAAAACGGCTCAAAAGTTGCGCTTATAGGTCTTGCCCAGATACTCGAGGAAAATGATTATGTCATGATAGATTGCCAGTTCCATACGGACCATCTTGAGAGCATGGGTGGCCAGGCCATAAGCTACGAAGAATATAAGGGACTTTTGAAAAAGGGACTGGAGTAATGGTGTTTATGTTGTAAAAGGAGCTAGGATAGTTTAGAATAAGTGCGTTTACAACAATTATACAAGGGAGGGAGTATGAAAAACGTATTTAAATTAATGGTGATCACCGCGGCAGTGGGATTATCGGTATTTTTTGGAAGTGCAGATGTAAAGGCTGCAGAAGTAAATTCGCTTGTTACCATAGATGAGGCCCAGGTCACAACCGTAAGCGAAGCAGAGTTTGAAAAGCTTGATAAGGGAGCTACGGCTTCCAATATGAAGGCTCTCGCAAAAGAGTTCCAAAAGCACATGATAAAGAGGGAAAAGACCTTTACAGTAACTTACAATGGGGGCAATCCGGATCCCTCATCGGTGCTTTATGCGGTTGGCGAGATAGACGACAAAAAGACCAGTGATGACGCTGACTTCCTTGCAGGGGGCGTGCTTAGCATCGGATGGTCCGGATATACCACGGGCAGCCAGACAGTTCTTAACTGCAAGATCGTATATACAGAAAATGCAAATCAGGTCAAAAAGGTTAACTCCCAGTCCAAAAAGATACTTAAAAAGCTCAAGGTATCTAAGATGTCGGACGTAGCCAAGACCAAGGTCATCCATGACTATGTTGTCAAGCTTGTAACCTATGATGATACCCTTAAGGATCACTCGGCTTACGGCGGTCTTGCAGCTTCAAAGCATACAACAGTATGCCAGGGCTATGCACTTATCATGTATAAGCTCCTTACGGATGCAGGAGTTCCCTGCCACTATGTTACCGGAAATGCAGGCGAGCCTCATGCCTGGAACATCGTAAAGATAAAGGGCAAGTGGTACTATCTGGATGCGACCTGGGATGATCCGTCTAACACACTGGTCTACGACTATTTCCTGGTAGGATCAAAGACACTTAAGAAGGATCATAGTACGGATTCGTACTATACGAAAAAGTATAAGGTATCTTCAGCTGATCTTAACTGGAAAAAGCTTATTAAAAATTCCAAGAACAAGGATGACTCCAAGGTAAAGACAGACCAGACCAAGGACGAGATCGCGGCAGGTGAGATAGCTTCCGCAAAGGCAGAGTTTATAAACAGCCTCAGCGAGGTATTAAAGCAGAGTCTGAACGAGGATCCAGATGCAGATGATTACATGGTCGCTATGTATGACCTCTGCGCAAAGATATACGGTTTCATCATAGAGGATATGTCTGAAGAGGCATTTTTGGCTCTCCTTGAAAGTGATGAGATGATGAATGTCTATATCGAGGACACCATGGATTGTGTCTCAACATATATACTGGAGCCCATGGCAGAATACCTAAACAGAGATGATTTCATGAACGAGATCTATGAGCAGATGTATGCGGATTTCGGAGAAGAGGCATTTGAGGGCCTTTCCGACGAAGAGATGGAATCTCTTATAGAGGCATATGTTTACGAGTCATTTACGGCTGTTCTTTATTATCAGTCAGAAGAATACACAGAAAGTATCGTAGATGCCATGGTCCAGACCTTAGAGAGCATGGTGTAGATCATTGACAGATCATGGGACAGCACTTTACGCTGTCCCGTTTTAAGGAAAGGTGTTTAAAATGTTATTACAACTGGCACTACTGCCCAGCCTGGTACTTTTTATCGTATTATGGCGTAAAGATAAACAGGATAAGGAACCCATCGGGCTACTGCTCAAGGTTTTCTTTTTGGGAGCCCTTACCATCATAAGCGCAATTGCTCTGGGATCACTTGGGACGAATGCCCTAACGATGGTTTTGGATAGTCAGAGCATGCTTTTTATCTTTATAGATAACTTTATCCTTACGGCGCTGATTGAAGAGGGTGGTAAATATATTGTTCTGAAAAAAGCGACCTGGAAGCATCCGGCCTTTAATTACACCTTTGATGCAGTTGTGTATGCGGTTGTGGCATCCCTGGGATTTGCTACCTTTGAAAACATCCTGTATGTGTTTGAAAACGGAGTGGGGACGGCCATTACAAGAGCTATCATTTCCGTGCCGGGACATGCGATGGATGCGGTTTTCATGGGCTTTTATTATGGAATAGCAAAGCAGGCATCTGTTGCGGGTGATGAGGCAGGCTGCAAAAAGAACCTTGTGAAGGCACTTATAGTGCCTACCATCTTGCACGGCTTCTATGATTTTTGCCTGAGTACGCCATATGATATCTTTATACTGATCTTCCTTATTTTTGAGATCATCTTTACTATCGTTACCATAAGAAAGTTTAGAAAGCTATCGAGGGAGGATGCGCCTATCTATAATCCGGTAGGTCAGCCCGGTCAGGAATTGGATACGGCAGTCGATGTGACATCTGTTTCGGAGTCGGAAGATCAGGAGACAAATAGACCCTAACGGATTTATTTTGCAAATTAGCAAACTTTTTTGCAAATTAGCAAATTTTACGATGAGGGCAGAAAGGGATTTTTTGCAGAATTGCAAACTTTTTTGTTAAAATGCAAACTTTTTTGCAAATTAGCAAAAAAGGATTGGCAGCGGACAGCAGGATCCATGGGGTAGGCGGAGGCGATTGGTTCCTTCAAGTAATGAATAGGACCAATCGCCGGAGCCGTAGGGGAGCGGAGCTACCCTATTCCGCCCACGGTAGGGGGGAGTAGGGTATTCCGGCTGGAGCCGGTATGAGGCAGGTAGGGAGTGCGAGAACTATGGATTTGTTGTCGGATGGATGATGAGAGATGACTGGCCGGCGTAGTTGTGGGCGGACGGGGGATGGATAGGCCGAAAAGGAAGGGGGTGTCCCCCTTCCTGGCGGCAAGTTAAGCTTGGCGCAAAGCCAAGCGGTACCAACTTTGTGAGGACGCAGTCCGAACAAATTGGTATAACTTGAATACCAAATTAATCAGAAAAATGGGGGTATTATGAGGCATTTATATAAAAAGCTGTCAGTTGCTCTGGCGGCTTTGTTGTTACTCAGTGCATGCGAAGGTGTATCAGGTGGTGCTGCCGGGAGCAGTGCTTCGGAAGGCGAAAAGAGAGTGGCGGTCTATACGACAGTTCGTACTACAGGCCAGTATCCGGAGCAGTTTGTTGTCCTTCCAAATGGAAGTCCGAAGTCGGACAAAGTTTCGGCCGAGGTCTTTCACATGAAGGGAAACGCCGGGGGATGGGGCTCCGGATCCACACATGATTTTACTGCCGAGTTTGAAAGCGCAAAGGTGGAGGATGGAACACTTACTCTTGTTCCAAAGGACTTTCCGGAGAAGTATTTCTACGTTACGGACTTCGAGGTTACCTGTGACAGTGATCCGGCTTATTCTTTTACAAGTGATGACGTGGGAAAGACCATAACGCCGGTGGCAGATGATTTTGAAACCGTTTTACGTGAGGACGGCAGCGAGTTTGATTACCACATCTTTACTCCTGAGAAAACTGAAGGTATGCCGCTTGTGGTTGTTTTCCATGGATTTGGGGATACGTCGAACCTTCTTACCTACAGGACAGCGGTTGAGTGGGCAGAGCCGGAAAATCAGGCTAAACGTCCCTGCTACGTCATAGCACCTGTCATAGGTGATGAGGAGTATTATGAGACATCGGGCAGAGACAGGGTATTTGAAGCCCTGAAGGCGCTTATAGATAAAATGGTAAGCGAAGGCAAGGTAGACGGGGAACGTATATATATGATGGGCAATTCCTTTGGAGGCATGTCGACCATTGAATTTGCGGAAAAGTATCCCGGATACGTAAAAAAAGCATTGGCCCTTTGTCCGGCGCTGACATATTCTCCAAGAGCAGTTTCGTCTTTAGATAAGATCAAAGACCTTTCCATATGGTTTGCCCATGCTAAAAATGATCAGACAATACCTGTATCGGCCAGTGAAGATGCGGTAAAAAAGCTTAAAGACCTGGGTTCCGATAAGGTTAAGCTTACGGTATACACCGATGAAGAGATGAATGCTAAGGGAGCGGATCCCGCGCCGGATGCTACCTATAGTTATCATCATGTTGAGCTTGCTGTAATGGAAGATGATGCATATATGGAGTGGATGTTTGAATGAAAGGACGGGTTGAAATGAAAAGGAGAAATTGTATTTCATTGGTACTGGCCTTTGTACTTATTTTTTCGCTGGTACCCCATTATGATCTTAAGGCTGCCGAGGTCCACTATATTGCCATAGCGTCTGACAGGCACAGTAATTCCGAGGCTATTGGCAATGCCATGTCCGGGATGACGAAGAAAGTAGAATATGTAAGTATAATCGGAGATTTTGTAGGGGACAGCAAGGAAAAGGCCCCTGAAGGTTCCTCTTCGGACATCTACAATGAGATCATTGGAGCCGGATTTGACGGTGTTGATTCAAAAGATGACATGTCGCTCATCTGGGCCGATCATGATAAAAACGTGGAGGATGATGCAGATATCATCTATGGTGATGATGGGTCCGGTTCCGGACTTATATATACCGGGATCAATTCCGATGGGACAGTGGCATATTATATTTACAGCATTGCATTCAACGACATGAAAAAAGAATCAAATGCAAAAGCCGCTTCCAAAAAGTTCATGAAATGGATCGATACTATCGGGGATAACACCATACCAGTCTTTGTTTTCTGCCACATGCCCATTCATTATGCAAGAAAAGATAATAAAGGAGGAGCGATCTGGAGCCAGGCGCTTAATTATGCGGCTACAGGCGCAAAGACCACGGAAGGTGGAAAGACGGTCATCCGCAATGTCATCTATGCTTATGGACATAATCATACGACTGAGTCCAAAAGCGGAAAGAACAGCGGAGAGTTTTATGTTCCCTGTGGGACACAGATGGAGATTGGCGCAGATGAGGGTGTTTGGTCCTATGTATATTATACCTATGTGACAGCAGGTTATCTGAACCAGAACGGCACAGCAAGCCTTCTTGCGGTTACGCCTACCAAGATAAAGATTACAAAATATGATGACGGAGAAGTGTCGGATAAGCTATATGACTCTGAGAGTAAAAAGAGCGGAGCCTTTGCCAAAAAGTTTTCCACAAAGGGGACAAATACCATAAAGCGTGTGGCGGCTTCTTCCGGCAATAAAAAGGTTATGGCGCCGCTGGGCAATGAGTGGAGTTATGATTCAGATGCTGCAAAGAGCCTTAGAAGATATGTGATGAGAGTCACAAATCCGGCCGACAAGGCAGATTTTATCCCGAAAAAGGATCGTATCGCAGTATTTGATATGGATGGAACCTTAACCTGTGAGACTTATTACACATACTACGATACTATGATGTTCATCGAGTATTGTCTGAAGGATCATCCGGAGAAGGTATCTGCTGAACTTAAAAAGGAGGCAGAGTCCATAAAACCGGGTTACACGGCAGGAGAGGCTCTTGCGAGAAACTTTGCCAAGGCCTACGCCGGCATGACTGTTCAGGAACTTTTTGACTATGCAGTTTCATTTGGACAGAAGTACACCGCAAGCTTCAACAATATGCGCTACATTGACGGATTCTATCTTCCCATGGTAGAGTTGGTGAAGTACCTTTATGACAACGGATTTACCATCTATGTTGTCAGCGGTACCGAGCGCACCACCACAAGGGCTATAGTAGCGAATTCGCCCATCAGTGAATATGTGACGCCTGAGCACGTTATAGGAACAGAGTTTGAAGTCAAGGTAAAAGGCAATGAGAATACCGCTTCAAATATGGATTTTAAATACGCAGATGGTGATGAGCTTGTATTCACAGGCGGATTTATCCAGAAGAACCTCAATGCCAATAAGTCCATTTATATTGAGCGGGAGATCGGAATGCGGCCTGTGCTTGCTTTTGGCAACAGCGGAAGCGACACAAGTATGATGAACTACACTATAGACAAGAGAAATGCCTATCATACCGGTGCGTATATGATAGTTGCGGATGATGATGTAAGGGAGTGGGGCACGGCAGATTTTGCCTCAAAATCCGAAGGTTATAGGTCAGCAGGCTATGTTCCTGTTTCCATGAAAAATGAATTTAAGAACATCTATGCCGGAACCATAACCAAAGCAGAAGTTCAGTACGCTAAATAAAAATGCGGGCAGGATTATGAAAAAAGAAGAAAAAACCAATGTAATGAGGATCCTTGACGGAAAAAAGATCCCTTACGAGAGACATAGTTATGATCCCGACCCGTCTATGAGCGGTGAGGAGATAGCCGGTATTCTGGGAGAGGATCCAAAGAAGGTATTTAAGACCCTGGTGACCCGCGGCAAGAGCGGAGCCTATTATGTCTTCGTGGTTCCCGTCGAGGCAGAGCTTGATCTTAAAAAGGCTGCGGGGGCAGCCGGAGAAAAGTCAGTTGCCATGATAAAGCAAAAGGAACTTTTGCCCCTGACCGGCTATGTGCATGGAGGCTGTTCGCCCATAGGTATGAAAAAGCAGTTTCCGACTTTTATCCATGAGACGGCAGAGCAGCAGGAGCGGATATTTGTGAGTGCGGGCAAGGTGGGATTTCAGATAGAGATAGCACCCGGGGACCTTATCAGTGTGGCAGGATGCGCTGCGGCGGATCTGGTATAAACAAGGGGGTAGGACATGGAGATAAAAGAGATCCTTTCAAAATGCGATCATACACTGCTTAAGCAGACTGCGACATGGCAGGATATAAAGGCCGTTTGTGAGGATGCGGTAAAGTATAAGACGGCATCGGTTTGCATACCGCCAAGCTTTGTTTCAAAAGTAAGGGAGGAGTTTCCGAAGCTTCGTATCACAACGGTCATCGGATTTCCCAATGGCTACTCTGTCCCTGCCATTAAGGCATATGAAGCAGAGGTGGCGGTAGACGAGGGAGCCGATGAGATTGATATGGTGTCCAATATCGGACTTATAAAAGAAGGACGTTTTGATCTTGTGCAAAAGGAGATCGAGGATGTTCGCCGTGCCTGTGAGGGCAGGATCCTTAAGGTGATAATCGAGACCTGTCTGCTTACGGACGAGGAAAAGATAAAGATGTGCAAGGTCGTAACGGATGCCGGTGCCGACTTTATAAAGACGTCTACAGGCTTTTCCGCCGGAGGAGCTACGCTGGAAGACGTAAAACTTCTTGCCGAGCACGTAGGAGAGGGCGTATCCGTTAAGGCGGCCGGCGGGATTGCTACTCTGGAGGATGCAGAGGCATTCATCAATGCCGGTGCAGACAGGCTAGGAACCAGCAGAGTGGTAGAAGCAGTTAAAAAAGCTTAAGAAAGGTGATCCAAACAATGGATAAAAAAGCTATATCAACAGAGTTTCTAAAGTCGGTTTACGCAGGACTTGCAATAGCCATGGGAGGAGTAGTCTTCCTTTCCTGTGAGAACAAGGTAGTCGGGAGTTTCCTTTTTTCTTTGGGCCTTATATCGGTTCTGGTTTTCGGTTTTAACCTCTATACCGGTAAGGTCTGCAATACCGATTATCTGAAAAAGCCGGGCAGCCTTCTGCTTATATGGGTGGGCAACTTCGTCGGAGCTATGGTTCCGGTGATCCTTACTTTTTCAAAACTCTCGGAGGTGGCGGTAGCCTCGGCGGCAAACCGCCTGTCAAAGCCTTTGCACCTGGCCTTTCTGGACGGGATATTCTGTGGATTTTGTATTGCCGTTGCGGTTAAGGGATATGCAAAAGCAGAGGGCGTTGGAAAGTACCTTATGGTGGTGCTTGGAGTTATGATGTTTATCCTTTGCGGGGCGGAGCACTGCGTTGCGGATATGTTCTATCTTGTGGTAGGTCAGGGGGAAGTGGCAAAGACAGCCCTTTTCCTTCTGGTCGTTACTGCGGGTAATACCGTTGGTGGCGCGCTTTTATCAAAGATCTGAGGTAGAGATATGATCCTTAAAGAACTGGAACCGGATCAGATCGAGACGCTGTATAAGCAGCGGATGATCATAGACTTTCCAAAGGATGAGCTTAAGCCCCTCAAGATGATCCTTGAGGCACGCGGGCGCGGGATATATGAGTGCCTTGGCGTATTTGAGGATGATGAGCTTATAGGCTATTCCTTTTTTGAAAAGGCGGAAGGGAACTATCTGCTTGATTATCTTGCGGTATTCCCGGAAAAAAGAAACGGTGGAATAGGAAGCCGGGTGCTGGGGCTTTTGGAAGAGCACTTTGCGGAGGCCGACCTTGTTATCGGCGAGGTGGAGGATCCCGAGAGGGCGGAAAATGATGCCGACAGACAGCTTCAGGCAAGACGTCTTGGGTTTTATCTTAGGAACGGATGCCGGGATACGGGACTTAGGGTGGAATGCTTCGGCGTACCTTTTGTGATCCTTGCTAGCGGAAAGGGTGAATGTCCGGATCCGGACTCAATCTGGGAGATATATCGCAGACTGTACGGCCAGGTGCTTTCCGATGAAGTTGTGGAAAGAAAACTAAAGAGACTGTAGGGAGAGCAGGATTATGAGACTTTTATTTTTTAGGCACGGCGATCCTGATTATGAGGCAGATTCTCTTACTGAAAAAGGGAAAAAAGAGGCAGCCCTTCTTGCCGAGACGGTGCAGGGGTTTAACATTGATGACGTATATGTGTCACCTCTTGGCAGGGCAGCAGATACGGCAGAGTATTCTCTCAAAAAACTTGGAAAAGAGGCTGTTACGTGTCAGTGGCTTATGGAGTTTCCGGCTCAGTTTGATCCGGAGCTTGCTGATGATAAAACAAGGCGGGCGTACTGCAATGAGCTTTCTATAGACGAAAAGACCGGAAAATTCAATAAAAGGATCGTATGGGATGTCATGCCTTCCTATTATATGGACCATCAGGAACTTTTTGACGTAAATGCCTGGAGAGAGTCGGAGCTGGTAAGATGTACTGATATGCCAAAGCTCTATGAGGAGGTTACGACCTCGTTTGATAAGCTGATGGCAGAGTACGGATATGACAGAAGAGGCAGGATCTATGATGTAAGAAAAAGCAGCGATAAAGTCATTGCGTTTTTCTGCCACTTTGGTATCACTTCCATACTTTTGTCCTACATATGGAACGTATCCCCTTTCGTTACCCTTCAGAATCTTGCAATGGCACCTACGTCGGTAACAGAGCTTGTTACTGAGGAAAGGGAAAAAGGCATCGCTATTTTTAGGACTCTGCGTACGGGGGATATCACCCATCTTACTATGGGTGATGAGCAGCCTTCATTTTCAGCCCGATTTTGCGAGCGGTTTGAAAACGAAGATGAAAGGCACTGACAGAAAATAAGAGCTTTTGGCTCTCGTTTATATTTAATATTTAAAGGAGGAGATATACGATATGTTGGCACTGGCTATTATACCCGGCATTATCCTGTTTGTGATCGTATGGAAGTTCGATACGATCGAAAAGGAGCCGCCGCAGCTTCTTGCAAAGCTGTTTGTTTGCGGAGCCCTTACTCTGATAACGGCAGTTCTTGCCGGATTTTGGGGTGGACGGCTTTTGCATTTTCTTATTAGGGACCGCGGCTCCATCGTCTTTTTATTTATCAACTGTTTCATCCTTACAGGACTGGTTGAAGAGGGCGGTAAGTATATAGTGATAAGGCTTTTGACATGGAAGGATCGGGCCTTTAACTACACCTTTGACGGCGTTGTTTATGCGGTAACAGCATCCATTGGTTTTGCAGTGGCTGAAAATGTTATGTATGTCATAAGGGACGGATCAAACCCCTTTAGAGTCCTGTTTTCTGTGCCGGGTCATGTTTTAACGGCTGTTTTCATGGGTTATTTCTATGGCCTTTCCCGCTACGAGGAGGGCGTTGGTGAACCGGAAAATGTAAGGCGACATACGGCAGAAGCCATCATTTTCCCGGCTCTTATGAACGGATTATATGTGATCTGCCTTAGCACAAAAAGACCGGTATATATCGTGATCTTTGCAGTTTTAGAGATCTTCCTTTTTGTGGTAGCAGCCAGGAATTTTATCAGGCTTTCAAAGAACGATACGCTTATCCCCGGAATGGAGTATACGGTAGCGGAAGGAGGATCTGATGAGAGTAAAATGTGATTATTGCCGGCAGATGATAGATGAGGGCTTAAAGCAGTGCCCTCACTGCGGAGCCTCCATTTCTTCCGCAAATCGAGTATCCAGCGGTCAGCCCAAGACCATAGAGGAGCTGCAGCAGTGGTACAAGGATCATAATCTCCCTCCGGAAGAGGTTACCAGGTTTTTCATCGGCAAGGACTATAAGGAGCCCAAGGCTTTCGGTATCTACAAGGCAGATAATGGCGACTTTGTAGTTTACAAGAACAAGGCTAATGGGGAGCGTGCCATCCGTTATCAGGGTGTTGATGAGGGGTATGCGGTAAATGAGCTTTATCAGCGCCTTAGGAGCGAGATCGCGGATCAGAAGGAACACAACGCAAAAAAAGGCGACGGGAAAAAAGGAGATGAAAAGTTTACCATCAGTGATTTCCTGTTCTTGATCTTCGGGATGCCTTTTGTCTGTCCTATATTTGGGCTGCCATGGCTTATTATCATTCTGATCGCAGGAGCTATCCTTGATAAAAGCCCGGCAAGCGGATACTACAACTATAACGGTACGGATTATTATTATCAGGGATCAACCTGGTATGAATATGATTCGGATACGGATTCCTGGGGTTATGCTTCAAACAGCTCTGAGCTTAGTTCCATAATCAATGAGGATACTTATAGTGATTACGGTACCAGCGATCATTCCGGTCAGAAGTTTGAGGACAGTACCTGGTACGATACAGGAACTTCGGATGACAGTGATGACTGGGATTCGGACAGCTCCTGGAGTTCCTGGGATAGTGATTCCTCTTGGGACAGTGGATCTTCCTGGGATTCGGGCGGCAGCGACTGGGATTCCGATTGGTAAAAAATAATAAAATAATAATAAAAAAATAATATTTTGATCTTTTAAACCTTTTTCCCTCCTCATGTGTATATAAAGTGAAAGGACCTTTCACGGAGGAAGATATGCAACTTACATTACAACAGGCAATGGAGCTATTTGAACTCAGCGTTTTTCGGGCTTCGTTCTATATTTGCAAGAACAGGCAGGATGCAGAGGATATCTGTCAGGAGACTTTCCTTGAATATCACAGCACCAGAAAAAGCTTTGAGGATGAGGAGCATCTGAAGGCATGGCTGCTTCGGGTATCCATCAATAAGTCACTCAACCTGAGCAGGAGCTTTTGGCACAAGAACAGAGAGACTCTCGAGGATTTCGAAGAGGCACTGGAGCAGGCGCCGCCGGAGGATTCCGGATTACTTACAGCAGTCCTTGAGCTCCCGAAAAAATGCAGGGTGATCATCCATCTGTTTTACTATGAAGATTACTCGGTAAAAGAGATATCACAGCTCCTTCGCGTTAGTGAAAATACGGTAAAAAGCCAGTTGCATAGAGGCCGGATGTTACTTAAAGAAAAGCTGAAGGAGGGATGGAGCGATGACGAATAAAGAAAGATACAAAAAAGCGGCAGAGATCATTGTACCTTCCGGCAGCAACGATTTTTTACAAAACGTGGAGGGACGTACAATGAAGATGAGAAGTAAAAAGATAATAAAGACAGTTGCGGCAGCATTTGCGGCAGTGATCCTGATAGCGGCAACGGGTACAGGCGTATACGCAGCAGATATCGGTGGGATCCAAAAGTCCGTAGGCATATGGCTTCATGGGGACGTAGCAGACGTTACGATAAAAGAGGTAGGCGACGGACAGTTTGAGGTTACATATCCCGACGGCAGCGTTAGGGGCTGCGGCGGAATGGAAGAGGACGGCCACGGCGGTATGCGTGGTGTCAGCATGGAGAGCATGATCGCACAGCTTCGCACATCTGTTGAGTGTGAGCAGGATGAGGATGGCCGTATCTGGATCTATATCAGGGATCATAAGATCGATGTTACAGATCAGATCGATGAAAAGGGCTATGCTCAGGAAAAGGTAAAGGACGGATTTCTTGCGGACTATATCACGGTTATCTGGAGAGAGGATGGCAGCTGTGCCATATCTACCAGCCATAGCGGTTTTGATTCACCTGAGAAACTGATGCAAAACACCAGATAGGATATTATAAAAATGTTAAAGAAACGCTTTCCGGGACTTTCGGGAAGCGTTTTGTAGTGTTATAATGTCAAAGTCACGCGTAAACCCAATGAAAAGGGAGGAGTTATTTATGAAAAAGAAGTTGATGGCAATGGCACTTGTAGTAGCAGTGATGGTTGCAGCAGTACTGGGTGTTGCGGCAGTTCCGCAGAAGGCGCTTGCAGCTTCTAAAAAAGCATTTTATATTGGTTCTCTTTTGACAGAGGAAATGGACGGTAGCGCGTGCATCACTTCCGTAAAGATCAAAGACGGAAAGCTTATACTTAAGGGAACCGTTACTAAAGCAAAGAGTCTTAAGGACTATGAGTCTGGAAACGGCACCCTTCTTAAGAGCAAGAAAAGGACATTTAAGATGACTAAAAATTGCACATTCTGGGGAAGTGGCGGAGAAGCAGGTCTCGAAAAGATTTCAAAGACTGAGCTTATGGATGCAGCAACGCAGTATACAGGACTGGGCTTGTTTATATATACAAATAAGTCGGGAAAAGTCTACAAGATGGTAATTGCATCATAATTCAACTAAAGCGGAAAATAGCGGAGGAGAGTGTAAAAAAGACATGACTAAGTGGATCATAATAGGAGTAGTAGTACTTCTTGTACTATGGTTTGTCGCCAGCTACAACAAACTGATACGTTCGAAAAACAAGGTGGAAGAAGCTTTTTCTACCATGGATGTATATCTTAAGAAGCGTTTTGACCTGATCCCTAATCTGGTTGAGACAGTTAAGGGCTATGCAAAGCATGAAAGCGAGACGCTGGACAGGGTCATTGCAGCAAGAAATGCAGCCGGAAGTGCTCAAAGCACTAAGGAGCGTATGGATAATGAAGCAGCTATAAGCGGTGGCCTTCGAAATATCTTTGCCCTTGCGGAAAACTATCCCGAACTTAAGGCCAATGAAAATTTCATGGACCTTCAGGGACAGCTACAGAAGATCGAGGAAGATATCGCCAATTCCAGAAAATACTACAATGCAACGGTACGTATCTTCAATAACAATGTGATGACCATACCTACCAACATAATCGCTTCTATTTTTCATTTTGAAAAAGAGCCTATGTTTGAGGTTGCGGACGCCACAGAGCGTGAAAATGTTAAGGTGAGCTTCTGATGAAAAGGATTGGTTCTTTTTTTGCAGCCCTTTGCCTTATAATGTGCTTTTGTATGCTGTCGGCAAGTGCGGTATATGCGGATGACACCGTAGAGTATCATGATTCCGATCCCCAGGATTACATTACAAAGAATTTTAATGTCTGGGCAGAGTTTGATACGTCTCACACGGCAACCATAACCGAAGAGATATGCGTGGATTTTGTTACGGCGCATCACGGCATTACAAGAAATATCCCCAAGGCAACAGATGGCACATACGAGATAAAGAATGTTTCCGTAAACGACTATAAGTACTCGGTGAAAGATGAAGACAACAATGTGATCATCAGGATAGGAGATGCAGATAAGTATCTCACCGGTGATCAGACTTTTGAGATCTTTTATGAGATCGAATACGTGAAAGATACGGACAGCTCCGCGGATTTTCTGGCGCATAACATGCTTCCTACGGAGTGGCAGACGTCGATCCGCGAGGCCTATCTCAGCATTACCATGCCATCTGAGATCAACTGGGAAGATATGTATGTTTATTTCGGAGAGTATGGCACCAGTGACGACGGGCTTTGGCTGACTAAATTTGACTACGATATAGACGGAAATACCCTTAATCTTTACGGACAGGATCTGGATAAAGGATTTGGTCTTACCCTTCGTGATACCAATCTTCCCGATGGATACTGGTCGGATGCCATATCCTATGCGGAGGCCCATAAGGGCACACTTAGGATCATAATCATCATTTGTGCCATAACCGCGGCCCTTGCAGTAATCTTATGGCTCTTTTTTGGCAGGGATGAGGCCATTATTGAAACTGTGGAGTTTTATCCTCCTGACAATATGACTCCTGCCGAGATCGGATATGCTATTGATGAGGATATTTCGGATGGAGAGATGATGTCTACCGTCTTTTATCTGGCGGATAAGGGCTACATTACTATAGAACCGGTAAAGGATCACTTTGTTCTTAAAAAAGTCAAGGATGCCGGTGCCAATGAACCCCAGCATGTAAAAACCTTTCTTAACGGACTTTTTAAAGGGAGAAAGAGCTTTAGGACAGATAAGGTTCCCACTTCGTTTTTACAGCCTTTTATGGATGCAAAATCTAATGTGTCGGAGGAGTACATTGAAAAGCGAGATGTGGTCTTTACAGTGTCATCTGCTATAAGCCGATATGCATGTTTCCTCTTTTTGCTTATAAACATGGCAGCTTATTGCCTCGTACTTGACGGTCAGTTTGACGGGATCTATCTGGCGGTATTTCCGGTGGCGATATCACTTTTTGGAATGTTTATGGCCTGCCGGGGAATAGATAATTTCCACGTTCGCCGAGGTGATGGCATCATCAGGATCATGGCAGGTTCTGTAATATATGCCAGTCAGATCCTTATCACTCTCTGGTTATTTGATAACCTGCCCATGGGAACTTACACTTATACGTATCTGATCTCATTGGTGGTAATCTTTATTGCCATGCTCTTTATGCAAAAGAGATCCACCGATAATGCTCAGCTTATGGGCCGGATATACGGTTTTCGCCGTTTTATAAAGGATGCGGAGTATGACAGGATCGTCTCCCTTTGTGCGGAGGATCCCGAGTATTTCTATCACATCCTTCCATACGCGGCTGTTTTGGGACTTGAGACTAAGTGGACAAAGCATTTTGAGAATATTTCGATCCCGCAGCCTGCGTGGTATCGCTCGGATGATGCCTTTGTTTATTCGCCCATCTGGTGTCATGAGATTATCCGTTCATGTACCAAAGATGCGGTACCTGCATCTCCTTCAGGAGGATCTTCCGGAGGCTATTCGGGCGGCTCCTCGGGAGGCGGCTTCTCCGGTGGCGGAGGAGGCGGCGGCGGTGGCGGCGCCTGGTAAGTATTCAAATAAAAAGGGTAGTCGGTTTATCCGGCTACCCTCTTTTTTACTTAACTGTTATGGTGACCTTCACGGTCTTTTTGGCAGGAGCGTAGGTTTTGTTTCCTGCAGCACTTACTTTGAGTTTAAGGATATAGGTTCCTTTTTTAAGACCCGAAGATACGGTGATGGCACCGGTCTTTTTATTTACAGAGATCTTTGCATCTGCCTTTTTGGGGCTTACCGAAACCTTTGCATATGTAAGCTTTCCTCTGGCACCGGAGATCTCAAGGGCTTTATCGCCGGAGATTTTGACCTTGCCTTTTGAAAGCTTTGCATAGCCTATCTTGACATTCTTTGCGGCTACCGCAAGGGTGTTTTTCTTTGTCCCGGCTGAGCCTACGGTAACAGTGCAGGTGGCACTATAGTTTTTGCCACTTTCGGTACTTGCAGTAAATGTGATGGTTGCCGTTCCGTTTTTCTTTGCAGTAATAACGCCTGCGGCGTCTGCGTCTGCAACATCGGGATTGCTGGATTCCCAGCTCATGTATGCTTTCTCATAAGCACCCTTAGGGGAGATCGTCAGCTTCGGCTGGAAGTATTCTCCTTTTTTAAGGGTAACGGAAGGGGTATCAATATTTAGCTTTTTAATGGATTTAACAGTAGTCGTCTTTGGATCGTAAACATGGAGTATAAGGGTCTTTGTGATCCCGTTATGAGTCTTTCCGGTAATAGTCACATCTCCAACGCCTTTTATTGCGATGTTTTTACCATTTTTGGGAACGGCTACCTTTTCATCTGAAGAGGTAAGCTGGAGCCTGCTTGAGGTTGCATTTCCAGGAAGAACGGTGCTCTCAAGCCAGTAATTATCCTCCGCAATAGATACCCAGTCCTCATATTTGGCAAAGAACAGGGCAGTAGCAGCTACAGCGCTGCTGTCCTCCACAAATTCGGGAACAAAGGTGGTTTCGCCTGTTAGATAACACTCGTCCAGCGGAGTATGGCTTTCCTTTTCAAACCAGCCGGTAAATACGTATCCCTCTTTTTCGGGATATACGGGCGGCTCAACAAGGCCACTCCAAAGAAGTTGCTTCTCGCTGCGGAAGATCTTGCCGTCTACTTCATAATTGACAGTTGTGTGTCTGAAAGGTACCTGATCTAAGTATTTGTTGGCAATAGCCTGACGGCTCTTTATAGAAAGCTTTAGATTGTTGATGATCTTGTCATAGTCCGTTGCCGCTTCATACATAGGATCATCGGCATGCCATCTTTTGTAGTCGGCCTTCTGTGAAAGACGAAGCTCGTCACGGTATTGATCCAGAACGCCTCCGTCTGCGGTAAGCTCTGTAAGGGCCTTGTTAAGAACGCTCCAACGCTGGATGATCAGCTTATCAAATTCGGGATCGTTATCCCGAAGAGTATCGAGCCAAAGGCAGGTGGTTGTTGTAAATCCGTTAGGGTTTTCGGATTCGGAGAATTCGTACTGAGGCTCTCCCCAGGCCATATCAAAGTCCCAAAGGGGACCCCAGAAAAGCTTTCCGTTACGCTCCTTGTAGAGGAAGGCACTGTCTGTGGAAAATGCATCGATGTTCTGTGAGAACTCGTTGATCCACCAGCAATCTGCTGCGGACTGAAGGTCCATCATATCAGCGATCTTTTTGTGTGTGGCAGCGTCTATGCCGCCTTCGGTCATGATAAGGTCTTCCAGCGTCTGTACATAACTGCGGATATATTCGCGCTGTGCTTTTTCTCCTGCAGTAAGTCCGTCTTCGGACTTATAAGAAGGGGTATCGTTAATCAGTGTCTGTCCTGCTTTTGTTGTAAAAACAGTACTTGAAGGCTCATCCGCATTTTGATTTTCTGAGTAGAAGGAAAGGAGATAACCGCCTGTTATATTGGGGTCTCCCGAGAGGTCTGCAACTTTTTCGTCCAGTTTATCGATATTGGTGCGGCTTTTTTCTACCTTTACATTTTCGCTGAGATAGTAGCTGCCAAGATACTCGCTGCCGCTTTTCCCCTCCATAACCACGTCTACGGGAACAAGCTGGGGAGTAAAGAGCATGCCCATCTTTTCTCCCAGCCAATAGGAGATACGGTTTTTAACAAAGGACAGATCATAAGTGTTTGCGATAAGCGCCCAGTCCTTGCTCTCGCCCATACCAAAAAGATCGGTCTTTTCCTTGAGCTGAAGCTTGTAGGGCTTTTTTGGAGCAAGCCAGGTGGTATTTCCACGTCCTCTTATATAATCAAGCTGAAGCGGCGCGGTAGGAAGCTCATATGAGCCATAGCCGCTCTTGTAGCCTGCCGGAGCCTTGATCTCAACAGTTCCGGTACAACGAACGGAGTGATCCTGACTCGCGTTCATCTCTGCTATAGTCTTGTATTCGCCTCCGGCCTCTTCGTCAATATGAAGTATTACAAGGGGGATCCCATTCTCCGGTGAAGAGGGGGCGCTACTTTCTTTTGCAGATACGCCAAGGGGCGCAAGGCTAAAGAGCAGGGTAGCAGATAACAGGATGGATGTGATCTTTTTGATGGTTTTTTTCATTTTAATTTCCTCGTTTTGCGTTTATAGTTACACTAGATCGGGCGGTCTATTTTAAGAAGTTTGAATTTGGTCCCGGCTTGAAAACAAAGCTCATATTCACTGGTCTCTTCAGGTTCCAGACTGCCTCTTTTCAAGGAATCAAGGTATATCCGAGGGTCTCGATCTCCCTATAGTCTTTTTCGACCTCTACCCGTTTTTTTGAGTTAGATTAAGTTCGTCCATGATCATATCCTCCGTAAGCCAAGTGATCTGCCAGCCCTATGATGATATCACATCATGTCCTTCAATTGTCCCTCAAGGGTTGCGCTTATTAATGCATCAGAGACAAAAACATGATACAATGGATGATATTCGGAGGAGTAAATATGGTTTTTTCTGTTATTACAGCACTATGTGCGGCATTTTTCACCGGAATGGGGATATATGCATGGAAAAGAAAGAAGCCAATGTGGTTTTGGTCCGGAAGTTCAGTGAGTGAGAACGATATTTCCGATGTTGCTGCTTATAACAGGGCCAACGGGATCATGTGGATCTGCTATTCTGCGCTGTTTTGGGTATCTGCAGCCCTTGGACTTAAACATACGGTGGCAGGAGGTGTCGTCCTTATTCTGGGATGTTTGATTGGAACACCGGCACTAGTATTTGCGTATGACAAGATATTTAACAGGTTCAAAAATAAAGAATTTAAGGAACCTTATGGCTATGATCCCCAAAGGGAAAAGCCCATTATCCGTGCATCTATCTGCACCGGAGAGCAGGTGGCGGGATTTAAGGATCTAAATGACGGTAAGTTTCAGGAGATCATGCTGATCCGCGATCAAAAGGACCTGGACACATTTATGAAGACTTACGGGCTTGACCATGTGGATAAGGAATACTGACAGGTCTTGCCTTATGGGCGGCGACATGCTATCATAAGGGCATATAAGCAGTGAAACAAAGGCGTTTCATCCTATGGGATGAGGCGCCTTTTTGTGTATCTTTTGGGGGAGGTGTTTGTATGGCAGCATTTGACAGGATAAAAAGCGGGATACCGGAGATGGATCAGGCGCTTGATAATATACGTCTTGGCGATAATGTGGTATGGAGGGTTTCGGAGCTTTCGCAGTTTAAGCTTTTTATGGAACCCTATATCGAGCAGGCCATAGAAGATAAGCGAAACATCATCTACTTTAGGTTTGCAAGCCATGAACCTCTTTTGGAGGAACGTCCGGAAATAAAAAGGGTAGATGTTCCCCTGTCTCACAGGTTTGAAAACTTCACCATAGATATCCATAACGTTATTGATGCAGAAGGTAAGGATGCTTTCTATGTATTTGATTGTCTTTCAGAGCTTCAGACTGCCTGGGCGACAGATCTTATGATGGGTAATTTCTTCCGGGTTACCTGTCCCTTCCTGTTTGTCCTGGATACAGTTGCGTTTTTCCCGATCATAAGAGGAAAACACTCCATAGAGGCAGTCAATAAGATCCTTGATACAACCCAGCTTTTCTTTGATGTATATGCTGACAGCAAAAACATATACGTACGTCCGGAAAAGGTATGGAGGAGAAATTCCGATACCATGTTCCTGCCCCATACATATGATCCTGAAAGCGGAGAGTTTCGTCCCATCCTAGATGGCGTAAAGTCCAGCAGATTTTATCAGACCCTTGGCCACGCGCAGCGCTCTGCCCAGGAGCAGTACGCCGATTCATGGGACAGGTTTTTTAACAGAGTTAAAGCCCTCAATGAAAGTGGCGTTGATATAACAGAAGAATGCGACAAGATGTGTGATATCATGATGACTCGCGATGAAAAGATGCGGGAGATGGTAAAAAGGCATTTTTCTGTGGAAGATTATTTTGCCGTGCGCGATCACATGATAGGCACGGGGATGATCGGCGGAAAAGCCTGTGGAATGCTACTTGCAAGAGCAATAATCAGAAACAAGGAGCCGGATATCGATGAGGTCCTTGAACCCCATGATTCTTTTTATGCAGGCTCGGATCTTTATTATACATACCTTGTGGATAATGATCTTTGGGATGCAAGGATAAAGCAGCGCAGTGATGACGGTTACTTTTCTCTTGCGCAGGAATTTGCCGATAAGATCATGGGCGGCACCTTTTCAGATCATATGCGGGAGCAGTTTGTCAGGATAATAGAATATTATGGTCAGGATCCCTATATCATCCGCTCCAGCAGTATCTTGGAGGATGGGTTCGGAAATGCATTCGCAGGTAAGTACGAATCCGTATTCTGTGTGAATCGGGGAAGTCTTGAAGAACGCATCGCCGAGTTTGAGCATGCTATCAAAGTGGTATACGCAAGTTCCATGAGCCTTTCCGCTCTGGATTATCGCAAGCGCCGCGGTCTTGACAAAAAGGACGAGCAGATGGCTCTTCTTATACAGAGGGTATCGGGATCCTACTACGGATCATATTATATGCCCTGTGCGGCCGGCGTAGGATATTCCTACAGTCCTTACAAGGTCATGAAGGACTCGGATCCTACGGCAGGAATGCTGCGTCTTGTTATGGGCCTTGGCACATCGGCCGTTGACAGGACAGAGGGGTCATATCCCAGGATCGTCAATCTGGATATCCCCGAAAAGACAGCCTATTCTTCCTCCGCAGACAAGCATAAATTCTCGCAGGGAAAAGCAGAAGTTATTAATATGGCGGAGCAGAAAATGGAAAAACTACCCCTTGATAAGATGGAAGAGTATATCCCAGGGTATCTTGACAGGATCCTTTTGGAGCATGATCATGATGCCGAGCGGCGCCTTAGGGAGACCGGACGCAACAGAACGGTAAAGTTTATCTCCTGCAAGGGACTGGTAGAAAACGAGCAGTTGATGGAGCATATGAAGCGTATGCTTCATTGTATCCAGGAGGAATATGATTATCCCGTAGATACGGAATTTACCATCAATATTTCGGAAAACGGGGAGTATTCCGTAGATCTTTTGCAATGCCGTCCTCTCCAGGTTCAAAAAAGTGAAGGGGGAGTAGTAGTGCCAAAGGATATCCCGGAGGACAGTATCTTCCTTGAAAGCAAGGGAGCGTCTATGGGTATGTGTAAAACTACGGAGCTTGACATTATAGTGTATGTGGATCCGGTAGGTTATTACGACATGCCTTACAGGGATAAAAGTCTGGCAGCGCATCTTGTGGGAAAGATAAACTGGCATTACCGCGAAAAGAACAAGCACATGATGCTTATCGTTCCGGGACGGGTGGGGACATCATCTCCGGAACTTGGAGTCCCCACAACCTTTGCTGATATAAGCGCCTTTGAGATCATATGCGAAACGGAAGAGACAAAGGCAGGATACAACCCGGAGCTGTCCTACGGAAGCCACATCTTCCAGGATCTGGTTGAGGCGCAGATACTGTACACAGCCGTATTCAATAATGAGAAGACCATCCATTTTTGCCCGGAAAAGCTGGAGTCATCGGAGGATCTTATCAGGGAGTTTGAACAGGATGAAAGGCTGACGGATATAATTCATGTTTATGATGTTTCTGATAGAAACTGTAAGGTATATAACGACGTGGCAAATGAGCATCTGATGATTACATATAGCAAATAACCTCAAAACATAGTAAAATGGAAGCAGTGTAGGCAGATCCCCGCGCATCGAAACACCGTATGCAGAAAGGAGAAGCATCATGTCAGAAGCTTCCATGATGGAACAAAAGAATAAGACGTTAGAAACTATGGTCAATCAAGTGCCGGAGCAGCTTCAGCATGAGAATGACCTTGTCCATCAAAATATGATCGCCGGCCAGTATACCGTCCTTGAAAAAAGCGATATGCTAAAAAACGGTAGTTATAAAACGGGGAAGAAGACTCAGCAAAAAAGCGGTCATAAGAATTCTCCGGAGATGGTATTGATCCTCGAAGAGGCCGACGCCCTTGAGATGCTCATCAGCTCGCTTTCATTTGATACAAGTGACGCAGGAACTTTTATGTCCGTTGCGGATACCCTTATTGACCGTATGAAGCGGCTTGTGGAAAAGTGCGATGCTTATTTGGAGAAGAAAACGCCAAAGAGCTCATTCGGAAAAGCACGCTATCGTATGGTTACGCAGATGGCAGATACGCTGGATCGCGATATCATTGGCCTTCAGGATAAGTCGCAGGCTTTTTTGGAACTCCCTGCGGAGGAAAAGGCCCGGGTCAATACCTGGGAAGAGTTTCTTAATTGGGAGAGAGTAGAGGTCTTAAGAAACGGCGAGAATGATGTCAAGATCTCAAAAAGCGGCGGTAATACTTCCGATGTCCTTATAGTTGAAAAGGGTAAAGAAAAGTCCTTTTTTAAACATGAAGAGGCGCTTTCCACGCTTGATATCAAGAGAATTTATGCAGATCATAAAAAGAAGTTCTTAAATGGACGGAAACCCAAGGATTTTAGAAATGATCCTGCAGAATACTATGCTAATGAGTTTTTTAAGGCATTTTATATCCACTGTATCGAAATGTACGAAATGAGGCCCTATGCTCAAAGATATCTTAAGGGTATTTTTTCCGGAGATGGTTTTGAAGACATAAAGAGTTTTACTAAAAAATTGAATGAGATCGCAAATTACAGGAATATTAACGATGTTATTTCGGATATTGAAAGTATTGAATCCGAGACGGAACGCAATGCGATCAAAAAGCGGGTGGGGGACATCTTCACCGCTATGCGAAAGGAAGCATTATCCTCCGACCTGGCTGAGAGGGTAGCAAAGATAAGTCCCGGCGAGACCCTTGCAAAGCGTAATGTGGCAGCCAGCCGTGTTGCAAAACTTCTTGGGATAAGTTCTGTTCTTCCGAAAAGTGAGATGGTTGCCATAGAGGCGGATGGGAAAAAACAATACGGCGTTCTCATGGCCGAGGCAAAAGGGATCCCATTTTACAAGTTCTATTACGACCAAGTTGGCGAGGAATATAAAAATAAAAAGCTTATTTATTCCCCCGACGCCATGAGGGATCTTATGAACCTTCAGATCCTTGACACTCTTTGCGGTCAGACGGATCGCCATATCGCCAATATTATGGCAGACGTAGAAATAAGGGAAATTGACGGGGAGCAGAGGGTTATCATTAAAAAAATTACGGGAATAGACAGTGATCTTAGTTTTGG
>JAEEGL012259658.1_pt1 | contig 52506 bp, 59 predicted proteins | sample 9134231 | NCBI WGS metagenome assembly JAEEGL01 (sample SAMN16246548, study PRJNA631951) | gut metagenome | biome: gut microbiome; feature: rumen; material: fiber-attached | host: Bos | place: Iran: Karaj | collected 2018-10
AAAATATTTCAATGGTGAGTTTGTTCAGTTATATAACAATTTGACGGAGCATGCTCAACAAACAGAAGAAAATATGAACAGATTGTTGAGTATCAAAGAAAAAGAGATAGCTGAACAGCGTCAGGCTGAAATTATTGAGACGGAAAAACGATTCCAAAGAGCCGATGAAAAACTCGGACAAATTATGACGGATAAACTTAACGAAGTTGCTTGTGTATTAAAGGCTGAAATTGAAAATGAAAAACAACAGCTTCGGGAGGAATATGAAAAGAAACTCAACGACCAGAGAGTTAAGTATGAACGCCAGATAATTAAACTGGAAGAAGATCATAACAATTTCTATAAAAAACTGGAACCCGTAATGAAAGTTTTAAAATTCCTCGGCATAAACAAGGAGAAGGGAAATGGACAATAATATAAAAATTTCCGTTATAGTTCCTGTTTATAATGTTGCGCCGTATTTGTCCAAGTGTATTGATTCCATTATTAACCAAACAATGAAGGATATTGAAATTATATGTGTTAATGATGGTTCTACTGATAATTCGGGAAAAATACTTGAGGAATATGCCAAAAAAGATCATAGAATTAGTATTGTCGGGAAGAAAAACGGGGGGTTATCTTCTGCAAGAAATGCTGGCATGAATGTTGCAAAAGGTGAATTTATCACGTTTATCGATTCTGATGACTGGGTAGATGAAAAGTTTTGCGAAAAATTGTATAACAGTATAACAACGAATAATGCGGATATATCAATTTGTGCTGTTCATCAGTATGATAACAGAACAGGGGAAAATGACGATACAAATCCCTATTATACCCTCGGTTTCTTTGATGAATCCTTTGATAACAGAGTTTTTTCCCATAAAGACACAAAATATTTCCTCTTTGACGTCTGTGTTATGGCTTGGAACAAAATATACCGTAAAAGTTTTCTTGATTCTTTAAATGTGAGATTTCCTGAAGGCTTGATTTTTGAAGATGGACCTTTCTTCTTTTCCATATATTTTAAAACCGAAAGGGTTACAATAGTTCGTGATTATCTGTATTATTACAGAGTAAATCGAAAAAACTCAATTATTGATAAAGGTGATGAAAAGTTTTTCCATATCTTTAAAATAGTTACTTTGATGTATGAAAAACTCAAAGAACAGGAATATTTTGATGAAATAAAGTATGAATTTTTCAGAAAGAAAACAGAAGATATAATGTTCAGATGCAAGACGCTGAAACCTTCTTTGCGACAAAAATTCTGTGAAGAAATCAGACATTTTGATATTTTTTATAACAGTCCTGTTTTTGATTTTAATTATATTAATGATGAATTCCCATATCTTTATGACGTTTTGACGGCAATTAAAAAAGGCGGGTATAAACAATTTCAGCGTGAACAGAGAATTGAAAGCTGGAAATATAAGATTATGGAAATTCTTTACCACGAAGAAAATGTTTATTTTATACACTCAAGTAAATTTCACAGAACACTTCGTATTAAAAAACGTCCGAAGTATTATGATATTTGGTATGACAATGATACAATCACCGTTGTTTTGTTTTCAAAATTCAAATTTATGTTTAAGTTTGTATATTCAACTCTGGAAAGAAGAAATAAAAAAAGGGTTTAGTTTATGGAAGATAATAATTTAGATAAAAAAATAGAAAAATCCTTAAAAGAAAGTGAGATTGAATTTCTTAACTCAAAGCACAGATATGAGATGAAACAGGCTGAAATTAACTATAAAGTTCAGTTTGAATTTAATATGAGTCAGGAAAAAGAAAGACTTGAAAAAGAATATGCCCAAAAACTCTCTGACCAGAAAGCTTTCTATGAAAATGAACTTCAAAAGCAAAGAGATTGGTATGAAGGAGAAATAATAAGACGTCAGGAAGAAACGGCAGAGTGGCACAGGGAAAATACAAAAAAACTCCTTGAAGAACAAAGGTTGGAATTTGAAAACAAGCAAAAAGAAGAAATAAAAATTGAGGAAAATCCGAAACAGGAAGAAGAACAAATAAAAGAAGAAGAAAATTATCCCTATAAAGTTTCCGTAATTCTTCCGATTTATAATGTCGGTCAATATCTCAAACAGTGTCTTAACAGTTTAATTAGTCAAACTCTTTATGATATTGAAATTATTTGTGTTAATGACGGCTCAACTGATGATTGCTATGATATTTTAGAAGAATATAAACAAAAAGACGGTCGTATAAAGGTTATTCATAAGGAAAATGAAGGAACAGGCATCGCAAGGAATACAGGTTTAAAAGTCGCAACAGGAGAGTGTATTGCTTTCGTTGACCCCGATGATTGGGTTAAAGATAACATGTTGGAGTGTCTTTACGGACTTATAAAAGAAAAAGACCTCGATATTGCAATGTGCATGCCGGATGGATTTGATGAAGGAAATCAGAAAAATGCTCCATTTCCATACTTTGTTGATGATAATTTTAACAATATTCCTATCGACAGAGTGTTTAACTGGAAAGATATTTCACCGTTTTCATATCCGATGTGTGTATGGAATAAACTTTACAAGAGGAAGTTTTTGACTGAACACAATATAGATTTTGCGGAAAGGCTTGATTTTGAAGACCACAAAGTTATATTTGGTGCGCTTTTTTATGCAAAGAGAATATTCTTTATTCGTGAAAAACTTTATGTTTACAGGTATAACAGAAAAGGCTCTATTCTTTCTGACAGCAATAAGAGACTGATGGACAGAATGAAAATGTTTGATATAGTTAAGAAGATTATGGAAGATACCGGCGCTTATTCTGTATTGAAAAATGAGCTTATTCTCTATCAGGTTCATGATTTGCTCTATTATTACAGCGAAATTAAGCCAGAATTTAAAGAAGAATATTTTAATGCCATGCTTGATGAACTCAGAAGAATGGATTTGAGTGAAAACGAAAAGAAAATGCTTTGCGAAAAGGAGAAAGACTTGGCTGAAGTCTTGGAGAAGCTCTAAAGACTACACCGAGCAGAGTATTTTTTGCGCCATCCCAAACAAATCTTAAAAAAGTATTTTATAATAATGACAACCGAAAAATTATCATTAAGAATAAAATGTAAGAAGATAGTGGGGACAAAATGGTGGCAAATTTAAAGAATATGATTTCACAGGTTTTTTATACTCCGGTTCAAACAGTTCAGCCGACGAGTGTAAATCCTTTTGCCATAAATACTTTTCCGACTTTACAAGGTGAACAGAAAAACGAAAAATACGGAAAAAATACCCCTATTCCCGGTGGTTATTTTGCGGGGTATTATAACAACAAACCAAATATTGTCGGACAAAGACTTTTTGTTTTGGTTTAAATATTTGTAACAACTTCTCGTAAATCATGCTTTCCTTGTATATAATTTCTTATTATATGCATGACGGAAGGAACGGATTTTGGCAGGAAGGTCATTAAAAGTCAGGGAAGAAAAGGGATTAAGGCTTCCACCTCAAAGTATGGAGGCTGAAGAAGCTGTTTTAGGTGCAATTTTAGTTAATTTTTCCAGTTTACCGAGAATTATCGGAATAATTAAACCTGAAAGTTTTTATAAGCCTGCAAATAGAATTATTTATGAAACGATATTAAGGCTATTTTCTCAGAATCAGCCAATAGATATTGTTACAGTATCAGAAGCACTAAAAGTAAAAGGCCAGCTTGAAGATGTCGGTGGTAGGGCTTATGTGAATGATTTAGCATTGAATGTTGTTACAACTGCTAATATTGAATATTATGCTAAAATTATTCAGGAAAATGAAATTAAACGTGCGCTAATCAATGCAGGTGCTGAAATTGCTACTTTAGGATATGAGGCAGAATCCTATGAACAAGCTCTTGACAGTGCACAGCAGATGATTTTTAATATTTCATCAAACAAAAAAACTTCCGATTTTGTTTCTGTCGATAAATTAGTAGCTGACAGTTATACACAAATTGAAATGCAATATAACAATAAAGGTCAATATTCCGGTGTAAAGACAGGTTTTTATGAACTCGATGATTTGACCTTAGGACTTCAAAAGTCTGATTTGATAATCTTGGCAGCAAGACCGTCAATGGGTAAAACAGCTTTTGCTCTTAATATTGCACAGAATGCAGCCTTGAGAGATGACAGAACAGTTGCTATATTTTCACTTGAAATGGATAAAATGCAGCTTGTAAAACGTTTGCTTTGTTCTGAAGCAGAGGTAGATACACAGAAAATTCGTTCTGGTAATATGCAGTCAAAAGACTGGGAATTGTTGACTCAGGCAATGGTAAAATTTGATGATGCAAGAATATATATAGATGATACAGGATCATTAAGCGCAAATGAAATCAGAGCAAGATGCAGACGTCTTGCTATGGAGAAAAAAGGTTTAGATTTAGTAATCGTCGATTATTTACAGTTAATGGAAGGTGGCGGAAGCAGTACTTCTGATGAAAACAGAAACCAACAGATTTCTTTAATGTCAAGAGGATTGAAAACGCTTGCAAAAGAGCTTGGTATTCCTGTAATTGCTCTGTCACAGTTATCTCGTGCAGTTGAACAAAGACCTAATAAACGCCCGATGCTTTCAGATTTAAGAGAATCAGGTGCAATTGAGCAGGATGCGGATCTTGTAATGTTTATTTATCGTGATGAATATTATAATCCGAATGATGTTGATAACAAGGGAAAAGCAGAATTACTTGTTGCAAAACACAGAAATGGTCCTACGGGTAAGATTGATTTATATTTCCAAAATAATATAACGAAGTTTAAAAATCCTACGAAGACTGAAATATATTAATATTATTTTAATTTGCTAATAATCATTCTTTATATAAAAATTGTTTTAAAAAAGGAATTATTGTAGAATACAACTATGAATAAAATGTTTAAAAAAATATTTGTATTTGTTTTATTATTCTGCTTTTTAACACTTTTACAGGGAAGTGCGTTTGCCGCAAAACTCAAATTTGTGCATATTTCGGATACTCATTTTTCGACAATTAGAGAAAGTAATTCTTATAAATTGCTTGCAAGATCGAAAGAACTACTTGAAGATGCAATAGAACAAATAAACGGAGTTAGTAATGTTGACTTTGTTATGTTCACAGGCGATTTAATTGATCAGCCAACAGTTGAATCCTTTGAAGAAGTAATGCCGATTGTTAAACAATTGAATGCTCCTTGGTATTTTGCTCTCGGTAACCATGACACAACTGATACAGGTGAACTGACTAAATCAAAGATGGCAACTTTGATGATGGTTAATAACCCAAACCAAAATTTTAACTCTCTTTATTATTCGTTTATTCCCCAAAAGGGCTTTAGAGTTATTGTTCTTGACAGTGTTATTGATGAAAAAGGAACCTCTGAGGGGCATATTTCGTCTGATCAAATAACTTTTGTTGAAAACATTTTGAAGAAATCAAAAAAAGATGTAGTGTTAATATTTATGCATCATCCTTTAATTGAGCCGTTTAGTTCACCATCTCATAAAATAGACAATGCAAAAGAATTTTATGAAATCTTGGAAAAATATAAGATGCCTATAGCCGTATTAAGTGGCCATTATCATATGACAAAGATAATCCGACATGGGAATATTATTTCTGTCAGTACTCCTGCAGTGATAACTCATCCTCATGCTTTTCGTGTGGTAAATGTTACGACAGGCAGAAAAGGTACAACTTTTGAATTTCTTTTTTATGAAACAGGACTTAAGGATTTACAGAACAAAACAAGATATACCGTTTTCCCAAAAGAAAGATTTACGGGTAAACCTAATGACCGAAACTGTACGATTTTTATAGACAAAAAGCATAAATAGAAGTATTATAAAAGATTATGGAGACCAAAGAATTTAAAATAAAATTCAGAGGAGTCAGAGGCTCTTATCCTGTGGTCAATCCGAGATTTTCGGAATATGGCGGAAATACTTCTTGTGTTGAGATTAATATTGACGGACACTTGATTATTCTAGATGCCGGAACCGGGATAATTTCGCTTGGAGATGAGCTGAAAAGAATTTCACATATTGATGATACGGTTAAAAAACCAAAAACAATCACTATATTATTAAGTCATTTGCATCAGGATCATATTCAGGGGCTAAATTTCTTTGCACCATTTAATAATTCCGATTTTAAAATTTCTGTTTTCGGACTGACAACACCTGATTCAACATTGTTGGATGATTTAAAAGAACTTGTCTGGGGAAAATCTTTTCCTGTTAATTTTTCTGACCTTGCAGCAAATATTAAAACAGAAAATGCAGTTGAAAATAAGAAAATAATAATTAATGATAAAATGGAATTTGCAACATACGGCGAAGAACAATCAGAAGATGATATTGTTGTAACCTGTATGAAATCAAATTCTCATCCTCAAAACGGTGTAATAGTATACAGGGTGTCATATCACGGAAAGTCTATTGTTTATGCAACTGATAAAGAAAGTTATGTAGGTTCGGACAAGAGGATGGCGCTATTTGCTCGAAAAGCTGATTTATTAATCCACGACAGCCAATATACAAGTGAAGATTATTTATCTCTGACCTCGTCAAAACAAGGCTTTGGACATTCTACTTATGAGATGGCAATAGAAACAGCGCAGGTTTCACAGGTAAAACAATTAGTTTTTTATCATCATGCACCTAACTATGACGATAATAAACTCAGTAAAATTGAAAACTCATACAGTGTTAAATACCCAAATACTCTGTGTGCAAAAGAAGGACTTGAAATTTGTCTTTAAAACGAAAAATATTAAACTTTTTATTTTTAGGTGCATTCATCTTTTGTTTTTGTGCTGCAGTAGATCCGCTGGATGCGGGTAAAAATGCTTCAATGCATAATAATATTGCAATAAAATATCTTAAAGAAAATAATTATGTCGGAGCTATTAAGGAATTTCAGATAGCAATTGACCTTAATCCTAATCATCAGGTTACGGCTACTTATTATTATAACCTTGGTATGTTGTATGTCAGGTTGAAAAAGTATAATGATGCAAAAGCTTGTTTTGAGAATTCAATAAGACTAAATCCATTATATTTTAGGTATTATATTGATACGGTTAAAATGTATAAAGAATTGAATATATTGGATTCCGAGCTTACAAAATATCTTGCGCAACAGGAAAATCCGCTGAGTGATTTATATATAGGGTTAATTTATATTGAGCAGGGTAAACGCAGTGCAGGAATTACAACTCTTGACAATTTCTGCGAAAAAGAGCCTCATTTATTGGTGACAACAGGCGTTAAAAATTATCTGAAAGAAACACGAGAGAAAAAATAATTATTTTCTGACATCATCAATTCTGATAATATGCCAGCCGTAAGCAGATTGGACTGGTTCCGAAACATGACCTTTTTTCATGGAAAAAGCGGCTTTTGAGAATGCTTTGTCTAATTTGTTATTTTTACCAATCCAACCTAAGTTGCCGCCTACAGTTTTTGTCGGGCAGAGAGAGCGTTCTTGGGCGAGTTCTTCAAAAACTTCACCGTTATTAAGTCTTTCTTTGATATTCTCGGCATCTTCTTTTGTATCTAAGAGAATATGGCTAACCTTAATTTCTTTATATTGATATTGCTGCATATAGGTTTCGGCAGCTATATAAACACTTGCCATAATGACCAATACAATCATTGTTTTAAGCATAAATTTCATTAATTTCATACTCTCTCCTCTTTTTAATCATTATAACACAAGTAAAATATTTAATATCATGTTTTAAAATTATTTATTAAAATGTCATGCTATACTTTTTTTTTAAAGTGTTATAGAATAGTAAAAAGAGGTAGTTGATGAGCGAAGATTGTATTTTTTGTAAAATTGCTAACAAAGAAATCCCGACAACACCTGTTTATGAGGATGAAAATGTTGTTGCTTTCAATGATTTAAATCCTCAAGCACCTGTTCATGTATTAGTAATCCCTAAAAAACATTATTCTTCAATTAATGAGGTAACAAATAAGGAAGTATTTGCACAATTGTTATATGGAGTGCAGAATACGGTAAAAAAACTCGGAATAAAAGAATATAGAACGGTAATTAATACAGGAGCTGCAGCAGGACAAACGGTTTTCCATATACATGTTCATGTTTTAGCCGGTAGAGATATGAAATGGCCACCGGGATAGGATATCTATGGTACACAGAGAATTTACAAGATGGTATGATAAAGATACACGTTTGAAGGATTTTTTAACTTCTTTAGAGGATTTGGACGAATATTCTCTATATTTGGTTGCTAAGGAATTTTTGCAGCTTATTGTTAATAAATATCCCGGACAAAATGATGATACTATTAATGCTATGAACATAAAAGCTGTTGGTAAGTATAACCGTTGGTATGATTGGAATTATGATCTTCATACCTGTGTTGAATATCTCAAAGATATGAAAGAAACAGACAGGCATGAATTAGTTCAGGCATTTAAAGAGATTTGTATTCAATTTTTGGCTAACAACATATCGGATATGGAAGTGTTGATAAAAGAAAATGACTGATAAAAGAGTTCTGATAACAGGTGCGACACAAGGTATAGGTTATAGTGTTGCAAAAGTATTATCTCCTAATTATAACGTATTTATTTGCGGCAGAAACGAAATAAAACTACGTGAAAATGCTCTTAAATTAGGTTGCAAAGGCTTTTTTGCCATAGACTTGACACAAAAAGGTGCTGTTGAACTTCTTTATAAAAATGTTATTGATGTAATGGGACATATTGATGTTTTGATTAATAATGCAGGGCAGTACGTTTATAGCAGAATTGAAGGAACAAAAGATGATGATTTAACCCGTCTTTTGACTTTGAATACCGTAGTCCCGTTTAAATTGAGTCGTTTGGTTGTTCCTGATATGAAACTTAATAAGTATGGAAGGATAATTAACATTGGTTCAATCTCAGGTGTAGTAGGAGAAGGAAATGCATCATTGTATTCAATGACCAAATCGGCACTTATGGGATTAACTAAATCGCTTGCACTTGAACTTGCAGAGTTTGGAATAACGGTTAATACAATTAATCCCGGTTGGGTTGATACTAATTTAATTGATAATGATAATTTAAAATCCGAATTCAGTGAACAGGAAATTTTGGATATGATACCACAGAGAAGATTTGTACATCCTGAAGAAGTTGCAAGAATGTGTGAATATCTGATTTCAGACAGCGCAAAAGGTATAACCGGACAGGGACTAAATATCTGTGCAGGTTTAACCTTGGGATAACAAATATTAAACTTGAATAAATATTTGTTTTCTTGTAGAATTAGTTGTTATATTTTTGTGTTAAGGGTTTATTTATGGAGCTTACGGTAAAATATTTAAAAGAAAAAACAAATAATTTTAAACCTGAACTTGGTATAGTTCTTGGTTCAGGACTTGGTGACTTTGCAGATGATTATGATTCAATTGCAATTCCATATTTTGATATTCCGGGGTTTCATAAATCAGAAGTTCAAGGGCATAAGGGTAGACTTATTTTTGCCGAAATAAAAGGTAAAAAAGTAGTTATAATGCAGGGAAGATACCATTTTTATGAAGGTTATTCAATGCAAGTTGCAACTTATCCCATTAAGATAATGAAAAAATTAGGAGTAAAATCTCTAATTTTAACAAATGCAGCAGGTTCTATCCGTAAAGATTTCAATGCAGGTGATTTGATGTTTATTACTGACCATATTAATAATATGGGAACAAATCCTTTGATTGGTGCAAATGATGAAACTTTAGGAACGAGATTCCCTGATATGAGTGAAATTTATAAGAAGGATTTAATTGAAAAGGGTGAGAAGATTGCAAAAGAACTCAATATAAGTTATCAAAAAGGGGTATATTTGGCAACAACAGGACCGAGCTATGAAACACCTGCAGAGATTCAGGCTTATAAAAATTGGGGTGCATCTGCTGTCGGAATGTCAACAGCACCTGAGGCAATTGTCGCAAATTATTGCGGAATGAAGGTTATGGGAATAAGCTGTCTTACGAATTATGCAGCCGGAGTGAGCGATAGGCCTTTAAATCATCAGGAAGTAATTGATACAGCTGCCAAAGTTAAAAATAATTTCAAAAAACTTTTGCTTAGACTGATTGAAGAAATTTAATTTTTTATTTTTTCAGGCAAAAATATTTTTTTTGATTTTTAAATATTTTTGTAGAGAAAAATAAACGGAAAAAATATGAGAGTTAATTCGATCAGTTTTGCGGGAATGCTGAGATTAAAAAATCCCGAATTGTGGACAGACGATATGATTTCGGCTATTGCTGATAATAAAAGTATTCAAAAAAAGCTTGAAGATAATGATATTATTGGAGAGATATCAGTCAAAGTTGAAAAGAAAGTTCCACAATATTATGCATTTCACCAAAGAGGTGATTTACTTTATAAGGTGAATTTTATAGCAAGAAAGGAAAATGCTTCTTTTGCGGAAAAACTAAAAAGTGCAAAAAGGTATGTAATTAATCAGCACTATCATTCCGAACGTACGACTGTCAAAAGAATAGAACATTTGGAAATGGATTAATTAATTTAATTTCAAAAAATATCGGTTTATTACCAGCCGATATTTTTTTGTGAACCAATTTTTGCCTCATGTCAACAAAATTAACAAAAACGATAAAGTTTTGTAAAGATTAAAATAAAAATTTCAAAAATACTTGTTGACGAGCAAATATGTTTAATATAAATTGGAAAATGCCGAGAACTTTTAACACAAATTTTCGGTATAGTAAGAAAAAAGGAAGTAATCAAATAATGAGTACAAGTCAAAGAATCAGAATCAGAGTTTTCTTAAAGGCTTATGATCATAAGTTAATCGATGCATCAGCTGCAAAAATTGTTGAAATGGCAAAGAGAACTGACGCAAAAGTGGCAGGACCTATCCCATTACCGACAAGAAGAAGACTGTATTGCGTGCTTCGTTCACCTCACGTTGACAAGAAGTCAAGAGAGCATTTTGAGATGAGAACACACAAGAGAATCATCGACATTTATGATCCCACCGCACAAACGATGGAAGAAATTAAGAGAATGGATTTGCCTGCCGGAGTAGATATTCTGGCTAAATAGCAACCACAGACAATTTAATAAAAGGGTGTGCCTCCCCTATAAAAATTGAATGTAATCTACAGGGCAAAGTAGAGAAATGTAGCGCTTACAAAAGAAAGGTAAAATATGACATTAGGTGTAATAGGAACCAAATTGGGCATGACACAAGTCTTTGATGACAAAGGTCTTGCAATCCCCGTAACAGTAATAAAAGTTGACCCGCTGACCGTAACGCAAGTTAAGACGGTTGACACTGACGGTTATAATGCACTTCAGGTTGGTTGTGAACCGACAACTGAAAAGCATTTGACAAAAGCAGAAATCGGACATTTTGCAAAAAACAATCTTGAAAATTTCCGTCACACACAAGAATTCAGAATTGACAATGTTGCAGACTACAAAGTCGGACAGAAGATTGATTTATCAGTTCTTGAAGGTGTAGCTAAAGTTGACGTCACAGGAAAGTCAATCGGAAAAGGATTCCAAGGAACGGTTAAGAGATGGAACTTTGGCAGAGGACCAATGGCTCATGGTTCAAAGAATCACAGAGAACCGGGTTCAATCGGTGCAGGTACAACTCCGGGACGTGTAATCAAAGGAAAGAGAATGGCCGGAAATATGGGTAATGAAAGAGTCACAATTACAAAATTAACAGTAGTAAGAGTTGACAAAGAAAACAACCTGTTATTAATAAAAGGTTCAGTTCCGGGCCCCGAAGGTAAATTAGTTACCGTAGTACCGACAAGAGTTAAATGGAATTAATTCCAAACTCAATTAAAAAGGAAAAAGAAAAATGACAAAAGAAGTTTCAATATTAAATACAAGCGGAAAGCAAGTCGGTCAGATTGCTTTAGATGATAAAGTATTCGGAATCGAACCGAACTTGCATGTAATGCACTTAGCATTAAGAAGACAATTGAACTCTGCAAGACAGGGCACAGCATGTGCTAAAACAAGAGCAGAAGTTTCAGGAGGCGGAAGAAAGCCTTGGAAACAAAAAGGAACAGGTAGAGCAAGAGCCGGTTCAATCAGAAGTCCATTGTTTGCAGGTGGTGGTGTAGTCTTTGGGCCTAAACCGAGAGATTATGCATTCTCAATGCCTCAAAAAGCAAGAAGACTTGCATTGAGATCAGCACTTTCAGCAAGACTTGAAAATATGGTATTAGTTGAAGATTTCTCACAAATCAACGAACCCAAAACAAAGTTAATGGTTCAGGCATTAAATGCACTTAAAGTATCAGGCAAGATTTTGTTAATCACAGATGTTGATACTTTATCAAAGAGCCAATTAGAATTAGCTGCAAGAAATTTGCCACAGTTAAAGATATTATTATCAACAAACTTAAATGTGAAAGATTTATTGGAAGCTGACAGTGTAATAGTAACAAAAGCCGCAGTAGCGGAAATAACTGAGAGGTTATCGAAATAATGAGTACTTTAAGAGAAAACAAGGAAAAACTATATGACGTAATCAAACGTCCTTTGATTACTGAAAAGACGGTTGCACTTGCTACCAAGAATAACCAATACACATTTGAAGTTAATCCGGAAGCAACAAAAGTTGAAATCAAACAAGCAATTGAGCTTGCATTCCCCGGAAGAAAAGTTAAGAGTGTAAAGACCGTTTATATGCCTTCACACGCAAAGAGAATGGGAAGATCTGTAGGAAGAACACAATCAAGCAAGAAAGCTGTTGTACTTCTTGAAGGTGACCCGATTGAAGAACTGAGAGGAGTGTAGAATATGGCAACAAGAGTAATTAATCCTACATCTCCCGGACAAAGAGGAATGATTAAAAGTGATTATGCGGAAGTAACAACACAAACTCCCGAAAAATCATTATTAAAGTCATTAAAGAAGAAAGCCGGAAGAAATAATACAGGCAGAATCACTTGCCGTCACAAAGGTGGTGGACATAAACAAGCATACAGAGTCATTGATTTTGACAGAAATATGTATGATGTAAAAGGAACAGTTAAGACTATTGAATATGATCCTAACAGAAATGTCAGAATATCATTAGTAGTTTATACTAACGGTGAAAAGAGATACATTTTAACACCAAACGGATTGAATGTTGGTGATGAAATTATGTCAGGTAAGAATGCTGATATTCAAGTTGGAAATGCACTTCCTCTTGAAATGTTACCGTTAGGTACAAATGTTCATAACATTGAATTAATTCCCGGACGTGGTGGAAGATTAGTTAGAGCAGCAGGCGGTGCAGCTCAATTAATGGCTAAAGAAGGAAATTATGTAACATTAAAGATGCCTTCAGGCGAAATGAGAATGGTAAGAAAAGAATGTTACGCAACAGTTGGCGTTTTAGGCAATGCTGAATTCAAGAATTTGAAGACAGGCAAAGCAGGTCGTACTCGCCACTTAGGTATCAGACCGACGGTCAGAGGTGTCACAATGAATCCTTGCGATCACCCACACGGTGGTGGTGAAGGTAAGACAGGTCCCGGCGGTAATCCTAAGACACCTTGGGGCAAACCGGCACTTGGTGCAAAGACCAGAAAAGTCAAGAAAGCTTCTGATAAATTAATTGTCAGAGCAAGAAAACGCTAATAAGGAGAATAATTAATGGGTCGTTCACTTAAAAAAGGTGCATATGTACATCCGTCATTAAAAGCAAAAATTGACAAGATGAATAGCGCACAAGATAAAGAGAAAAAAGTAATAAAGACTTGGTCAAGGGCTTCTATGATAACTCCCGATATGATTGGTCATACAATTGCGGTATATAACGGTAAAACACACATCACAGTATATATATCAGAACAAACTGTAGGCCACAGATTAGGCGAATTTGCGCTTACGAGGACATTCAAGGGCCACGCAGGGCAAGATAAAACAGCGAAAAGGATATAGATATGGAAGCTAAGGCAAGACAAACAGACATAAATATGCCAGCCAGAAAATTACGCAGAGTAATTGCTTTGGTCAGAGGCAAATCAGCAGATGAGGCTTTAAGAATGTTGAAATTCATGCCGTATTTTGCTGCACGTGTGGTCGAAAAGAATTTAACTCAGGCAGTAGCAAATGCTGCAGAAAAAGCACAGGGAACAACTGCTGATGCATTAAAGATTTCTGAAATCTATGCAGATGAAAGCAGAACCCTGAAAAGAGGTAAGCCGAGAGCTCAAGGCAGAATGTATGCAAGAGTTAAACGTACCTCACATTTAACAGTTAAGGTAACGAAGAAATAGGAGGCACGACTTTGGGACAGAAAACACATCCAACCGGATTTAGAGTAGGTATAATTCAACCTTGGTTCAGCACTTGGTTTGCAAAGAAAGATTATGCAGAATTTGTAGCCGAAGATGCTAAAATCAGAAAATTTATAAAGAAAAAGCTTTATACAGCAGGAATATCAAAGATATTAATTGCCAGAAAAGCACAGAGCATTAATGTAACGGTTGTTACTGCAAAACCTGGTATCGTAGTCGGAAGAGGCGGTCAAGGAATTGACGAACTCAAGGCTCAGGTATCAAAATTAATCAATAAGACTGTTGCAATAGATGTAGTAGAAGTAGCAAGAGCTGATATTGATGCACAATTAGTTGCAGAAGGCATTGCACTTCAACTTGAAAAACGTGTAGCTTTCAGAAAGGCTATTAAACAAGCAACACAAAGAACGATGAGAGCTGGTGCTCAAGGTATCAAAGTTATGGTATCAGGTCGTTTAGGCGGAAATGAAATTGCACGTTCAGAATGGGTTAAAGAAGGAAGAATTCCTTTGCAGACCTTAAGAGCAAATATCAACTATGCATTTACCGAAGCAGATACAATAATGGGTAAAATCGGCGTTAAGGTATGGATATTCAAAGGTAACTTAATGCACGGTGAAAAAGTTGATGAAAATATCAAAGTTAAGAAAGCACCGACAACAGGTGATGCACCTCAAGGTAGAAGAAAGAGAAGGAATTCTCAACCGGCTGCAAAAGACGGTGCACCTGAAGCGGAAGCACAAGAGTAAGACAAACAATAATTAGGAGCGAAAAACAATCATGTTAATGCCCAAGAAAACAAAATATCGTAAACAAATGAAAGGCAGAAGAAAGGGCTGCGAGACAAGAGGAACGAAACTCGAGTTTGGCGGATACGGACTTATCTCACTTGATCCTGCCTGGATTACATCAAGACAAATAGAAGCTGCAAGACGTGCAATGACACGTGAAATCAAAAGAGGCGGTAATGTTTGGATTAAGATTTTCCCGGATAAACCGATTACATTGAAACCGGCAGAAACCCGTATGGGTAAGGGAAAAGGAAACCCTGAATACTGGGTAGCTGTAGTTAAACCGGGCAGAGTTCTTTTTGAACTTGATTATACGGATAGAGCTGTAGCAATCCACGCATTAGAACTTGCTGCTCAAAAGTTGCCGATTAAGGCTAAAATTATTGAAAAGACAACGGAAGAAGCAGGTGAATAATATGAAACTCAGTGAAATTCGTGAAAAGAGTGTTGAAGAATTAAAAGCTGAAGTTGTTGAATTAAAGAAACAATTATTCGACATCAGATTTAAGAAATCTACACACAAATATGAAAATATGGCAGATTTCAGCAGAGCAACTTCTGATATGAAAAAAATTAAGAAGACAATTGCCAGAATGAAAACTGTTATAGAAGAAAAGTTAATGTTAACAAAGTAAGAGGTTAAGGAAATGCCTAAGAAGGAAAAACAAGGTGTAGTATCAAGCAACAAGATGGACAAAACAGTTGTTGTCAAAGTTGCAGAATATCGTCAACACCCCAAATATAAGAAGATTATAGAGCATACAAAGAGCTATAAAGCCCACGATGAAAAGAATGTTTGCAAAGAAGGCGATATAGTTAGAATTGTAGAATCTAAGCCGATTTCTGGTGGCAAACGTTATGTTGTTGCTGAAATTGTAGAAAATGCAAAATAGTACAAAGGATGAAATAAAATGATACAGCAGGAAACGAGATTACAAGTAGCAGATAACACAGGTGCTAAAGAGCTCTTATGTATCAGAGTAATGGGAAGCTCAAATAAAAAATATGCACATGTGGGAGATGTTATTGTGGCAACCGTAAAAGATGCGGTGCCGAACCAGACTGTAAAAAAATCTGAAGTAGTTCAGGCTGTTGTTGTCAGAACAAAAGCTGACATCAAGAGAGCAGATGGAACAGTAATCAGATTTGATGAAAATGCAGCAGTAATTATTAGCAAAGACGGCAACCCGAGAGGAACTCGTGTATTCGGACCTGTTGCCCGTGAACTTCGTGACAAGAACTTTATGAAAATAATTTCTCTTGCTCCCGAGGTAGTTTAGGAGAATCACAATGGCAAACAATAAACATGTAGAAGAACATAAATTACACGTCAAAGAAGGTGACAAAGTAATTATTATATCCGGTAAGGATAAAGGTAAAACAGGTTCCGTTAAAGAAGTTTTAACTAAAGACAACAAAATTATTGTTGAAGGTTTAAACATGGTAACGAGAGCAAAGAAAAGCAATATGGGTGAACAAGGCGGACTGGTTAAAATGGAAGCTCCGATTGATTCATCAAAAGTAATGCTTTATTGTTCAGCTTGTGAAAAAGCAACAAGAATCAAAAAGCAGGCTGACGGAAACAGAAAAGTCCGTATTTGCAAGAAATGCGGCGAACAGTTAAATTAGTAAATAAGGTATGGGTATCTTGCGCAATAGCGTGAAGGTACATTCTACGAAGGAACGGAAAAATGACAGTAACTAAAGATTTAAAGAAAAGATACGAAGAAGATGCTAAAAAAGCACTTCAAGAAAAATTCAAGTATGCAAACGTTCACCAAATTCCCAAACTTGAAAAAATTGTTTTGAACATGGGTGTTGGTGAAGCTTGCCACAACTCAAAATTAGCAGAGTCAATTGTAGCTCAATTAACAAAAATTGCAGGACAAAAGGCTTTGGCTACAAAAGCGAAGAAATCAATCGCTGCTTTCAAACTCAGAGAAGGAATGCCGGTTGGTGCAATGGTAACTTTAAGAGGGGAAAGAATGTATGACTTTCTTCAAAAGTTAAATTGTGTTGTACTTCCGAGAATTCGTGACTTCAGAGGCATAAGCACAAAGAGTTTTGATGGCAGAGGTAACTATACATTAGGGTTAAAAGAGCAATCTTTATTCCCTGAAATCAAGTATGATGAAATTGATTCAGTTCATGGATTGAATGTTTCAATCATAACAACAGCAAAGACAGACGAAGAAGCAAAGGCATTGTTAACCGAACTCGGTATGCCTTTCAAGAAATAATAAGGAGTAAAACTCGTGGCTAAAAAAGCAATGATAGATAAAGAGCTGAAAAGAGAAGCATTGGCAGCAAAAGGAAAATATCCGAGAGTAAGACTTCACAACAGATGTTCAATATGTGGACGTCCACACGGATTCCATAGAGATTTCGGTATTTGCAGAGTTTGCTTGCGCAAAATGGCTCATGAAGGTCTTTTACCCGGCGTAGTTAAAGCAAGTTGGTAATAAAATTCCGAAAAGGAATTTTGACAACGGAGTAAAAGACAACTCCTGAACAACAAAAGCTTTTACTATACTGCGTGAGAGATTCCCGTAAGTAGTAAGAAGAAAAGGAAAAAAGAAATGAATACAGATCCTATAGCAGATATGCTGACAAGAATCAGAAATGCGAATATGGTTTCTCATCAAGAAGTTGAGATGCCCAGTTCAAAATTAAAAGTAGAACTTGCTAAACTTTTGAAATCAGAAGGTTATATTAATGATTATTCTGAAAATCAAAAAGAAGGCAGTGCATATAAAACATTAAAAATTGCATTAAAGTATGATGAAAATTCAAAACCGGTTATTACAAACCTTCAAAGAGTTTCAAGACCAGGTTTAAGAACTTATGCTAAATCAAAGAACATACCTCAAGTTCTTGGTGGTATGGGTGTAGCTATCATCAGTACAAGCAAAGGTCTTTTAACAGACAGAAAAGCTAAAAAGGAAAACCTTGGCGGCGAAATCCTTTGCTACATATGGTAGTGATAAGGAATTTCAAGACAGAAAAATTTCTAAGTAGAAAATAAAAGTACAAATAATAAAATTGGAGAAAATAAAATGTCACGTATAGGCAGATTACCTATCATAATTCCGGAAGGCGTCGAAGTAAAAATCGATGGTCAGACAGTCAGCGCAAAAGGACCTCTTGGTACTTTGAGTGTTACTGTTCGTCCCGAAATTACTGTTAAGGTAGAAGATAAAAAAGTAGTAGTATCAAGAAACAACGAACAAAGAGAAACAAGAGCTCTTCATGGTTTATCAAGAACTATGGTTGCAAACACAATCAATGGTGTAAAAACAGGATTTGAAAAGAAACTTGAAATTGTCGGTGTTGGTTACAGAGCACAGATGCAGGGTACAACATTGAATCTTGTTTTGGGTTATTCACATCCTATCAATATTGAACCTCCACAGGGAATCAAAATTGAAGTTGAACAAAACACCAAGATTAGAGTTTCCGGTCCAGACAAGAGAGTTGTCGGTGACATAGCAGCTTTAATCAGAAGTAAACGTCCACCTGAAGTTTATAAAGGAAAAGGTATTAAATATGAAGGTGAACACATCAGAAGAAAAGTCGGTAAGACAGGTAAGAAATAATCTAAGATAATTGCCCATATAAACCCTTATTAGTTTGAATAAGAAGGTTTGGGTGAAAGGAAAGAAAAATGATAAAAACAGTAAACAGAAAAGAACAAACAAGAAAAAGACACTCAAGATTAAGAGTCAAATTAATGGGAACAACAGAAGCTCCGAGACTCGCAGTTTATAGAAGTACAAAACACATTTATGCCCAAATCATTGATGATATTAAAGGTGTAACTTTAGTAAGTGCTTCATCAGTTGATCCTGAACTCAAAAGCAAAATTTCTCATGGCGGTAACATTGAAGCTGCAAAATTAGTCGGTGAATTAATCGCTAAGAGGGCAGCAAAAGCTAAAATCAAAGACGTAGTTTTTGACAGAGGCGGTTTCCTCTATCATGGAAGAGTTTCAGCACTTGCTGATGCTGCAAGAGAAGGCGGTTTAAACTTCTAATTTGTTATAAAACATAATTTAAGATGGATTATCTGAAAAAAGATAATCCATCTTTTATTTTTATCAAATATTTTTTTATTTACTATAATCCGCAAATTTCGCGAAGAACATCTGTTTCATCATCAAATGTCCAATAAGTTAACCATGTCAATAAACTTCTATCGGTACAATTGTCCGTGATGTAATCTCTTAAATCAACATGTTTTCCTTCTTGCTCATCAAGTCTTGTTTGAAGCAGTGTATATGCAATATTTCTTAAGTTATCGTCTTTATATTCTTTGTTGTCTGGAGCAATAGCACTTGCTAATGTTCCAACATAGGGATTATCAGAATTGTTATGAAATACAATGCTATTTGATAAATTTGCTATATCAGAATCTGATTCAAGTCTTTTGCATAAAAGCTTAAAATGTTTTATTGCTCCATCTTCATTACTGTGTTTAATTAAATATAAAACGTTATCTAATTCTTTTTCAACTCCTAATGTTCGGGCTAATGTTTGAAGTTCTCTTCCTTCTGTATCAAAGACGGACTCTGTTAGTTCACGAGTTGCTCCCGATTCGGTTTGAGTTTCCTCTATTTGATAAACAGAAGTATTCTGGTTTACCCCAGTAACAGCTAAATCTGACATATTCTTTTCCTTTCCTCGTTTTAAAAAATTAATCTCATAATTCAAATACTAATCTCATAGGGTAGTATTTATAGAAAATGTTTTTTGAATAAAAAATTGCTCAAATAAAATTTAATTGTTAAATTTTTCTTTCAAAATTTTGCTATAATGTCTCTTTAAAGTCTTTAAAGTGAAGAAAATAATATATTTATATTTCCTAAGAAATCTGATAAAATAAAAAATAATAATTAGTAGGTATTTATGAGCAGAGAGAAAATAATAGAAATCGGAAAGAGACTTTATCATCAAAGACTGACATTCGGAACATCAGGCAATATAAGTGTTCTGCAGGATAATGGAGAAATATTGATAACGGGCACAGGAACTCAGTTAGGACATCTGAAAGAAGAAGATGTTGTATTGATAAATTCACAAGGAGACAATATTTCAGGGCAGGGATCGTCAGAGAGATATTTGCATTCGGCGATTTATAGTATGCGCTCTGATGTTAAGGCGATTATACATGTTCATTCTCTTGCTCTTACGGCCTTTGCTTGTGCAAGAAAACCGGTAAATCAAAATATTCATCCTGAAAACATTTTGGTTTTTGATGAGATTCCTCTTGCAGAGTACGGAATGCCTTCTTCAAAAGAACTTGTCGAGAATACAGTGTATTATTTTAAAAACAGAGATGTTGTTTTAATGGCAAACCATGGAGTAGTTGCTTGTGGGAAAGATTTGGAAGATGCCTATACCAAAATTGAGATGGCAGAAGCAAATGCACAACTGATAATTAATTCTGAAGTGCTTGGCGGTGGTGTTTCACTTAGTAAAAATGATGTAGAGAATTTAATCAGGCTTAAAAACGGAAATTAATTTCGTTAAGTTGATTAATTTATTTTTTGTGATTTGATAATTATATGAACAAGATTGCAGAAGATACCGTTAAGAGAGCAGAAGAAAAGGTTAAAAAGTACTTTGACTTCGTTGATGAGGTTAAGGAATATAACCAGGAAAAAGTTCTGCGTGCTTTTATCAAGAATAAAATCGGGCTTGAACATTTTGCAACTGTTTCGGGCTACGGGCATGATGATATGGGCAGAGAAGCTCTCGATAATGTTTTTGCCGATATTTTTAAAGCTGAAAAAGCAATAGTCAGAAATCATTTTGTTTCGGGAACACATACTCTCGCCTGTTGCCTTTTTGGTAATCTGAGACATGGTGAAACTTTGATTTCACTTGCTGGTGCGCCTTATGACACTATGGAAGAAGTCATAGGAAAACGAGGAGATAATAGGTCATCTTTAATCGGGCATGGGGTTAAGTATGAAGAAATTCCTCTGATTAACGATATGGATGTTGATTTTGATGCGATTGAAAAAAGAATTGATAAAGATGTCAATATGGTTTTAATTCAGCGCTCAAGAGGATATTCATTAAGAAAATCTCTGAATATTGAAACCATCAGAAAAATGATAGAGATAGTAAAGAGAAAAAATCCTGACTGTATTTGTTTTGTAGATAATTGCTACGGAGAATTTGTTGAAAAACTTGAACCTCTTGAAGTCGGTGCAGATTTGATTGCAGGCTCACTCATTAAAAATGTCGGTGGAGGAATTGTTGAAACAGGCGGATATATTGCAGGAAAAGAAGAATATGTATATCAAAGTGCCTGCAGACTGACTGCTCCGGGGATTGGAAGTGAAGGCGGAGCTATGCTGAATCAGTTAAGACTGATTTTTCAGGGTGTTTTTATGGCTCCTTCGATTGTTTCAGAGGCAATAAAAGGTGCAATACTTGCTTCTCAGGTTTTTGAAGATATAGGCTATATTTCAACTCCGAAGCCAAATGAAATAAGAACGGATTTAATCCAGACAATAAGGTTTGATAAAGAAAAACCTTTGCTTGAATTTTGTAAAACCTTGCAGTCACTTTCTCCCGTTGAATCGTATTTAACACCGGTGCCGGATGAAGTTCCCGGGTATGATAATAAATTAATTATGGCTGGCGGCTCATTTATTGAAGGTTCAACCATTGAACTTTCGGCAGACGGACCTGTCAGACCGCCTTATGCTGTTTATATGCAGGGCGGCTTAAATTATGCCCATGTCAAAATTGCTCTCAAAGGGATTGTAGAGAAAGTTTTGACCGAATAATACTGCCTGAAAGTTTTTTGTTTATTTTCTATAAAAATATTATATTAAGTGTATTTACAACCATTATTTTTTTGAGATAATAATAGTAAGAAATGTTTTTCAATATGGAGGAAAAAAATTAATGGAAACATACGGAATCGAAAAGTTTGGTATTATTGGACCAAAAGCCGTTTACCGTAATCTGACTCCTGCCCAGCTAACCGAAGCAGCTCTCAGAAGAGGCGAAGGCAAATTATCCTTAACAGGTGCTTTAGTTGTCACAACAGGTAAATATACAGGACGTTCACCTAAGGATAAATTTATTGTTGATACACCCGCTGTACATGACGAAATCGCATGGGGAAAAGTCAACAGACCAATTTCAAGAGAAGCATTTAACTCAATTAAAGGCAAAATCGCAGCATACTTGCAGAATAAAGAAGTTTTCATCTTTGATGGTTTTGCAGGTGCAGACAAAAAATATACACAGAAATTCAGAGTTATTAATGAATTAGCTTCACAAAACATGTTCATTCATCAACTTTTAATCAGACCGACAGCTGAAGAACTTGCTAACTATGGTGAAGCAGATTATACAATTCTTTGTGCTCCAGGTTTCAAATGTGATCCTGAGGTTGACGGTGTAAATTCTGAAGCTTGTATAGCAATTGACTATGAAGCTCATATCATCATCATTTGCGGTTCACAATACGCAGGGGAAATCAAGAAATCAGTATTTTCAACAATGAACTATGTTATGACAAAGAAAAATGTACTTCCGATGCACTGCTCAGCTAATATGGACCCTGTTACAGGTGAAACGGCAGTATTCTTTGGTCTTTCAGGAACAGGTAAAACAACTCTTTCAGCAGACCCGAGCAGAAAATTAATCGGTGATGATGAACATGGATGGTCACCTGATGGTGTATTCAACTTTGAAGGCGGCTGCTATGCTAAATGTATCAACCTTTCAGCAGAACACGAACCTGATATTTATAACGCTATTAAGTTTGGTTCACTTGTTGAAAATGTTATTATGAACGATGAAACAAGAGAATTTGATTTTAACGATGGTTCATTAACAGAAAATACCCGTGTAGGCTACCCGATTGACTATATTAACAATGCTCAAGTTCCTTCAATGGGCGGCATTCCGAAAGTTGTTATCTTCTTAACAGCTGATGCTTTTGGTGTATTGCCTCCGATTTCAAGACTTGATAAAAATGCAGCTATGTACCACTTTGTAACAGGTTTCACTTCAAAATTAGCAGGAACTGAAAGAGGAATCACAGAACCTCAACCGACATTCTCAACTCTGTTCGGTGAACCCTTTATGCCGATGGATGCAAGCATCTATGCTAAAATGTTAGGTGATAAACTTGACCAATACGGCACAAAAGTTTACCTCGTAAATACAGGTTGGGCCGGCGGCTGCGCTTCAATGGGTGCAAAGAGAATGAAACTTGCTTATACAAGAGCTATGGTAACAGCAGCACTTAACGGTTCATTTGACAATGTTGAATTTAAACATCATGATGTATTTAATGTTGATTATCCGACATCTTGCCCGAATGTTCCTTCAGAACAACTCGATGCAAGAGGTATGTGGGCTGATAAAGCAGCTTATGACCAACAGGCTAATAAACTTGCTCAAATGTTTGCAGATAACTTTGCAGCTAAATATCCTAATATGCCTGCTGAAATCGTTAATGCAGGTCCTAAAGCCGTTGCAATGTCATAGTTTGATTAAAAATAGCAAACAATATAAAAAACTGCGTGATAACTTCACGCAGTTTTTGTTTAGAAAAGACCGTCTAACTTTGTCTGACAATGTTTGCATCTGCCGTTTTCAAGGTTATTTTCAAGAATAATGTACCCGTCTCTTTTAATTAGCGGCTGATTACAGTTTTTGCAATATGTGGTTGAGGTTTCAATACTTTGAATATTTCCTGTATAAACATATTTTAGCCCCATACTTTTAGCGGTGTTGTAGGCTTTCATTAAGGTTCCCAATTTTGTAGGAGTTCTGTCCGAGAATTTATATCTCGGGTGAAATGCACTGAAATGAAGAGGGACAGAGTCTCCGAGATTATTTAAGATCCATTCGCATTCCTCTTTAACATATTGGTCATTTTCGCCGTCAATAAGAAGTGTGGTGAGTTCAACAAAACAGTTTGTTTTGTTTACCGCATATTTAATCGTATCTAAAACAGGTTCAAGGTGTGCCATGCAGTTTTTGGCATAAAACTTTTCGTTGAAGCCTTTGAGATCAATGTTTGCACTGTCCATATATTCAAAAAATTCTTTTCTCGGTTCGGGGTTAATATATCCTGAGGTTACGGCAATTGTTTTGATGCCGTTTTGCCTGCATAATTTGGCTGTTGAGAGCGCATATTCAAAGAAGATAACAGGCTCGTTATAGGTAAAAGCAACCGCTTTACAGTCATATTGTATTGCCGCTTCAACGATTTGTTCTGGGGAAATCTTTTGACATTGATTAATCGGGTATTTAACCTTTGTTATATGGTAATTCTGGCAGAAAAGACACCCCATATTGCAGCCTAAAGTGCCAAATGACAAGACTTTTGACGATGGGTAAAAATGATATAAAGGCTTTTTCTCAACAGGGTCAATGGCAAGTCCTGTGTTATAGCCATAGGTATCAAGGACAATTTTGTTGTTTATATTTTTTCTGACATAACAAAAACCGCTTTGATTTTCGGAAAGTTTACAGCGCCTCGGACAGATTTCGCATTGAACTTTATTATTAACAACCTTTTGATATTCCATAAAATGTATTATAATATTTTTATGCCTAAAATTAAAGAACCTTCCGTCAGCGGTATGTTTTATCCGAGTGACAGAGAAGTATTGGAAAGACAGATTAATAATTTTGCGCAGAATATCGCAGAAAGTGAATACAAATCTCGTGCGGTAATTGTTCCCCATGCAGGGCTTGTTTATTCGGGGCAGCTTGCTTTTGAGGGAATAAACAGTTTAAAGCGGGACATAAAAAATCTTTTTATTTTTGCGCCTGCCCACAGAGTTGCATTTCAGGGGCTTTCTCTTTCAGGTTTTGATGAGTGGAAGACACCATTAGGTAATATTGAATTAAATCAAACCGTAAACAGAAAACTCGAAGGAAAATTCAACGCTAAAATATATGATGAAGCATTCAGAGAAGAACATTCGGTTGAAATTCAGCTACCAATTGTACAAACCATTTTTAAAGATGTAAAAATTATTCCTGTATTAGTTGGAAGAGAAAACCCCGAAGAAATTACCGAAATTATCTCTGAATATTATCCAAATCAGGATTTCGGGTTTATTATCTCTTCCGATTTAAGCCACTTTTTAACAGATGATAAGGCAAAACAAATTGATGGTAAAACCGCAGAAATGATAGAGAGCGGGGACATTCAAAATTTTAGTTATGAACAGGCATGTGGAGCTGTCGGGATATATGGTTTAGTTCAATTTGCAAATAAAAATAATTTTTCCTTAATCAGAGTAAATATGTATAATTCCTCCCTCGCAACAAATGACAAAACAAGGGTTGTCGGGTATGGAAGCTGGTTTTTGTATGAGGGCACAAAAAACAAGTTTATAAAAAAATACTATTCAGAATACTCTTTAAAACTATGCAGAGAAGTTATTTTAGCAAGATTTGACGGAAGAAAAATTACGACACATCATCCTTCTGTTTTTGAGAGTGATGGTGCTTGTTTTGTTACTTTAAAGAAACACGGACAATTAAGAGGGTGCATCGGATCAATAATAGCCCATCAGCCCTTAATTCAAGATTTAGTTCAAAATGCGCAAAACGCAGCCTTCAGAGATCCTCGTTTCAATCCTGTCAGCGAATATGAAATCAAGGATTTATCAATAGACATTTCTGTTTTAAGCACTCCAAAACAGATGAGGTTCAAAGATGAAGCCGATTTTATGAACCAGATAGTTCCTTTTAAAGATGGAATTATAATCAGGGATGGACGATTTCAGGCCGTTTATCTCCCTTCTGTATGGGAAGAATTGCCTGATAAAGAGACTTTTATCAGAACGCTCAAAATGAAAGCAGGACTTTCTCCCAATCATTTTTCAAAAACTTTTGAAGCTTTCAGGTTTGAAACTGAATATATTACCTAGGCCCATTTGTCAAAATCGGGTTCTTCTAGTGACATACAATGTATGCCGCCATGGTAGTATTTTAAAGAATCAATCATATGATTTTTTCCCGTTGGCGGTCTGTATGGACTTTTTCTTATTCCCTGAACATAGTAAAAATCGGTTATTTGAGGTGCTTTTTCTCTGATTTCATCTTCAAAAACCTTTTGAAGTTTAGTGTAAATATGGTTATTACACTCTGATGAGTTTGTTATATAACCCATAGTTCCGTCAGGATGTTTATTAACAATTGCGTTCATAAAGTTTACACCGTTATAATAGACACTGCCAACTCTGATTGGGTTAAACCCGATTTTCTTTAAGGCATCACAGATTGCATCAGCTGATGCATAAGTGATTTTAGCTCCTTCTTGGTAGGCTTTAAAAGTGCTTTTAAATTCTTCAAATTCTTTTGAGCCGTCGTTTAATTTTTCAAGATTTTTTTCTGCAATTTCAGGGTCATTGACTAAAATGTCGGGGTAGCCTATAGGTCTTATTCCTAAATCTATGTGGAAATCAGGTGTTGGAATCTGATGGATATTTTCTTCTTTTACGTCATAACATTTTGCTATATCTTTAATCTTTTCAGGGAAAACTTTTGCACCTGTAATGAGCCATTTATCACCGTTCGGGAATTTACCTATAAAAGTATTTCCGCCTGTTAAAAAAGCATGTTCCCAATTTCCTGAGATGCCGTAATTATGCTCCATAATATCGATAGTATCAGATGATAAATCGTGACCTCCTATCATATATGGTTTACCGTTTCTTTGAACAATGCATTTGTTGTCCTGTGCCCATTCGCAGCCGTCAAATACTTTCCTAAGACTTATATTTTCTTGTTTGCAAATATCAGACATTTCTTCCCTAATCGGAAACCCGTGGGCAAAGTCTATATAAATACTTTTTAACGGTACGGCATCGTAACCTTTAAAACTGGGCAGATGATTAATCATTGTTTTTTCTCTTTTTTTTACAGTTGTTTTAAAACTTAAAATAAATAAATTTGTTATTGAGAATGTTAAAAAATTCATGTATGATATTCTCAAAAGAGGTTTTAGGGAATGAAGAAAAAGATTTGTGTTTATTGTAGTGCAAGCAGTTCTTTAGCTCCAAAATATTATGATTTTGCGGCAAATGTCGGCGAAGCTATTGCAAAAAACGGATATGATATGGTCTATGGCGGAACAATCTGCGGAATGATGGGGGTTGTTGCCGACAATGTATTGAAAAACGGCGGTGAAGTAACAGGGGTTATTCCTGAGAGAATTGAAAAAGAACATATCGGTCACCCTAATCTAGCTAAAGTTATTGTCACAAAAGATATGAGGGAGAGAAAAGCCACTATGGAAGAACTCTCTGATGTCTTTCTGACTCTTCCTGGTGGTTTTGGAACACTTGAAGAAGTCTCTGAAATGATTGTTGCAAAACAACTTTCACTTCATACAAAACCGATTGTGTTCCTTAATTTTGACGGTTTTTATGAAGATTTGAACAAGGCTTTTGAAAAATATTACTCGGAAGGCTTTGCCAAAGATGTTATGAGAGATGTCTATTATATGGCGGATAGTCTTGATGATGCTTTCAGTTATCTGAAGTCCTATAAAGTCAAGGAATACGAATATAAATGGTAGAAACAAAAACAGCAAAAGTTTTGGGGATTGATGTCTGCCTTCTCAGCTTAGATGAGTGTGTTGGCAGGTTATCCGAATACTTGAAAGATAAAAAAGGTGCTCAGGTTGTGACAATCAATCCTGAAATGTTTGAAACTGCAAGGAAAAATGAAGAGTTTAGAAATATTGTTTCAAACTCTGAATTCGTTGTTCCTGATGGTGTAGGAGTAAAATTAGCACTAAAATTAAAAGGAATAAACCAGCCGACAATTCCGGGAGTTGAACTTTCCGAGGTATTAATTGATTATTGCGCCAAAAATGGTTTAAATATAGCATTAATCGGTACAAAAGAAGACATTTTGCAAGATGCCGTTTCAAATTTAGGGAAAAAGTATGAAAACCTTAAAATTTCATATTCAAGAAACGGTTTTTTCACTTCTGAAGAAGAAAACGGAATAATTTCAGAACTTTCGCAATCTTCTCCCTCGCTTGTTTTGATTGCTTTAGGTTCTCCCAAACAAGAATTATTTATTAAAAAATGCCGGGAACAACTAAAAGAAAGCGTATTCATAGGTGTTGGCGGAAGTTTTGATGTCTGGGCTAATAGAGTTGAGCGTGCGCCTCTAATTTTCAGAAAATTATGGCTTGAATGGTTATATCGCACAATAAAAGAGCCAAAAAGGTTTAAACGGATATTTCCTACCTTACCTTTTTTCCTTTTTAAAGCTATAATGGATATGAATAATAAATAAGGGATTGTTATGGTGAAAGAGTTAACCGAAAACGAAATAGTTTCTTTAAAAAAGAACTCTGATAAGTTTCGCAGGGAAATTTTGATGATGATACACGCAGCAAAATCCGGACACCCCGGCGGAAGTTTATCCTGCATTGATATTTTGAATGTTCTTTATACAAAATGTATGAAGGTCGTTACAGATAAAACCGATAAAGACTATGAGTTAAGAGACAGGTTTATTCTTTCAAAAGGGCACGCATCTGCTGCACTTTATACGGTTTTAGCCCACATGGGATTTTTTGATGAAAAAGATTTGATGACCTTTAGGCAGCTTGGCTCAAAACTTCAGGGACACCCTTGCGCACATAAACTTAACGGAGTCGAGGTTTCAACAGGCTCACTCGGTCAGGGGCTTTCTCTTGGTGTCGGAATGGCACTTGGCTTAAGACTTAACAACAATCCTGCCAATGTTTTTGTTTATATGGGTGACGGAGAAATCGAAGAAGGAAGTATTTGGGAAGCTGCAATGAATGCAAGCTCCAAAAAACTTGATAATTTAATCGGTTTTGTGGATAGAAATAAACTTCAAATAGACGGCTCAACCGAGGATATTAAAGCAATAGGCAGCGCAGCTGATAAGTTCAGTGCTTTTGGCTGGAATACAATAGAAATTGACGGTCATAACTTTAACGAGATTTATAAGTCAATCGAACAGGCAAAAGCCCTTAAAAACTCAAAACCGACCGTTATTATAGCAAATACGATTAAGGGAAAAGGTGTTTCCTTCATGGAAAATCAGGCAGGCTGGCACGGAAAAGCACCAAACGATGAGCAGCTTGAACAGGCACTAAAAGAACTTGGAGGTGAAAACTAATGGAAAGAACTTTCAAATCTCCGAGGGCAGAATACGGGAAAGCGCTTGTTGAGCTTGGGAAACAAAATGAGAACATTGTTGTCATGGACGCTGATTTATCCTGTTCAACCCAGACAAAAATGTTTGCAAAAGAGTTTCCCGAAAGATTTTTTAATGTCGGTATTGCAGAACAGGACTTAATGGCTACTGCAGCAGGACTTTCAACAGTCGGTAAAATACCTTTTGTTTCAACCTTTGCTATGTTTGCTTCAGGAAGAGCTTGGGAGCAAATCAGAAACAGCATTTGCTATTCAAAACTAAATGTCAAAATTGCAGCAACACACGGCGGAATTACTGTTGGAGAGGACGGCGCAAGCCATCAGGCACTTGAGGACATTTCTCTTATGCGCTCAATACCTAATATGGTTGTGATAGTTCCTGCAGACGGCGAAGAAACAAAACAGGCAATTGAATTTGCGGCAAAATATAACGGCCCTGTCTATATCAGAATTGCAAGAGCAGAATTAGCGGATATTTTCGATACTTCATATAAATTTAATATTGAAAAAGCCGTTAAAATTAAGGAAGGAAAGGACGTTACCATAATTTCAAACGGTGATACCTTGGTAGAAGTAATTGATTGTGCTAAAATATTGGAAGAAAAAGGGATAAATGCGGAAGTCATCCACATCCCTGTAGTTAAGCCGATAGATAAAACAACAATATTAGAGTCCGCAAAAAAGACCAAGAAGGTTGTTACTGTCGAAAATCACTCGGTAATCGGTGGCTTAGGCTCTGCGGTCAGCGAAGTTTTAAGCGAAAATTGTCCGACACTTTTAAAGAGAATAGGGATAAATGACGAGTTCGGACAGAGCGGAAAAGCAAAAGATTTGATGAATTTTTACGGCTTAACCGCACAAAAATTATCAGAAACAATAACGGAATTTATAAAATGATTCAATTGAGAAATGTATCAAAGAAATATAAATCAAGCTATGCCCTAAAAGACATAGATCTCGACATTATGGCGAGTGAATTTGTCTTTTTGACAGGCTCAAGCGGTGCAGGCAAATCAACACTTCTGAAACTCCTTTACAGAGAAGAAGTGCCGACTGTCGGTACTGTTATGATAGGTAATGTAAATGTTGCAAAACTCCCGAACGATAAAGTTCCAAACATCAGACGCTGCATGGGTATTGTCTTTCAGGACTATAAACTTTTAAATAATATCAGTGTTTATGACAACATAGCTTATGTAATCAGAACTTTGGGCATGCGCTCAAAAGAAATCGAAGAAAGAGTTATGGGTGCTCTTAAAATTGTCGGACTTTCCGCTAAAATGAAAGCTAAACCGACAGAACTCTCGGGTGGCGAACAGCAAAGAGTCAGTATCGCAAGAGCAATTGTAAATGGTCCTCCGCTTTTAATCGCAGATGAGCCGACAGGTAACCTTGACCCTAACAACTCAATGGAAATTATGCAAATACTTGAGCAAATTAACTCAAAAGGGATTACGGTTATTGTCTCAACACACGACAGAGCTATTGTTGACCACTTCAGAAAACGTGTAATTACTCTCGACAAAGGGCGTATCATAAGAGATATGCAGGCAGGTACTTATGCGTAAAAGAACAATGATTAAAAACACTGTCAAAAAACATATTCCGCAAAAGTATATGACCGAAGTCAGAATACTTTACCGCCTTTTAATGGAGACAGTCAGCGGAATACAAAGAACAGGCGTTATGAATTTCGCCATCATTGCTGCAATGGCAGCTATTCTGACAATTTTTGGTGCTTTGTTCAGAACAACTTTTACCCTCAATTCACTGGTTGATAAAATGGGCGATTCGCTTGAAATTTCAGTTTATATTGCACCGGATGGTGATACTGATTTAATTTCAAAGAGAATTAAAACATTAGAATCCGTTGAAAATATAACTATTATTCCAAAAGAACAGGCATGGGCGGATATGAAAAAGGATATCGACATTGCTGATATGACAAATCCTCTGCCCGATACTCTCCACGTCAAAGTTGATTTATCAAGCAATATTTCATCTGTCTGCGAGGAGATTAAGAAAATTCCCGGAGTTCAAGACTTAAATTATGCTTCGGATATTACAGATAAGATACAAACCTTTACCCATGTGTTTAATACAGTGACGGTTTTGGTTGTGTTTATTGTCGCAATTCTAACCATAGTCATTATTAACAGTACGATTCAACTTGTTATTCAGTCGAGAAAAGACGAAATTGAAATTATGCGACTTATGGGCGTAAGCAACTGGTACATCAAAATTCCTCTGATTTTACAGGGTGCAACGTATGGTTTTATCGGTGCATTGTTGTCACTGATTCCTTTGAATACACTGCAGGGTGCTTTAGAGAAGATGCAGGAATTCTTTGTTGTTCCCCAACCTGAATTTGCGCTGAATTTGGTTGTTCTTTGCATGTTTATGATTGCGGTGTTCTTCAGCGCAGGCGGAAGCATGATTTCTATTAAAAAACATTTGCAGGTATAAGTTTATCTTATTAAAAATTAAAAAGGTGCAATCGCATGCACCTTTTATTTAAGAATAGAAGTAAACATCTTTCAATAATTCGTTCTTATATTAATCGTCACCAACTTCTTTAAGTGTTTCATTGATTTTTTGTTCACAATATTCTTTTATGGTTTTAAAATAATTAATTTTTGTATTAGCATTTATCATTTTGTTTTTTGAATAATCAATAGAGCCCTTAACTTCTATTAGTAAATCACATTCTTTATATGGATTTTTAATAATATTCCATAAACCATCAGGCAAAATTTCAATGTTTTTTTGTAGCTTTTTCAGTTCACAAATTGGTGCAACAACAAAAAGGGCTATTAATATCATAATTATTGAAAATAAAAATATTCCTGTAATAAAATTCATTATATATTCTCCTTGCACGAATAGTATAACATAATTACAAAAAATCCAATTAATATTGTGTTATTCTATAATTATTAAAACGATATTTTGAATTACTTTCGGAGGAAATTTTGATATTAAGCAAAAAGAATATTGCAATTAGACATACAAATCAAGCAATAAAAATGTTTTTTAAAAAAGAAGATTCTGTAAGCATTCATTTACTAGTTTGTGCTGCAAATGAAATTTTAATTGCATTACTCAAAAAAGGTAAAAAACCTATATTATTTGGTAAAAATGGTATATTGCAAAAATTATATATAAATGATAATTATTTCTATGATATAAATAGAAAGAGAGTTGAGGCGTATAATTTTTTTAAACATGCAGATAGAGATACAGAAGAAAAATATAAATTTAATTCTGATTTAAATTGGTTATTTTTATTTGAAAATTTAATAATGATAAAACAATTAAATATGCATTTTAGTAAGGAGATGGCATATTTTTATTGTTGGTTGATTTTTACTAAAAAGAGACTTTTTAAAAAAAATAATAAGAATGATAACTTTATAGAAGATTTAAAATTTAATAAAGAAGACTATATTGATTTATATGATGATATTATTAATCAAATTAAAACTGACTTCATTAGACAAATTGAAAAAAATCTTGAAGCAAATATAAAAAGTATAAGTTAATTTTTCACATCATTTCTCAAAGCAAATACAACATTTCTGATAAAAATCCGCAAAAAAAAACCGACATTCGCCGGTTAAGTCTACCACAAATTAGAGAGAGGAATAAGAGAGAGAGAAAACACTTATTTATATCCTTTTTTCAAAGGCTAAATATCAATTTTAATCTTTTCAATTATCCTTTCAAACATGTATTTCCACGCATTTTTGTATTTATAACACTTTTTGATTTTCAGGTGTTACATAAATTAACATAACTTACCTGATAGTTCTTTCTGGGTGCTGTGTTATAATATTTTGAGAGAGACTCAGGATGATAACGAAAAATTTCAACAATAAAATATTTTTTTATTCTTTATCTTTTGTTATTCCGATAATAATCATTTTATTGGTTTGTTTTGCTCTCGGACTATATCCGTTTGGTGATAAGTCTTATATTGTTTGGGATTCAAGTATTCAGTTTGTTCCGTTTTTGAGTTACTTTAAATCAATTTTTACTTCTAACACTGATTTTATTTATTCACTCTCAAAGGCTGGCGGGAATGGAATGTTTGATTTTAATTCTTGTTATATAAATAATCCTTTGAATTTTATAGCATTTTTATTTCCTGATAATCGTTTGGATATTGCGTTTCAGACAATAGTCACAATCAAAGTTGCTCTCTGCGGTCTTGCATTTAGTTTTTTTCTCAATCACGATAAAAATTTTGATTGGAAAACGTTGATTTTTTCAACCGCATATGCCCTCTCAACTTGTGCCATATTCTTTTCTCAAAGTATTATGGGGTTTGAAGGAATGTACCTTCTTCCTGTTGCTCTTGTTGGTATTTCAAAAATAATCAAAGAACAAAAATGTCTGCTTTATATTCTTTCGGTTGCAATAACTTTTTTGCTGGAACCTTATGCCGGCTGGGTTGTGCTTTTGTTTTCTTTTCTGTTTTTCATTTATCTTTATGTTCTTAATTTCTCTGAACAAAATGACCGTAAAAAAATTATGTTATTATATTTGATTTCCAATGTTTTTATTTTTGTTTTAAGTGCTGTAATTATTCTTCCAACTTATCTTGCTCTTCAGGGAACAAAATATAATGTACTATTCTTACCAAAATTGTTTTTTTATGATATTACAGATATTTTTTCTTGTTTCTATACGGGAAGAACCAACCTGCACGAATTTTGGGCTGCACGTTATCCCTATATCTATGCCGGAATTTTGCCGTTTGTTCTCTTTATAGCTTATTTTTTAAATAAGGGAATTGAATTAAAACACCGTTTAATAACGTCAATTTTTATTCTTCTGATTTTATTTTCATTTTGTTGGCATATTCCTTTTTCATTGTTCAGCGGGGGAATAATTTTCCCGACAGGTTGTATTTATAGATTCGTCTATATCTTTATTGCTCTGATGCTCATAATTTCATTTGTCAGTTTGAAAAAAATTGAGCTAATGGGTAAAAAAGCCTTCATCAGTTTATTTTTTATTTTTACATTAATAACGCTCTATGTATATTTATTTCCGTCTGAAGGGATAAACAGGCAAATAATCATATTTGACTACATTTTTGGTCTTGTATGTATTTCTCTTTTATTTCTTCTGTCAGTCAAAAAGAAACCTGCAATAATTGGAATATTAACACTGCTTTGTTTTGGTGAATTGTTTTATAATGCATTTATTTGTTACGGACTTCAAGAAAAAAGTATATTATCCAGTCCATCTGAATTCAAACAGAATTATGACGGTTTTTCTGAAATTGTTAAAAACATAAAGGATAGTGACAAAACTCTATATAGAATTGAGACCGATGAACCCTTATTTCATAATGATTTATGGCTAACAACTCACAGACATAATACGGGGTTGTTATATAACTATCCTTCTATTTCCCACTACAGTTCATTAGGAAATGTGTCTCTTAGAAATTTCTATGCAAGCATTGGCTTTGACACAAATTTCCTCAACAACATAATTTCTTATAATGACAATCTCCCTCTTTTTCCTGTATCTTTTATGGGTATTAAATATATTGTGAGCGAAAAACAGGAGCATGTTAACCCCTATACTCAAATAATGACAACAGAAAAAACCACAAAACCGCTCTATGTATATGAAAATCCTTTTGCTTTGCCTTTGGGATTTATCTCCGAAAATGATATACTTACTCTTTCAATAGATAATCCTAATAATGTTTTTGAGACTTATAATAATCTTCCAAAAATAATAACAAAACAGGATTTTGGAAATGTTTTTAATATTTTTGAAGCTGATAAAGTTGAATATAATGATGATCAGACAATTGCAAACATTAAACTAACGGCAAAAGATGACCAAAAATTGTGGGTTTCAAAATCTTATGTCGGTTTATTCCAGTTTATGATTATAGCTGTAGGAAATAAACAGCTTAGACCATACAGTCTCAGTGTAATTCCCGTAATTGAATATATTGGAGATTATAAAAAGGGTGAAGAAATTGATCTTTTAGCTTTTAGAAACTTTAGTATTCAAAGGTTTGAAACCAAGATATTTGCAGCAAGCGAAAATGTTGAGGTTCTCAGAAAATATTTTGATTTTATAAAACAAAAGTCTTGCGATTTAAATGTGATTTCTTCATCGCATATTATAGGTAAATTTAAAACGAATAAAAATTATCAAGTGCTTGTTTTAACAATTCCTTATGATGAAAATTGGACAATAAAAATTGATGATAAGCCTGTCAAACAACAAAAAATTATTAATGGACTGACCGGAATTATAATTGCTGATACAGGTGAACATAAAATTGAAATGAAATATAAGCAAAAAGGACTTATAACAGGTATTTCGATTACCTTATTGGGGTTAATATTGCTCGGCTATTTGATTAAAAGAAAAATAATTTTGCTTTAACCTTATTTTCATGTTAACCAATGTAAAACTTGGGCAGAAAAGATGTTATTTTTTTGGAGGGAAAAGTCTTTTTAATTATATAGAAGCGTTTGTTTATGAGTAAAGTAGACCCGATACATTTTAATATTTCAATAAAAGGTGGGCAAATTGAGCAGACTCCTCATTATGTCATACCGTCTTATGCTGATGTTAGGGCTGAAAAAATGCAGACTATGCCTGCTGTTCATAACGCTTCAAGTCAAATAAACGCACGTACGCCAGTTTCTTATAACAAAATCGGGGACGTTTCTATTCCGGGTATTGATAATAAAGCCCAAATCTACAAACTATCAAACGGTCAAAAGGTTGTCTTAGTTAAGAAAGACGGCCCGACTATTGTTCAGACCTTCTTTAAAACAGGTGGTTTCAATGAACCTGATAACCTTAGAGGTATCAGCCACTTTATTGAACACAATCTTTTTAATGGTTCAGAACGTCTTAAACCAAGAGAATACAATCATAAATTAGCCCAAATGGGCGCATATACAAACGCTTATACTTCTAACAATGTCACTGCCTATTATATCCAAAGTGCTTTAGGCAGAGAAAATCTTGAGGAATTAATCAAATTGAACGCAGAGCAAGTACAATTTCCGACTTTCCCTGAAGAACAGATGGAGAAAGAAAAAAATATTGTTTGCGCTGAAATCAACATGTATGATGACGATATGCCAAATGTTGCTAAATGTTCAATGATTAAAGAACTTTTCAGTATTGATTCCACTTCAACAGATCTTGTAGCAGGGAATATTCATAACATAAACGCTTTAAACAGGGAGGATTTGAAGAAATATTATGATACCTACTACAGTCCGGACAACTCAACAACAATTATTGTAGGTGACATCGATCCTGAAGAAACAATGAATCTGGTTTCAAAATACTATACAAAACAAAATCCGATTAGACCCTCAGTTAAAAATCATGAAGTTTTGAAACCGATTCAATCACCAAAGCGAGTTGATATAATAAGGGATAATGCCCTTGGAACTTCAATTTCAATTGGATTTGCAGGTCCTGAAAATATCAATACAAAGGATAGACTTGCTCTCTCTTTGGCAATAAATCTTCTTGCAGGTTCTAAAAATTCAAGATTAGCAAAGGCTATGGATAAATACCATGTCAGCGGTCACTTCGAGATGGAAGAAATCGGAAATAGAGATAATGATAATACTTGCATTTCCTATAATATAACAACTCCCGAAGAAACTTCAGAAGAAATTCTTTCCGCAATATACCGTGAAATTGGCAGTATGATAACTAATCCTCCTAGTCAGGAAGAATTTGAAGTTGCAAAACGTAAACTTCTCAACGCAACAGTTGACTCAAATGAAACGGCAGAAGGCTTAACAGGTTTTATTGCTGATTGTATGAGATACGATAATAAAGATTTTATGTCTAATTATAATTCTCAAATTAGCAATTTAACTATAAATGATGTTCTTTCTGCGGTTTCAAAATATATGGATTTGAACAAGGCTGCAGTCGGTGTTGTTCATCCTAAAAATACAACTGCAAATTCAATAAAAGCAAACTACGAAAAAAATAAATCAAACGTTTCATTTAAAGGGATTCAAAAACAAAATAAGAGCATTTTTGATAATGTCAGAGAGTATGTTCTCCCGAACAATATGCTCGTTTCAGTTAATCCAACAACAAATACCAATAAAAGTATATTTACAATAAAATATACTCACCCGATTTTAAAAGAAATGACATCAACTGAAATGACTGTCTTAAATTTGATGCTTAATAGCGGGTCTATGTATAATGACGAACAGAATTTCAGCGATAAACTTGACAAAAAAGACATCGAGCTTTCATTTAATGTTACTCCGTCAGCTCTGTCATATTCTGTCAGATGCCCAAATGGTGAAATTCAACACTCATTTAATGCTTTGAATGAAGCACTCTTTGCTCCCAGATTTACTCAGGAAAATCTTGAAAAAGCAATAAATAAGGCAAAAAATACAATTAATTCTTCACCGCAGTCACCTTTAGAATTAGTATTAAAGGGACTGTTTGTTGATTTGCATTTAGGTCAGTCAAACAAAGAAATGATTAAAGAATTAGACAATATTTCACTTGACAGAATTAAATATCTCTATTCGCAAATCTTCCAAAATGCTCGTGCAAGTGCAACTTTGACTGCACCTGTTAATGAAAATCCTGTTCTTGAAAATCTTTTCACATATAATTTGATGAATACAGTAGCTCCATCAAAATCATTTACGGTTGAATATGATAAAACCTATACTCCGAATTCAGAGCCGAAGACGTATTGTAGTGTTGAAGATACCATTCAGGCAAATGTTGTTCAGGGTTATAAATATAAAAGAACCGGCAATATTGAAGATGAAGCTAAAATAAAACTTATGAATATAATCTTAGGCAGCGGAATGAATTCGAGATTATTCCTCGATTTAAGAGAAAAACAAAAATTGGCTTATGCAGTAAGTTCAAGAGTCGATGGAATTGGTGATACGGGATTTATTAGTTTATCAATTAATACTACAACGAATAATCCGAGTGATTCTGCAAGTTCACCAAGTAACATAACAAAATCGCTTCAAGGATTTAGCAAACATATAAACGATATGAAAACAACGCTTGTCAGTGACGAAGAATTAGAACGTGCAAAACTAATGCTCAAAAATGATTTACTTGGCAGTGCTGAAACAAGATTTGACAAAAACATTATCTTGTCTGAATCAGAAAATAGTTTCTACGGTAAAGAATATATGAAAAAATTGCTTGATGCGATTGACAATATTAAAGCTGAAGACATTCAAGCATGTGCAAATTATGTATTCTCTCAAGCTCCGGTAACCTCCATTGTGGCAAGTCAGGAAACTCTTGATGCACTTAATTTAAAAGCAGAACAATAAATTATACCAAAGTGCAAATATTACGTGTTTTATCCTTAGATTTGTGGGATAATAATTGGTGTAAAGTTGGTAATATTATGGTTAATTTAAGCAGAAAAAGAGTTAAATGCGAATATTTCGGGCAAAAGAGCAAAATTCTTACCGATAAAACTAAAGAAATTGAAGCAGAACTTCAAAATATTAACCCCGAATATACCGAAAAACAAAGCCATAATTTTCGTTTGTTTTCTTCCAGAGAGCTTGAAGTATTGGATTGTCTTGTTAAAGGCATGAATAATTCTGAAATATCAGAAAATCTCTTTATCTCAATTCCGACTGTAAAAGCCCATGTCTCAAGGATAATACGTAAATTAAATGCTTCAGACAGAAACGAAGTAATATATATAGCAAAACAAAAACGATTAATATAATTTTATTTGGCTAAAGCAAGAATTTGATTCGTTAATTCGCTTGTCAGTTCTCTTGCATCAATTTCAAGCTTAGAAAGCTTTGAAAAAGCACGGGTTAAAAGGGCTTTTGCTTTTGCTCTGTTTCCGAGTCTTAGCATTATCTTTGCAGCTGCCTGATAGTTTTTGATTTCATTTTCGATTTCATTAGCCTGTTCGTAGAATTTTGTTGATTCTCTGTAATAAGCTAAGGCTCTTGCGTTTTCATCGAGTCTTGTGCTTATTTTAGCGCATCTGGAGAGGGTAGAACCGATGAATTTCTTGTTTTTTGTTTCTCTTGCTGAGATTCCTGCTAAGTCCATAAACATAAACGAATTCTCTCTGTCATATCTTTCAGAGTGAATGTCAGCCAAATCAGCTAAGGCCTTTGTCTGTAAATTAAGGTTATCTGCTTCTCCAGCAAAAGAAACGGCAGCACAATAGTGGTCAACAGCAGGTTCAAATTTGACAAAGTCATCATAAATCTGAGCCATGGAAATATGTGCTCTTGCCTTGATATTATTGTCTTTGCTAAGTACGGCAGCCTGTTGATAGTTGTCGAGTGCGCCTACAACGTCATTTGATTTATCAAAAATTCTTCCGGTTTCAAAGTGAACAAGTGCTTGAGTCTGAACATCACCGACTTCTTTTGCATATTGCAGAGTTGAGTTGAACAGCTCAAGTGCTTTATGAAGATCATCAATTGAAGCAAATTTTTTGGAGCGGATAAACATCTTTTTGAGTTCTTTATCCTTGGGGATATAAACTCCGTTATTGTTGATGATTTCAGGTTCTTTTTCTTCCTGCATTTGAGGTTTTTCGGTTTTAGTTTCCTGTACTAAATTTGGAACAAGTTTATTATCTTCCTCTTTTTCAGGAACTTCTATATCAACAAATTTAAAATTAATTTTCTGAAGAAACAGTGCATCAATCCAGCTTTCAACAACATTAGATTGTTTTTTAAGAGTTTCAGTGATGTAGGCATCTAATATTTTAGCTGCATTTTTGAGGTTTGATTTAATGATTAAAACATCGGGGTTATCTTTCTTTGATTGGTGTTCAACAAGTGCAAGGTAGGTGAAAACTTCCTCCATAACCTCTTGTTTTGCACCAATAGCATTTGTTGTATTTTTGAAATCAATCAAAATTTGTGCAATATTTATTTCATTTCCTGAATAATTTACTGCACTTTGAGGCTGCTGCTGAGGTTGAGTCTGAAGATTTTGTGGTCTGACCTGAGCATAATGAGGCTCATAGGTATGAATTTCAATCTTTTTTCCTTCGGAATTTTCAACAACTCTTTCAGGTTGTTGTTGCTGCTGCTGAGATTGTTGTTGTGCATTACCATTTGAGGACTTTGAATTATCTCTGTCCTTATTTTGTTTTGATATTTGATTTTCTGTACCACGATACAACCTAAGGTACGATGGTGTCATTGTATTATACAATTACTGCCTCACATGTTCCGCAAATCTAACACATTAAGTATGACTGATTTTTCAACATTTGAAATACCCTGTTTGATGTATTAATTATTTTTTTTGAAAAGTCATGATAGTTTTTCTTTAAATTATTAAGTTAATTAACATTGATAACATTAATATTAAAGTTTTCCCCTGATTATGCCGAAGAAATAAATAACAAACAATAACAAATTAGGGTGAAGTGTAATGGAATTTAGATTAAATTCAGGGAAATTTCTGTATGAAACATCGGTAAGTCCAGATGGCAGAAATCAAAACAAACAAGAAGCATCGCAGTCAAAAATTATCAAAACTGCGCCAAAACAAAGATATTTTGAAGCTTTTGATACCTCAAGCCGAGATATTATGGCAAACTACGGAAAAGCCGGCATAATTATGAACCATCGAGGACAAAATTTGCCTAACGGATTGTCAGAGTACAAATATAAAGATTCAAAATACAAAATCTACAGACATGGAGACAGATACAGAAGTGAATTTATCGGACGCCATGGAGTTGACAGAAATGAATTTTTCAAACATTTTGAAGAATTACAGCCGCAAAAAAGAGGTTTCAAAGACTACGCCTCATCTGCAATAATAAATGACATAAACGGTAGAATTGACACTCCTGTTTTGCAAGGAAACACAGGCGATTGCTGGCTTTTAACAGCACTTGAAGCTATGTCTTCAACGCAAGCGGGAAAAGAAATTATAGCCAATTCAATATACATAAACAATGACAATACCGTAACTATTAATTTTTCCGGCTTAGGTGTAAGTTATACTTTAACTGCTGAAGAAATTGCAAAGCACGACACAGATAATACCCTTTCGGACAGTTATTCAAACGGAGACAATGATGCTCTTATTATGGAACTGGCAGTTGAGAAGTTATGGAAAGATATTAATTCAGGCAGAGTCAGTTTAAATACAAACAATGAGGACATAACATACACTGACAGGTCAATAGACGGTGGTGGTCTGCCCATTCAGATGATATATTATCTGACAGGTGTTGAAGCAAACGAATATTATAACGATGATCTTTCAAATTTGAGCAAAAATACAATATATCAGGTTTTGCAAAATGCACTTGAAAACGGTAGTACGGCTGTAAATTTCGGTATTTACTACAATGAACACAGTGCAAAACTTATAGACGGCTCAACATATTCTCTTGATGTGGAAGATGGCGGTCATGCACTTGCGATAACAAATATCACTTCTGATACAGTAACTTTTGTTAATCCTTGGGATTCAAGTGAAGAATATACTATGAGCTGGAGTGAATTTGCCTCACTAGGAATAGGCTATATGTCATCTGCTGATTTGACAAAAGCTAAAGATACCCGAGAATTTGTCGATATGATAGACGATTCGAATAGTATTGACAACAACGATAATCACGATTGGAATAATTTCCCTGATGATAACAACTGGTATATTCCTGATGATAGCAGCAGCGATTTTGATCCGTTTGAACCACAGCCTAGCCACGATGATGACGATTTTAAACCATCACCTATTGAACCTTTTGAACCGGATTTTGTAGATGATGAAATTTATGAAATTGATGATACGTATGACATAACCTACGATTATGGCAACAATAACAGATTTTACAATTTTTCATTTGACGATTTCCTGATGGCATTTTGGGAATTTTTCATCAGTTTTTTTGCAAGATATAATTAAACATAAAAAAACAGAGGCCTTAACCTCTGTTTTTTCTAAACTTTAATTAATTATTCAATCGGGATAATCAATTTTTGTCCGATGGAAAGTTTATTAACGTTAGACATACCGTTAGCTTCTTTGATAACTTCAGCTTTTGCAGGTGAATATTTACCATAGAATCTGATAACAATAGCCTGCATTGTATCACCTGATTTAACGGTATATGTTTCATTGTGTGATACCGGTTCTTCAGCAACAACTGGTGTGTCAGCAGGAATGATAGTTACGTCTGTTGCAGGAAGTTTCTTATTGTTAATACGTTTTTCGATTTTTGATTGTTTAATTGTTTGTGCATCAACGTCATCAGCAACTTCTGAATTTGAATTCATATAGAAAAGTGAATTCAAAAGAAACATACTGAGTGCACCTAAAATGAAACCTGTCAAAAGATATAAACCTGGAGATTTATCATCTTTTGCATTAATTTTAAAATTACTCCAAAGAACATCAAGTTCTTTATCTTTAGCTTGACGTTTGTATGTCTTGGGTGCGTTGTCCTCTGATTGTTTTTCTTTTTGAGCTTTGAGCTCTGTTAAAAAAGCTACACGTTCATTTGATAAATTTGAACGGTATAAAGTAGTGTTTTTCATTCGGTAGTCCCCTCAAACCTTTCCTTATTAAAATGATAGCTAAACAAGTGTTTAAAAGTCAAGAAATTGGGAGTTTTATCTTAATATTAGTAACAAAGAATAAAAAATAACTCCCTCTTTTGAAGGGAGTTATTTTTAAACCTTTTTCGATTAAGCAGCTACGCCGTTAATTTCCGTTATGAGGTAATCAGCAATCCAACCGAAGTCTTTATTTTCTTCGGCAGCTTTTTTAAGATAATCAACTGCAGGTTCGCCGATTCTGATTAATGTCATTGCAACAACGCCTCTGACTGTTCCTTTAAGGACTTGGAGGTAGTTAACCAAGTCTTCAACAACTTCATCACCGATGCTAACAAGCTTGTTTTCAATTTCAACTTTTGTTGTGTTATCTGCGGCTTGAAGTTTATCAATATATTCATCAACTTTTGATATTGTCATTGTACTCATTATGATTGCCTCTTTTTACATAATTCATCTTTTAACATTTTCATTATAAAGTAAAAAATTGCAATTCTTGTTTTTTTAATATAATCTTTATAACCTGCCTCAAACCAAATAATAGCAACAAAAATTTATTGTAAAAAAGACACCTTTATTCTCTTTTCCATCCTTTTTTTAAAAAATCATCCGAAAAAAATTTCAAACTGTTCTTTTTTCATGATTACCCCATCGGAACAGTCCTAATATAGGACTTTAAGATATTTTGTTAAAACTAAAATAAATTTACACTCAGATTATGGGAAGTTTGACAGGGGTATAAAATAATGCTTATAGAACGATATGCAGATGGGCTTAATCAGAGAAGCCGAATTGAAATAAAAAATATTTCAAGGGAAATAATTCCTTGGCTTGAAGCGACTGCTGCGGAAAACAATTGTACGGTGGATAAAAAAGAGTGGAAAAGTAAATATAACAGCTATGTTGTGTACGATTATGAGCCCTTTTGCTCTGATGGCTTTGAAATCAGTATGGTGATTTCGTCTTATGATGCTAATTATTTATATTTTCTGAAATATTTGTACGATAATAAACTTGAAACAATAGAATACCTTAATAACTGTATAGATTGAAGATATTGGATAAAAGATTTATAATATATTTTGTCGGGTAATGAAAGGATAATTAATGGCAGAGGAAAATGATCAGTCATTAGAAGAAAATAATATTGTGACTGAGGATAAAAAAGAATGGAAAAAATGGATTATAATCATAATTTTAGTGGTTATAGCAGGAATTATATTAATATATGGAATGGTCAATAGTATAAATCATAAAAAAGAGAAAAATGAAGCACGTGAAGTAAATGCTATTGCACAAAAACTTATTGAAGCAGCAAATTCCGGTGCACCTGTTGAAACGTCAATGACTTACCATTCAGAGACGGAAAAAACTGATGATGACAGTCATATTATGAGAATTGAAGACTATGAGATGAAATATAAAGGTAAATTCTTTGACTCCGAATTTGAAAGGAAATTTGAAAACAGAAAAGAATTCCCCGAAATAGAATTGAGTATTCCTGAGGAATCTTCTTTAAAGTCAGTTGTTGTAAATTCTTATTTAGAAGATGAATTAATGAAAATTACCGTCAAAGCGGAAAATTATTCCGATGATGATATCAAATATGAATTTGATGGGAATAACATAAAAATTTATGGTGCAACACAAATTATAAGCCGTGATACTAAAAAAGATATATCGTTTTCACAAATAATATACCTTCCTGCACCTCCAATTAAAGACAAAATTCAGATTTCCAAGCAGGGTGATGAACTTTTGTACATTGTTCCTCTTAATATTGAAGATTAGATTTTTTATTAATTAATATAATATAAAACGGCTTTTGTTGATTGCGGAAGCCGTTTTTTTGTTATAATTTTTCTATGCTTGAGAAAACAACCGAAATACTTGAATATGACAAGGTGTTAGTCTACCTCAGCGACTTTGCTGTCAGCGAGGTAGGTAAAAAACGTTGTCTTAGTGCTGAAATCTATTCGGATTTTGACAGGATAGAATATGAACTTTTAATGACAACTCAGGCAAGAAGAGTTTATGATTTGGGTGAAAATATCCCCCTTAATAGTGTTTCAGATATAGTTAATTCGCTTAATGATGCAAAATCCGGACTTCGTTTGAGTGAAGAAGAAATTTTTGCGGTAGCTCAAACTTTGAGAACTTCTAGAGTAGTCAGAAATTTTATCTGTGCGCTATCTGACGATTTTTATTTATTAAAATCAACCTTTAATGCTCTTTTTGTAAATAAAGAACTTGAAGATGAAATCTTTGATACTTTTGATTCCTCAATAAAAGTCAAAGAGAATGCCACGGCTGAATTGAAACGACTATGGCAGGTGTTCAGAGATACAGAGCAAAATATTAAACATACGGCATCAAAACTTTTACAGGACAGTGATTTTAATTCAAATCTGAGCGAAACAATTTATACTCAACGAGACGGCAGAGGTGTTTTTGCCGTCAAAGCCGAGTGTAAAAACAAAGTTCAGGGTATTGTCCACGATGTATCAGCCACAAACAGAACATATTTCATTGAGCCAAAAGAGTTAGTTGCGCTTAATAACAAACTGAGAGAAACAGAAATTCTTATAAAAGCCGAAGTAGAAAGAATTCTGAGAGTTTTGACGGATAAAATAGGAAAGTGTCAGGAAAGTTTGCTTCAGGTATTTGAACTTCTTGTTGAGTGTGATTTTTTGTTTGCAAAAGCCAAGTTTTCAGCTAAATTTGATATGTGTTCTCCCGTTGTTTCAAAAGAAGAGCGCAAAATCAAAATAAGTTCAATGAAAAACCCTGTTTTGATGCATTCAAAAGATAAAATTGTGGAAAACGATTTTGAACTCTATTCCGATAAAAATTGTATGATCATAACAGGTTCAAATACAGGTGGAAAGACGGTTACGCTTAAAACAGTCGGATTATTTGTCTTGATGATGAGAGCCGGGCTTCATCTCCCCTGCCAAAGTGCCGAAATTTATCCTTTTAAGAATGTTTTTGCTGATATAGGAGATGAACAGAGCATTCTTCAGAATCTTTCAACTTTTTCAGCTCATATGACTAACATTAAAAAAATAGTTGATATGGCTGATAAAGAATCATTAGTTCTTCTTGATGAAATTTCAGCAGGTACTGATCCGAATGAGGGTTCATCGTTGGCACAGAGTATTTTGGAATACCTCCAAAAACAAGGGGCTTTTTGTATTGTAACTACGCACTTTGGAGAACTCAAATCACTTTCATATCTAAAAGATGGGTTTATAAATGCAAGTGTTGAATTTGATGTTCAGACACTTTCTCCAACATATAAACTTGTAATTGGAATGCCCGGGGCAAGTAATGCAATTGCTGTGGCAAACTCTTTAGGACTGAAAAGAGAAATTACGGAGGGGGCTAAAAACCTTTATTTCAACCACAAAGATTCAAGTGCAAAAGTGCTTGATGAACTCCAGAAAATTTATTCGGAAGTCTCTGTACTAAAAAACGAAATTAAACAAAAAGAAGAAAGTGTTTCAAAGCTTGAAGAAGAACTCAAAGATAAGCTGGATAAAGTAAAACATGAAAAGAAAAAGAATATTCAGCTTGCCAAAAAGAGATATGAGGGATTAATCGAAAAAGCACGTGACGAAGTCAAAGAAATAGTCAAAGAAATGAGAGAAGAAAAGAGTGAAAAGGTTGCAATGCGCTCATTTAACAGATTGGCTAAAATTGAAACCGATATAAGAAATGACATCGGCGGTGATGAGACAGATCTGCAGGAAGAATTTTTACCTATTGACTGGGATAAAGTTAAGGTCGGTGACAGAGTGATTATTAAGGATTTGAATGCAGAGGTTGAAATTCTTCAACTACCCGATAAAAATAAAAATGTCCGTGTTCAGATGGGAATAATACAATCTATTGTCAAGAAGGATAACCTTGTTGTCCTTAACGAAATGAAACCAAAGTCGAAGAAGATTATCAAAATAACTTCAAAATCTGAAAATTTCAGCATAAAGCGTCATGAAATGTCTCAAACACTTGATTTAAGAGGCTTCAGATGTGAAGAAGCACTTGATGAAGTTGAAGCCTTTTTGGATAAGGCAAGCTTGGTTAATTTATCTCCTGTTTATATCATTCACGGACATGGAACCGGTGCACTGAAACAGGTTGTTCGAGATTATCTCAAAACGTCACCTTATGTTGCCAAATTCAGGCATGGTGAAGATGCCGAAGGTGGCGATGGTGTCAGTGTTGTTGAATTAAAGTAGAGAATTAATTAGCTTCTGCAAATTGATTTTTTAATTGAGCTGCGTTATTTACGTTCAGGCTTTCAACTAATTTATCAAATTCTTCTTTAGTAATATCCCCATTATTTAATTGTGTAATTAAAGCTATGATATAAGCTGATATATTAACATTTGAGCTTCCGCCGCCGAAAATATTATTAAGCATGTTTTCTTCCATTTCCTTTGCGAACGGATCATCTATTGGTGTATCTTTAAGTCCGAAAATGTTTTTAATAACATTTTTAACTGTGTTAGCAACATCTTCAACAACACCTGAAATGTATTCTACAACTTTACTAAAAGCACCTGACATATCTTTATTTTTATCTGATAAATCAGAAGCTGAAAGATTTGCATATTTAGCAAATGTATCTTTGTCTAAAACGATTTCCTGAGTTGAATCCCAAGGATTTACTATTGTGACCTTGTCACCGTCAACTGATTTGACTGCATAAGCGTGTGAATAATAAAGTTTAACCGGATTACCATTTGCATCTGTAACGGTGAAACCATTTCTATCACCCTGACCGCCTTTGAAAGAACAGCTCATTGTCATTGAGTCAGGATTTTGTTCAAATTGTGAAAGATAATTTTTAATTTGATCAGGATTTGATGTTTGACTTGCAAGTTTACCTGTTAATAAATACCAAACTTGTTCAACATATCCTCCATCAATACTTGATTGACCGGATCTTCCTGTTGAAGTATCACCAACATAATAAGGTGAATTTACATCAAATTGGATTTTTCCTGCGCCTATGTCATTTCTTAATTGTTCCATAGCCATTTCAAAGACTAAAACATCATCGTCACCTGATGAATATCTTTTATTTCTGTTAGCTGCTGCAATTTGTTCTTTGGTAATTGTGTATGATACTCCAACTCCTTTGAAATTGATAGTAACACTTCCGTCTTCATTGAATGTCATTGCGTCTTTGATAGCTTGACGTCCGGCTTCGCTGTAGGACATTGAATTAAGTCCTGTTAATAGCCAGCAATCACCTGTATATCCACTTTGTTCACTTGCATCAATGTATCCGTCAAGGTCTCTGCCAGTGCCATTTGGATTACCTGTTGCTTCTGCTTCGTCGAGATGTACGCCATATAAATTATATTCTTCATTGTCATTTACGGAGTCATCTTCATCTTCAAAATCAAAAATACTTGCGTCTTGTTCAGCCTTACGTTCTTCTTCAGCTTTACGCTGTTCTTCCGCTCTACGTTCTTCTTCGGCTTTACGAGCTTCTTCGGCTCTGCGCATTTCTTCTTGGCGCTGCCTAATCATTTCTGCGTAGCGGTCTTGGCTGTTGTCTACTGTTAAACCCATTAGTCTCCCCTAATTTTCTTTTGTGTAAAAATACACAATGTTCCTCGTTTTTATAACTCTCCATGTATAAAAAGGATTTTAGGGGGGATGGATTGATAAAAATATTTTAAATGTTAAGAAATGTTTAAATTAAATTTTCTCTGGTTTTATATCTTTTATATCAGCAATATTCATTTCTTTTAGTAGCTCTGCATATGTTATATAATATGATTTTAAGGCATTTGAATAACCAAACATTAATTCAAGGTATATTTTTCTCATCATTAAAAATTCGGTCATAGATATTTCTTTTTTCTTTAAACTTTTATATGAAGTATCCAAAAGTTCCTCGGAATTTTTGAGGAGTTCTTTATTGTAAAAATTAAGATTGTCTCTTGCAACGGAATAATTTTCCCAAGCATCTATTATATTTCTTGTTACGTCTATCATTAAGTCTTGATATTTAAGTTCGGCTTTTTCTATTTCGTATTTTGCTTTTTCAATTTCAGGTTTAAATTGATATACAACCGGAATATTTATTAAACTTGCAGCGAGATAAGCTCCGTTTTCAAAGGTACTGCTCTCAGAAACACTTGGAGTTTGATATGACCAACCTCCTTGAATTTCAAGGTCAGGTATAAGCAGACTTTTAGCAACGGCAAGTTCTGCTTTTTTGTTTTCAACTTCTTTTTTTGCACTTATGAGGTCAAAACGATGTTCACAAACATAGTTTTTAATTTCTTCAAAATTAAGATTTTTCTCTGTTGGTTTTATTGTTAAAAGTGTTGCATAATCCTCATTTAGTTTATCTTGAACAGTATCGAATTCAAGCTCTGATGAATTTATGACAGCATTGAATTTATTTCTTGTTGAAATCAATTCGGTTTTTGCTTCATTATAGTCCATAATCGACCGATTATATTCAATTTTTGCCAATACAACATCTGTTTTCGGTATTCTGCCTGCGTTTGCTTCTTTTTGAGCATTGTCATAGATTTGTTTGAATAAATCTTTTTGGGATTGGGCTATTTCAAGATTTGTTTTGCTTTCTAAAAGGTTGAAATAAGCATTTTTAACTTTGAATCTCAATTCGTTTTCATAAAAAGCTTTATTATTCTCGGCAACTTCTACCATTAATTTTGCGGCTTTTTTCTTTTTAAATGGTCTTAAAAATTCCGTACCGTATGATAGACCAATTTGTTGAGGATTACCGGCTCCTGCTCGTCCGAAGTTTTGGAAAAATTGCAGGGAAGGATTTTGAAGTTGACCTGCTATTTTGACATCTTTTTTAGCCATAAGTGTGTCTAATTCAGCCATTTTTTTCTGGGGATTTCCTTTTAAAGCAAGTTGAATGGCACTTTCAAGTGATATTTTTTTAGTTTCGGAAATACCAAAACAAACTTGAGTTATTAATAAACAAATTAATATGGCTAAAATCTTTTTCATAGATATTAATATATCATAGATAATTATTTATATACAAAAATACCTGCTTTTAGCAGGTATTTTTTAAATCATTGTTCCTAAGGATTCGGCAATCATAACAAACTGTCTGACTAATTCCCTATCCCATTGTTTATCAGCACCTTCTTCAAGTATTTTGCAAGCTTTATGCACATTTAAACCTTTTCTGTAAGGTCTATCACTGATTAAAGCATGATAGGAATCTGCGATTGCAACAATTCTTGCAGCTAAAGGAATCTCTTCACCCTTCAATCCTTCAGGATAACCTTTGCCGTCCCATCTTTCATGGTGATATTTTACAATCGGGATTAAGTCATGAAGTGCAGTGTTTGGCATCAAAATCTTATCTGCGCCAATTGATGGGTGTTGTCTTAATATAGCCCATTCTTTTTCGTTCAGTTGTGTAGGCTTTCTCAAAATATTTTCAGGAATACCTATTTTCCCGATGTCATGTAAAAGCGCACCTAGTCTTATTCTTTCGATTTCACTATCGGGAAGATTAATAGCTTTTGCCAGAGCAACGGAATATCTTGATACAGAAGCCGAATGGTCTTTTGTATATTCATCTTTAGCATCAATTGCGCTTGCAAGTGATGTTACAATTTCAATAATGTGATTTTTTGTTGTTGAATTATCATGTTTGAATTTATCTAATAAAGATTCTTCAAAATTTATGCCGATTTGAGAATGTCTTTTTGCTATAACAGATGCAAAAGAGTTGAGCGAAGCATCATCCCAGAAATCATAGTCTTGAACGCTTACGATTGTTGATGTTCCGTTTTTGTATCCTTTGCTTCTTGAAACAAATACACCTTGTTCTGTTAAAATTAACAGTTTTTCTCTGTCAGTTGCATCAGTTGGGTAAGTTGCAAGTCCTACGGACACTTTGACAGGGCCGACATCATCAATAAATGTACAGGAAATAACATAGGTGATGTATTCTGCGAGGTATTTTGCTTCGTTTGTATCCATACCTGGCAAAATAACTCCGATTTCATCTCCGCCATACCTGCCGGCAATATCTTGTTTTCTCAGATTTTGGCTGATTTTTTCGGCAACAAGTTTGATTACTTCGTCACCTTTTGAGTGTCCGAATTCTTTGTTTATTTGTGAAATTTCATTGATATCAAAAATCAAAACAGATAATGCCGTGTCATTTCCTTTTGCTTTATCTAATTCTTCAGCTAAAAGCTCTTGGAATCTTCTGTGTGAGTACAGATTTGTCAGATTATCCATTGTTGAATTTTGGAATACTTGTTTCATTGATTCATTATTGCAATATAATAAGCCAAAATAACTTGCAATAAGTTCATACATACTGATATGACTTGCAATACCTTGGTCACCTACAACCATGATTCCGACAATTTTTCCGTCATTTTTTAATGGTATAACTACTGAAGGGGAGTTCTGAATATGAGGAATTTTGAGAAAAGCATTATCTTCCACTGATAATACAGAATCATTTTCAATAGCCTTAATCATGTCATTTGTTTGTTCATTTAAAAAGACACGTGAAGAATAAATAACATTATTTTTGTCTAACAGTCTGAGATTCAGGCATTTTGAATGTTCATTAATAAATCCTACGGCGGTATATGCTCCACCAATTTTTCTTACAAATGAGGTATGGATTATTGAAAACAGTTTTTGTGCAGTAGTAGCTTTCTGGACTGCTTTATTCAACATTTTTAACAGTTCAGGATAGTCTAATCTGAGTGATAAGGCTTTTTCATTTGAAATTAAACTTCTGTTTGAAGTTTTTGCTTCTTTTATACCATTACTAAGATTGTTCAATTTCGCAACCAAATCACCCTGGGTAATGGGGTTGCTTGATAATACATCTTGAAATTGGGTACTGTTATTTTTATTATGAACTTTTATTTTATTATTCATTATATTCTCTAATCGCACTTAACTCTATAAAACACATATCAAAAATTTTTGCTAATTTAAATAACAAATTTATACAATTTGTTATATCAGCTAATTAGAATTCGAGTAATTAGAGTAAATAATTTATTACACGCCATTTCTAAAACCGTTTATGTTATTACTTGTCCAACCTTTTTTATATAATATAACTTTTTTTTTAATATTTAAAGTGTTTAGAAAAAAAACTATACATTTCGTATAATAATTTCAGCTGCGTTTTCGGCTGAATTTCCCAGTGCAAGTGACTTTACAACTTGTTGCAATTTGTTAACAAAATTGAGTTTATATTGTTTATCGTTCAAAATTTTTTCTAGTTCATTCACAATATTTTTGCTTTTTGCCTTATTTTGAACTAATTCAGGAACAATATCTTCATCAAGAATAATATTGGGTAGGCATACACGCTTTATACATCTGACTATAAGGTAAATATAATAAAACAATTGGGGTCCTCTATAGCTTATTATCATTGGGGTATTGTAAATTGCGGCTTCAAGAGCAACTGTTCCCGATGCCAACATAAGAGCATCAGATGTGCTTAAAAGTTCATAGTTTTTGTTTTTCAGAACTTTTATATCTAAATTCGGGTGTTTTTTAAGTTCTCCCAAAATCAATTCATCACTGATTGTCGGGGCTTGGCATAGTGCCAATTGTACATCATGATGTCTTTTTTGGATTATTTCCGCAGAATCAAGAAAG
>JAEEGL012487225.1_pt1 | contig 52506 bp, 92 predicted proteins | sample 9134231 | NCBI WGS metagenome assembly JAEEGL01 (sample SAMN16246548, study PRJNA631951) | gut metagenome | biome: gut microbiome; feature: rumen; material: fiber-attached | host: Bos | place: Iran: Karaj | collected 2018-10
GTTGTTGATGACAATATTAGTATATTAAATTTAAATGAGAATTATAAGGTAAAATTTTATTCAGAGTTGGACCCAAACCAAGCAGGTATTGCGCCTGTTCATCAGCCATTAGCTTTGAGTGGTTATTCAACATACAATGGATATGAATTTGCAAATTCAAATGATATTACTATATTGAATAATAGAATAACCAATTTATCAAATTCAATTTCTGGAATAAGTGGAAACATAACTTATGGTCCAAATTCAGCAGCAACAGATAGTAACCAAAAACAATATTTTACATTTTTCCAAGAAATATCAGGAGAGACATCAAGTGCTTTAACTGAATCAAATGTATTCACTCACTGGGCTGGAGGTGGTGGAAAGCCTTATGAAATTGACTATATACAATTATATTATAAAGTAATTTCAGATGTTGGCTTCTATGAAACATCAGATGAAAGGCTTAAAAACTTCATAGGAGATATTGAGCCTGATTTTGATAAGATAAGAAAAATACCTAAAAAATATTTCAAATGGAAAAATGATAATAGTGAATCAGTAAATATAGGTACATCTGCACAAAAGTTAATGGAACTATATCCTTGCTTGGTTTCTGAAACAGATGGAAAATTTAATGTTGACTACGCCAGATTGTCAATTATAGCATTATCAGCAATAGATGAATTATATAAAGAAATTGCCGAACTTAAAGAAAAAATAAAAAAATTAGAAAATAATGAATAATTTAAAAGAAATAACAATAGGTTCAAATGCATTTTTTGCTTCATTTAGCGATTTCAAGCCAAAAGACGAAGATGTACTTGTAATTGTAGACGAAAGCCTTGATGGTAAAAATTGTTTTGCTTTTAGACGTAATGGAAAAGATGTATTTTTTTATAAAAATGATACAAAAGAAAATTACATTAATTCAACAATAAATTCTAATGACAATATTAAAGCTGGTAAATTTCTTGTACCTGATTTTGTTGATTATATAAAAATGACAATTGAAGATTTGAAACTCTTAAAAAATTGTTTTTATAATATGGATGATAAGCATAAGTATGAACGTATTATTTATGACAGTTATGTTTATAATAATGGTTTTTTCTTAACAAAAGAGCAATTAAACAGAGCATACAAATCTTACAAAGAATCAAGAAAAAAGGGCTGAGTTTTCAGCCCTTTATTATTTTTCAACCACATTAATATAATGCTCATTTTCTTCTTTTAAGCATCTATCAAGTAATTGCTCATAATTAAATTCTTTAGACTTGGTTTTTGTAGATTTAACAAACACCAAAAACATTGATGTGTAACTTCTTGAATGCACTTGTCCTGATTTATACCGGCCAGAGGAAATCAATCTTGCTTTTGCAAGCAGGGTAAATTTGTCAACCATTTTAAGTCCAAGTCTTTGAGCCGCCATAAAACTGAATTCTTCAACATTATGTCTTATTCCACCTGAAATCATTGATTGGCATTTGAATATACAAATTCCGTTTTCTTCAAGTACACGATTTGCCTCAGATAACCAATGATAATATGAAAGATATAGATTATCAACAGGATAGTATGCTGAAAAACGTTTGTAAATCAAGCTTGCGCCTTCTTTGTTTGATACGGCAGATGGGGCATTTTGTGGCGAAATAACGAATGGAAGGTCAATAACCAATGAATGGATTGAATTATCTTCAAGAGGTAGAGGACCCCATTTTTGTATTTCAATAATATCTTCTCTTGTCGGGCAAACATCCATAAGGATTTTAGGCTCAGGAATACTATAAGCATATCCACGTCCTTTATTGTAAAATCCAAGTGAACTTGCTGTCATATCAGCATCAAATTGGTCAGAACCATTATTATAAAGTATGCCAATGTTGTGAAGAATTTCTGTTTGGTCATATGAAAAATTCTTTATAATATTTGAATTGTTGAGTTTTTTTGCAACAACCAAATCTTCGTTTTCGTATATGATTTCATCTTCAGTTGAAAGTTCTTCTTCAAAAAGCGGTTCATCGTAGAGTTCGCTGTTAAATTCTAAATTAATTTGATTATCCATAATATTTAAGTCTTGCTTCTGTTAGAAGTTTATTAATTAATTCATAGTTTGGTTTATCAGGAAGCGTACAATGTTTAATTGCTTCTTCCATTTCTTCCTTTTCCTTGTTAACTTGGGCCATGATTTCATTGTATTCAAGTTCATGGTTTTTAATTGAAAGAAGATATTCACGGTCATAAGTACGCTCAACGTTAAATCCCTGACCAAGAGCAAGTTCTTTTCCCATCCTTGTAAGCCTCATACAATGGCACATATTCTTACCATCATAGTTTTGGTCAAGATTGCTTCTGTATCTTTCTGGGTTTCTCTTTGCTTCCCATTCTTTGTATTCCTTATATTCACGGCAATGCACAACATAACCATCTTTGTTGTATGTCATTGTACAAATAGGTGTTTCGTATTTCGGAATTGAACAAAGTCTTACATCGTTTGATTCATCAATATCGTCAGGATTTACAATACCAGGATATTTGTAAAATTTCTTTTCAATAACCCTTTTAGCATCAACTCCAAGCGCATTTGAAGTATCTGGGTCATAGAATTTGTTTCCGTTACAATATCCCATGTCAAAACACCATTGGTCAAAGTCGTATATTGAATATCCTCCAATATGCTTATCAGCAAATTCAAATTTGAAATATGCAGCAAAGTCGTAATAAACGCCATATGTGCAATTCATATTTGGGATATTGACAAGACCACAATATTTTTGGTCAAGGTTATTCTCTTTAAGCCATTCTTTCATTGGCTGAGAACCCTGTCCTTTAAATGTATAACAGAAATCAAGGACATCTTTTCTTTCGGTTATCGGATTAACGATTTTCTTGTTAAGTCCACGAGCTTTACCAATTTGTGAAACAGCATAGCCAGTAAGTGTTTTGAAGCATTCCTTTGAAAGAAACATATCTCTGTGGTCAATTATATATTGAACCATAGGATGTACTTCACCAACAATACAACGTTTTGGAATGAAAAGAGATTCCATGGCAGTTGGATTGGATTTTAGGAGAAGTTCAACCCATCTACCGAATTCATAGAATACAGTATCATTCTTTTCATCAGCAACTTGTTCAATGTAGCTACCTCTAAGTCCGTAAAGCATTTCCTTTGGGCAGATAAAAACCCCACCATGGTCTTCATCTGATGTAGGCGTATTAAGCCCATAAGCGTGTGAGCCTCTAATGTACTCAAACGCAATCATTCCGCTATTTCTAAGTTCTTCAATTGTCATAATTTATTTTATTCTATAAGTTTCATTATCAAGCATACACTCTTCAGAGTCCCAACAGTTATCGTCAAAGCAATAAAGCCAGTCATCTAAATCTTCATCTAATTCAATTTTGGTCACTTTACCATAAACCACTTCTCCTTCATAGTCGTTATAGCATTCATAAAATGCCAAAGTGTCACCAACTTTCCAACGAGGCTCTTTTCCTCTTTTATATTCATTAACGCCATGCTCTTGATATTTTTGTGCATTCAAAAAATCGTACATTTCATTAATTTCTTCAGTACTAAACGGACTTGGGCCACCATCGCCACATAATTCAATGGCAAACTTAATTTTATCAACAATTTCGTCAATGTTCATTTTTTTATTCTTTTTTCTAATTCACAAATATAATCAACAATTTCTCCAAATGCAATGTATTTCCCATGAAAATACCCACAAGAATAATCACTGTCTTCTATGTTGTAACATTCACAAGAGGAATTTGAATTCTTTGCTGCAAATTTTTTAATTTCAACAATAATGTCTTCTGCGCTCATATTTTTTTTTATTTTATTTGTTTTCTAAGTATTCAAGAAGTTTGTTAGCAGCATCTATGCACTTATCTAATTGTGCAGATAATTCTGTCGGCTCAAAGCATTCCATTTCATCAAGTTTGTATTGGTCATATGTGTTATTTTTGTTTCTATGATGCCAATCTTCATATCCTTCAGGATTGATGTCACAGAAATGTCTGTAGCCTTTAAACTCTTTCATTTTGACCCATTCGTCTTCAACGATTTCATAGACATCCTCCATTTGGTGATGCCTACAAGAGCCCATACAATTTTTACAACTCATAGTAGTCTATGACTTTTTGTTATTTACTGTTATTTTCAATTTCTTCTCCAACAACTCCAATAGCCATCATAGCGAGGCCAAGTTTAAACTGTTGTGAATCTTCCCCAAAATTTTCTGGGTCAATTTTGATTGTTTCAGAAAGGCACTTTTCTTTAACCTTTTCAAAGGTTTTTTCATCATAGTCTTCAGTAAGTGCCAATTGTGCAATAACTGCGTTTACATACTTGTCTTCAATTTCAATTTCTACTTTCATATTTATTAAATTTAACAATGATTCAACTTTTATTTGTTACATTGGACAATCTTCAGGGATGGTGTCAATTTTACCAACTTCATAAGGCCTCAATGCACCGGCAACATCTTTTCTTAATTTAGTGCAGTATACACGCTCATCGTCATCACAGAACCAATCGTCAGGGTCAGGGTCTGGCAATACTCTACCAAATGGGCATTGAGAACAGAATTCAATTTTAATTTCTTTCATAATTAATAATATTTAAATTCATTTTTTTGTGTGTACAAAAACCGTGCCAGAATTATTCACTAATGTAAATCATCTGACAGGATACCAAAGAATCGTCTTCTATAAATGAAAAAGCAATCTTGTCTTTGCCATCTTTTCCGTGGATATATCCAACTCCATTTATTGTATTTTCGTATAAACGGCTTTTAAATGGCTTTGAAGACAATTTTCTACACTTTTTACCGATATACTGAAATGCTTCTTTTTCTGTGCTTATTGAAAGTTTAAGCCTACGCTTTTCTGCACTTTTAAGCTTTTCATTATACGAATATGACCATAAATTATATGACCCATCGTACATATTTCCATTGTCATCGTACCATGCATCCAAAAATGTTTCCTCGTCAAAGCCTCTATATGCCTTAACAATATTATTGCCTTTCTTGATGTAAACAGTTTTGAATAACTGAGGCAATTCGTCTTTAATGTCAATCCAATTATTCATCTTTATCTTCTGGTTTATATTTCCAATCTTCAATCACATAAGTTTTACTAAGAAATCCTCTATCTCTTTTTGCAAGTGTCAAAACTGCATTAAGCAAACAAGTTAGCAATGTATCTCCACGAACATCGTTCCATGTGGCTCTTACACAAGCGCCTTCAAAAAACCAATATGGCGTTGTGCAATGCCATTCATTCATGCCATATTCGTACCAAATTTGAATTGAGACCCAATTGTCATATTCTTTCCATCTTTTCGGAAGCATATCCAATAGGTCCAACACATCATATTTCTTCTTGAGTATCTTGATTCCGTATTTCTCAAGAAGGCTCATTTCAAATTCGTCAAGATATTTTCTTTCCTTTGCCATTTTAATCAAATTTTTTACCACAAAAAGGACAATATTGAATATCGGTTTTTGCATAACCTTCGCCATATGCTGCAATCCATCCATACCCCATAACAAGAGAAGTATTGAAATCGTCTTCAAGATGGGTTTCACTTCCTTTTACTCTTTTTAGTTTCTCACAAACGCATTCATTAACTTCTTCTTCGGGAATCAGTTCAATATCACTATCTTTGTAAAACATGCCTGAAACCTTTTCCATCCAGACATATTTCTTACGAAATTCTTCATTTGTGATTGGTTCAAGTTCAACAACTTCACCTGTCAATTTGATTTTTCCTTTTATTGGCTTTAACATAATTTTTCAAATTTTAATCCTGATGCTTTCCAACAAAATATATTTGTGATGATGCATATGTTTTTGACTTTATAACCATACCGTTATGCTCAAGTGAAACACATTCTCCCTCTACATATTCAGCACCAGCTGGGATAATACAATCAAAAACCTCAAGTCCCTTATTTTTATCCACTTTAATTTTTTTGCCTGAAGGGAATGTATGGATAAAATCCTTGCTATATACATACAATTCTTCTGCATTCTCATCAACACATTTATACATAACAGTATCCCAAAACGAAGTCTTTCCCAAAAGATTTCCTTTAAGATGAAAGCCATCACAAACTGCAACAAGTGGAAATTCTCCACTCATTATATTCTTTTTAATGTAGTTATGGGTAAATGGTGTACGATAGCCTTTGGCTTTTTTTTGCATGATTTTAATGACATGGATGTCGGTCTCAGCTGTTTTTGTCTTTTTTTCTTTTGAAATGCAACACATAATTTTAATTTTTAAAGTTATACCTTACCATTATCAAAAACCGTGCCAGAATTATCCAATCCATGGACTTTTTTCGCCTTTCATCCAAGAAGTAAAGTAAAGTATCTGATTATCAGTGATATTTTCAAACCACATATCAAACATATAATGGTATTTTTTATGGCAATTAAAAATCCATTCATGTTTTAGATACTCATATAATTCTTTAGTCTTCATAATTTCACAAAGTTATCAATGGCTTTGGCATATTCTGAATGCCTTAAATTTTCAATTAATTCTTTCAGATTGTCACCTTGTTTGTAATAAACGCAATCGTAGCTATGAAAATTAACTGGCTTGTCAAGGTCATAAACAGCCACATCATATAGCGGCTTTTCTTTATATCGTTCTACATCTATTGAAAGTTGTAATTTCATGGCTTAAATTGCAATATTATTTTCCTTCAAGTTCTTTGATTTTATTTTTCCTCAGCTCAATTCTTTTCTCATAATCACGGATTTCTGATTCAAGTAAGCATATGTTTTTTGATTTGCAGAATTGCCTGTATTTATCTTCATTCGATTCATCAATCCATTCCAATGGCATATTTACCAATGCTTCGATAATTTCGCCCATACAGCCATCTGTATACGAAAAATGTAGTACTCCGTCTTTAAAATAGTCAAATGAGCTTATTCCACCTCTTGTTGACATATATTCGCAGTCCCATCCTACAGTACTAGGAGCGCCATATTCACCGGCAATACCATGGTATTTTTTTATAACAGGTTCGCAAATTTTAATTAATTTTTGTTCAGCCATTGATGATTTTTTCTTTGAATCGCTTTCTACATCACCAATCAATTGTAAGATTTCAGCTTTATCCATTTTTTTCCTCGTTCAATTTATATCCTTTATCAAGTCGTTCTTTAAGCCGTTCAAGCTTACGCTCTTTTTCTTTTTTAAACTCTTCCCAACCGAAAAATGCGGCCATTTGCTCCATGATGATACAAACATCTGCAAGCTCAGTAATTACATCGTCTTTATCTACACGGCCTCTGTCATATTTTCCAATTGCATTGAGCATTTCGCCTGTTTCTTCCATGACCATCATTACCTGTGGACTGATTCCCCAGTCACTCAGTGCTCTTTTGTATAATTCTAATCTTTCGTTCTCGTTCATTTTTCAAGTAATTGTTTTTTTAATTCATTAATTTCTTCTTCAGACAAGGAACTTAACAATTTTTTAATGTCTGTTTTGGGCTTTTCTTTTTTAACGTTTTTTTTCTTTTCAGTAACTTTTCCGTTTTTTCTGTATTTGGCCCAACTATTATAGATTTCTAAAACTTTATCCCATAGGTGTACACCTTCCAAAAATACCTTGTGTTTAGCATATGGCCTGTCTGCTTCTTTGATAGGGTTAAACCTGTCTTTCTTACAGAACTTAATATATTCAAAGACAAACGCTTCATCAAAGTTTTTAACGAGGTATGGAGTGAACTCTACTTCATTAGAGCCATTCTTATCAATAAGTGCCGTTCTTCTTATAGAACTGCTGCCACGGATGATTTCATATTCAAAACCAAAGATGGTTCCTACATATGCAAATGTAAGTGATGGAGGTAAATATGAATCTTCGTAGTCACCATAGAAAACGCTGGCAGCTACTACATCGCCAATAGATAAAATCTCTTTGTCATGGGAGATAAACATAACATCTTCTTCGTGTTCGTTTGTTGGGCCAGATAAGTCGCTCTCTGGTATCCAGTTGTGGAATTGGATGTATTCATCGCAATAGGCGTACAAATTGTATAATATCTTTGGCTCTTCAGTTCCAATCATTTTACATTTGCACTTCTCAATTCTGTATTCCTTTGGGGTGAACTCATTGTCGTAGATGTACTTGCCATACTGCATATTTTCGTTTGATGGCCTTCTCAACAAAGTAACTGTGTCACCAACATTGTATTTGAATTTTACTTTCATTGTATTAGTTATTATTTAATTTTTATTTATGCTGTGAAAGTGCAAGTGACATAATCACATCCAAAATAAACAATAAGACTATCTTCAATAATACAATTTTGTGGAAATAAATTTATGATTTCCAATTTATAATCAGGTATTGTTAAATCAACACTGAAAGTTATATCTTGTTTTTTTATAGGCTCTCTACCAGTACATCCATTGGCCCATATTTCCAAATATGGCTTCATTTTTTCAATGTTTTCTTTGTTTTCGTATATGAATTTTAATTCAGTTAAAGAAAAATCTGTATTAATAAAAATATCACCAAATTCCATTGGCTCACTAAACATATCATTGGGAAAAAACGGAACGTGTACTGTGTATTCCCCTTTAGTCTTTATCTTAGTTGGAGCCGCTATTTCATTTTGTATGAATTTTAAACAATCACCGTTTAGTTCAGATTCAAATACTTTACATGGCTGATGACCTGTCCAAACTATATTATATTCAGCAGGTATCTCATTAAACCTATTTTGAAAAGCAAGTAGGCATATTTGATGATATGTTAATTTATTTACATTACTCATTTTTTATTTTGATTTTCTCGTTCTTTTATTGCATTGCGCACTTTACGCTTGTTGATTTTAATTTCAATCACTTTTCCGCCTGGCCTTAGCCATTTTCTTGTCACATAGCTTGCGCCATTATACACAATACAATCATTATACCAATCATATTCGGTTGAAAAATTTGCTTTTTTGTTTGATAATACTTTATAGAACTGTTTAAGACGTTCCAAAGTAAATGTATTGAAATATTCTCTTTCTAAATTTGTCATTTTAAATGATTTTTTTAACGAATTTAATTTTCTCAGACACATAACAACGATTATGTCCATCGTCTCCTTCAATATATCTTGTTCCTTTTGGAATCACACATTCAAAAAGAACACTATCTTCTCCCAAATACTTTTTTGCCTCAAAACTATACATAAATGTATGTATAACTCCGCTTGTAATCGTATAGAAAGGTTTATAACTGCTGGTTTCTATTTTTGCTTGAAATTTTCCAGATGCCAAAAAAGGCGACTTGCCAGACCAAATATCCTTTGAAACAGCAGTATCTGTATAAGGGGTTTTAAGGGCCTCGTTAATACCAACGAAATAACTTTCAGGGATACTTAGCATTTTATAGCATGTAATATTTCTTTCGGCAATTTTAAATCTTTTAGTTCGTGAATAAAAGCACATAATTCTAATTTTTAATGTTACGCCATATCATCATCAAAAACCGTGCCAGAAATATTAGTCTTCGTAAAAATCAGTTTTAAATTTGTATTTTCTGTTAAGTCTGTCAATTTCGGCAGCAATAAGAGCACCTGCTTTTCTAAGTTCCTTTATTCTGTCTTCAGGTGATGGCTTATAATAGAAGTCATCAAAAGGCCATGTAGGTGGTACTCCCAATAATTTACAGTCACCGATAAGGTTAATCAATGCTTCTCTGCAATCAGAATCCATGGCATATGTTGCTGCTGCATTTGCAAGCTGATTTTCTGTGTGCTCATCATCATGCTCAGGTGTCCACCCCTCTTTAAGTATTTGCCTGTTTCTTTCTTCTGTTATTTGTTCAACACCGCTTTTTATATATCGTTCAGGGCGACCTTCATATGGTAATTTTACAAAACAAACTCTATGACACCCATTAAGATTACATGGGCATTGTAAAACACCGTCTTTTTCTTCGTTGTCAAGAAAATAACATTTTCTATCTGTTGCAATACCAAAGCACACATCTTCGCCACAATTGTCTGTTGCTGTGTTTTCTATCAATAATTTTTCTCCGTTTTTAAGCTCTATAATTGAGCCAGGCTTTTGATTAACTAATTCTTCAAATTTCATATTAAAAATGCTATTTACGAATTATTATTTTTATAATCAGATTTCTTTATTAAGTCGGTATAATGCTTTATTAATCGTTGATGAGACATTACTTCCCTTATTCTCTTTTTTATCTTCACTCTTTTCTCTATATCTCGTATTTTCGTACTATTCATTATATTGCCAATTTTTTAAATTATCTATACAAACCACAGAAGAACGGATGTCTATGTTACAACACACAGTTCCGCACATTTCATATGGGCCTGATGTAATAACAGCCTCTTCTTTTTTTGAATCGCCAAGTATTGGGCAATACCACACTTTTGTTCCAACTATAATCTCTTCTTTTTTCATTTTTAAATTTTAAATTGGCTTGTCATTTTACAATATTCATCATATCTCCATTTTTCATTTTCCTCATCAGTTTCAAGGTTAAGATAACAATATCCTCCATCTGAACTTTGTCCATATTTTGTACCTGTACGGCCACATAAGTAGGCATATATTGCAGCCTTGATGTCAGAAATGTTTTTTACAGGAATTGTTTTATCTTCGTTTATGCTATGAATTGAAATTTTGTAACTTGTCTTTCCGTCATATTTTTCAGCATATATTCTGCCAATATCTCCATCAAAATAGTAATATTCACTATCTTCTTTCGTAAATGCATGAATATACACATATTTGTGCCATTTATTCTTCTTCAATAATTTATCTGTTATAGGAGTTTCTATATCAGGGAACAATTCGCTTTTATAAAATTCTTTATAATCCATTGTCATTTATATTCTTCAAGTACTTTATTTTCAAATTCAAAACAATTGAAATCTTTGTCAAAGTAATTAACCTTATTCCTATAGGCCATTATGATTTCCCTATCATTCAATTCATTCTCGAAATGGAGTTTCTTTTGCTCGTCTAATTGATTAATAAGTGCCTTGTAGCCATTTATTTCTTTTTTTGCCTTGTTGTATTTGTCAAGCAATTCAGCATATGTCATTTTTTGGTCAGCACCTTCGGCAATAAGTTGTTTTTCCCTTTCCTGACGGAACTTATTTTTCCATGACAACATATTGTAATAGAACTTTTCTCCAAGGTTCAAGTCATCGTCAGTATATTTTGTCTCATGTAGTTTTGGGGCCTGTTTTGCAATATAGAAGCCTCCCCAAACGAGCTTTCCGTCCTTGTTAATGTCATTATATGGAAGCACATAAATAAGGCCAGCGTATTCAGGAACTTCTTCTACAGTGATAAGGCCCTCAGGAACCGCATAATAAAAGTAATTCGGTTTTTTGAAATGGCTTACCAAATAGTTCTTTTCATATCTTTCCTTGTATATGGGCTCCAACTTATCAAATGTTGGTATATGTGTTTGACCACCCTCAAGTATTACATGCTTGTCCTTTTTCTTGAAATCGTTCTTAAAGTCGGCCTTACTCACTTTTATTTCAAATTCGTAAATAAGGCCCGACCTTGTTTCAATTAGCTTGTCTGATTCCCAACTGAACACATATAGGTTCTCAAGAACATATTTCTTTGTGCTCTCAGAAAAGAATCCGTCAAGCTTCTTTTGGATATACTCTTCTGTGAACTTAAAATTATTTTCCATTGTTATATTTTTTAAGTTCTTCTTTATATTCCACATCCAAGAAATGTCTCATTTTTGGGCAGCTTCCATTATAACATATTTCGCAATCGTGATGCCATCCTGAAGGAAGTGATGTCAAAGGAACTTTTTCTGTGCAAGAATTGCATGGATTATGCTCTTCAACCCATTTATCAAAAGGTTTGAACCTTTCTATTTCTTGCTTTATTCTTTCATCTCTTTCGTCATTTTCCTTTATTATTCTTTCTCTTGTCTCCGCATTAAGTATGTGCTTTGGTGCAACACCCCACCATTTGCTTTCAAAGTGAAGATTCTTGAGGTCTAAGTTTCTTGTTTCGTCAGACGGTCCATTAATATAATTTCCATACTTAGTCATATATGAAATGATTTCGTATATATTAAACATAAGCCCCTCACTGTCAATTTGCTCATATACATCGCCATCTTTATTTTCAGCATGCACATCATACATTGGTTCACCATATCCGACAACTGTTACTTCTATTTTGATGTTCCTGTCGTACCCGAATGAACACAATAAAAGTGTCAAAACATCTTTTCCACTCATATATTATTATTTTTCGTAACTTATTGACATTGCTATTGGCCCGTTTTTATCAAATGGATGCTCTTCGTCAAATACCATATAAACCTTTGGCTTCCAGAAAAAGCCATTTGGCGTAAAACTACCAAGAGGCAACTTTCTTTTATTTTCACTAATACGTTGCAAGTCTTTGATAAAATCATCAATGCAGTAAGGATGTTCAATTATGTTTCCTTCTTCATCATAGCCATCTTGGACCATAGGATGGTATTTTAGTTCTTCTTTCTTCATATTTTTTTGCAATTAAAATTTAAAATTCAATTGTTTCTCTCCACTCATTGTAACTTAGGTTTTTAATCAATTCAGCGCATTCGTCTTTTGTTATTTTTGGGTTCTCAAATGCTTTTTCAAACAGATATTCAATAATCCTTTTAATTTCCTTACCAGGCTTGATTCCACGAATTTCCATTATATCATTTCCATTGACAGGAAGTTTGTAGCCAATCATTTCCTCAATATCAATATTGTTGATAAACTTAAAAACGTGCATTCCGTCTTTCAATTTTGGGAAAGACTTGGATATTGATACAATATGGTTGAAATCGTCAATGGTTTCGCAATTATAGGCAATCTCACGAATTTTGCTGCCAAGTTTCAACTTACAGGCAAGTTCAAGTGGAAATGCCTTCATTGCATAGAAATTGACTTTATTGATAATATCATTTGAGTATTTGAAAGTCCTAAGGAATTCGTTTCTTTGCTTACCGTCACAATACCAATTCTGAAGGAATGCACCAAGAAGAGTCTCAAGGTTGTAATCGTACTTATCAACAATTTCCCATACAGATTCCATTGCACTAAATTTGGCTTTCTCGTTCATTTCTCCGTTTCCATACTTAAACAGATATGGTGTAATCGTATCAAAGAACCCGATATCGTCAAGATAAGACAGGCCAACATATGGATGACCAGACATTAAAATCTTATTGAATTCATCTGTGATTCTTTCTTGAGAAATGATTTTTAAACGCTCAATGTTGTTTTTCATTGCAGCCATAACATCAACGTCAATCAAGAATCCAAGTTTTGCGGCAAATCTTGCAGCTCTCATAATGCGCAATGGGTCCTCTGTAAAAATTACATCAGGAGCAGAACAAGTATATATAAGTTCAAATTCAAGGTCATGAAATCCCCTGCCAGTCAAATCAAGGTCTTCATCAGTTGAAATGTTGTGGTACAGTGAGTTGATAGTGAAATCCCTACGGAAGCAATCGTCATTGATTGTTCCAAATGCAGTTTCAGGGTTACGGCTGTTCTTGTCACGATAGGTTTCCTTACGTGTGTGTACGGTTTCAATCTCTTCTTCAGGGTATTCCTTCAGTTTGAACATGGAGGTTCCAAAGTTCTCGTATACAACAACGGAACCATTTGTATATCCGTTTGATTCAAGCCACTTTGCAAAACGAATACCGCCATCCATAAGGTCAACAACAATATCAATGTCCTTAATAGTAGAATTGCCAAGATGCTTGTCTCGCTCGCAACCGCCAACAGAATAGACATGGCCATCAAATTCAGTACCTTTGATGATGGTCTTTATATAATCCAATATTTTGTAATAAACCTCAATTTTCATATTTACTTTGTTTTAGTGATTTTACCAATTTTTCCTGTAACATAAAACCCCAAAATTGGAGTCCATTCTTTTATTTCATTGCTTTTTACCGGCTTTGAACAAGGAGCAACCGCTATTGTAATGTGAGAATGCTCGTTTTGCGTTACATAGTTTCCAACGGCAAAAGCAATTGCTTCATTTGATATACCAATTGATGTTATTCTAAGTTGTTGATATTTACCCAAATATTTGTCAAGTGCGTTTGCTTTCTCTTCTTTTCCTTCGACTCCATCGTTATATACAATAGTCATGTGGTCACCGTACAATTTCCAATCTTCAGGAATATCAACTATATCCTTTGCTCTTTCAATTAAGAAGTTTTTCGTCTGTTGACTAAAAAACACGCCGTAATAAATCCAATCTTTCATATTCATTATTTTAATTAATATACAAAAATTTATAAAAAAAAACAACCACGATTTGCTTCGTGATTGTTTATTATCAAAAATCGTGCCAAAATACAATTATGTTCTGACAATTACAAAATTATCATTGTCTTTGTATTCGTCAATTGTAGGCCATTCTAACTTATTAATCATTTCCTTGAAGACATTCTCAGTTATTTGAGAAGCCCTTCTTGCCATGTTTACAGAAAGGTTTTCCGCCTCAACGTAAATATACGTCCATTCGACATAGTAGTTAGAAAGAAGCGACTTGTAACTGTTACGATACTCGAATTTAAGGTTTAAATTATCAATAACAATTCTTTTACCTTCAGAAGCGGCATCAAGAATCATTTCATTGAAAACTTTTGTAACCTTGTTTTCTTTTTCTTTGTTCAAAACCACTTTTTCGTCTTTTCCGCAATATCCAAGTTGCTCTCTGATAATGTCACGGCTAATAATTACATCAGCATAGCCAACGTCAACTAGTTTTTGCGCATATGTGCTTTTACCTGAGCCAGGAAGTCCAATCATAACATATACTGTAATATGCGGTTTTGACTGAGAATCAACAAACTCTTGAGGATAATCAAGATAGTTGTAGAATGGAGTGTATGTACATTCAAGTCTTCTAATAATCATATCAAGAGTAGACATTCTCGCCAAATCTTTTTGCTTTCCGATTTCATCCTCTTGGATGGACCCTAAAATGTCGCAAGTTTTAAGAAGCATCAAAATATACATAGATTGAACACTTCTTGAAAGTGTGATTATTTTGTTAATTGGGTCTTTTGACTCAAAAAGTTGAAGTGCAAGCATATGGTTTCTAACAAGAGAACAAACGCTTTCCCTGAATTCACAATCTTCATCCCAAAGCAAGCGCCTTGTGATTTTTTCGCTTTCAACCTCATGGCCATAAGCATGCCATCTTCCGTCTTTACCTTGTGATGTTGTGACACCCTTTCCAATATCGTGGAAAAGAGCAGATGTAAGAAGAAGACCTGCGCATTCAGTTTCCTCTTCCCAACCTTTTTCAGCACATATCTTTGCGGCTTCTTTACATACTAGTTTCGTATGCACGAAAGCATCTCCCTCTCCGTGCCACTTTGGGTTTTGTTTGCACGATTTAAGTTTTTTGAATTCAGGAATCTTTTCAATTTCTGTCCAATTGAATTCAAATGTGCTGAAATTTATAAGTCTATCTATTTTCATTTCATTTTATTTTTTAATAATATATACATAAATCGAATGGAGCGTAGTTTTAAATCCTAGACATAAGTTCATTAAACGTAACATACTCAGAGTTAATATCATACTTGTCCTCATTATTATGTACTTCAACAGCATTTTTCCATTCTTTAAGTTCTTCCAAGAATGTTGGCGTAATTTCCTTTTGGAATTTCATACCTTCAGAAAATCCGTGCTTGTTTCCAAATCTGTAAATTGTTTTAATCATTCGCTTCAATTGGTCATGCGAAATATTTGATGTATCATCGCCAAAGTGATTGAAGTAGCCGATGAAAAAATCAACAAGTTCATCCCAATTAGACCATGAAAGATTTACTTTATCAGGAATGTCTTTTTTTCCGTTGTGACGTTCCATCCAATCTGCGTCACAGAAGTTGATTTCGTAATCAGTTATTTCGTTAATGTTCTTTTCAATCATAGTATTAAATTTTAATTAAAACTTATCATCAAAAACTATGCCAAACTTGGTAATTTTGGTATATTGAGCCAAAACAAAACCTCGTCATCGTTAATTTTCATCATGTCTGCACTCCAAATATTTTGTTTGTAGTCCCAATATCCAATGAATGTAAGACCACATTTCAAATGTATCAATACATTTACGGAATACCCTTCGTCTTTGTATTTTTCGTCAAGTTTTGGCTTTTCTTTTTTTGTATTTTTAATCCATCCCATTTTTAAAGATTTTACTTTCGTAATTGTCAAAGTTTTTACATTTTTCAAAAGATTCTTTTACTTCTTCTTTTGAAAGAATGATTTTTTCTCTATTTGGATTTGGCTTATTCTTCAGTATTTCCATTTTTAGATTCTTTCCATTTAAGATATTTTTCAGCAGCCCACATTGCGACATAGCACCCTATAAAGTTTGTTGATGCTTGTACTGCTATTGCAACCCATAAGTCTACCTGTGCAATAAATTTGATTACAATTGCAGAAAAAGTATAGCACACACAATTAAAAAATGACGCGCTTAACTTTGAAGATTTAATGACCAATATGCTCCTGAAAATATGCAGGAACACATTGGCCAATGAAATAATAATATATAATGTGATTTGCATTATGCTTCGGCATTAGCGGGAATGAACTTACTAGCTACAATCCACAACTTTTGGTTAAAATCAATATCCTTTTTAATTGAAGTGATTTTTCTTTGTTTACGGGGCTTGTTATTTGAGCCAACGTCTGAATATTCACCTTTAATCATCTTTTCTTGGCAGATGTTGAATACGGTCCAAAGGTCATCACCTTTATCTTCTTTTCTTTGAGGGTCAAGAATGTCCATGATTGTTTCTTCATCAATCTCAAACTTTTCATCATCTTCAACACCCTTTCTGATTTTAACGACAGACTTTGCAAGTTCTGTCTTTTGCTCTTCGTTAAGAACAGTGTTCTTCATTGCATTCATCTGACACACAATTTCAGGGACTTGTTCAACAGCAGTCTTAACAATATCCCTAAGTGCTTCGAAATCATAGTTAATGTGCTTAATAGACATATTAACCATTTCATTGTCCCCGACAACAAGGCCATTACTGCAAACGAGTCTGAACATTCCAAGAAGGAACTTAAACGAGTTGAACCCATCGTGACTATTTGTCAGGATAATTCTTGGCCACGAATCAATTGTTTCTCCGCCATCAGGACCCTGCTTCATAATTTTAACGTCAGGGTTTTGGAATGCAATCATATGAAGTGAACGAATACCAGAAGATTTCTTATTAGTTCTGCATTGCTTTGCTTGAACAGGATACCATCCAAGTTTTGCAAGGTCATCAACCACAGTTTCCGTATTTGCTTGTACATAACGGTCTGAAACCTTTGGGTTTGTGGGCTCTGTCTTGAAAGCGGCAGGGCAAGCACTCTTGAGTTCTTCTTTCGTGAGGAAGTGGTCGGCCAAGGAATTGTTGGCAAATTTAATCATTGTGTCCATTTTTTAAGTTTTAGTTAATATTAAAGTTTTAATGTGCTAATAATTTATCAAAAATCATGCCAAACTATTTTTATTAGTAAAAAATTTCACCATTTTTTTCAAGAAGGTAATATTTTTTGTGGTCAATATCAAATTCAGGGAATAATTCATGTATAATTTCTTCTGATACAGATGGCCCAATATCTTCATCTTCATATTCATAAAGTATTAAATCATCTTTACGGTATACTTCGTTAAGCATGGTTTCAGGCTCATTTTCGTTTACATCAATATCAAACTTTTCAAGTTTTTCTGATAATTGCGATAAATTAAGATTTTCACTCATAATAAAATAATATTTTTCCATAAGATACAAAAAAAAATCATAAAAACAAAACTATTTATTAGAAAAATTGATATATGGGTAAATTTAATGAATATTTAGATATTGAGCCTCAAATTAAAGATATTAAAAATGGTGAATCTAAGCAAATTGGTTTTTGGGGAATTAAAGATAGGCAAGATGCTGAAGATACTTTAAATAGGATTGCTGAACCCGGTGATAGTTTAATGGGTAGGCGTGGTTTACCAAATAAAAACATTAAAAAGGCTTGGTATGCAGCAACAAGAAGCGGAGTTGGGTTGTTTGTAATTGTTCCAACAGCAAATGCAATAGATTTTATATCAACAGGGCTAAAATCAATTATTTTTAGTTTTCTTGCAGCAAAAAAATATGATACAGAAAAAATATTAAGGCTTGAGAATGAAGTTGCGCATAAATTAGAGTCAAGTGATAGTTTGTCTGATAAATTTAAAGCAATGTCACAAGCAGAAATATCAGTAGCAGACCTTTGGCAAAAATATTTGAATAATATAAATGACCCTGCAACAAGAGAGGCACTTAAATTATATTCTCAGATTTATTCAAATACATCATATGGGCATGCATTAAGTTTGGGTAATGTTTTAAGAATTAGGGCCATTAATCCTAATGCAACATTTGTTGTTCCAGAATCAACATGGAATTCTTGGGGCTTTGGTATTAAAAAGGGTGCTCAAAAATACCCAATGTGGAGACGAGTTAATAAATATGACCCATCGCAAAAAGACATTGATATTGCAAAAACAAAGCTTGGGCATGAATTGGAAAATTTAGGCGATTTAGGCGTTGCTGTTATAGACGCAATTCGTATTGAGGCACAAAAGGAAGCCAATAAAGGTGTTAAAGCCGTGTATCTTCCTTATTATGGATATGATATTTCAGATGTTTATCAATATAATCCAAATGAGCCAAACCCTTTAACAACAAAAGCGAATATATCAAGTAATGTTGTATATAAATTGAATGCATTAGCACAAGAACTTGAGGACAAAAAAAGAGAAAACTTAGGTGGGAAAGATGCTGAAATCAGAGATGCGGCTGAAAAGCAATATGAAGTCGCAATAGGAACAATGTCAGATTTATGTGTTCAAAGCGGAATAAAAATAGATAGTTTGGTTAATGGTGATACTTCTTCACAAGATAAATTAATAAGATTGTTGGAAGCATATTATAACCATGTGATAAACGAAAAATCAAACAATGCAAAGACAGGTAAGATGCAAAGCAAAGCCCCAAACAAAATTAATGTATTAAAGCCGGAAAACATACAAAAATACATACAAGACGCTGTACAATTGACGTTATTAATGAATAATATTCCATATAACATGAATAATTTCACACACTCATTAGAGTATACACAAAACGAAGCCGCAACGCTTGGGCCAATTATTAAAGTAGCTGCTGAATGTATAGGTAAAGCTTTGAATCCGAAGCCAAAAGAATCACTTAATGAAGGTATTTTTGATGGATGGTTTGGAAAAGCATTCAAACGTGCTTTGGATAAACTTGGAATTAATATTGTTCCTGACAATCAATCAGAAAATGAAAATTCTGTAGAAATGCAATTAGAATCAATTAAAGAAAATTTCAACAAATTGTTATATAGAATTAATAATCCAATAATTTATTAATGTCAAAATGATAAATGAAGAACAAATAAAAAGGATTATAAAAGAGGTAATAAGTGAATATGCTATAAGTGAAGACGGAGAAGATTTTGGTGTTAATGTAAAAGGTGACTTGACCATTGATGATATAATGCAAGGTGAAAAAGTTTACCATAGGCCAAAAGATTCGCCGGGTGATAATCCGTTAGCTGTAATCAACAGTTTAATGAAAAATGGATTTAGTAGGGAGTATACAGGTAGCAATGGAGGAAACATGTATGGTCCTGGCGTTTATAACGTATATTCACTTCGTTCTTCAAATGATAGGGCAACTGGCTATGGAAGATTTATAGTTATGTCATATGTGTTAGGAGGGTATAAGGACTTTTTGATTTTTAATACAGATATGGCAAGAAAGATTTATGGAAACGATTGGCCAATTATTAAACAAATAAAAATGTTAATGCCTGAAAAATTAGCGCAAAAAGTTTTAAGTAGTGTTGATAACCTTGGAAGATGCCAAGCCTGTAACGGTAGTGGCGTTGATGCTACGGGTAGAGTTTGCAGGAGGTGTTTGGGTACAAGAACAGGCTGTATGAATAACGACAGAACAAGTTATGATATTAAAACTTCAATAACAGCAAAAAAAATCGTTGATGTTTTAGGACGTGATATTGCCAAAACAAAAATCAGGGGTATTATTTATTCTGGCGGACATGACGGAAATTGCTGCTTTGTGAGAAATTTTTCAGATGTTGTTCCATACAGTTATTCAACAGATAACGGTAAAACTTGGAAAGTCGCTATAACAGATGAACTTATATGGAGAGCAGGACACAATACCGATGTTGACGCAATTATTAAAGACAGGGTTGATGATAACGGTAAAAAAATGTTTTCTGATACGGCAGAAAGAAGTATTAACGGTTTTGTAAGAGTATATAAAGGTAACAAGATGAACTATTTCGAGGTTGCCACAAATAGGTTAATATCAGATGTTTGGTTTGATTTTGGTGAAGAATTTGAGGATGATGATACAACAAAGGTAGTGTACAATGGAGTAAAATATATTTTGCTTAAAAATGACGAAGGAAAATTTGTCGTTTATGATGAGGATGAATGCCCTGTATGCTATTTGGAAAATCTTCCTGAGAGCGTTTAATTATAATAAAGAAAATTAAAATTAAAAAATGCTAATAACTTACGATGATTTACAATATATGATAATGGAATCTGTTAATTCCATATTATCTGAGGGTCAAAGTTTGATTGATAATTTTGATATGGCAGCAAATTTGATGGACATAAATTCTCCCGATGATTTCCATTTTGTTCAAATCATAAAACGCTTTAAAGATAACCCAAATGATGATAGGAGTAAAGGTAACTATCATGGAGGTGCTTGGTATTTAGGCGGATACAGGGTTCATAGCCCACAAGAATTAATGCAACTAAAGCCACAAATCATACAAATGTGTGATGCTAATAATGCAAGGGCATATATGACAATCAATAATCGTTCAGATAAAGAAACAGATTCATATATTCAAGTCTATAGAAGACATTTCAGCCCAAGAGACGCAAGATACATTCACGCAGACCAAATAATTCCAGGACAAGCAAAAGATGGTCCTAATTGGGCAGGTAAAAGAAAAAGGCTTATAATTGACATTGATGTTCCAAATACAGAAAAAACGAGAGACGGTAAAAAGGTTTGGGATGAAGTTAGAAAGATATTAAATGTTGCAGGTGTCGTTCCAATTGGAGAATATGTAACGCCAAGTGGTGGACTTCATATAATATTACCCGATAAGGAAGATGATAAATTCCTAACAATTAAAGATTTGTTCAGAAAATTCGATAATTGGAGGGATAAAGGAAGACTTGCAATGGTTCACCCAAATGTTGACGCAAAAATCATACTTTACTCAAACGTAAAAACAAAAGGATATTAAAGCAAAAAAGGCCCTGATTAGTCAGAGCCTTTTTTTATTTCTTTTTTTCTTTTTTCGCTATCTTCTAAAATTTTATTACATTCGTCACGTAGAGATTCAATAAACAAATCACAATAATGGCCCTCTAATTGAAGCAATAATTGCTTTGCTGATTCTTTGATACATTCAAAATCCTCTTCGTAGTACTTATCATTGTCATCAAGCCAAATTGATTCCCAATTGTCATCATCATTTCTTTCAAATAAGTGTATTAGCATTGCAACATCGGGCCTTAGTTGAATTAAGTGCCTATGATAATTTTTGAAATCTTTTATTTCGTATACTGGCTTATGTACTTTTTGGAAATCAGTGTTTTTTGCCGAAATTGCATCTGTAACGGCTTCTCTAACTTCTTCTCCATATTTTGAGCATAATTCTTCTATAAGTTTTTTATCCGGTTTTAAACAAGTTTCTCTCATATTTATTTGTCGTTTAATACATCAACCATAATTGCGATTCCGATTATTGGAGATATTATTATTAATGCTAAAAACAATAATATTCTAGCTATAAAATTAATAATTTTCATTGTAATATGTATTTGCTGTAAAAATACAAAAAAAAATTTTTTATTTCAAAAAATATTTATATAATATAGTATTAAACATGGTAAAAATGAGAAAAAAATGTAAGATTTTGTCATCAAAAAATAAAAAATATTGTGTATCAAAACCATATGTAATATATAAGTTAGATGGCAATGCAAACAAAAACTTTTTGATTTCAAAGTATGCAGGTTTGACTAAAAACGAAGAAATGATGAGTAAAATCATCAAGTTAATCAAAGAAAAGGGAAATAGAATCTATGGAACAAAATTTACAATCAACATTAAGACCGGAAAATTGATTTATAGGTCAAAAGACGGTCTATACGGCCTTTGGAAGAGTAATTTAAATAAATGCTTTTACTTACTCTTATATGTTGATTACGGGGAAATAAAAGGTAATTTAAAAAAATGGGTGGCTAATTAGTCACCCATTTCTATTTTATCTCCAAGTTTTATTACATAGTATAATTTACGAGGTTCTGCACCAAAACGCTCAATTCCTGGACCAATTTTTATTGATTTTATTTTGAATCTTATGCGTTTTTCAAAATCGTCTGATTTTGGATATCCAAGTGTAAGTTCAACATATTCGTATCCGTGATTAAACAGCCTTTTTTTCCAATATTCTTTAATATCTCTATATTCTTCAGTCTTTTCTCCTGATTTTATCATTTCAAACCATTCTTTTTTTAATGGCAGATACAACACTTTATTTTCCATTTTTCCAATATTTTTCAGGAACGTCAGATTCTGGGAGCCAACACTTCATCATTTCTTCATATTCTTTTTCATTTTCAGGAATGTATGGCTCTCCTGACATTTTATTTAATTCTTGTAATTCTTCAAATGTTTTGTTTTCAAACATTTCTTTAACAATATCAATCATTGGCGTAATTGTTAAAGTAATTCTTGACCAACACAATTGGAGTTGCTTTATCTCCTGAGCCGCTTGTTAAATCCATAAGAGAAGCAACAAGGTCCCTGATAAGTCTTGGTGTCGTTCCTTGTGAATCCATTTTACCAGTTAAGTCTGATTTGGATTTTACTTCGTTCTTAATATAAGTTTCCATATTTACGCCAATCATGTCTGATTTGTCATCAATGTATTCGTCAATATATGCCTTTAACTTAATTTCATTTGGCGTTGATTCCATAATTTTAGCGTCAGTGTATGAAACCATAGAAACAGGGTCTGCAAATTCCCAAATACCGCCAACAGGGTCTTTGAAACAGCCATCGGCATATACTACAACAATAACATTTCTGCCTGTTCTTTCATATATGGTTTCTTTTATTCTATTAACTATTTCGTCTGAACCAATCATTTTATACCCATGTATAAATGTATTTGCTTTTGATGGGAATAGTTTAATTTTATCTTCTGTTGCTTTATTTGAGCCAAGGAGTCCATATTCGCAAGTTCTGTTACAAATATCAATCAACGAGTAACAATTTTTAATTGAACCATTTATGTATAATCTTAATTCGCTAAGAACCTCTTCTTTTGTGTGGTGAAGACTACAAATTAACAAATTAAGATTTTCCTTGTGTTCCAAATAGTTAGTTGGAGAATAATGTATTTCAACTTCACAATTTTCGTTTTCACAAATTTCTTTGTAATATTCATCATAATTCATCTTTGTAAATGGATGATTATGAATAACGTTGCCAACCTCATCAACAGGTGGCATTAAGATTCTAACTTTTTTAGCACCCCTTGCAATACCTTTAAGAATCATTGCAAATCTATTGCGTGAATAGATTGGCTCAATTACGTCTATTGTTGCGTCAATTCCATATTTTTCTTTAATGTCTATTGCAATATCATCAATCGTAACGTAATTTCCCTGTGAACGGGCAATAACGGATTCAGTAATTCCAATAATGTCCTTGTCATTTAAATCATAATGATTCTCAGGATATAGCCAAATAGTTCCATTAGGCGGCGCAATCCTTGTTGCATTCAATACCGAATTAACAACAATACCAACAATGTCATCACCTTCTTTAATTAAAGGTGCTTTAATACCAATACTTTGTGTTCCTGTATTCATTTAATTAATATTTTTTAAAAATTCTTTTTTATCCGCTTCACATATTTCAATACCATTTTTACAGTATTCTAATATTTTTTCTTTGTCTTCTTCAGTAAAATCAGTTTCAGGAATTGCATTAATTGTATCATTTAATAGACTAATTGCTCTATCACAATCATCAGGGCAAAGCAGACTATCAGCGCTAATTAACGAGCCGAGATAAAGCCAAATTATTCCATTTTCTTTTAATGTATTTAATAACTTTACCATAATTCAATTATTTTTTTCTAATTGTTCAATATAACCAATAGGAGAATATCCAGGCTCCAATGTTACTATATTATCGAACTCGTTATCTTCAGTTATAAGCGATTCTTATGTCTTTACAGCGCCTTTATGTTTAGAGCCATAATCTCCTTCCATTTTTTTTGTTGAAGGGTTTAAATCGCCCCATTCGGCCCTATTTCCGTTATCAATAGGCTCAACGTAGTATTTTTTTCCTGTTTTTAGACTTGTAACTATAAATCGGCCAGTATCATCACTATTTACAAGGAAATTTTTTATTGCGTTTGATTGTTCCATATTCATTTTAAGTAATTTAAGCGTATAATTTACAAAAATCCTCAGTAAATTCGTGCAAATTCTTGTATCTTACAATACTTTCACAATTGCTTGAACTACATATGTTATCAACAGATTTTCCTTCGTTATATGGTGCATCAATCAATATGCCGTGTTTTGCATTTGAGCCCAAGAAATTCCAATCGTTATCGTCAACAAGATAATCACACAAGAATTTTGTTTTGTCTTTAATAAAGACAAGCCCATCATATTCTATGCCATTAAGTTCAAGCCAGCACAATGTTTGCATTCTATTAAGAATGGTCTTTTGGTATGTGATAATAACCACATCTGCAATTTTTCTAAGTTTTTTAATGTCTTCTGCAACGTTGGAAAATGGTTTCGCTTTAAGGAATATTTCATTTGAATGGTCTTGAAAAAACCATTCGCTTGCTGTTTTGCCTGTGGTTGATTCAATTGTTGGGAATGTAATTTCAGTTCTAAAGTCACGTATGTCATTAACAGTCATTTCTCCGCCAAATTCCTCATTATACAAATCAACCATAATTTGAAGGTTATCCCTCAAAACGCCATCAACGTCAATACCAATAGTAAAATCTTTCATAAAACATAAATTTGTATTAATATACAAAAAATGTTTTAAAAAAACAAAAAGCCCCAATTTTCATTGAGGCTTTTCTTCTAATATGAAAAATATCACTGTTCCTACTTGGTATATTTCCTTGATTGTTATTTCTTCATTACTCCATCCAACTGACATATATGGTCCACCTTCGGTATCAACAGATAAGACCTTTTTTGTTGCAGGGTCAAAATTTAAATAAATTGGCATCCAGGATTCTTCTGGCTTGAAAAGATAATTTTTTCCAAATGATTGGACAAAATGGTGCGTGTGACCATATCTGTCGCTTTTTACATCGTAACTCTTTTTCATATTTATGATTTTTTATAAATATATTCTTTTTTTAGAAAATTAACAATATTCCCCAATAATTCTTCTTGCTTCAAGTCCGTGCTCGTCAGTTTGAAACCCGTAAACTGTGATGAATGAATCTGTTGCGGGTGTCCATTCTCCATATTCTTTGGAAAATTGAAGCATATCGGCTGAAAATCTTACTTCTTGGATATCATCAATACCCTTTTCATTGAGATAATCAATGCACAATTGAACCATTCTTTCTTGAAGCTCTTTTATGTCTTCAATTTTAGTGGTTGGGTTTTCATAATTATCACAAGCCCAATCTGGCCAATGTGCTTGTATTCTTTTAACAAATTCTTGTTTTTCTTCGTTTGAAAGATTAATGAAATCTTCTGCGAGTTGTTTTACGTTTTCCATTTATCAAATATATTTAATGCTAAATATACAAAAAATAAGATGATTAAACAAACTATTTATTTAATAATATATAATTAAATGAGCTGGAGTAGTTTTAGAATAAAGGCAGTTTATGATGATGGTAGCAATACGCCAATAGAAAATGCTTTTGTTTTGGTTAAATTTTTAACTATCAATAATCAATGGCAAGGACATTATTTTAGCGGATATACTAACCAAAATGGAATTATTACGATAAATTCAGACACAGAAACGACAAATTTAACAAATATTTTATATAGGGCTATTGATGAGAATAAATGGCTTCAAGAAGGTGATTTTTCTGAAACAATAGTAAACAATACACAATATCTTATTGAATTTGATATTAATGGAAACGGAATAGAATGGAACTATTCAAATTCTTTATATGATGCCCTATACGGGGCTATAACACGTTACGGGGAAAAACAAATTAATCCAAAAAAAATTGAGATTTATGCCAAAAATAGAGACGAAACCTATTCTTTGATAGAAACTTATACTAGTTCGACTATTACTATTAATGGTACATATAAAACTATAGCATTTTTAACAAAAACATATAGATATAATAATGATATTTATGCCTTTTGGACTCGTAATGTTAGTTATAAAGACCAAATATTGCATACAGGTGGTGGAAGTTTTGTTTGCGATAATTATTACGATATAAATATCCCCAAAATTAATGATACAATAAATTGGAATGATAGTTTAAAAACTTTAACTAATTCTAACATGCTGATAACATTAACGTCAAATACACAGACTCAAACAGTAGTATCAGCAGAAACTTTTTCTAATTCTGAATATATAAGAATGTATCTTTCGGAAACAGATTTTCAGGGCGGGGGAATAACTCCTTTTTGGAATGTAGTAAATCCAGAATTTAACACTATAAAAGTTTATAAAAATCATTATAATGATTATGAAAATGGGTGTGTGATTTCTGCGGATACTAATGGTAACTATATGTTTATTGTTAGTGGACTTAGTGAAAACGAACCTATTATTTTAGAAAGAGAACCAAATGTGTGTATGATAAATGAAGATTTGTTTGACTATGTAGTATCATTAACTGACATTATACCTGATATTTCAAATTTTTCTGACAATGAAACAGATGTTGATTTAATGAAAAAAGTTGGCGTATCAAAACTTCCTTTTTATAACGATTGGATTAGTGCAATAACACAATATCTACCACAGCAATACCAAGGGCAAACAGCATCAACATTAGGTGATTTTAAATCATTATTTGTTTCTAAAATATCAACAGATTATGTACAAACAAATTACACATCAACTTTAGAAGCTGAGAGCCAATATTTGGAAAATTCTAATCATGGATATGTTTGGGATAGGTGTTTTATACCTGTTTCTTCTGATACATCTGATAATTATCTAACTTTTGTTCCATCCTATACAAAAAATGGAAATAGTCTTCCAACAGTTTCTTTAAATAAAATTGGTAATCCAAATGATGTACAAATTGAATATCGTATAGGAGAAAACGGGTCTTGGAATAGTTATGTTTTTGACACAGAAATATCATTTAATGACAGAATAAGTTTTAGAAGAAATCCTTCAAATACAGGAAGAACATTTTCAAATGATAATGGATATTATAATTTTCAAACGACAAATAATGGTGCCCAAATTGCTCTTTCAGGAAGCGTAACATCACTTTTAGATGGAAAAGGCAAAAACGATACAGAATTAAGTAATCTTTGTTTCATACATTTGTTTGAGGGCTGTAGTATAAGTCAAGCATATCATTTAGAACTTCCAACTAATAATTTGGCATCTAGATGCTATGAGTCAATGTTTTTAAATTGTGATTTATTAACAGTGGCCCCTGAGTTACCAGCTATGACATTGGCAAATAGTTGTTATCAAAGTATGTTTGAAAATTGTATATCATTAATGACTGCTCCTGAATTGCCTGTCACTGATTTAACGAATTATTCAAGTTGTTATTTACAAATGTTCGCAGGATGTACATCATTAACAGCAGCCCCTAATTTACCAGCCACTGCACTTTCACAAAACTGTTATTGTAGTATGTTCATGAGATGTACTTCATTAACTGAATTTCAACAAACTTTACCTTCAACTGATTTAAAACAGAGTTGTTATTCACAAATGTTTCAATTTTGTACATCATTAACGGCAGCACCTTCGTTACCTGCAATGAGTTTGGCTGATTACTGTTATTTTAGTATGTTTTATGGCTGTACTTCATTAACAGCAGCCACTAATTTACCGGCCACAAATTTAGCATCTTATTGTTATTCACAAATGTTTTCAGAATGTACAAATATAACATCAATGCCTTTGTTGACAGCGAATTCGTTAACAGAAGGATGTTATCAAAGAATGTTTGCGGGTTGCTCTTTACTAACTGGTGTTACAAATTTATCAGCACGAATATTGGCAGTTAAATGTTATGAATCAATGTTTGAAAATTGTACTTCATTACAAACGCCTCCACAATTTAATTCAACATCAGGATTAAGGGATGAATGTTGTAAAAGAATGTTTGCAGGTTGTACAAGCCTTAACACAATACCATCAAATTCAATACAAAGTTGGCAATCGTTAGGGGTAAGTTGTTATGAGGAAATGTTTAGAGGATGTTCTTCTTTACAATTATTACCTCCAATTTTACCTGCTATAACAGCAAAAGATTATTGTTACAAAGGAATGTTTGCCTATTGTAGTAATTTAAATGTTAGAAATAATGGCTTTTCTATTTTAGCAAACAATCTTCAAAACACTTCTGGCGCTTGCGAATCAATGTTTGAAGGATGTATATCTATGACTAGTGGTATAACAGCAGATTCAGTAAAAATTGGACCAGATTCTTATAAAAGAATGTTTTATGGCTGTATTAATATGTCTTATATAAGACAAAAATTTTCAGCAACAACATCTGGCGTATTTAGTTCAACTAATTCAGATAATTTTACTAAAAATTGGGTTAGCTTGGTTCCTTCAATTGGTACATTCGTTGCTGTAAATAGAACATGGTTTGATTCTTATGCTTTTTATGGGACAAACGGAATACCAAACAACACTGAATGGAGGATAGAGTATACTTAATACTGTAAAAGGAGTCAATGACTCCTTTTATCTTTTTAACATTTTTTCGTTGAAAAGTATTATTGTTTTTTTCATATCATCAGGAAGTTTGTTTTTCATATCTTCCATAATGAAATGTGGTAATCCGTAATATGGCTCTGCTATGCTACAAGCCATAGCAGCTATTGTGTCTGAATCACCACCAATCCATATTGATTTTTTGATACAATCAATAAAATCAAGGCTTTCAAGGAAACAAATAATTGCTTCAGGAACTGTAATTTGGCAAGTCGCATCAAAATTATGGGATTTTGTTCCGATTTCCGTTATAGGCTTTGACAGGTCATATTTAAAATCTTCTTCCAAAATACGTTTCATGTCTTGTTTGCCTGCTCCACTTCTTGCAAGATATATTGCTTCTGCTATTGCCTGGGCACCTTTTATACCTTCTTCATGGTTATGTGTAACTTCAGCTGACTTTTTAGCCAATTCAAGACATTCTTCAAGTGTGTTTGCATAAAATGCACAAGGTGAAACTCTCATACCAGCTCCATTGCCATAACTATTTATTGGCTTATCGGAATCACTCAGAACCCAAGTTTTAAATTTTCCTCCGTACCCAGCGTCAGGATAGTTTGTTGCCCAATCTTTAAGATATTTAATTAATTCTTTGGAGTTTTCTCCACCTGTTGAAGCAAGCCATTCCATAATAGCAACGGTAAGCACCGAATCATCGGTGAACTTACCGTTTTTTAATATCTCAATGCTATCAGGGCTTTCTTCGTGAGTATTGTTCCATTCGTAAATGGACCCACAATAATCTCCAATTAAAGCGCCAATATATTGCATTACTTACGATTAATTGTAATCTTTATTGAGCCAGTTGTGGCATGTGTTTTTCTATTGTCATAATGTCCCTTGTTTGAGGCATCACGATTCTTGTCATAGAACTTGTATTTGTTGCTATCAGTGCAAGCGGTAAAGCGCCCTTGTTCGTCTCTTGGCTGAGATTTTGCCTTTGCAGAAAACACCTTACGAATCAAATCTTCATCAACGTCAATTTCAAATTCATTTGAAGGATTAACGTAATTGTTAATGTAATTGTTATTGTGGTCAACTACACGGCAAGCTTTAAGGATAAACTTGTTACCTGCTTTCACAAATTGTTTTGCATCTCTAACGGCATTCTTAACCTCAGTTCTTACTTTCCAATAAATCTTGCTTTCAGCACGTGCCAATGCAATTTTCTTTCCAATTTCAGGATTGAATGTGTCTTTGTCATCGCATTTTGCATAACCTTTTGCAAATGTTCTGAAATTATACATAAATTGATTTCCGGAGATTCCTGTAGGGACAATTACGTCACAGGTTAAATAGCACTTAACAGTCTTGTTTTCCTCATCAATAGTATACTGAGGCTTCTTGGTAAATCTTACCTTAAAATCATCTCTATAATTTTTCATAATAATAAAATTTTAGTTCTTTTTATTTTTCTTATAATATTTTCTTTACTTAATTTTTTTAGTAATTATATACTTGTGGCATAATATGCTAATTTATGTTGAATAACTGTATAACAGGTATTACAAGATTTTCTCCACCAACAGTCTTATAACTAAAAGTTCCAAGCATTTTAAATTGCTGTTTTTCATTCTCCTTAATTCTCATTCCATTGTATATAGGTGCATCAGAAACAATGTACACCACATCTTCTGTGTAATTACTTCCAAGCCAAGACGCTAACCCTTCTTTTTCGTGAAGTACTTGAAATATTTCATAACTATCATAGCCATCAAATTCTGTTACAGTATCAAATTTGTTAAATGTTCCTGAACTATTACAACCTGTAAATGTAATCCCAAGGATAAGCAAAAAAATAATTAAAATCTTTCTCATATTATTGTAATTCAATTAGTTATTATTCATTTAGTGCTATCAGGTATATAGTTACCTTTTTTTTCTTTTGCCTTAGAAGTTTTATCTTCTTTTACACCATCAATATACAAATTTTCTTTTTTAATTCCAAGTGTATCAACAAATTTTTCGAGAGTAAGGTCACAATATTCGTCAATCCAATCAGTAATATAGTATAATTTCTTAGAGCCGGCGATTAATCCAAATATAATTGGGTCTTTTCTCTTTGCTCTTTCGTATTCTGTTTCTTTATATGCTGTCTTTTCAGGGTCATAATGAAGAACAACATAGTTGTCAAAAATTTCAAGTTCGTTCAATTTTGAAATCTTATTAACAACTTCCTGAGGAATTGGTCTTGCAAAATTCTTTATATAATCCAAAGAAAGTCCTTTTTCGCATTTCTTTATAAAATCAACAATTGTTTGTTCGTCAATAACGTAATAATAACCTTCGGCAAACAAAGCTGATTCATATTTATTTGTAATTAGCCCTTTTAACAGGTCTTCTTGCAAAGCAGTTTGACCCATATCCACTGCATTATGTAGTGCTTTTAAATAATTGCTAACTCTATCTCTATATGTAAATGCTGATTCTTTTGACGTTGCCTTTACAAGAGAGAAAAACTTAATTGCATCGAATTCATATTTATCTTCTTTTTCAGACTTTTTGAACAGTTTAGAGAAAAACCCCTTAATTTTACCATTTTTTTGCTTTTTCTCTGCCATTTTTGCACCTGAATAGTCATACGGATATGTGTTAATGGAATATTCTCCATTATAAGCCGTTGTTCCAAAAGAGCCATAACCAGCCATTACATATTTAATCTTTTTTTCGACAATTAATTTTGTTAGGTCTTTTATGCCAGCTGAAGCAATTTCGTCAAAACTAAGTCCTTCAGGCGTTTGATATAATGGTAGCCATCTTGTGCCAGAATTTATTTCGGAATCAACATCTGTTGAATATGCTGTTGTGCTCCCATTATTAGAAGTGATTTCACCGTTATTGGACATTTGTATATTAAACATATTGCCCGAATTAACGATGTTTGTTGCTTCATTTTCTCCAATTTTTGGAGATTCTGTTTTTTCTTCATGTTCTTCGGCACGTTTCCATTTTTGCAAATTTTTGTTAATACTAACACCGTCATCAAATAATTTAAGGTGACGTTTATCGTCTGTTAAAAGTTCCCTACTCATTGTCAATTAAATTTAATTCGTTAATCAAGTTATTTCTATTTTCTTCATTTGTCAAATCACATCCATTAAATGCTTCCCATACGTGCCTTGTGTATGAAGTATCATAAAGCATTGCCCAAATGTTTTCATCGCCATTAAGGTTAAATGTCTTTGTTGTTTTCTTAATGAATCTTCCGTATTTTTTACCATCGTCAAACTCATTCCAATCAACGTTTTTTTCTTGCTTTAGCAATTCCACTTGTTCATCTGTATTCTTTGACATAAGAACTTTATGTGGAAGATATGTTTGACACGTCTGTTGTTTACTATTTCTCACGCAGTCAATGTTTCTAAAAAGAAGCCACGCCATGGCATCATTAGCGTTGTCAACATTCCACACTTTACAATCAAATTGATATAATGGTGATGATTTTACGTTTCCAATACACATTGCCAACACATCACTTGAACTTGCACAAGTAGGTATGTCTTTTAATTGATTAGTTATCATAACCTGTGAAAATTTTGATGTGGCTAGTGAAGCAATGATACTCTGCATTTTACACATTCTGCCGCCAAAGAAAACATCGCCTTCTGGGTCTTTTTTCTTAATAATCAATGAAATTTCATCACTTTGAGTATAGGCAAAAATACAACCTTGGACTTCTTTGCAAAGATATTTAGCAGTTTCGTTCATGGCGTTGATAAAAACGTCATCAAAAGGCTTCTTAAACTTGTTCTTAATCATCTTTGAGAAAGAACGTCCATCAACCATTGCAATTATATACTTATTTGTATCAAGCATATAATTAAATTCATTTTGTTTATTTTTACATTTTTCTTTTAATGAAGTTGATTCCATTTTAATTAAATTTTTTCTATCTTATAAAATTTATATTTTTTAATTTTACCTCCACACAATTTTAATAAATTTTCATAACACAATTTATTTTCTTTACAATATTTTTTTAAATTATCTATAATTACATATTCTCCATTAATTAAATTTGTAATTTTATATTGTTTTTTATCTCTTTTTTCATCATAAATTTTTTCTTTTTTGCAATAATAAATTACCAATGCTTGGTCTAAATTATTTTCTTTTGCGATATTACGTGTACTTTTACCATTTTTATATGATTCTATTATAATTTTTTTTATTTCATTTGAAATATATTTAAAGCCATTTTTCTCTATTTTTTTATTTTTATACGGAAAAATATTCCATTTATACTTATATTCGTCAAAAGGACAATCTCCTATATCATTTAAAAACAAATCACATTTTCTTCTTGGTATAATAATTACTGGTTGCTTTTTATCTGTATATTGTATTTTTGCTTCATATTTTAAAAGCTGTGGTATTAAAATTTTTTCTATATCATTTTTGTTAAATGAATTAGTACATAATTTTATACCATCAGTACTTTTTTTATTTTTATGATGTTGTAAACACCCATCTCCTAAATACCATGTTAACAAACATTCTTTATCAATTATAATATCGTTTGGTATTATTTTTTTACCATTTTGATACCATTTTTCTTTTAAATATAAAAATAAATTATTATGGCTTCTTATATAATATTCTGTTAATGTTTTATTTATTCTTTTATCAAAATATTCAGTTTTAAATATTTTTATTGATGACCAAATTTCATTAGGAAAAATACTTTTTACATATTTAACAAATTGTAAAGATGAACTTGTAATTCCAAATAAATTATCTCTATTAATAATATAGCCATCACTTAATAATAACCCATTTAATAAACTATTTTGTTCTTTTGTTAAAGTAATCATTTATATTTTTTTTGTAAACTTTATTTTATTATAAATAGCTTGTTAAGTAGGAAATTTTTTAAAATGATTATTTACTAAAATTTATGAATAATTGTTATATTTGGAAATTCATATTTAGTTGTGTTAAACAAACTATTTGTTGTAAAGACTTCTGTAATAATTTCATTATCAAGTCTTTCTTTTACTTTGTTGATTGTAGCGTCAGAAATGCTGTTTTCAACGTGTGAGGCATACACATAGATATGAGATGCACCAATTGATTTTAAAGCGTCTGCACTATATGCAAGAGTTCCGCCATACGAAATAATGTCATCAATCATTAGTACAGATTTACAATCAAGGTAATTTTCCATATCATCAATACGTTCACCTTTTTGGTTGAAAATTTTAAGACCGATAATTTTGCCAGTTCTCCAATCACGGTCTTTCTCTCCATATATGATGTCATAACCCTTTAAACGAGGCAAATCCTTATATCGTTTCATTGCACCCGCATCAGGAAAATAAACAATAGTGGTTCCTTTGTATATAGGTGTATCGTTTGTGTATTCAATTTCATCAAGAACGTCACCAATCATTTTATTTGGCGTAATGACTCTTACATTTTTAATTAAAGCAGGTGTAACATCTGAATGAGGGTCAAAAATCTCAACACGGTCAAAATCCAAGTAATTGATAAAGTCACAGAAATACTTCAACGTGAACACCTCATAATCAGCTTTTGTTCTATCCATTCTTGCATTTGGAACATAAGGAAGTACCAATTTTATTTTTGAATACGTGTTGAATGTTTCTTTAATGTGCTTTGTCAAGAAAAGCAACATTGAAATTTCGTAATCACCTTCATAAAGCCAAGTAATTTCAATTTCTAGATTCATTGGCCAATTAATTACATTTTCATCGAAATTAAGCAACCTCAAAGTGTTGTCGGGAAAGTATTCCATTTGAACTTCAAATCCATTTACTTTAATCATATTACAAATGTTTTAAGTTTTATAGAAATATACAAATAAAATTTGAAAAGCCAAAATTAAAAATAATCTTCGTTTTGGAAATATGGTGCATGTAGGTCTTTATCAGAAAGCTTTATATCTGAAAAGCTTAAATATTTATACCAATCGAAAGAAATGCTTTGCCAATTTGCGCTCTTTTCACTTTCTTTATTATAGTAGTTATCACATTTGTATTGGAACACGGTATCATCTTCAAGCGTAAGGAAACCATGTAAGAATCCTCTTGGCACAAAAAATTGCCTGTGATTTTGCTCTGATAGGTATGCGTAATATGTTTTCCCGTAGTTAGGAGAGTCTTTTCTTGCGTCAACAATCACGTCAACCACTGAGCCCTTTACTACGCTTACAAGTTTTGCTTGCGCATGTTCACCTGTTTGGCAGTGCATTCCCCTTAGTGTACCGAATGATGATTTACTCTGATTTTCTTGAACAAAATCAACATCCGCTACTTTTTCTTTAAATTCGTTTACTCTAAATGTTTCCATAAAATAACCCCTGTCATCTTTGTGCTCTTGTGGCACTATTAAAGCGGGCCCGTCTTCAACTTTCCAAATTACTTCCATTTAAAATTAATTCTGTTTCTATGTCTTCTTTTTCTTTTGACATATTATTCATTATTTCAACGCAATCGTTGTATTTTTTTAGATGCCTTGATGCCTTATGGACAAAATCACTATATACATTAATGTATTTTTTCAAAAAATTTTCTTGTGCATCTTTTTTATCAAGAAAACAACAACCGCATTTATTTGAGTTAAGTACGGATTTGTCCACATAAACAACAGAAGTATCATCCATAAACAACTTCATACCCAATTCATCAAATTTTATGTCATTTATGATATGTTCTTCAATTCTCATTCCAAAACTGTCTCCTTGATTTACTACAAACAGTTTATTTTCTTTTTTTAAATCATTAAATGTCATATTTCTCTAACTTTTATTATATAATTTCATTAGATATTGTCCGTATTCATTCTTTTCCATTTCTTTTGCTGATTGTAATAGTTGGTCACTATTAATCCATCCATTATCATAGGCTATTTCTTCAAGGCAAGCAATTTGTAGCCCCTGTCTCTTTTCAATAGTTTCAATGTAATTTGACGATTCAGACAAACTATCAAATGTGCCTGTATCAAGCCAAGCGAATCCTCTTGGCAATTCTTCCATAAACAACCTATTCTCTTTGATATACAGATTATTAAGTGATGTGATTTCAAGTTCGCCCCTTTCTGATGGCTTTATTTTCTTTGCTTTTTCTACAACATCATTTGGGTAAAAGTACAATCCTACAATAGCGTAATTTGATTTTGGGTTTTCAGGTTTTTCTTCGATTTCTTTTATATATCCATCGGGACCTAATGTTGCAACTCCGTATCTTTCAGGGTCATTTACATAATATCCGAAAACAGTTGCTACTTTTTCCATATCAAAAACCCCAGTAGCTGCATATTTTGCACCTATTAAAAAATCTGAAAAGCCAGGACCGTGAAATATGTTGTCGCCAAGAATTAAACAAGCAGCAGAACCATCAAGAAAATCTTCTGCAATAAGGAACGCTTGAGCTAAGCCTTCAGGCTTCTCCTGTATGGCATATTGGAGATTAATTCCAAATTGCTTTCCGTCACCAAGTAACCTCATAAATGATTCGTTATCTTCTGGCGTTGTTATTATCAATATATCACGAATATCAGCTAACATTAATACTGATATTGGGTAATATATCATTGGCTTGTCATAAATTGGCAATAATTGTTTTGATACGCCTTTTGTTATTGGAAAAAGCCTAGAGCCAGTACCACCGGCAAGACAAATACCTTTCATTTTTTATCGTTTTTGTTTTTATACCATTTTAAAAATTCTTCATATTCTTCATCGGTAATTTTTGGAACATACCGGTCTTTCCCTTTGAAATAGAGAAACGCTATAAATCCGCACGTTGCAATAATGTCAACAATAATTAAAATTGTAAGTAGCATTTTAACCTAATTTAAATATGTTATTATAATCACTTAACCTTCTATATGTTTCTCTTGGTATCAATATGTTAATTGGCGCTTCAGCGCCTTTTAGCCACGCTGCAACGTTGAATTTAAGGCCATCTATTGTTTTTGTTCCGTTCCATTTGTCAAAATTGTCTATTATTTCATTAACCTGTTCTCTTAGCCGTTCTCTTGTCCATCCAAGTGATATGAGGTAGTTTTCTATATTGTCTTTTCTAACAACAATAACCTCAGCTTCTAAAATATCGTCAACATTTTCAATATCCCCGCTTTTAGTTCTATCAATCCAAATAAGTACCAAAGAATTATTGACAACTTTGTCATTCATCCACCAACCATCGTGTCTTTCCCATTTACCATATTTTTTTGCCCTCATTGACAATTCAAGACAAAATGTGTCTAATTTTCTTCTTTCCATTGTTTCGCCTTCATATTTTGTTCCGGCGTTTATGTAGTTTTTCCTTGTTGCGGCTTTTTCGTCTGCTACATAATGAAATTTTCGTCCAGTAAACTCGCAATCAACTCCAAGTTTTTGAGTTTCGGCATTTTCATTATGTGAATAATCAGGAAAACGAGAATATAGATTTTTTTCTAAAAATTCAGTTACAATATGCTCTTTACGCTTGTCTTCATTCTTCCTATCATTATAATCCATCATTAAACATTTCTAACTCGCTTATTTTTATCCAAGCGGTAGAATACGTGTCTAAAAATGTCATCAGTCCGCTAATACTTCCTTCGTTTTTACGACAAGAAACCAAAAATCGTATGTTGTCTCCTTCCTGTTCATAGTCATATATGTACCATGAATCATTAAACGGGTCAAAAATTTTTGAACTTACATATGATGTTTCTGCCGGAATATAAGGATTTGGATGAAGTTGTTTTCTATATTCTCCAACTTCTTCTAATTCTTTTTCACTATATGTGTCCATTATCTTTTCACACAAAAAGCTATAAAGCCCTGTTGACATAAAAATTTGGTCATTTAGGGAATTTATATTTTCTTGTATTTGTTTAAATTTTGATTGAAGTTCTGTAAGTTCTTTATTAAGCGTCTGCTTATAAGAAAGAAGTTCAATCATTGTTTTTATCTTATTCATAATTCTTTATTTAAAAATTGTTTATTCTTTATAAAAACAATTATCCATCCTGTATCGTCTATAAGGCAACAGAAGCCAAACAAAAACATTGAAAATGTAAACGTTGGAACATAGATAATAGCAAACAAATACCCAAATATCATTGATAGATATAGTATTATTGATTCGTTATTATCATAGTTTTCACGCTTTTTGTCATTCCATAATTTTGATTTAAAATACATTTGTGCCTTTAAGACAAACCTTGATATTAGATTGGCATATATTAATTCAGTTATTGCATATACCCATATGCTTCCTTCAAAAAATGCCATATATATTCCAATGCCAAAGCATATCAGGCATTCTGATATTGTTATTATTAAAAAATTTTTTATTGCAAATTTCCTAATAGTGCCTTTCCATATTACTCCAACAAGTAAACCACTTATTGAACCTATAAGCGAAGAAAATGCAAACCATCTTGTTGGAAGTAAAACATATAATGTTTGACTAATAATAGGTGATGTAAATGACAATATCAAACATGTGATAAAAGAGAATATCAAAATCCATTTTTGGTTATCATCAACCGATAAATTCAATATTCTCTTTATTCTGTCTTTCATTCATTAATCACATTAATTTGGCATGACTTCATTGTTTCCAATGCAGCCTTATGTTTCTCAGGAGTTACACCTGCACAGCAAGAAGCATCAACAGTAATAGATGCCCTATCATATAAAATAGCCTTTTCCATCAACACATTGCTGATGACACAAATATCAGTGCAGAATCCGACATATTCAATTTCAAGTTCACCTTCAAATGCTTCGTCAAGTTCAAGAAATTCAGCCATTGAAGTAGAGCCGAATGTAGGTTTGTAAAAATACATTACATTTTGGTTCTTGTAGACATCAGCATAAATAAGTGCGTCTTTGATATCAGGATTAATTTGCCATCCTCTTGTTTCTTTAATGCAATGTTCCACAGGAAGCATTTTGCCTTCATTAGTGCTAAGGTAATTTTCATCGTGCGTGTCCATTGTTACAAGAATGTAATCACCATCAAAGTCATTGATTTTCTTTACAATGTTAGGAACGGCTTTGATTGCTTCTTCATTTTTAAGACTGCCATCAATGAAATCGTTTTGGCAATCAATGACAATTAAGATTCTTTTTTTGCTCATAATAAAATGATTTTTTCTTTAATATACAATTTTTAAAAACAAAAAACAAATCAACAAATAACAAACTATTTATATTAGACAATTGATATTGTTAATTTAAATATTTTTAATAATAAAACTACTTATATAAAAAATAATAATTATTATGATGAAAAAATTAAACAGATGGCTAAATGAACACGCACCAATATGGCCATGGGATGAAAAAGAAGGCGTTGTTCATCTTTGGACAATGTTTTTAACGCCAATTTTGATGTTTGCTGCATATTTTATATTTGCAGATATTACTATTCCTTTTCAATTGATTTTTGGTTCTGTAACATTTTTACCCCCAATTATCGCTGGAATTAAAGCTTTGGTAACAAAAACAAAATGGACTCCTTGGTATTGGTTCCCATCTGTAATAGGTGCTGTAATTGGAGGAATTTTTGCTTGCCTACTTTTCTGGATAATATTCTTATAATTTATAAACAAAATGTTTAAAAAATTATATGAAATAAAAACAGATAAATTGTTGCATTTTATAGCAAATGCAGCAATTACTTGGTTTGTTACAAATGTCTTTATGTTTTTTATAAATCCATTCATTTCAATTGGTATTGGCTTTGCTGTTTCAGTAATTGTTGCCCTTTGGAAAGAATATATATACGATAAAAAACAGGGGCATGGGGTATTTAATAAAGAAGATTTGAAATTTGGAATTTTTGGAACAATTGCAATGGCAATAGCAATTATATTTATGATTATTGCAATTTAATGTTTTAAAAATGATTTTTTTATACAAATGGCTCACAGCACTAGTGCTATGAGCTATTTTTTTTTATATATAAAATTAAAATTAAGCTATAAAAATATATAAAGAAATAGATTTTTCAAAGCACTAGTGCTGAAAAATAAAATTTTTTGTGTTTTTTCAAAAAAATGTGTATAATGATAAAAAAATAAGAAATGAACACGTTTTTATTGAGCATAAGAGACTTTTTCAAAAGAGTTGGGCACTTTATTAAAAATGTATTTAAACTCTTTAAAATCGCTTTTTCTGACAAATTAAAATATAATGTCGTTGATGAATCTCTGAATGGGCACTGGTTTGATTATGGATACCTATATAATATAGAGTTGGCAAAATTGATTGAAATGAGAGATGCTTTTAAAGAAAAAGGCATTTCTGTTGACAATGAAAAATATGTCAGACAAATGGATTTGGCTATTAAACTCCTTAAAATAATAAATGAAGAATATAATTGCTTTCATTTTGATTGGACAAAGGGAGGATATGTTTGCGATGTGAAAGTTAATTTAAAAAATGCAAAAAGGTTTGTTAAAGATGAAGAAGTTATGGATTTTTATACAGAACGTTATCCTCACGAACTTTATTTACTGAAAGCCCAGTACTTGTATCATAAACTTAGATTCTATTTTGAACAGTATTGGTGGGATTGATTTGTTTAAATGAAAAATAATTTGTATATTTGAATAAGCTTAAAATTTTAAAAATATGTATAACTGCAATGCAATGTTATTAAAGGACTTCTATAAGATGTGCCATTTATCTATGATAGATAAAAGAATGACTAAATCTGTTTCCTATTACACACCTAGGATGTCACGTGTTAATAGATGGAACAAAGTTGTGAATTTTGGACTTCAAGCGTTTTGTAAAGATTATCTTATTGATTATTTTAATGAAAATTTCTTTAATAGAAACGAAGATGATGTTTGCGATGAATATAAATATTATGCAGACATGACAATGGGTAAAGATGTTGTTGATGTTGAGCCAATAAGAAAACTCCACAAACTTGGGTATTTACCTATTGAAATTGTTTCACTTCCTGAAGGCGCTGAAGTTCCAATCCATTGTCCTATTTTTGGTATTACTAATACACACCCTGATTTTGCGTGGCTTGGACAAGCATTAGAATCATTAATTTCTGCCGAAATGTGGTATCCAATGATTTGTGCAACTGTTGGACATACTTATAGAGAAATTGTTAATAAGTGGTATGATAAAACATGCGATGACAATATTCCACGTAGACGTGCTCTTGGAAATTTTGATTTCCGTGGTGACCAAGGCTTAGATGCTGCTTTAAAGGCTGGTGCTGGATGGTGTTTGTCATTTGTTAACACCGCCACCGTTCCTGTAATTCCTTATCTTGAAGAAAATTACAATTGCTGCTGTGGAAAAGAAGAGGTTGGATTTGGCGCTGTTTCTACTGAGCATTTTGTAATGTGCAGTAATTCAGCAAAAGATATAAAAGATAATCCTAATTATGAATTTTCAGATATTGACCCATATCGTGAACGTATTTTTATTAAAAGAATGCTAACAGAATTATATCCAAATACTTCATTTAGTTGTGTGTGTGATTCTTATGATTATTGGAATGTTGTTAAGAATATTCTTCCTACGCTTAAAGAAGAAATATTAAATCACAACGGGTGTATGCTTGTAAGGGGAGATTCTGGCGACTGCGTTAAGGTTGTAACAGAAACAGTATTTGAACTTTGGAAGATTTTTGGTGGTACTATAAATTCTAAAGGATATAAAGTTCTTGACCCACATATTAAAGCATTATATGGTGATTCAATTACAATTCAACGTGCAGAAGAAATTTATAATATTTTGGAACTTAACGGGTTTGCTGCATGTAATGTAAGCCTTGGAGTTGGTTCTTTTTCAATGCATTGTATTGAAGAGGATGGTATCTTAAAGCCGTTTAGTCGTGACACTTTTGGGGTCGCAATAAAGGCTTGCTATGCTGAATTTACAGATGAAAACGGAAACGTAGAAAAACTTTCAGTGTATAAAGACCCAAAAACAGACAGGGAAAACGGTGGAGGAAATTTCAAAAAGAGCCAAAAAGGATGCTGTGTAGTAACCTATGAAAATGGTGATTATCATTACACTGACGGTCATACATGGGAAGAAGCATATCTATCTCCTAACCTTTTGAAGCCTGTATTTAGAAATGGTGTATTAATTGATGAAGAAACTCTTTCAAATATTAGACAGCGTTTAAATAAAAATAATTTTTAAAATGCTTTGATTTTTTTTAAGAATATTATATATTTATATTAAAGCAGTGTATAATATGGGAAAAAGAAATTGGACTAATGAAGAAATAAAAATTTTGTATGAAAATTTTCCTGAAGGTGGGATATATAAATGCATGGAATTATTACCAAACAGAAAACGTAGTCAGATAAAAGCAAAAATTGATTCTCTTCATATAAAGTCTAATCATCATGATAAGTGGACTGATGAAGATAATGAAAAGTTAAAAGAGGCTTGGGAAACATATTCAATGGAAGAACTTTTAAAAGCGTTTCCTGGACGAAGTTATCAAAAAATACAATTACATGCAAATTGGCTTGGGTATCGTTCAAAAACCAATAGAAAAAGAAAATGTGACTTATCTTTTTTAGATTTGAATAAATTAACAAAAGATAATGCTTATTGGTGGGGATTTATAATGGCAGATGGGCATATTAGTAAAAAAGGACAAATTGTTATACAATTAAAAAACATTGATGAAAATCATCTTCAAAAAATAGCATGTCATTTAAATGGAAATGTTAAAAAAATTAAAAATGATTTTGTTAGACTTGCATGTAATGATATAAAAAAAGTTAATGAATGGAGAAATATTTTAGAAATGAAAGAAAGCGCAAAAACATATTTTCCACCTTCTTTAAAAATATTTGAGCCTGAACTTATTTATTTTTTTGTCGGTTTTGTTGATGGTGATGGGTGTATATGGCGTTGTAAAGATTATCCGTTATTAAAAATTGAATTACACGCTTCATGGAAAGAAAATCTTGATTTAATTGCAAATACATTAAAAGAAAAATACGAAATAAATTCTATTAAAACTAAAATTTCAAAAAGAGGAACTGCCGTTTTATCAATTGAAAATAGAAATGATTTAATTAATATTTTAAAGTATGCTAAGGAGGTCGAATCCTTAGATAGAAAATGGAATAAAATAATTTAATATTATGGTACTAGCTGGAATTATATTTATTATTTTGGGAATTGCCCTTTTTATTTTTTCATTATTGAGTGATAAACTAACTGAAAATGGAAAAATATTTTGGCATTGGATGAGTGGATTTATTATGTGCTACGGACTATTTGGTATATTACCACCACTTAAACTTCCAAAAAATACTGATATTAATGTACAGACAAAACAAATTCCTGAAGTAAAAAAAGAAATTTTTGTTAACACTCAAGGAAAGTCAGATACAACATATTACTATATGTTTACCAATTCATCTGTCGTAGGAACTGTTAAATGAAACTATTTATATGATTAATAAGTCATATAAAATAGTTGGTATGAAAATTATAATTGAGCGTTCAAATGATAATGAACATTGGATGGTAATGGTGCAAGATATGTTGGGCAAAAGGCCATATGTGTCAACAAAATTTGACAATCCTGACAGAGCACTAGGTTATATAAAAGACGAATTTAGAGATTGTTCTGATTTTGAATGCGAAATAAATGCAAAACTAAACGATGATAGAGATAAAGGCAACTGAGGAACTTTCGCTTAAAAAAAATAAAGGCGATTGCGATGTGTATGTTGAAGATGTTTCTGTGGAATATGGACAAGATACAGTAGATGAAGAAGATTATCAAATACTTAAAGTGTCCACTGAAAACAACGGAGTTGCACGATATATTAACATATCTACAGAAAAATGGTCATTTTCAGATATTGACGATTTAATCCAAATACTGGAAGATTTTAAAAGGAGAGCTTCGCTATGAATGAAAAAAATGACACTTATGTAACAATTGAAACATTGAAAAATATGTTTGAAACAATTAAAAATGAATATCAAAAGATGTTTGTTAAAATGTACAATTTTGATTCAACGGATTGTTATTGGATTGGAAACGCATTTTATGTTGCGGATTATTATTTTGATTTCTATGATGTAAAATTTGCCGTTGATAATTCAATTGAATTTGAATTCTTGGATAAATGGTGTGATTATAGACTTACAGTGTATGAAAATTTCCATGAAAGAGTAACACTGCAAGAATATAAGATAGGAATTCTACCATACAAGGAAAAAGATATTGAAAACCTACAAAAACTTCAAAAAGAAAAAAATCACATAGAATCAAAAATTGATGATTTAATAAATGATATGAAAAAAACGGACTGAAAACTCAGCCCGTTTTTATTTGCCTAATGTTAAATTGTTGTAATGTACTTCATTTTCATCATCACAAACTGATATATTAGGAAGTATAAAATTTGTACTCCCGGTAAAATTTTCGTATTCGGAATGTGTGTTAAATTTCTTTAAATATGTTTTCATCTTTTTTTTATATAAATAGTTGTTTTTGTATATTAAAATTTATATATTATTGATATGGAAATAAAAAATATTAATGGAAATTTGCTTGATACCGATGCTGAATTAATTTTGCACCAAGTTAATTGTCAAGGTAAAATGAATAGCGGAGTTGCAAAAGCAATACGTGAAAAATGGCCAATTGTTTATGAAGAATATCATAAACTTTTCTATAAGGATTTTTTTGTTGTTAAACTTGGTATATGTCAGCCAGTATCTGTTAATGATACTCAAAAGGTCATAAATATGTTTTCACAGGACAATTATGGCTATGATGGGAAAATGTACACTTCATATGATGCAATTAACACTTGCCTTGGAAAAGTAAAGGACTATTGCGTTAAGAATGGATATACAAGGATAGCACTTCCATATAAAATGTGTTGTTGCCGTGGAGGGGCCAATTGGGATGTTATAATGGCAATGATAAAGGCAAATTTTGAAGGCTCTGATATCACAATTGAAATATGGAAATTAGACAATGACTAATAAAGGCGTTCAATAGAACGCTTTTTTTGTTTTTAACAAATTGTTTTTGTATATTACAATAAAATAATTTTATAATATGAGTAAAAGAGATTTATTGGTAGAACTTGGATATGAAGATTCTATCGTATTTGAAAGTCCTGATTATGATAATGCTATTATTGGCACTGATGACAATAGCCGTGTTGTATATGATTATGACAAAATGGTTGAGTGTTTAATGGAAGAAGATGGAATGGATTATGAAGAAGCCGTTGAGTTTATTGATTATAATACTATTAGGGCACTTCCGTACTATCCAAATGGGCCAATTGTTGTGCATGGAATTGGGATTTATGAATGCGTTGATAAAGAAGCATTTCATCTTGATACAGATGATAAAGTTAAAGATGTTACTGAAAAATGTATTAAATGGATTAGGGACTGGTTTGAGAAAAACGGAAAAGGATGTAATGCTGTTATTGGTATGTCTGGCGGGAAAGACAGCACAATTGTAGCTGCTTTATGCTGTAAGGCCCTTGGCCCTGATAGGGTAATTGGTGTTTCAATGCCTGATGAAGGACAAGGAATTAATGGCGCTGAAGAAATATGCAAGCACCTTGGGATGAAATATATGTGTGTTCCTATTGATGGAATCACTGGTGCTTTTGACTTTTCGTTTAATTTGGGTAATGGAAAGAATGAAATGTCTGAACAGACAAAACAAAACATTCCTCCAAGGGTAAGAATGACAATGTTATATGCCATTGCACAAAGCATGAATGGTCGCGTTGCAATACTTGTAACTTGTCAGAGGACAATATAGGATACAGTACTTTGTTTGGAGATAGCGCTGGTAGTTTTGCACCAATTGCCCAACTTACTGTCACTGAACTAAAGAAGATTGGAAGATACCTTGAAATTCCTATTGAATGGGTTGACAAGACTCCTGATGATGGACTTCCGAATAGTAAACCAGATGAAGAAAAGTTTGGGTTCTCTTATAGGGATTTGGATTTATATATTAGAGGTGTCGGATTTATTGAAGAAGAAATTTGCGATAAAATTTCAGATATGCACAATAAAAATAAATTCAAGACAGACATTATAAGAATTCCATATTTCAATCCTTATGAATAAGTATTTGGCATGATTTTTGATATATGACAGAGCTAGAATACTATTTAACTGCATCATTATATGCAATGCAAGGAATGCAAGAAATGGGAGGTAAACTTGGAATAATTGCAGAATTAGTTCCAAATGAAGTTGCGGAGCGTTCCTTTAAATTTGCAGATGCCATGCTTGAAGAGGCTAAAAAACGTAAAATATTTAGTGATAATTAAAAATAAAATCATATCAATAGATGTGATGTTTGGCACGATTTTTGTATAAGTGCAATTTAAATGTGAATTTGTAATGAGTATTTTTAAAAAGTATAAAATAGTAGATGGCGGAATATGGCTTTCAAAGGAAGAAGTTGTAAAAGCTATTCATCGTGAGGAAGTGAAATTGGCGGCATCTATTGTACAAAAAAAACGTTTTTATGGACGTTGTGAAGTGCTTAATAATTTACTTATGCATATTGAAGAATTTGAATTAGAAAATAAAGATAAAAAATGAAATATCCAAGGACATATCATTTACCATTTTCTCCTGGCACTACGAGTGATGACAGAATATTGCATGGAGACTGGTTTGCATTTTATAAAGGAAAAGAAGTTGTGTTTACGGAAAAGCTCGATGGAGAGAATACTGCTATGAATACAGTAGACGTATATGCTCGTTCACATGGAGCACCGACACGTTCACCTTGGTCTCGTAATCTGTGGGAGCCTTCAAACGGATTATATTGGCAAATTAAGCCATATATTGGAGAAAACGAAACGCTTTATGGAGAAAACCTGTACGGAGAACATTCCATACATTATAGTAAACTTCCTGCATATTGGCATTTGTTTGGAATTAACGATGGCGAAAGATGGTATGGATGGGATGAAGTTAAGGAGTTTTCGCAAATAATTGGAGTTCCACATGTTCCTGAACTTTATAGGACAGTGTTAACAGATGAATCAGAAGTTAAAACAATCATTGACGAAATTATGACACATCCTTCGACATATAATGATACTGAAAAAGAAGGTGTTGTTATGCGATTGACAAGCTCTTATGGAATTGAAGAATTTCCTAATTGTGTATGCAAATGGGTAAGGCCTCACCATGTTCAAACTGACGAGCATTGGACAAGAAATTGGAAAAAAGCAGAATTAATTCAATATTAAATAAAAATGGATAACGCAGAATTGTCATTAGAATTTGTTAAGGAATACAAGAAATGCCGTGAAAGTGGCGTTTCTGAAGAAATGGCTGTGTTAGCAGTGTTACACGATTTAGCTGATTGGAAAGACCAACATCCAACAAAAGGCATGTGGAAAAGCGTAAAAGTAATTGATTGGTTAAGGGAAAACATTTATAACAGGGTTTATGAATGTGGAGATAGGCTTGCATTTCCAACAGCAGATTTTTTGAATGCATTAGAAAAAGAAATGGAGGAATAACTATGGGAAGATTTACTTCAATAATAGAATTTGACAATTGTGATAATTGTCCTTTCCGTGAATATGTAGATGATGACTATTCTCCAATTCATACGGAATGCGGTAAAACTGGACATTATATAGAAAAATGGTGTTCGTCAAATGGAACTGATTATCGTAACAAAGAACGTGTCTTGGATGATTGTCCGTTTTTAACTAATAATGTAATTAAAGAAGAAGAATAAATTAAATGGCAATATTAGTTTATAACAAGTCATCTGAGGATTATTCAATGTGTCCGAACAATTATTATATTGGACGTGGCAGTATATTGGGTAATCCTTATACCCATTTGCCGTTAAAAGGTACAATGGCCATATATCATACAAGGAATCGTGAAGAAGCAATTGAACGATATGGCGGATATTTTGACTTAATGTATGAGCGTGATTCAGAATTCAAGGCGGCTGTTGATGAAATATACGAAAAATACAAACGAGGGGAAGACATTTATTTCGGTTGCTATTGTAAGCCAGAACCTTGCCATGGGGATATTATAATACAAAAGTTACAAAAACGTCTTCTTAAAGAAAAAATAATGGAAGAAAAAATGAAACGTGATGTTAAAAATAGGGAAATGGGGTAAATATTATAATCTTCCTGAAATACAAGAAATTAGAGAAAATATAGTAAATACATATACCAATAAATTAGTATTCATAGAGGGACCACACAAGTATTTTCTTGATGGGGCCGAATATATGTGTGTATCTGATGTAACGCATAAATACAAGCCAATAACGAGTGAACAAATGGCTGAGAATTGCGTTAAGAAATGGATGAAAGACCAAGACACATCATACAAATATTATGGAATGTCAAAAGAGGAAATACTTGCTCAATGGAAAATAAAATCAGACCATGCATGTGAATTTGGGACAAATGTTCATGCATTCGGCGAGAGCATGTTCTATTATATGACAGGTGAACCTGATAAGATACTTGATGAATGCAAGGAGCAATTTGATGAAAATGGCCCAATTCCATATAATCCACAAGAAGAGGCAATTGTTAAATTTTGGGATGACCTTCCTGAAAATTTTGTTCCTGTACTTGCAGAAACAAAGGTTTTTAATAGAAACGGAACACAATATGCAGGAACATTTGATATTTTATTCTATTATGTAGACGAGCCTGAATCACCAAAGAACGGGCTTGTCATATTTGACTATAAGACAAATGAGGATTTGTATAAAAATTATAGAGGGCAAACTTTGCTATGGCCATTCCAAGATATGCTTGACCAAAATGCATCTTATTATCAATTACAATTGTCGTGTTATCAAATACCATTGGAAAATTTAGGATATAAAGTAATAGGAAGAAGACTTATTTGGGTAAGGCCTGATGGAAACTATGAAAAGGTTAAGTTGGATTCCGTATCAGGAAGATTGCGTGAAGCTCTAAATATACCGACTTCAAAAGAAATAATAGAAAAAGGAATCCTGTAGTTGTTATTACAGGATTTTTTTTGTATAATATTAAAAATTGGCACAATATTTGATAGCATAATTTTGAAAACATTTAAAATTTAAAAGTATGACAGAAAAACTTATGACATTTAAGCACACCAAGGATGGTATGCTGACAGTTGAAAATCAAAAAGGTGATTACATCTTGAAAAACGAATTTCTTGGTGTATTGCACGAGCTTATTTCAGAAAAGAGAAGAGTACTTGCAAATTATTCAAGCGAAGATGACCCAAGAATCAATGAAACTTGGTTTAAAATAAATAAAGCCGAATATGAAGCTCAATTGGATTTGCTTGAGAAACTGAAAAAAATGGTTTATTAAAAAAATGAGTTTAAGACATTACGATAGTATACCAAGAGAACAGGACTATGGAGCTTTAAACGGCGAAATGGTATTTGGCTTCAATAAACTTGATGGACAAAACTTTTGTGTTCTATACAAGCCGAAAAATAAGATATGGGGCCCATGTGGTTCTCGTACCAGAACTGTTGACGAAAACGATGAGCAATTTGGGCCTACAGTAAAATGGTTCAACAATTCAAAGTATAAGAACATTTTGGAACGTATCGTAGAAGACAATAGAGGAAAAAAACAACTCTTTAATGGAGTTGATGAAATTAATTTCTATTTTGAATGGTATGGAGAAAACTCATTTGCTGGAAAACATCAGGATGGTGATGAAATGCATCTGGCTCTTATTGATGTGTTTATGAAAAAACGTGGATATATTGAGCCAAAAGATTATGTAGATTTGTTCTATGAAAGCGGAATCGAACTACCAGCTTTGGTATACAAAGGCCAATTAAATGCTGAAATCATTGAAATCATTAAGAATAACGATTGGACTGAGGAAGGATGTGAATTTCCTTATGTTAAAGAGGGAGTTGTATTCAAACGCTCAACATTGCTTCCTGGTCAGCGTAGACCGTCAGTCAAGGTAAAAACAAAATGGTGGCTGAATAATCTCCATTCCATGTATAGTGAAGAAGAATGTAAAATATTAGAGTAACATGAATAATAGCCTTTATTTTGCTAACGCCCGCTCAGAAGATGGGTATATTAGATATATAATATCTGCGCCAACTGAAATTGTTTGTAGAAGCGTTATTACTAATCAATTAAAATGCATGCATGATTCTGAGTATCTAATTACTGAAGAGGAAATAGAAAACAAAACCACTAAAACATTAAAAGATTTATTGGATATGTTTTATATAACAGAAATTGGTGTTGCAAATGAAAAGTTTAACGTAATTGGACTTTTATATAAGGAAACTGAGTTTTATAATAAAAAATATATTTATGACGAAGATGACTTTGAATAATAAAAAATGTTAATATATGTACGTTAAATTTACAGAACAAGAGTTAAAAGACCTCAGGCAGTATTGGTTTTCCAAGTATTGCAATGAACCTACAAGGCCGGATAAAGTTGTTTTTTATAAATTATATCAGGCATATGATGAATTAATAAATACATTATTTTAATTTGGAAACTTGGAAATATAGAGAAACAAATAGATAACGGAGAATTTGACGAGTAAATTGATATGAACGGAATTGTAACTTTTATAATGATAATTTTAATTGCTATTCTTTCTATAACACTTATGTTCTATTGGGAAGGCGTAGTTAAGACTTTTTTTAGATTACCAGGAATTAATCTAATACTTTTAACATTAGTTTTGGTTTTTGGGTTTATTGAACAACTATATCTTACTCTCAACCCTGAAAAAAGAACGAAATATATTAAAACAAGTATATATCAAAAATTTTTTTGGTGATTTATGGAAACTGTATTGTGTAAATATTGCGCTTATGGATTTGATGAAGTTGAAGGAAACGGATTAATACATTGCTGTAGGCATAAAAAGACAATGAATGAAACAGATACTTGCGAAGATGGAAAAGAATATTGACATATTAATAGAAAAGGGACTTGATACTTTTAAAGAAAGTATGGAAAACACGCCACAATCGGAGTTATATCACGCCGAGGGGAATGTTTATATCCATACTAAAATGGTATTAAATGCCTTGGAATCAATGCCTGAGTACAAAGAACTTGACATTGATAGTCAGCATATTCTATACGTTGCAGCAATGCTACATGACATTGGCAAAATTAAAACTACAGTTTTCAAGGACAACGATTGGCATTCACCAAACCATTCTTCCACAGGAAGCAAAATGGCCCGTGAACTTATGTATAATGAATTTGAATTTTACGGGAATAAAGAACTTGTTGAATTTAGGGAAACGGTCTGCTTGCTAATAAGACACCATTCTTTTCCTCCACACGCCATTGAAAGCAATAATAATGTATTGAAATTGCATAAAATATCGTCAAATGGTATTCTATTGCCTAAATTTTCAATAAAAATGCTTTGTCTATTATCAAAAGCAGACATTCTTGGCAGAATATCAAAAGACACTAATGATATGCTGTATGCAGTAGAATTATGTGAGGAACTTGCAAAAGAAGAAAATTGCTATGACTCTTATTATAATTTTACTTCAAACTATACAAAGAGAGCGTATCTTTCTGGTAGGGATGTGCCAAAAGACTATGAACTTTTTGATGATACATGGGGTGAAGTAGTTATGTTAAGTGGATTACCTGGAACTGGTAAGGATTACTTCATAAAAGAGAAGTTTCCTGATATTCCAATGATTTCACTTGACGAAATTCGTAAAGAAAACAAAATATCACCAACTGACAACCAAGGAAAAGTTGCCAATATAGCAAGGGATATGGCTAAAGAGTATTTAAGAAAACATCAGCCTTTCGTTTGGAATGCAACTAATATTACTCCACAAACAAGAGAATCTTTGGTTAGTCTTTTTGAAACTTATAAGGCAAAAGTTAGAATCATATACCTTGAAACTGATTACGATAGGCTTATTAAACAAAATCAGAATAGAAAAGAAATGGTTCCTACTATTGTTATTGGAGGTATGCTTAAAAAATTAGTTCCACCTACAGCAAATGAGGCTGAAAATGTGGAATGGGTTATAATTTAAATGATATGATTAGAAAAGTATATGCAGTAGAGTGTGATTGGTGCGGAGAACCACAAAATTTTGGAACAATTGACGATGTTTCAAAGTATTATTGGCTCTATAGGCTAAAGAAAATAAATCCTCTGGCCGATGAATTATATATAAGAAGCAAGAGCCATATGCCATTCAAATATTTAACTTTTTGCTGCGAAAACTGTAAAGACAAATATTTCGAGGAAAGTCCAGAAGACATTCCTCACTACAAGAAAGTTGGAAAGTATGACCAAAAAAAAGTGTTTAATAAAATAATGACATATGAACCTGAACAATAAATTTTTAAAATTTAA
>JAEEGL014544186.1_pt1 | contig 52497 bp, 29 predicted proteins | sample 9134231 | NCBI WGS metagenome assembly JAEEGL01 (sample SAMN16246548, study PRJNA631951) | gut metagenome | biome: gut microbiome; feature: rumen; material: fiber-attached | host: Bos | place: Iran: Karaj | collected 2018-10
ATACACATCGTCGTTGCAGAAATAGAGGTCTGCCGAATAGTTCATCTGCCAAATACCCACTTTAGGCGTGAAACTTAATGTAATGCCATAATACTCCTGTTTGGGTGTATTGCGGTAGTCCATGATGACCACGCCGGGATGGTTTACGTCATCATAGGCAGTCTGGAAAGAGCGTATCGTGTTCTTGTGGTATTGATAGTATGCTTCTACATTTATCCACTTCCATGAGGAAGACCACGAGAAATTGTGATGGGTCTGTGGTTGCAAGAGTGGATTACCTGTATCGTACTCGTACTTGCTGCGATAATTGACCGAAGAAGACAACAGGCTATACTGTGGATTGTATCGCGAACAATTATAAGACAATCGGTGCTGCCAATTTTCTGAGTTATAAGCCAGCGATACACGCGGGATCAGTACTGAATAGTCAGGACTCATCTCATCATTGCGTTGGCCGTCGATGTCATAAATATTATGTTCATTTTGCCATCTCAGGCCTGTGTTCACCGAGAATTTGCCCAGTTGCAACGAGTAGTTGGCAAACAGGGACCATATTGACGTTTTTTGTTTCACATGACTATCGGCCGAAAATCCACTTTGAATGAAATCATGGGTGCGATAAACCAATGATGCTTCTTCTCCAAAGGTCAATTCCCCTTTTGGTACAGATGCTGTGATGACCAGTTTTTCGGCCAATAGGCGATTATTTGAGTTCGTTTGGCTACTGATGGTAGTTGAGCCTTCAGTACCACCCTCCATCTCGTTGATTGACTTGGCCTGATAAAAGTCTGCACTGAAATCGATATTGCACTTGCCGATATTGCCCACGTAGTAGGCATTAACCATGTGTGTCATGTGAGGTTTCTGTACCGTGTTCGTCATGCTGTGACCGCCATCAACGAGTACACCATCCCGCCACGTTTGTTCGTCCATCTCACGACGGGTGATACTGTTGCCAATGTAATTGAAGGCTGTGTAAGTCAGACCTACCGAATGGTGATCATTGATTTCCCAGTTCCAGCCAAGGTCGGCAAAAAAGTATTTCATCCTGAAAAGCCAAGATGCATCTTTCTTGTAATCCCACGTTGAGGAGGCCTGCAATTGATCCTGGGCTGTCGCATCAATGACCAAATTGTTGTCGGTCAAATAACCACGGGCAAAGAAGTCCATACCGTTGCGCAGGCGGTAGTTAAGAACTGCGTTGACGTTGGCGTAGTATTCTTTGCCTTGACGATAAGAAGCCGAGAAATTGCCGCTCCAGCCTTCACCGACCTTGCGAATGGTTTTGAGGCGGATGACTGAGGTGACTTCTGCACCGTATTCTGGGCCGGGGTTGGTGAGGATTTCGGCTGAAAGGATTTCATCGGCACGGTAGCGGTCGAGTTCGGTGTTGTCACGCACTTTCTTGTTGTTAATATAGATTTCAGGCTTGCCGTGGCCTGCTATGGTTCCATCACCCATCATCAAGGGAAGATGGGATAGCATCTCGGTAACCGAGCCGAATTGCTCCAACACAGTGCCCTGGACATTTGCGAGCAAACCGCGATCAGTGGGGCGGGTTAATCGTTTGGAACCCTTGACTGTCACACCGTCCAGGGTAAAGTTGTCGGACTGCATCTTGATGGTGCCGACGTTGTCACGGGAGCACAGGCGATAGGCGGGCTTGTAGCCGACGTAGGTGATGCGGGCGATGACTTTGCCGTGGTCGTTGGGGATGACGAAGCGGCCACTCTCGTTGGTCACACCGCAGCCCACCATCGTTGAGTCGGCAGGGTTGAGCAGGGTGACGTTGGCATAGGGCAACGGCAGATTATTCTCATCCACCACAAGCCCCTTGAGGTGATGCTCGGTCTTGTTGATGCACTCCACATAGATTTCGCCCTTCTCTCCCTGGGTCATGCGGATGGGGTAGAAGCCGATCATCTGGCGGATAGCCTCGGGCACAGGTTTGTTCTTGACGTGGGTGGTAATAGTGAAGTCCTCCAACTCGTTATAGAGGAAATAGATGGTGTAGTCGCGGGATTCTTCGGCCAGCTGGCGCAGGGCGTCGGCAATCGACACGTCGCGGTAGTTGCGGGTCACGCGTTGGGCCTGTGCTGCGACAAGGGTCATGCAGCACACAAGGAAGATGATGGCTTTTCTCATGGTATTACTGCACGATTAATCGGTTATCTGTTTGTTCGATGGTTACACTCTCAAAATGACTCATGTCCTCCAGCACTTTTTCCAGGCCGTCGCCCTTGTTCCACACGAAATGGAAACGCAGGTTGCGGGCATCTTCGTTCTGGAACTCGACCTTCATGCCGTAGTAGGCCGCTATCTCGCGGAGCATCTGCTCCAGCGGGGTGTTGTCAAACACCACTGGCTCGTCGTTCTCGATAGCCGACGTGTCGGCCACGCCAAGGCGGGGCCCTACGGCATCCGCTTCGGTTTGGGGAGGTGTGGTTACATTTTCGGTCTTCTGTTTAGAGTTGTCGGTGGAGGCGAAATGGCGCACGGTGTAAACAGTTGCCCATGCGATGCCCGACATCATCAGCACGCCAAGCACGGTCGCGGCCACTCTTTGCCACAAGTGTCCTTGCTTTTGCGCTGCCAGATGCGTTTGCTCGAATTGTTCCCAGGCCTTGTCCACGTCCACGGTTTGGGACAGGCTGCGCTGGCTGTGACGGGCACGGGCGGCCTGGGTGAAACTGCGATAGAACTCGCGCGTCTCGTCGTCATGGTTGACGGTATCAAGGATTTCTTGTTCGCTGTAACGCTCGGGGTGGTCAAGCATTAGCAGCAGACGGTCGATGTTGTTGTTCGTTTCCATTGCGGTTGGTGTCATTAGATTAAACTCTTGATGCGATTGATACACTGACGCAAGTACTTATAGACGGCGCCCACGCTCAAGTCAAGGCGGGTGGCGATTTCCTGGAAGGTCAACTCCTCGTCAAAACGCAGGCGGAAGATGGTGCGTTGCGGCTCCTCGATTTGGTCATTGACGATGGCGTTAATCCGGTCAAGTTCGGCCAGCACTTCCTCGATGGGGCGCGTATCATCCGCCTCGTCAAGTGGTTGAAGGTGCTTGAACCGTTCGCGAAATTGCATCTTCCTGATGTGGTTGAGGCATCCGTTGCGCACTGCACTCATCAAGTAGGCCTCAGTCTTGCTGCCCGTCATCTGGTACTCATTCTCTAGCAGGCGGGCAAACACGTCCTGGACCACGTCTTGGGCCTCGGCATCATCGTGCAGCAAGGTTCTGGCCAGATGTATCATCTTGCCGTAATGTTGCCTGAACAGGCCCTCAAGTATGCTTTTGTCATTCATGTCAGTGTCTTCTTCTATATCAATGACACATGAAGGGAACGTTTTTTCACACTCAAGTGAGATTTTTTATGACAAAAGTACCCAAAATCCAATGCTCCACAATCCTCAGAATAGTGTTTTTCTGCAAGAATAAGGTATTAGTGACAAAAAAAACGGTTGTCAAAAATGACAACCGAAATCTTCTGTTGATTACACCTGCTTACAGGAGTTTACACATCAGCTATGTTATAAGTATCTGAGAAACAGGTGGCTATTATTTATGTTTCTGTAATATATTGTAATCAAATCAAACCTGTAGGGGTCACTTGAAGAAAGCGCAATCGCTGAGAAATCAGTCGGTTGCGTTTCTTTTTTTGTGTTGCTGGCGGCTTTTGGGAGGGAGAGGTCATTTGTGTTTTGATTTTTGGGCGTTCTTTCTGTTTCTTGGTGTCGTTCTTTGTGGCCCAGCGCTTAATGGTCTTCCCGATATCAATCAGTGCCATGAGCTGAGCCGCAAGGTTGATAATTTTCAAAAGTCGTCTCATCATGTTGTTGTTATTGTAATTAGTTGTTTAATAAAAATGTTAGTTAAATCTTAGTATATATAAGGCGACTACGGGATATGGGAAATGGGCAAACCGATGATGAGAATTGGAAATTATTGATTACCTTTGTAGGAAAGTTTAAATCAATGATTCTATCAACCGATATTAACTTCTAATACTTAAGGTCATGAAACAACTCTTCAACCTATCGCTATTGTTGTTGGTTCTCCTGCTGCCAGCTACAGCATCTGCCTACGACTTCGAGGTAGACGGTATCTACTACAAGGTCAACGGCAACGAAGTCACTGTCACGTATAAAGGATATTATGAATCCGATTATCAAAATGACTATTCAGGTAACGTGGCCATTCCTGCGACTGTTACTTACAACGGAACTACCTACTCTGTAACCTCCATCGGCTATGGTGCGTTCTATGGTTGCAGTGGCCTGACGGGCGTACAGATTCCGAATTCCGTCACTTCCATCGGCGATCGTGCGTTCTTTAATTGCAATGGACTGAGTAGCCTGACTGTGGCAAGTGACAATACTTCATATGATTCCCGTAGCAACTGTAATGCCATTATTGAAACGGCTTCTAACACGTTGATAATTGGATGTAAAAAAACTGTTATACCCAATACCGTCACTGCCATCGGCAATGCTGCGTTCAGTCATTGCAGCGGCCTGAGCAGCGTGACGATACCAAATTCCGTCACCTCCATCGGTTATGAAGCGTTCAGTCATTGCAGCAGCCTGAGGAGCGTGACGATTGGGAATTCCGTCACCTCCATCGGCGATTATGCGTTCATTGATTGCAGTCGTCTGAGGAGCGTGACGATTCCGAATTCCGTCACTTCCATCGGCAGGGGTGCGTTTGAAAATACGGAGTGGTTTGATAATAAACCAGATGGTCTTGTTTACGCTGGGTTGGTAGCTTATAAGTACCAAGGCAGGATGCCACAAGGGACACATATCATTCTAAATGATGGTACGAAAGGTATCGCAGGTGCTGCGTTCAGTGATTGCAGTGGCCTGACGGGCGTGACTATCCCGAATTCTGTCATTTCCATCGGCCAAGCTGCCTTCAGTTATTGCAGTGGCCTGACGAGCGTGACGATTCCGGATTCCGTCACCACCATCGCAATTGGAACGTTCAGTTGGTGCAGTGGCCTGACGAGCGTGACGATTGGGAATTCCGTCACCTCCATCGGTTATGAAGCATTCATTGGTTGCCGTGGCCTGACGAGCGTGACAATCCCGAATTCCGTCACTGATATCAGCTATGATGCGTTTATTGATTGCAGTGGCCTGACAAGCGTGACGATTGGGACTTCCGTCACCTCCATTGGCAGGGGTGCGTTCGGTGGTTGCACATCATTGGATACCCTCAATTACAATGCAGTAGAGTGCGCTGATTTCGGTTCAATGGATGATCCTGCTCCTTTCGATATAAATCCTTTCGGTTATAATATCTCGACTATCAATATTGGTAATAGTGTACATAAGATTCCTGCCTATTTTGCATACGGTTTCACCAAATTGACGAGCGTGACAATCCCGAATTCCGTCACTTACATCGGCGCAAGAGCGTTCGAGGGTTGCCGTGGGCTTACGAGCGTGGCGATTCCAAATTCCGTCACGTCAATTGGTTCCAGTGCGTTCTCTGATTGCAGTGGCTTAACCAGTGTGACCATCTCTAACTCAGTCACTTCGATTGAATCAAAAACGTTTTATAACTGCACCGGCCTGACAAGCGTGGAGATTCCGAATTCCGTCACTTCCATCGGCGAAAGAGCGTTCTATGATTGCACTGGCCTGACGAGCGTGACGATTGGGAATTCCGTCACTAACATCGACGTTCGTGCGTTCTGGGGTTGCAATAGCCTGACAAGCATGACGATTGGGACTTCCGTCACCTCCATCGGCGATTATGCGTTCTATGGTTGCAGTAGCCTGACGAACGTGACGATTCCGAATTCCGTCACCTCCATCGGCAATTATGCATTCCAACGTTGCACTTTATTGGATACACTCAGTTTTAATGCTGTTTCATGTGCCGATTTCAGTTCAACGATAGATGAAAGTCCTTTATATAGATTAAATATCTCGACCATCATCATAGGTGATAGCGTACAGAAGATACCCGCTTATTTTGCATGCGGTTTAACTAAATTGTCGAGCCTGACGATTGGGAATTCCGTCACCTCCATCGGCAATGCTGCGTTCCGTCAATGCGAAGGCCTGAGAAGCGTCACCATTCCTAACTCCGTTACTTCAATCGGTGCCGCAGCATTCAAGAACTGCAGCGGACTGACCAACATCACCATTCCAGACTCCGTTACTTCAATCGGTGCCGAAGCATTCGAGAGCTGCAGCGGCCTGACAAGCGCGACGATTGGGAATTCCGTCACCTCCATCGGCAATGCTGCGTTCCGTCAATGCGAAGGCCTAACGAGCGTGACGATTGGGAATTCCGTCACTCATATCGGAGATGAGGCGTTCATGTTTTGCCGTCTACTGGCAAGCGTGTCGATGGGCAATTCCGTCACTTACATCGGCAATCGTGCGTTCTGGGGTAGCTGGGCCCTGACCAACATCACCATTCCAAAATTCGTCACTTACATCGGCGAACGTGCGTTCTCTAGTACTGGCGTGACAGTCATCACAATTCCAAACTCCGTTACTTCGATCGGTTTCGAGGCATTCGAGAACTGCTGGGCCCTGACAGATGTGTATTGCTACATAGCTGATCTCTCGAGAGTGTCGAGCGGAAATCAACAATTCTTTTTGAGAAATGCTGATTACTCTGGTCGTACGCTTCATGTGTTGCAGGGGGTGGCTGATGCCTACCGGGCAGACGTGAACTGGTATCCCTATTTCGGGCGGATTGTTGACGACTTGAAGCCTATTGTGGGCGACGTTAACTGCGACCTGGAAGTGAACATTGCAGATGTAAATGCCGTTATCAACATCATATCAGGCGAAGATATCAACACCTCTTCGGGTGACGTGAACCGTGATGGAGAAATCAACATCGCTGACATCAACGCCATCATCAACATCATCCTGAGTAGCGCCGAGAATTAAAACACCATCAAAGTCAAGATATATCCCTCATGCTCATCCCGAGTGTGAGGGATTTTTATCTTGAAGCGAAATAATAACCGCCAGTACCATTGTTTGTGATGCTGACGGTAGTTGCGGCAATCATACCTGAAGAGGAACTTGCACCGTCGCTTTACAGGGTGAAGAATGAACATGAACAGCTTGAACATTTGAACACCGTGAACGATATCGGGAGATAATCAAAAATTGTGCGTTTTTCTCATTCATATCAATGATGAGATAAGTGTAAAAAAGAGGAGACGCATGGTTCTAGCGCCTCCTCTTTTTGTATCCAATAGCTGACAGCTGTATGCTATCCGTTAACCGCTAGGGACTACTTCATCAGCTTCTCGGCGGTGGTGGTGCCGTCGGTAAAGGTGATTACCTTGATGGTCAAGCCTTGGGGCTGAGCCATCTCCTGGCCGGTCATGTTATAGTAGCGTACGCTGGCGATGTCCTTGTTGCCGCTGATCTCGTCTATGCCAGAACTGGTTGATACCGAGAATGTGACAGAGGTTGCCTCGGACCACTCTTTGTTGGGGGCTTTGGCGCGTCCTTCTACCTCGTAGTAGCCGACTTCGGTAAATTCGAGCACACCATCATAGGGTGTCCACTCGGTCCACTCGTCATCATTGAACTTGTAACGATATTCCATCTCGCTGTTTTCCTCGATTGCAACAAACTGCACATAGTAGGTATGGTCACCCTGCGTACCATTCCAGGTGAAAACGTCAGGAACTACGGTCTGTTCAGTGGGTGCGGGTGTCGATTCCACGGTGAGGGCGAGACGCAGGCCGACGATATTGGTCGTGTTGGTCGGTGTGCCGGAACTGCGATAGGACACACGGCAGTACTCGGGCCAGCTGCTCCAACCTCCACCGCGTCTAACGCGTTCATTTCCATAATCTGGACCGGTGGGATTGATCTGTGCCTCGCTGGTGTAATCGCCATACCAGTCCTGGCACCATTCCCAAACGTTACCTGACATGTCATAGATACCCAACTCATTGGGTGCCTTTAAGGCTACAGCTGATTCATAGACCGAATTATGTGCGCACCACATGACCTGATAATAGGTGTTGCTGCCTGAATACTGATACCCTTGGCTCTTGTTGCCACCACGGGCAGCAAACTCCCATTCGGCCTCGGTGGGCAGGCGGAACTGCCGGCCTGTCAACTCGTTCATCTTGGAGATGAAGTTCTGGCAATCGACCCACGACACCTCTTCGACAGGATACTGCGGGTTGTCGGTTTTGTAGCTGGGGTTGTTGCCCATCACGGCTGTCCATAACTCCTGGGTTACCTCGGTTTCACCAATACCGAATGACGATAAGGTTACCTCGTGGGCGGGTTTCTCTTTATCAGAGGCTTCCATGACATCATCGCTGGCGCCCATCATGAAGGTGCCTCCATCAACGTTAATCATCTTGAACGACACGCCGTTAACAGTGAACGTCTCGCTCGCGTCGGGCGTGGGTGGCTCGGGCGTGTTGTTCTTCTGATAGGTGAATGTGGCTTTAGGCAGGAAGGTCTCTCCTGATGGCCCGTTTCCGTTAGCATAGTAGAGGCTGGCATAATAATCCATGTCGGTGCCATAGAAAGAAGTGCTGCCGTCACGATTACCTCGCTCAAAGATAGAGATTTCCAGCACTAGATTACCGCCCCAATAGACAAATGGCCCCCCAAGCTCAAAAACGAGCGCTGGCAGACCTGAATCGGGAAATGTCAACGCATATAAACCTGAAAGGTTTACTGGTACAAGGTCGGCATAGTTGGCCTTGGTTGTTTTGGACAAGTTAAAACAAAGCCTGCCATCATAAAAATGAAGACCATCAGTGGGATAGAACGTAATGTGAGTGATTGTGCATCCAACCATATCGGTGAGCATTGCGGCCGGATAGATCATTTGGGATTTAATTGTGCACTCATCATAGTTGTAATTACCGTCAAAGGGTAAAATCGACGAGGTGTTTGTGCCGTCACACACGGTCAAAGTTTCGGCCCTGGCGGTGAGCGATAGCAGGGCTACTAAGATTAAGAAAAGATTCATTTTCATAACTATGAGATTTAAAAATTTAACTTTAAAACAATTAGTAGGGTTATTTCCTAGCGAACTGTCGAGGTTTTATTTTAATGACGTAAAATTAGGAATTGCGTTTAATACACTTATCCCAAAATGATTCTTTTTTTTGAAAAGTGTAAAAATATTTTACACACAAGTGTCTAATTTCTTTACGCGATAGCGAATCTATCCCTTTTTTATCTCAGAAAGCACATCAGCCCGAAATGCTTTGATTGGCAAGTCGGGTTTTCTACAGCTCGCGGATGGTGATGCCGAAGCCGTCAGAATGGGCCATATGCGTGTAATCGCTTGGCTATGCTAAGCCATACACATGAGCGGAAGAGACAGTATGATTGATAGTAGATACTTCATGTGATCACAATATTTGAGTGATCAATGATGGGTGATGGATTATTGTCACGGTTTGACTATCTCGCGGCTCACTACGGGGATGTTGTATTCCTCGTGGATGCGTTGGTCGAGTTGAGATGGTGTCATCTTCAGGCATTCTTCGACCAGTTGGGGAACGTCAACCACTGCACGGTTCTTGTCGAGATAGGCAAGGGCCCTCTTGAAGGCATAGGCAAAGCCTTCCTCGCCCAGATTTTTCACTTTGTGCTCCAGGCCATATTCTATCATGGCGAATAACATGGCCATCATCCCTTCTCCGCTTTCGGCAATGCTGCAGTCGCGTATTTCTATAGATATTTCGTCGGAGTTTATACACCAAGTGACAAGGAAACGTTGCACTTGGTCTTGTATGTAACTGTTCGTATCAAGCGGTTGGTCGAGGTACCAGCGAGCGAGGCGCAGGACGTCGGCACTGTATTTGCTGCAATCCTTCGCGTTGGAGACCTGTTCCCGTGCCGGGATGGCAAGATTGATGAGGCGATACGCTTTGGGTCTCAGTGTGGGATGTTCGGTAGAAGGGGTGAACAGGTGATCGTTATACCATCGGGCAAAAGCATCCATCTGTTTCCCTGCTGTGGGGTCGGTGGACTCCCACTGCTGGTAGGCATCCATATCTCCAAGAGCCAAAAGATACATATTATAGGCCTGCCAATGGCCACTCTCACGCACCTGGCGTTGGAAATCCAGAATGGACACGTCATAGTAGTCGTTGAACTGCTCATAAAACGAGTCGATGAACCGTCCTCTCACATCAATGAGAGACTGCAGGGTTATTTCCTTCTCAGGTTTCAAAGCCTTCAACATTTCCTTATCAAATGCCATGGGTAACGGCAAAAACACCTGCGACGAGTCTTTTGTGATGCTGATCTCATTCATCTTGGTAAATGTGGTCTGGATCACAGTTGAGTCACCCTTGTTGGTAATGTTGATATGCTCTTTATACAAGTTATAGATCAGTTCGCTTATCTGCGCGCTCCATTTCCCATAGGTGCCAGTATCATAGTGTAAGCAAAGCATACGTGCTGCCTCGCCATACATGATGCCCCAAAAAGGCTCGGATGTGTCGGCATAAAGCATAGTCAGGCAACAATAGGCCGATGGATGTCCCGGGTCTACTTCTATAGCCTTCTCGAACAACTCGACGGCTTTCTCATAGTCCTGTTTCTTTTGGGCGATTCTCCCTTGTTCGACATAAAGAAGAGCAGCGTCGGGGAAGCGCTCAAGACCACGATTATAGGCTTTGATAGCTTCTTTGGGTTTGCCCATTTCGTCAAGGCAGTTACCCTCTAGGTGATACACCATGAAGGTGGCTGCAGGGTGATCTTCCAGCCGTTTGAGGATTTCCAGAGCCTTCTTCTTTTCCCCTAATACCCAATAGGCATAGCACATCTCGTAGAGCACATTGTAATTGTTAGGGTACTCCTTGTCGAGGTTGTTAAGAATCTCGATAGCCGTTTCGGCCATGCCCGAGTCCATCAGTGTGATGGCCTTGTCCAAGCGGGTATTGGCAGATTCACTAAGGTCTGCGGATGTCGTTTGTGCTAATCCTGTGAAAACTGCCACCAGGGCGATAATCGATAATAGCGCTTTTTTCATTTTTATGTGAGTTATATTTCTTTGTTTTCGGTTGATTCATCTTCGCGGACGTAGATGTTCCAATGGCGGGAAATCCACTCGATATAGCGGGTCTCGATGTTTTGGGTGATTCCTAGGTCAATTGCCTCCTCGGTATAGTATTCTTTAAGCCATCCGTTCAAGAAAAATCCGTAATATTCTTTTTCATTGAGTTCGGCACCATTGGGTTTCGCAATTTTCAGCGAATCAACAATCTGGTCACGAACCGCTTCGAGGCTGTCATTGGCCATGTCGCTCACTAGCATTGACAGCACGCCGAAGCTAAGATCCATCAAATCATCGACAGGAATAGTCGTAGTTGATAGCGTTGAGAGGGCATAATCGCCGTCGAAGTCGTTTTCTTCGTCCTCGATGGCGGTGTAGCCTATCCTGGTGGATGTGTGCTGGGGATAACCATTTTCCTCGGTATCTTCTTCCTCGTCAATAATCTTAAACGTGGAGCCGTGCAGACCGAAGAGATTCTCCAATTCCTCGTATGAGTCGCGGATGTCCTCCTCGGTTGAGAAACTGAGCAGCAGGGTGTTTTCCAGCGACTTTCGAGGCATGATGCTGTCCAGGCCTGGAATAGTGTTGTACAGCGTGTCGCAAGTGACCTTTACACCCTTCTTGAGTTGATCGCGTATCTCACGCCAGTTGGTGATGCTTTTGAGCAATCCAAACTCATCGGTTGTGAATTCGCACACTACCGACTGCCTCAACTGGCTCGTGGCATTTGCCATCAGGCTGGTGACTGTGTCGGCATCATGTAGTGTAAAGCTCAGCGGAATGTACTTCATCTTGTAACCGTCGCTGGTCGAGTCAGTCACCACAATCATGAACTCCTCAAAGTAGGATTCACTGACTGTCGTGTCGTTTCCTTGGATTTTGTATTTGTTGTGCGTCTGCCTGTAGGTCATCGTGTCGTTCTTGCAGAAGTAGCCCACCACCGCAATCTCGTCCTCGGGTTCCCCCTGGCTTAACATCAGGTTCTGTGACCAGGCAGTCATGGCCAAGCATGCCAGGCACATGAAGAAATAAACCCTTTTCATTTCTCTAATTCAAGTTTAATCGTTCGTTAATAGTATTCTTTGGTTTGCAAAGTTACTGACAATTACCGAAACCAGCAAAAGATTGCAAGTCATTTTGAGCGTTGAAGATTACTATAATTAAGAAGGTGTGTCATTAAACGTCTTTATTCATGTCGCGCTGCACTTTCTCACGTGATGTCAGCCTTCTCGGTCCTCGATGAACTCGTGGAAGCTGTATCAGGTGTCGTCAGATTCGTGTTTGGTCAGGTTGTCGTTGAGGGCCTGGTCAATGGCTTCGACGTTGGGCTCGATAGGATGACCGACGATATTTGATACACACTTGGCCGCTTCTTCGATATCCCCAAAGTGGAGCGGCTCGTCGTGGCTGTCAAGTAGGTATCGCTCTAGAGAGTCGTATCGTTGTTCCCTTTTATCTTGCCTGCACCTTCCCTCTGTAAACTTACGGCCTGTAGGGATTATATAGAGAAAGCGCTAAACAGCTGAATGATGGTCGTTTAGCGCTTTTATTTATTGGTGTTAGGTTTATTTCTTGCGGTGGGCGATGAGGTACTGGCCGATCTGGACAGCGTTGAGTGCGGCGCCTTTCTTGATCTGGTCACCGCAGAGCCAGAAGGTCAGTCCGTTGTCGCTGCTGGTGTCTTCGCGGATACGGCCCACATAGACGGGATCCTTGCCCGAGCAGTCGATGGGCATGGGATAGCGGTTGCTGCGCGGGTCATCCACGACGACAACACCGGGCGCGAGTTGCAGGGCGGCACGGGCCTCCTCGGGGGTGATGGGTTTCTCGCACTCAATCCACACGGCCTCGCTGTGGGCGCGCATGACGGGCACACGTACGCAGGTGGCGCTCACGCGTATGTCGCTGTGCATGATTTTGCAGGTTTCCTTGACCATCTTCATCTCCTCGCGGGTGTAATCGTTGTCCTGGAAGACGTCGATGTGGGGGATGACGTTGTAGGCCAGCTCGTGCTGGAAGTGGCGCACGGTCAGTTCCTCCTTGCCGACGGCAATCTCGCTGGTCTGCAGGGCCAACTCATACATTGCCTCCATGCCAGCACCGCTAGCGGCCTGATAGGTGGCCACCTGCACATTCTTGATGTGCGACAGGTTGTCGAGCGGCTTGAGGGCAACGACCATGATGATAGTCGAGCAGTTGGGGTTGGCGATGATGTTGCGTGGGGTGTTGAGGGCGTCCTCGCCATTTACCTCAGGCACTACCAGGGGCACGTCGTCGTCCATGCGGAAGGCGCTGCTGTTGTCAATCATGATGCAGCCGTGCTTGGTGATGGTGGGGGCAAACTCGCGGGCGGGTCCGGCACCCATAGCCACAAAGGCGATATCGATGTCCTTGAAGTCATCGTTGTGTTGCAGGCGTTTAACCACATAGTCCTTGCCACGGAACGTGAAAATGCGTCCGGCACTGCGCTCCGAGCCGAAAAGGACGAGTTCAGTCACGGGGAAATTTTGTTCGTCGAGGACACGCATGAATTCCTGTCCCACTGCGCCGCTGGCGCCAACAATAGCAACCTTCATTCTTTTTTAGAGTTTTAAGTTTTAAGTTGTTAGTTTTAAGTACGATGACTATCGCCTAATATTCTAAATCCCAGTAGTTCTCAACATATTTCAAACTACTGTCGATGGTTTGTTTCGCAAATCCCGTGCCAACAGGTCACACCTGGATGTGGGTACCCTTGTCGGCATTGCCCAGCTGGGAGGGACACGTGATGTAGACGTCTTTCACGCCGTGCTCAAGCGCCATGAAAGCGTTCTCCAACTTGTTGTCAAACCAGTCCTTGATGATCTCCATGTCACGCAATTTCTTGTGTTGCGTGCGGCGCAGGCTGGCAATCACGCTATCGGGGTCATCGGTGTTGAGCAGCACGCCCTTCTTCTCAAAGCAGTAGATGAGCGTGATGTCGAACCTCAGGGCCAGCGCACGTGCGATTTCGGCAGCCATGGCGTCGGTCTCGTTGAACAGCAGGTTACCGCGGCCATCATGGGTGATGGGGGCGAGCACCGGCACGATGCCGTTGTCAATCAGACGGGCGATTCCCTCGGTATTGACGTGTCTCACCTGTCCAGTGTCGCCTAGATTGCCGTCAGCCTGCTTGACGCTGGTAATCAGGTTCATATCAGCACCCGTGACACCCAGGGCATTGACTTTGTTGCCTTGTAACAACGAGACAAACAATCGGCTTACCAGTCCGCCATAGACCATTGTGAGCAACTTGAGCGTGCCTGCATCCACCACGGGACGGTCGTTGATGAGTTTGGTCTTGATACCCATCTTGTTGCCAATCTCCTGGGCCATCATATTGCCGCTGAAAATCAGCATCTTTTTGCCCTTGATGGCGGAAAATGCCTTGACAAAGGTGCGCAATTCGTCAGCTTTCTCGACAATCTTGCCGCTGACCTTGACGATGGTGAATTTCTCGTTCATATTTTTTCTATTTTTTGTCGCTAGTCTTTAGTAATGTTTGTTCTATATAAACTTGGTGCTTGGCTTGTGGTAGTGGCTCGGGCTCAACTCTCGGCGAACTCCATGAGGTAGGCCTTGATGAAGTCGTCCAGGTCGCCATCCATCACGCCACCCACGTCGCTGGTCTGGTGATTGGTGCGGTGGTCCTTCACGCGACGGTCGTCAAAGACGTAGCTGCGTATCTGGCTGCCCCATTCAATTTTCTTCTTGCTGTCCTCGACCTTGCGCTGCTCTTCCTGACGGTGCTGTAACTCTTTGTTGTAAAGGATGGAGCGCAGGTTGCGCAACGCGTTCTCGCGGTTCTTGGGTTGGTCGCGCGTCTCGGTGTTCTCGACGAGGATTTCCTCTTCCTCACCCGTGTAGGGATCTTTATACTGGTAGCGCACGCGCACACCCGATTCCACCTTGTTCACGTTCTGGCCGCCAGCGCCGCCACTGCGGAAGGTATCCCATGAGATCCTTGCGGGGTCAAGGGTGATTTCGATGGTGTCATCAACCAGCGGGGTGACGAATACCGAGGCAAACGAGGTCATGCGCTTGCCCTGGGCGTTGTAGGGCGACACGCGCACCAGGCGGTGCACACCGTTCTCGCTCTTGAGGTAGCCGTAGGCAAAGTCGCCCTCGATGCTGATGGTCACGCTCTTGATGCCGGCCTCGTCACCGTCGATGATGTGCTCGATGGCGGTCTTGTAGCCATGACGCTCACACCAGCGCAGGTACATGCGCATGAGCATCGATGCCCAGTCCTGGCTCTCGGTGCCACCGGCGCCGGAGTTGATTTTCAGGATGGCGTCCATCTTGTCCTCGTCGTGGCGCAGCATGTTGCGCAACTCGAGTTTCTCGAGCATGTCGAGCGCCTTGCTATATAACCCGTCGAGTTCGCTTTCCTCGACCAGACCTTCCTTGACGAAGTCAAATCCCGTGGCTACCTCGTCAACGGCGAGTTCCACTTCCTCGCAGCCGTTGATCCAGTTGCGCAGCGACTTGATTTTCTTCATCTGAGCCTCAGCGGCCTTCTGGTCCTGCCAGAAGTCGGGCACATGGGTACGCAATTCCTCTTCCTCGACCTCGATTTTCTTTCCGTCGATGTCCAGGTAATGTTTGAGGTCGTCCTTGCGTTGTTGCAGTTCCTTGAGTTGTTCTAAAGTGATCATTATTATTTAGTCTCTAGTCACTAGTCTCTAGTCCCTAGTTTCTGGTTTCTAGTCCTTAGTTTCTAGTTTTCGTTTTTTTCGTTGTTTGCGGGTTCGTTTTTATCTTTCTTTTTGCGGTAGTCGGCGGCATACATGGCGTCAATCAGTGGCCTGTAGCGCTTGTTGATGACAGCACGCTTGATTTTCAGGGTGTTGGTCAATTCGCCGTTCTCCATCGTGAAGGCCTTGGGCAGCAGCACGAAGCGTTTGATCTGCTCGTAGGCGGCAAGCCCCTTCTGGTAGTCGTTGATGCGGTCTTCAATCATCTTGTGGATGTCGGGATTGTTGACCAGTTCCTCGATGCTGCGGTGCTCGATGTGCTTCTTGTCGGCGTATGCCTTCAATTCCTCGAAGTCGGGCACGATGAGCGCTGACACGTATTTGCGTCCGTCACCGATGACGGTCACCTGCTCAATGAACTTGTCCTGGCCCAGCATGGTCTCCAGCACCTGCGGGGCGATATATTTGCCGTTGCTGGTCTTGTACAGGTCCTTGAGACGCTCGGTGAGGATGATTTCGCCTGTGGGGGCGAGTTCGCCACAGTCGCCCGTGTGGAACCAGCCGTCGGCGTCGATGGCCTTGGCGGTCTCATCGGGCTTGTTGTAATAGCCCCTCATTACGGTGGGACCCTTGACGAGGATCTCGTTCTGGTCGCCGATTTTCACCTGGATGCTCGAAATGGGCATTCCCACAGTACCGATGGTCCAGCCGGGATCGGTGAAGAAGCTCACCGAAGCGTTGGTCTCGCTAAGGCCGTAGCCAATGCAGATGTTGATGCCCACGGCGTGGAGGAACTCGGTGATGTTGTCGCTCAGCATCGCGCCAGCAGTGGGGAACATCTTGCTGTCGGTCACGCCGATGGCGCCGCGCAACTTCTGGAAGACCTTCTTCTCGAAGTATTGGTACTGCTTCTCGATGAGGGCGGGCGCCTTCTTGCCCACACGTACATATTTCAGGTTCCTGATCTTGCCCACGCGGATGGCCTGTTTCACCATCATGCGCACTACGGGTTTGGCGTTGGCCAGGTTGTCATTGATGGCGGTATAGACTTTCTCCCAGAAACGCGGCACGCTGCACATGTAGTTGGGCTGTATCTCCTTGACGGCGCGCTGGATTTCCTTGGGGTTGTAGTTGATGGCTACGCGGATGCCAGTGCACAGGCACACCATCGTCCATCCCAACTCAAACACGTGGCTGAAGGGCAGGAAACTCAGCGAGATGTCGGTTTGGTCGTCGATGAAGCCAAAGCGCTCGATGTGCGCATCCATCGCAGCATTCATGTTGCTGTGAGCCAGCATCACGCCTTTGGGTACGCCAGTTGTGCCCGAGGTGTAGATCAGATACATGATGTCGTCTTCCACGCCCTCTTGTTTGCGCTTCTCAATCTGCGCTTTCACGTCCTTACCCAGTTTGTCGCCTGTCGAGAGGAATTCCTCCCAGGTGAGGGTGGACTTGTCGTCGGCATCACGTTTCACGCTGGGGTGCAGGGTGACGATGAACTTCAGGGTAGGGCATTCGTCAATCACTTGACGGGCAATGTTATACTGCCCCTGGTCGCCGGCAAACAGGATGGTGGCGCCCGAGTCCTTCACAATATAGGCCACCTCTTCCTTGCTGCTTGTGGCATAGATGGGCACAGGGATGGCACGATTGTAGAAGGCACCGAAGTGCGTGATCAATATCTCGGGGCAGTTCTGGGTAAAGATGCACACGCGGCCCTGGGGTTCGACGCCGCCCATATACAACGCGCCTGCAGCGCGTTCTATCAATTCGCTGAAGCCTTTCCACGTGATGGATGACCACACCTGCGTATCATAGTCACGAAAACGCAACGCCTCCCGCTCGCCGTACTTGGCGCACTGCTTGGGTATCAGTTCAACAAATCTATTCATAAGCCATAGTACTTTAACATCAAGTCAAAGACTTGAATTAGTTTCCAATCTGCAAAATTAATAAAAAGTCTTTAGTTTTTTCGCCTATAGGCGTTGCTTTTTTTCATTTATTATTCGTGGGGATGGTTGTTTTGATTCCTGATGGAGGTCCATGGGTGGGGGTGATGCCTGGGGCCGTGACGGGAGTCGCGGCATAGTTGACCCTGACATGGTAGCAGGGGTGTCTTGCTGCTAATGGCATGACGTGATTGCGGACAAATGGGTGAGGCTATTTGTTTTTTGGTTTTTTGGGGGTGTGAAATGGAGTTAGATTTTTTGGGATGATGGAAAATGGTAATTTTTTGGTTTTTAGTGGGTTATTGTTTTGAGAAGTTTAGATTTTTTGTTTGATAGTCTTGGGCGCATGGGATTTATTTGTACCTTTGTGGATGATGAAATCAATCGGAAATAACAATCACTAAAACTATAACCAAAATGAGACGGATTTTTTCTTTCACCATAATGATGGTGGTGGCGCTGGTCTCGATGGCTGCGGTCTATGAGCCGACGCTGACGAGCGACAGTGAAGTGTGTGTGTTCTTTGAGGCCAACAGCACGGTGAACGATGCTCCCAAGATTTGGGTATGGGCGGGCAATACCGATGGCCGCAACTATGTGGGCACTGCTTGGCCTGGTCCCGCGATGACCTATATGGGTGATACTCAAAGCGGTAACAAGATTTATAAGTGGACTTACACGGGTTCGCTTGCGATGCCTACCAACGTGATTTACACCTGGAACAACGAGGGTGGCCGCGCGGAGTCCTCATTCACCAACCACGGCTACTATGTGATGGGTCAGTTGACAAAGATCATTGGGGCAGGCGAGAGCTCCTTCGTTCCTAACCAAAATGTCATCTATCAGCTTGACCTGTACAACTTTACCAGCCAGGGTACGCTTGCCGCTGCGCAGGCGCGTCTCGATTATCTCAAGGATTTGGGCATCGACATCATTTGGCTTATGCCCATTCATCCCCGTGGCATTCAGGGTCGCATCGGCTCATTGGGCAGCCCCTACGCTCCGCGTGACTACCATGCCGTGAACAGCGACTTTGGCACCATAGCCGATCTCAGGGCCTTTGTCGCCGCCGCTCATGAGCGCGGCATGCAGGTGTGGCTTGACTGGGTGGCCAACCACACCGCAAAAGATAATGTGTGGATTACCCAGCACCGCGAATATTACAACTCGACGCTTACCAGCCCAAACGGCTATGGCGACGTCTATCAGCTGGACTACAGCAAGGAAGCTACCCAGCTGGCGATGATCGAGGCGATGCAGTACTGGATTGACCAGGTGGACATCGACGGTTACCGCTGTGACTACATCAGCAGCAATACGATTCCCACGGCCTTCTGGACCCGCGCCATCAAGGCCTTGAAGGAGTATAAACCTGGCAAGACCATCACCATGCTGGGCGAGGGTGACATGGCCAACAGCGTGCAGCGCCTGCTCGTGTGCGGATGGGACTACGACTACGCTTGGGGATTCCAGAGTGCACTGGTCAACAACAAGAACAATCCTGCTGGCGTGCTCAACCAGTGCCGCAACCTGGTGGGTGACCTGCGCTTCAACAATATGAGCCGTATGGTTTACCTGACCAACCATGACCAGAACTATGAGAGTTCGATGAACACACAATATGGCAACAACACTTATGCATTCACTGTGCTGACGTTCACGCTTTACGGTATGCCACTGCTTTACAACGGCCAGGAAACGGGCTACCTGTTGACACGCAAGCTGGATTACTTCAACCGCACGCCCATCAACTGGAATGTTGTCGATAACAAGATGCAGAATACCGTCAGGGCGTTGACCGCATTTAAGCACAGTTGCGACGCCCTTATCGACAATGGCGACCGTGCCAGCGAGGTGACCTTCCACACCACGGGCAACAATAACCTGATTGCCTATTCCCGTCACCATAACGACCAGACTGCGCTAGTCGTCCTCAACCTGGGCAGTAGTGCAGTGAATTCTGTTGTGACTGGTCTGGAGGCAGGCGAGTGGAAATTGGCCATCGACGTGGAAAACATCAGTGCCGGCTTGACAGCCATTCCAGTTACACTGAATGCCAACCAGAGCTTCAGCATTCCTGCCGGCGGCTACAAGGTATATTATAAAGGTGAGCCTGCCAGTAACGTGCTCAAGGGCGATGTGAACCTGGACGGAGAAGTCACCATCGGCGATGTGAGTGCCGTTATCGACATCATCCTGAGCGATCAGGTGGTGGACAGCGGCTTGGTAAAACGCGCAGATATCAACGGTGATGGTGAGGTGACCATCGGTGACGTGACCGCATTGCTTGATATCCTGCTGACGGATTAGGCTTTAGGTTTTAGGCTTTAGGTATTAGGTTTTTGAACTGTAAATAATCTGCTGATAAGTAATGAGGAGGTTCGTGGCTTTTGTGGTGATGGCAATGGTTGGTGCCCTTGGGGCACTGGCTGCAGGCGATGGTGGGCAGTTCCACCGTCTGGATAGCCTGATTGCCGAGCAGCCGCATCTCATCGCCGCCAAGGAAGCCCGACTGGCCCAGCTCAAGACACATTTGACCAAAACCTCCCATGCCCGTGAGCGATTTGGCTTATTGAGGACTTTGTATGAGGAGTATTCGGCTTACCAGTACGATTCGGCCTATGCCTATGTAAACCAGTGTATAAGCCTGGCTCAGTCATTGGGGGATGCCAATCTGCTGAATGAGAGCCGTTTGAACCTTGCACATATCCTCTCTACAGCCTGCCTGATGGATAAGGCTCACCAGACGTTGAGTCAAATCGACACGACTCACCTGAGTCCTGACGAACTCATCCAGTATCACCGCACCCGCACCGACCTGCTGATTTATCAAGCTGAGTATGTGCAAGGCACGCAGTATGCCGAGGAATATGTGCGCCAGCTGGTTGCCGAGAGGCGTGCCGCTATCATGACCAATGTTCCCCACGATGATGTGAACTACCTGCTCACGTTGGCCGAGTCCTACGCCGACGACAAAAAGCCTGAGCAGGCCATCGAATTGCTCGAACGGTTGATGCCAAACTATCATAGCGGCGAGCGCCTGTATTCCATCATCGCCAGCACCATGTCGTTCCATTACAGCCAGATGGGCGATAAGGAGCGGCAGCTGCAATACCTCATCAAGAGCGCCGAGAGTGACCTGGAGGGCTGCATTCGCGAGAATACGGCCCTGCGCACGATTGCCGACCGCCTTTTTGACGAAGGGGATATCGACCGCGCGTACCGTTACATGCGTGTGGCGGTGGATGATGCCAACTTCTATGGTACGCGTCTGCGCAATATTCAGGCTTCGCATATCGTGCCCAAAATCCTTGATGCCTACCAGACCAAACAAGAGCGTAACAGCCGTAACATGATGTGGCTGCTGGGCGCCATCTCACTCATTGCAGCATTGCTAGTGGTTGGTGTCATTGCCATCTATCAGTTGCTCAAGCGTTACCGCCGCCTGAATGAGCAGAAACGGGCCATCAACGCTCAGTTGCGGCAGGTCAATGCCCAGCTGGGCGATACCGTGGAGCAACTGCATGAGACAAATGGTCTGCTGCGTGAGCGAGAGCAGTTGAAGGAACAGTACATTGCCCGTTTCTTGACCTTGTCGAGCCGTTTCATCGACCGTGGAGAGGAGCAGCGCAAGGCGCTTTACCGCCTGTACCGTGACCGCAAGACCGAAGACCTGGTGCGTGAGTTGAAGAGCACCCACTTTGGCGCTGAGAATGCCAAATTGTTCTACGAGAACTTTGATCACGCGTTCCTGAACATTTATCCCAACTTTGTCGATGAGGTGAACAAGCTCCTGCAGGAGGATGGCAAGATCGAGGTCAAGCAGGGTAAACGTCTCACTACTGAATCTCGCGTGTTGGCGCTCATCCGCATCGGCATTACCGACAACCTGAGCATCGCCAACATCCTGCGGGCTAGCCTGACGACCATCTACACCTATCGCTCCAAACTCAAAGCCCGCGCCCTCAACAAGGACGACTTTGAGGCACAGGTCAAGGCCATTTATGCCTAATACTTGCTTTATCGCCAGGACAGCACATAGAAAAAGCCAAGTTCCCTAGCGTGAGCATATTAAATGATGATTAACATTAATAATATAAATAGAATGATGAAAAAGATTTTGATTTTTGCTTTGATGTGCCTGTGTGCCAATACATTGACATATTCAAAGGACGTGAAAGTGAGTTCGCCTGACGGGGCGTTGACGGTGACCGTTGGCGTTGACGGCGGCAAGGCTTGGTATAGTGTGATGCGTGGCAGCGAGACCGTCATCGGCCGCTCGACGCTGGGCCTGGTGCTCAAGGACGGCGACTTCAAGGACAACTTTAAGATGGGCAAGGTGACCCGTGGCAGCCTTGATGAGACGTGGAGCCAGCCCTGGGGCGAGGACGCCCAGGTGCGCAACCATTACAACGAGATGAAGGTGGCCCTTCAGGAAAAGGGTGGCCAGAAACGTCAGTTGGGCGTGGTGTTCCGCGCCTTTGACGACGGTGTGGCCTTCCGCTATGAGTTCCCGCGCCAGCGTGGTCTGCAGGACTTTGTGATCATGGACGAGGCGACCGAATTTGCCTTGACCGCCGATGCCCAAGCCTGGTCGATTCCCGCTTTGACTCCCTACTATGAGGGCATCTATACGTGTGAGTCGCTGAGCAAGAAGGGCAAGATGTCGGGTCCCGTAGCCCTAGAAGTGAACGATGGGCTTTACATGGCCATCATGGATGCCAACCTGACCGATTATTCGACGATGAATTTCTCTCATGAAGGCACTACGCTCAAGGCCGACCTCGTGCCCTGGAAAAATGGTGATAAAGTGAGGGTGGGGGATACCCGCGTGAGCCCGTGGCGTGCCATCATCATTGGCCGCAAGGCTGCCGATATCCTGCTCTCGCGCATGGCGTTGAACCTCAACGATCCGTGCAAGATTGAAGACACATCGTGGCTGAAGCCCACTAAGTATGTGGGCATCTGGTGGGCGTTGCAGAAGCAGCGCTGGACCTGGTCACAGGGTGAAAAACACGGTGCTACGACCGAGAACACCAAGCGCTACATCGACTTTGCCGCTAAGCATGGCTTGGGCGGCGTGCTGGTCGAGGGCTGGAACTACGGCTGGGATACTGACTGGACGAAGCACGGCGACGGCTTCTCGTTCACCAAGGCTTATCCCGATTATGACCTCAAGGGCCTGTGCCACTATGCCGCCGAGCGCGGCGTGCACATCATCGCCCACAACGAGACGGGCGGTGCAGCCCAGAACTACGAGAACCAGCTTGAGGATGCCTATAAGCTCTATGAGTCGCTGGGCATCAACACCGTCAAGACGGGTTATGTCAATTCCCACTTCTACAATGGTGAGTTGCAGCACTCGCAGTGGGGCATCCAGCACTTCCGCAAGGTCATCGAGACGGCTGCCCGCTACCATCTGATGATTGTCAACCACGAGGGCGCCATCCCCAGCGGTATCCAGCGCACGTGGCCCAACCTCATCGCCACCGAGAGTATGCGCGGCCAGGAGTACAACGCCTTTGACCGTGGTGGCGGCAACCCGCCTTACCACGAGTGCATCCTGCCGTTCACGCGCGGCTTGGGCGGCCCGATGGACTTCACGCCCGGCATCTTTGAGTACCGCAATGACGCTGTGCCCGGCACGCGTCCGCAGAACACGCTGGCCCATCAGTTGGCCGAATATATCGTCCTCTACAGCCCGGGCCACATGGCAGCCGATCAGATTGAGAACTACGAGCATCAGCCCGCCTTCAAGTTCATCGAGGACGTGCCCACCAACTGGGAACGCACCCTTGTTCCCCATGCAGCGATGGGCAAGTACGTGACCTATGTGCGCCAGGAGCGAGGCACCGACAATTGGTATGTGGGCAGCGTTACCGACGCCCAGGCCCGCGACCTGGATCTGGCGCTCGATTTCCTGGGTGACGGCGACTACACCGCCATCATCTACGAGGACGGCCCGAATGCCGACTACCGCAACAATCCCTATCCGATGACCATCCGCCGCATGGATGTGAACCGCAACACGGTGCTGCACTTGCACCTTGCGCCCGCTGGCGGCTGCGCCATCCAGATTCTATCGCACGAGTAATCACTATCCTCACGCTAAGCCGCAAAGCCGCTAAGACTATTTGTTTGCTCGCAAGGGGCTCGCAAATATTGGGCTTTTGGCTCTAGGTTTTAGGCTTTAGTTTGCATCCGCATCCCTTATTTTCAAACAACAGGGACAACGATGAACAACTTTAACAACATCTTATTGGGCGTCCGCATTCTTTTTCAAAACGCTAATTTTCAAGGATTTAATGAATAATCAGCGTTTGATTTATGCTGCCCGATAAAGATAGAAGACAAGAAAGACAAGAATTACAATAACGTGAGTTCGATGAAAATAATGTGCTGTCAATCAACTTCTCCCCTAAGATAGGGGAGGTGGCGCGAAGCGCCGGAGGAGTATGATTTTTCCTTGAATTATATTCTCAGGTAGCATCAACGCCCCCGCCGCTCACGCGGCACCCCCTCTTATCCAAGAGGGGGAATAGCTAATGTCCTGATGGATAAACGAATAATTCATCGAACTCACGTTACAATAATTGATTGATAATTAACGAATTGTCTTTGTTTTTCCTTGTTGGTTTAAGTGGAGAGTAATAGAAATCAGGCGGTCCCCATTGGGATCGCCTGATTTTCAGTTTGATAGTTATGGCCTTTGGTTTAACGGATCACCTTCATGGTTGAGGTGGTGCCGTCGGTGTAGCGGGTAACTACGATGTTGATACCCTCAAACGGCTGTTTGCTCTCCATACCCATAACGTTGTAGTAGCGCACACTCTCAACCTGTTTGATGACATCGAAATTCAACTCACCCAATGCCGTATAGTTGCTCTGTGCGCTCACGAAGTCCAGAGGATAGATGTTGTAATCACTGCTGGGTTCGTTGTCGCTGGCAGTAGGTGTATTGGCAGTGAAGCGCGGACTGACCGTTTTCTTGTTTACCACGGCATGGAAGCAATAGGCGTTGCCCGTTACTAAATCGTTTGATACATTGCCATTCACATTGTACTGCCAGTTGGCGCTAACAGCACCGCTGATGCGAGGCTCATAGTGGTTATACCATGAAGTCTCATAAACGGTGAATGCCTGTGTCGTTTCGTTCCATACGCCCCAGATGCGGGCTACCTCCTGAATCTTGGGATTCATGAAATAGAGCTCAACATCTTCGTCAGTCTGGATATTATGCGTCTTGAAGCCTTGGACGACACTTACACCATCAACTTCCACTTCCTTATTATGGTTGCTGGTGTAGAAGTTGGCGGGCAGGTAGGTATTGAAGTCCAACGTGTAAGCATAGAGCATGGGATTATTAGTGTTGTTAGGCTGGTATTTTCCCGTGAGGCTCTGATCCTCGATGGGATCGCCTACTTCGGTCAAGGCAATCGTGTAGTTCACGGCATCGGTATAGGTGCCCCTGATGCCGCTGATTTTCTTGCCCACATAGTCACTGGCGTGTTTGTCAGTGAGGCCGATGAAGTCGAGTGCTACCCAGTTGCTCTGATCCCAATTACCATTCTGCAACACCCAGTTATAGGTCTGGTTATTTGCCTCATGGTGCATCTCATTGGTGCGGGCATAGTCTATCTGGCCATCCGTCTTGGCGGGACGCGTGTCGTTGACCGTATAGCCATTGTAGCTATTATAGTCCTTAGCCCATAGGATCGTGCCATAAGCCCATGTACCAATCAATTCGTCACTCATGGCATAGGTATTACCTACAGTGCCGTTGGCCTCGATTTGTGCAAGTGTACTTTCGATAACTGCTGTGATTGTGAAGGTATTATTGTTAGTGTTAACGGTGACAATGTAAGTGCCGGCATCTTGGAACTTGATAGGGCAATACTTGTAGTTATGAGTCGGGTTGAGTTCAAGATTACCAACGGGGTCGTTAATGTAAACCCAATCACCTCCATCGGTCTGAGCACCGAAGAAGAGACGGTTACCGCCATTGTAGTTAACGTTCCAGTCGTAGGTTTGTCCTGGCAGTCGGCCAAAGAGGATACAACCATTGGCGGGAACACTCTCGAGCGTGGCGGTGTAGATGCCGTCGTTATCACTATCGTCCATTTGTAGTGCATTATTCCATCCCCAGTTGCCGCTACCATTATCACTATAGATGTAGATGTCGGGCTTGTAGGTCACAGTAGCGTCTGCGTTGGTCTGGCCGGCAGCAGCGCGGATTGTAGCATGTGCGGCAAGCGCGCGACCATTAAAGGTGATGTTAACCAGCCCATTGATCACCGAGCCATTATTGATGGGGAAATAAGTGCCATTGCCATTCTGCAGATTGTACGAGAAGTCATTATTGGGATTGTCCGTAAAGAGTATTCCCACGTTATCGTTCAGACATGAGCCATTTACTGTGAGCGTGTTACTCGTGCCGCTATCGTTGATGGTCAGCGACGTGGGAGTAATGGTAATCTCTGGAGTCTGAATGGTGTAAGTGGCTGATGCCACATCGCTGGGTGTGTAGAATCCAGCACTGTTGTTTTGGAGACCTGGAATAATGGCGATGGCCTTGATAGTTGTTGTCTCATCCACGGGGATTGCTCCTGAATATGTGGGGCTCTCCCAAGTAGGGTCAGTGCCATCGGTGGTGTAGTGGATGATTGCTCCATTGGGTGTATCGCTACAGGTGATGGTCACGTTCTGAGGTCCTCCATAGGTGCCCTCATTAGGCGAGATAACAGGCATGGCAACAGCTCTGATAATAGCGAATTTGCCCGCTTGCTCCATCCATGCCTTGTTTGCCGGCATTTTGCCGTTATTCGTATTGTTGTTAGTTGCCTCTACAAACCCAAATTTACCTAATGAAGTGCCTAATACATACTTCTGAGGGTTAGTAGTTGCAGTATACTTGTTGAGGTGGAGAATGTATTTATTTACAGTGACATTTCCATCTGTATTACAATAGTAAGTGCCTTTCAATAGGTTTCCGCTTGGATTAATAGGCTCTTGGGCCATGGGCGCAGTTCTTGCTGATGAAACTGGATCAGTGAATTCTGGTTCAGTACTGGTGAGTTGAAGAATGTTCTCGGCTGCATTAGGTGAAGAGCACTCGAGAATCACTGGCGTTGCTGCGGGTATAGTGCTTCCGCTCGAATATGTATAATAGCTGAGTGTGCCGTCGTTGGTAACCCCCGTGATATAATAGGCTTTCATGCTGCTTCCCAATACAAAGGGAAAATGCACATACATCGTTGTGTAGTATTTTCCATTATAAGCTACATCGGGCTCTACATTAAATTGGCTGATGGGTTCGAAATACCATTTGGTGCTTAATAATGAATTAGATTCAACGATAGCCAAAGTGCCATTATCATCCTGAAGGTAACGAACACCTAAAGAATAATTCATCAAGCCATATAAAGAAGCTTTCAACTCAATGGATGCATTGTACATGTTGTCTCCAAGTGGCTCAATTAAGGCATAGATATTGGAAAATGTCGGTTGAACCTTGTCTCCAAAATATTGACCTGTGGTTAATGTGAGAAGACTGGTACCTTGTGCAATTAAGTTGTATTGTTTCTTGCCACTTGTGCTGGTATTTCGTTGTTTCGCATAAATAATAGATCCTGGGATGATGCTGCCTGGATCATCCACTAACTTGATGTCAGATCTAAGGAACGCGTTGGCACATGCTATGGATTTTGTGGGATTACTTGCTGCGTTTGACGCACTACCAGAAATCCTAATGCACGAATCACAGCTGAACTTGTCATTTGTGATAGCAAGATATTTCCCTGATTCGGCATTGCGCACACGATAATATCTGCTGCCGTTGCTGAGTTGTGCCAATGCAGGCATTGCGCAGATTGCCATCAAGAAGACGGCTCCGAAATGTAGTAGTTTTCTTTTCATATCATCTGATGGAATAATATTGATTTAAGTAAAAAAGTGTGAGCAATTCACGCGCATGATGGTCATGCCATGTCATGAATTGCTCACACAATCAGTTAGTTCATGTTACATTACATTCCCAGGAGGTAATCGACGAGGTCGGTTACATCCTTGATGGTGAGAACGCCGTTATCATCGATGTCGGCGGCCTCATAGTCATACTCGGGATCGAAGTGCATCGACTCGGGAACCCAGAGCAGAATGTCGATCAGTGCGGTCACGTCGGCAATATCCACCTTGCCATCGCGGTTCACGTCGCCACCGAACAACAGTTTAACGACGTTGTGATGGGTGGTGGTGAGGAATGCCTTGTTGGTGCTGACGGTCCAGTTGTCGTAGAATGCCAGCAGGCCATCCTGAACGTCCAGGCTGCGAACCAGACATTCTTCATTGTCATTTGTGCAATACTCCGAGAGATCCTCGTCAGAGATTCCCCAGAAGTACTTGTTGTTGACCATGCCTGAGTAGCGGAGCATCAGGTGCTCATACTCGAGCATGTAGCGGTTGTAGATTTCCTCACCGAAGAGGCTCTTCACAAGTGCAAACAACTTAGCAACGGACTCAGCCTTGAGCTGGTAATGACCGATCAGGTAGTCCGGACCCTTAAGGACGTTGTCGCTGATGCGGTTGCCGTCGTTGTCGTTGAGCGTCAGCACCACGTCGCCAGGCTCGGTGGCAAACAGCAGAACGGGAGTCTGTGCAGGAACGCTGGTGCCGTCGTTCACCTTAACGGGAATGGTATAGCCAGACGAGGTGATACCCTTCACGTAGTAGGCGGTTACGCCCTCGGGAACGGTATAAGCAAAGTCGGTGTACAGCGTGGTCACATACTGACCCTTGATCTTGTTGTCCTCGGGGATATTGACGGTGAAGTCGGTGCGAGGCTCAACAGACCAGATGGTGCGGCCGGCATTGTTGATGATGTCGGTGTTACCCTGGCTGATGAAGTCGGGCTTGGTGATATCCTGGTTGGCAACAATGTAGTACTTGAAGTTGGGACGAACGTACTCGATCTTGTCGAGATACTCGGCAAATTCGCCCAGCTGAGGCTTAATCTCATTCTCATACCTGGGATGATTCTTCAGGTTGGTCCAGTAGATCATCGCGGTCTCATAAGCGAAGCTCCAGACGTAGTCCTTGTTCATCAATACCTGATGGTAGAACTCCATGATCGAAGCGTCGTCAACGGGCTCGGTCAAGTAAGGATTGTTCATCTTCTCCCAGATGGTGTGCAGGCTGAACGGAGTCAGGATCGTGGTGCCACTGCCGTTGGTCTTCTCGAGGATCTTCTCGATGGCGCGGTTGATGGCTGCCTCGAGCTGCGGCAACTTGGCGTCGCACTTGGCCTGGTTCTCGCGGTAGAACTCAACCACGGGCTGCATGCTCGGGGTCTTGCCATAGATGCGGTAACCACCATCGGCGGGCTCTACGTACAGGTGAGCGTCGAAGCTCTCGTTGAACTTGGCAAGGATGGCGTCAACGCCGGTCTCGCCGAAGAGCTGACCAACGCCTTCCATCTCAAGCTTGTCGGCAACGAGGTGTACCAGCTCGGGCACGTAGCTCATGGCGCGGTCGGCATAGCGCTGCAGGTCAACGGCCTGTGAGCGGAGTACCTGAACCTGACCATGCTCGTCGGTCTTGATGCGGAGAACGGTACCTGCCTTGTCGGCGGGAGCGTCGGTGAAGCGGAGGGTCTTGCGGCCCTGAACGTTGGCATACTTGCCGCTGTTCTTCACGAAGTAGTAGCCGTCGAGGGCTTCAATGTTGATGGGCTCAACGGGGAACTCGAACGAGTAAACAACGTTGACAACGTCGCTCTGGTTGTTGCCAACCATAGCCTTGATCATCAGCGTCATGTCCTCATCAATGGTAACGGAGTTACCCTTGGTCCAGGTGTTGCCACCGTCGGTGCTGTAGTAAGTCTCAGCGCCCTCGGTCTCACAAGCGAAGGTCACGGTCTGTGCCTCGGTGTAAGAACCAGCCTCGGGAGTGAAGGTGGGAGCAGCAACATCAATAGGCACGGGGATGTTGATGGTGTAGGTTGCGCTAGCAATCTCACTGTCGGTCATGCCTTCCTTAACGGCGATAGCCTTGATGGTCATGGTCTCACCAACAGCGATAGCCTCGGTGTAAACAGGGCTCTCGGCGGTGGGCTCGGTACCATCAACGGTGTAGTGGATGGTAGCTTCCTCGGTCTCACAAGCGATGGTCACGTTCTGAGCCTCGGTGTAAGTGCCCTCCTCGGGATCGAAGGTAGGCGTAGCAACCTGCTCGGGAGTCTCTACGAACAGTTTATAGAGCTGGATAGCCTTTTGGCCAGTATAGCTGCCTGACTTGTAATAGCGGAAGCGATTCTGGTTAGAAGCACTGTTGTAGCGCAGGTGTGCACCACCTGAAGATAAGATGTCGGCATCGTAGCCTTCGCTAATCGTTACAGTGTTGGTGTAAGGTTCGGTAGCTGATGTGTTAAGAGTGTTGGCGTCAGTTGTGGCACCAATGTAGTATCCACTGGCGCTCTTGAGCGTCTTAGCATCGGCATCGTAGTCAAAGGTAGCAGCATCAATCACGTCGTTACCCTGGATGTACTTGTCGCCACGGGTCTCAGAGATGGTAACAGGAATGTTGTTGCCTACTGCATCAAGTGATTCAAGGCTTCCGTCGAAGGCAAGGTTACCATCCTCGTACACGATCAGGTAAGTGCCACTCTTGAGGTCCTCGGTATTATAAACCTTTATGTAGCGATTGTCGCTGGGCGTGGGAGGTGTGACGGGCTCTTCCTTGGTGTAGGTTGCTTGGACAACATTGCTCTCAACATCACCCAGAACGGCCTTAGCATAGATAGTGGTGGTCTCATCAATCTCGATGGGAGCTTCATAGTCGATGAAGTATTCGCCATTCATGCTGTACTGGATGGTAGCATCCTCGGTAGTGCAGGTCAAGGTAACCGTGAGATTCTCCTCAAAGGTAGTTCCATCCTCAGGATCAAAGACGGGATCAGCAACCGTGACAACGGGAGTGCCCCCTTCCTTCTCAACGTAGATCCAACCATAATCAGAGTTTTGGTCAGAGGTTGAGTAGTTACCGAAGCGGTTGTTGCTGCTTTGGTACCTTACGGCACGGTTATTATCAGCATGCTTTACACGGTAGCCGGCAAGCGTGCCATTATAGTCAGAGATAGCCCATTCGGTAGCGTCGCCGAAGTCCAGGCTAGTGGTGTTGGTAGCGTGCAGATACTTATCGCCCAGTGCGAGGGTGTAGTGACCCGAAGTTCCACCCAAGGTCATGATGGCAACACCTTCATCGCTAACTGTTACCTCGTCACCAGCGGTAACGTCGATGGCAGTGAGGAAGTTGCCAGTGGGAGCAGTACCCATAGCCTTGTCGCCACAAACGATGATGTACTTCTTGCCGACAACGAGCTGATTGACATCAGTTACCTTAACGAAGGTCGTGCTCTCGACGGGCTGGGAGATGTTGATGGTGTAAGTAGCACTAGCAATTGCACTGTTGGCCATGCCTTCCTTCATGGCGATAGCCTTGATGGTCATGGTCTGACCAACAGCGATAGCCTCGTTGTAGACAGGGCTCTCGGCGGTAGGATCGGTACCATCAACGGTGTAGTGGATGATAGCCTCCGCGGTAGCACAAGCGATTTCTACACTTTGAGCCTCGGTGTACTCACCAGCTTCAACCGAGAAAGTAGGAGTAGCAACCTGCTCGAGAGCAGCGCCCATAACGGTGACGGTTGCTGACTCAGCACCCTGGCTGGCAACGGTGATAGTAGCAAGTTCGCCTTCGGTGTTGTCACCAACATAGGCTACAGTAACGGTAGCGCCATCCTCGGCCTCGGCAGCAGCCTTGGTGATGGTGGCGGGAGTAACCGTGAAGTTCTCATTGTCAACCGTAATGGTCACGTCACCCTTCAGGTTCTCGCCCAGTACGGTAAAGGTGTTGGCCTCATCAAGGTCAAGTTCGTCGGGGTCAACCACGAGAACGGGATCGGGCTCAACGGGAGGAGTATCGCCGCCCTCGATATAGGCGAAGGTTATCTTCGGCAGGAACTTCTCCGGAGAATAAGTGTTTGAGGCGCTGGTGTAATAGCTTTGATTGCTTCCTTGAGTAGCACCATAGAAATTGGTCGTACCCCAGCTTCCCTTTGTCGTGGCGACATCAATAAGCAAGTCACCGCCAGTATAGGTGAACGGCTCATCAAAATAGATTGTCCACTCGGTCAAACTGCTTTGTGAGCTTTGAGGCAAAACTTCAGTATGAACTTTTGTAAATCCCTCAATGCGAGTGGGTGATGATTCGTAAGGGGATGTGTTCTTGTCCAAATTGGCTAAGGAGAAGGTGACATCACCATTATAGAACTTCAATCCATTACTTAAATGGAAAGTCATCGAGGTGATTTGCTTGTTCTTCAGTCCCTCCAGCAATGTGAAGGGATAAATCATCTGGTTGATCTGGTTATAGGAGTCATGGTTATATCCGTAAACGGGCAGGTAACCAGATGTCTCATTATAATTGCACACTGTCATCTCAAGTGCACAGGTGCCAGCCAGATCAACATCGAAGTCAATGTTATCACTTTCGGCAGCGCTGATGTTCATCAGTCCCTGGAATGCTCCAGTAGTGGTCGGGGTAAATACAATGGGGATCGTTGCAGTCTCACCCTTAGCGATAGGGGCGGGTGAGTAAGTTGTGCTGAATGCATCCCCAACAATGGTTACCATAGGAGTAAACGACTGGAGTCCAATGTTCTTGATGGTCACGTTCTTGGTGACTGGCGCATTGGGAGACGTCTTGCCGAGTTGCAACATGGCACCTGAGGTCAACTCAGCATCATAGTCTTCGGGGGTTCTCCACTCAATCTCGATGTTGCTGAGAAGGGCTTCACCGCTATTACAACGGATGGCGATAAATGGGTAATCACCAGTCAACTCGATTCTAGTGCCATTGGAATTGTAGGAGTTGATAGTGGTAATCAGTGTGCCCCTAGTTGAGGAGCTCCAATAAACATCAGTAGTGCTGTAAGCAACGCTCTTGCCAAACACTTCAATATTCCTTGTTCCACTCTGGGTGAAGGTGATAGTGATGGCTTTGGCAGCACCACCTGAGGCAGAAGTTGCAATATAGGCCTCTGAACCAGAAGCAATTGCAATTACATCGTTTTTTAAAGCGGTCTTTCCGGAATACACTGCACCGCTCGGTTTGCTCACATCGGTAGTCACTGTGTAAAGATCAGCAGTGGCTGAGAAGTCAGCAGCGGTCAGTACATCGGTTACGGTTGCGGCCCTAGCTGACGGTATGACCGTAGCCAGTGCCAGGAGTACCATTAGAAATTTTAATTTGAAGTACTTCATACGCATGATAATAAATTAATGGTTAATAAAAAATAAGAAAAAATTCAGTTTATGAAAAGTTTATAGTTTTTGTTAAGTTTATAGTTTATGAACGATTTGGCAAAGATAGTATATTAATCTAAAATAACAAATGTAAACATTGAATTTTTTTTCGAAATAATTTTTATTTTTTATATGCAATGTTTTCGAAGCTTCACGCTTTTTAAAACAATAGCATCTGCGTACTAGGATTTTGAAAAAGAAAGCACAATAAAGGTTGTGATAAATCATTTGTTTTTTTGGTTTCTATAAGACTTAGCGGTGTGTGTTTTTTTGGCAGAATTGGGTGGGTTTGATGTAAAAGAATTAGACATTTTGGGAGAAAAGGCGGTATTTTTTGGATTTTTCTTGTAAAAAATGATGCATATGTGAAAAAATGTTTATCTTTGCGGTGTGTGGCTTATAGTTTAACGCTAGGCAATGGGGTTATCTGTGAGCTTTTTGAAATGCTAAAAAACCAGTAAGAAGAGCGCACTTGCTGTTTCACACCTTTTTAGAGATCAAGAACATCAATTCATCGGTATGTTCGGGTTTGCGCTCGCTCGTTCATGCCGCTGGGTTACTTAATTGTTTACTGTATGAAGAGACTTTTATCAACTCTCATGGCCATATGCCTCATTACGATGAGTGCATGGGCCAACAAGACAGTTACCGGTAAAGTCGTCAGTGCCAGTGACAATGAGCCGTTGATAGGCGCAACTGTGCAAGCCATCGGCTCTTCTCAAGGTACTTCGACCGACCTTGACGGTCAGTTCACAGTAACCGTCAACGACAACGTGACGCAGCTGCGCGTTAGCTGCGTGGGCTACAAGACCCAGGTCGTTGCGGTGGCTAGTTACGTAACTGTAGCCCTTGAGGATGCCAACACCACGCTCGACGAGCTGGTGGTTACCGCGATGGGCATCAAGCGTGAGGCCAAGGCGCTGGGTGTGTCGGCCACTCCTATCAAGGGTGATGTGATTGCCCAGGCACGCACCAACGACATCATGTCGAGTCTTGCAGGTAAGGTGGCTGGTGTCCAGATCGCTGAGACATCATCCGACCCCGGTACCTCCAAGTCGGTCATCATTCGTGGTGTGAGCTCGCTCTCGGGCAGCAACCAGCCGCTGTATGTGGTGGATGGTGTGCCCCTGAACAACTCGGCAACCTACAGCAGTGATGGTCTGAACAGCGGTTTCGACTTTGGTAACGGTGCAAGTGCCGTCAACCCCAACGATGTTGAGAGCATGACCATTCTGAAGGGTGCTGCCGCTACCGCCCTGTATGGTAGCCGTGCCGGTGCCGGTGTCATCCTGATTACCACCAAGAAGGGTACCAAGCAGAGCCGCGGCGTGGGCATCGAGTACAACGGTGGCCTGCAGTGGGAGTCTGTAATGCGTCTGCCGCAGATGCAGAACCAGTTCGGTATGGGTTGGTATGGCGACCACACCGAGATTGAGAACGGTTCGTGGGGTCCTGCCTTCGACGGATCTCAGCAGCTTTACGGTTGGGTCTACAACCATAGCCAGAACATGAAGTCCTACCTTCCCATCAAGAACAACGTGAAGGACTTCTTCAGCACCGGTTTCCGTTACAACAACAGCATCTCGTTCAACGGTGCAACCGATAAGAGCGCCTACTTCGTTTCGTTGTCACAAATCAACGATAACGGTATCATCCCCAGTGATGCCGACACCTATACTAAGTACACGGTATCGGCCCGTGGTAGCCATACGGCAGGCGCCTTCACGTTCAGCACCTCGTTGAACTATGCCTTCCAGCGCAACCACTTCGTGACCACCGGTCAGAAGACGGGTTCGATGTACAACAGTATCATGCAGACCCCGCGTGACATCTCCATCGTTGAGATGAAGGATCTGAACAACCCGTTCAACACGCCGGGTTACTATTATACCCCCTATGGTGTAACCAACCCCTACTACATTATTGAGAATTACCAGAACGAGTATGAGCAGGAGCGCTTCTACGGCAACCTGCAGCTCGATTATGCATTCCTGAAATACTTCACCGCAACCTACCGCTTCGGTCTGGACACCAACACGGGCCACCACAACTTTGGCTCGCCCAACATGTCAGCATTGTTCAAGGATACCCCCAACTATGAAGATGCCTTGAAGGACCTCACCGGTGAGGTATCGCAGAGCATCAGTCGTCGTCGTGAGATTGATCAGAACTTCATGTTGACCTACGACCAGCAGATCCTGGAAGACTGGCACGTGAATGCTCAGCTCGGTTTCAACGGTAATGAGCGCAGCTACAAGGCCCTTAGCTCGTCGATAACCAACCTGAGCATCCCCACGATGTACAACCTGGGTAACACCGCCGGAAATCCCTCGACCTCACAGGATGAGTGGAAGCGTCGTTTTCTTGCTGTATTCGGCAGTGCCGAGTTCGCTTGGAAGAATATGGTTTATCTGACCCTCCAGGGCCGTAACGACTGGTCTTCGACCCTTCCCAAGAATAACCGCTCCTATTTCTATCCTGGTGTGAGCTTGTCGTTCCTGTTCAGTGAGCTGCTCAAGCCTGAACAGCGTAATATCCTCACCTTCGGTAAGTTCCGCATTGCTTGGGGTCGCACTGGTAATGACGCCGGTGTTTACATGACCAACTCGGTATTTGCCCAGGCTGCTGCCGCAACCAGTGGTTTCGGTAACGGTAGCTCGTTCCCGTTCACCAAGGTGGGTGTGAATGCTTACTCGATGGGTAATGTGCTGGGTAGCCAGAACCTGAGTCCTGAGATGACCACCGAGTTCGAGCTTGGTTTGAACATGGCGTTCTTCCAGAACCGTTTCAGCTTCGATGCTGCTTACTACGATCGCAATACCGACAATCAGATCTTCTCGCTAAACATGGATCCCGCCACCGGTTACACTGCTCAGAACATGAACCTGGGTAAGGTCCGCAACCGTGGTGTCGAGCTGTTGGTTAACGTGACTCCCGTCAAGGTTGGCGACTTCCAGTGGGATATCAACTGGAACTTCACCAAGAACTGGAGTAAGGTGATCAAGCTGCCCGAGGAGCTGGGCGGCATCGCTACCATCTATGGCCTGAGCGGCGGTACGAGCCTCTATGCTATCGAGGGTGAGCCCCTTGGCGTATTCAAGGCTTATGTTCCCCAGATGACCGAGGACGGCAAGATTATCTGTAACGGCGAGGGTCAACCGCTGGTTAACCCTGAGCAGCAGATTGTCGGCAGCATGAACTACAAGTATATGATGGGCTTCGGTACTACGTTGAGCTACAAGGGCGTGAGTCTGACCGCCAACCTCGATATTCGTCATGGCGGTTTGCTCTACTCGCGCACCAAGGACATCACCTATTTCACTGGTAACGCTATCCAGACGGCCTTCAACAGCCGCAACCCGTTCATCGTGCCCAACTCTGTTCAGGAGATCGGTACCGATGAAAACGGTAACCCCGTGTACGACGAGAACGTCACTCCGCTCGATGAGACCGGTATCTTTACCTACTGGGATGCTGGTGGTTCCGACTTGGACCGAGCATTCCTTGTTGACAAGAGCTACGTGAAACTGCGTAGTGTGATCCTGAGCTGGCAGTTGCCTAACAAGTGGTTTGCTAACTGCTTCATCACGGGTGTGAACGTGTCTCTCTTTGGCAACAACCTGATGTTGTGGACTCCCAAGAGCAACACCTTTATCGATCCCGAGACTTCTACTTTCGGTAACGACCTGGAAGGTAACTATGGTGAATTCTCGGCTAACCCGAGCTCTCGCAAGTTTGGTTTCAATGTGCAGGTTAAATTCTAAACTGAAACAGACATGAAAAAGATATATTTATTACTGACTTTTGCAGCCGTACTCTGCTTGTCATCGTGCAACCTTGACATCAACGAAGATCCCAACTACCCGTCGAGGAGTGATGTGACTCCCGACCTGGTATTCCCGGCTGCCGAGAATGCTGTTGCCGCTGCTGTGGGCGATGCTATGTTCAACTATAGCGGATTCTTTGCCCAGTACTTTGAGCAGCGTCCCGAGGCCAACCAGTACAACAATGAGGCCGAGCTGAATATTGATGAGTCGACCAACCTGTTTGACCGTTGCTACCGCACGCTGTATGCTGGCGCATTGGCTGATATCCAGGATGTGATGGAGCGCACCGAGAACAAGAACGACCTGTTCGCTTGCACCGTTCTGCGTGCTTATGCCTTCCAGCTTCTGGTGGACAACCTGGATCAGGTACCCTATACCGAGGCCCTGCAGGGTAGTGCCAATACCAATCCCGTTTGGGACAAGGGTGAGGATGTCTATAAGGGCGTTCTTGCCGAGATGGATGCCGCCGAGGCTGAAATCGAGGGTGACCTGATGACTCTCACCGATCCGCTGCTCAACAAGAGCGTTAGCCAGTGGCGTGGCTTTGCCAACGCCCTGCGTCTGCGCATGTATCTGCGTCTGATCGACGGTGGCATCAATGCCGGCGAGTATCAGAGCAAGGCTGTTGCCCTGGTCAATGCCGACAACTTCTTCAGTGGCAACGTGGCATGGGACGTTTATCAAGACATCGATGGCGAGTACAACCCCTGGTATGATGTAACCCGCGCCTTGGGTACCAAGAACCACGTGGCTTCCTATCCTATCGTTAGCTACTATATGGCGACCAACGACCCGCGCATTGAATACGCTATCATGAAGAATGACGCTGGTGAGTATGTGGGTCAGATTCCCGGTGCCAAGACCGTCTATAAGTCATGGGGTGTTGACTGGAAGAACAAGGACGTGAGCGCTATCGACTATGCGCCCGCTTCCTCCGCTCCCATTTACTTCTTCACCCAAAGTGAACTTCAGTTCCTCATCGCCGAGACTCAGCTTCGCTGGGGCAACAAGGCTGCCGCTAAGGCTGCCTATGAGGCTGGTGTAGCTGCCGACTTCGCTTCGCGTGGCATGAGTGCTGGTTCGTTCCTGAATGGCAACCGTGTGAACTGGGAAGCCCAGGCCAGCGATGGCGACCGCTTGAACCTGATTTACATGCAGAAGTGGGCTGCCCTGTTCTATCGTGACCACATGGAGGCATGGAGTGAGGTTCGCCGCACCGACGTTCCTACTACCTGTGCCGCTCCTGCAAGGCAGGTCTTTGAGGATCCCACCGTTTACAGCGCTGGCCAGATGATTGTTCCTGCCTTGAACTACATCCAGGCTGGTGGCTTGTGCAAGCGCGTGCCTTATCCCAGCACTGCTCGTCAGTTGAACAAGAACACCCCTGCGGCCAAGTTGCTCAGCGACCGTGTATTCTGGGATGCCAAGTAATTGTGAACTACGATATAAATAGTAGAATAACATAAAATCGATTAAATATGAAAAAGATATATTTATTTGGCTTATTGATGGCGGGTGTGCTGCTTGGCTTGACATCGTGTAACGATGACAAAGACGAGCTGACCGATTCTCGCTTGACTTACTATGCCGACCTCCAGATGCAGGGTGACGAGTTCATGCTGGTGCCTATTGGCAGCAGTTTTGTTGACCCTGGTTGCACTGGCACCCTCGCTGGCGAGGATATCACCGACAAAATCATTATTGAAGGTGCCGATGAGGTTGATCCCAACAGCCCGGGATTCTATTACATTACTTATTCGGCCGTGGGCAGTGATGGATATCCTGCTTCGGTTGAGCGCACGGTGTGCGTTTATGACCCGAGTGTGGCAACCGACATTACGGGCGAGTATATCGTTCAGGAAGGTTCTTATCGCTATTGGTTCTCCAGCGGTGCAACCGTACCGTTCTCAGGTTATCCTGTCACCATCGAAAGAGTCGTTCCAGGTATCTTCTCTATTAGTGACATGATGGGTGGTTACTATGACGTGCGTGCTGGCTATGGTCCCAGATATGCTATGAATGGCTACCTCCAGCTCACTAGTGACAATGAGATTTTTGCACTTTCAGCTATCGTTCCTGGCTGGGGTGATACTTACGACGATTTATATAATGGTTCGTATGACCCCGAGACCAAGACTGTGACCTTCGACATGGATTATGCAGGATCGATGATGTTCCACATCATTCTCCAATAACACTAATTCTTAATATTGCAGATTATGAAGAAATATATTTCAATTTTTGCTTTGACCCTCGGATTGTGCCTGGGATTCGCTTCCTGCAACACCGAGACTGATGAGCCCGCTGGTGGCACCGCTGTTGAAAAGATGGCCGGCCACTGGGTGGTTGTTGCTGATATCATTGAGGATGGAGAAGTGTATGAGGATCCTTACGGCATTGGTCAATGGGATATGTACACCTACAACACCGCCAACGATGATGCCGATCAAATGTGGCTGAGCGACGGCGACCACTTCTGGGCTTATACCTTGAAGGTCTCCGTTGACTTGAATGCTAAGACCTTTGGTGTCAATAATGGTTACATGTACACTGACGATAATGGAGACCAGTTCTGCACCATCACCGATGGTAAGATCATCGAGAACGGTGGCTTGAACGTCAATGGCAAACCGACCGATGCCATTGAGTACAAGATTGAGTTTACCGACGATCCTGGTACCATCTATTACATCCATGGTGTGCGCTATGCAGGATTCTAATCATTGAAACCTGATACAGAATTTATTAGGGGGATGTGCCATCATCGGCACGTCCCCCTAATGTTTTAATGTGAGTCTGAGGAAAATAAATTCAACCGCTTTGTAGAGACGCAAAATTTTGCGTCTCTACATGTTGTATGGTGCTAACATGTTGATTCTTAGCAGATAATCAGCGTGATTGGCATTAAAGAAAAACAACAATGCGGATGCCCAATAGTGTGTTGTTTAGGTTGTTCATTGTTGTTCATGTTGTTTGACTGCAACAATGCGGATGCCCACTAGAAACTAGAAACTAGGGACTAGAAACAAAAAACAAATTAGCGTGAGGTGGTTGCGTCAGTTTGCTGGAGTTTGAAACGCTGCATGATGATGACGGCGACCACAAAGGCGGCAAAGTCGCTTGCCGGCAAGGAGAACCACACACCGTCGAGTCCCCACAATGACGAGAACAGCAACAGCATGGGCAACAGGAATAACAACTGGCGTGAGAGCGACATGAAGATGCTGATGCGCACCTTGCCGATGGTCTGGAAGAAGTTGGTCACCGTGGCCTGGTAGCCGATGACGGGGAAGACGAGCATATTGATGCGGATGCCGCGGATGGAGATGGCAATCAGTTCCTCGTCGTTGCTGAACATGCGCACGCAGGCCTCAGGGAACAATTCGCCGATGATCCATCCCACCATCATCGATGCCACCGAGGCGGTGATGGCAAGCCGTACCACGCGCTTGACACGGTCCATGTTGCGCGCGCCGTAGTTATAGCCCGCGATGGGCTGCATACCCTGGCAGATGCCCATGATGACCATGAAGAAGATGAAGCCCAATCGGTTGGCGATGCTATAGGCGCCCACAGCCAGGTCTCCGCCATATTTCATCAGGGCATTGTTCATGAAGATAGCGATCACACAGCCTGTGAGCTGCATGGCAAACGGCGAGATGCCGATGCTCACGATATCCTTGACAATGACACGAGCGGGCTTGAGGAAGCGCCATTCCAGGTGCAGCAATTCCTTTTGTCGGGAGAATTGCCATAATTGCCAGCACAGGACGATGACTTGGGCCAAGATGGTTGCAATGGCAGCGCCCTTGATGCCCATGTGCAGGGGCCAGATGAAGATGGGGTCGAGAATGGTGTTCAACACCACCGTGACAATGGTGGCAATCATCGCCGCTCGTGGCTTGCTGGCCGAGCGCAGGGCGGCATTCAGTCCCAGGTAGAGGTGGGTGATGACGTTGCCCACCAGCAGGATGAACATGTAATCGTGGGCATGGGGCAGCGTCTGTTCACTGGCGCCGAAAAAAATCAGAATGGGGTCGAGGAAGATAATCGAGATGATGCCCACCAGCAGACCCGTGATGATGTTCAGGGCGACCATGTTGCCCAAGACGTTGTTCGCCTTGTCATACTGGCGTTGTCCCAATCGCAACGACATCAGTGTAGAACCGCCGATGCCCACAGCGGCACCAAAGGCCGCGCCGATGTTCATCAGGGGGAACGAGATACCCAGGGCCGCCAGTGCCATCGAGCCCACACCGTGCCCAATGAAGATGCTGTCCACCATGTTGTAGAGCGATGATGCGGTCATCGCGATTACTCCAGGCAGGGCATACTGCCACAGCAATCGTCCCACCGGTTGCGTTCCCAGTGCTAATGTCGCTTCCTTGTTGTCTTTCATTTTTTCAATTTTCAAACAACTAACATTGAACAACAAGTCATATAAAAAATGGGTTGTTCAAGCTGTTGTTTGCTGTTCGTGTGGTTTGATGATTACTCTTCAAGGCCGAAGCATTGCTTGATGGCTTGGCGAATGGCCGTGGCGTTCTCGCTGTTGCCTTTGAGAATGTTCAACACGCCACGGATGTAGTCGTCCTTGTTCTTGAAGCCGCATAGGACGGCCACATTGCTCTCGGGGAGCATCAGCTTCTGGTTATATACCTTGAGGATCTTTTCATAGTCGTTGTTATCCTCATACACGTGGAACTCCCTGCACAATTGGTCATATAAGCCGCGCGGATTGATTTCGCTCACCAGTTCCACCATGTGGTTCTCTAGGGCGTTGATGCTGGTGAACTTCATGTCGATGCGCTTTTCCACGTCGCGTTTTACACGATGCCGCACGTGTTGCAAGGCCTGTTGCTTGAGCTCCTTGGTAAACATGAGGATGACTTTTTTCTTCACCTTGGGGAAGACAATGTCGGGGTTGCGGCGCTTATGGCGTGCCACTGCGCGGATGACGCCTTCGAGCATGAGGATATTCTCAACTTCGGCCACATTGGGCACGAGAATGTTCTTGTTGCGCAGGTATTCCACTTCCTGGTCGCTGCGACGGTCACGGTCCACAATGCCGCGGCTCTCCAGTTGGTGAAAACTCTGCAAGTCGCTAAAGGAGCGCACCGTCTCGATGACCTTATTGCAACTACCCAGCGGCTTGACAGTGTATTCCGGGAAGATGAGCGGATACAACCTGGAGTCGATGCTGTGCTTGTCGTCGCCCTCGATAAACAGCACAGGCTTGCGGCTGCCCAGCAAGTCGAGCAGTGCCGTGTCGAGGTTGCGGCTCGTGGACATCACCTCATAGTCCCACGCTACCGCCTCGGGGTCAAACTCCTTGACCCACACGCACTGGTTGTCGATGCGTGAGCTGGCAAACTCCACGTCGTGGGTGTTGTAGATGAAGGTGCAGTCGGGACGCAGCTGCTCCAGCACATTCCAAAGCGTGCGCATGATGCTGCTGTGGATAAACGTCTCGGGATCATCGACTAGGATGGCGGCATTGGGCATGGCATACTGTACGGCACCGATGTAGTAGAGCACCGACTTCTCGCCATCGCTCAGTCGCATCAGCGGGTATTTGTCCTCGTAGCCCTCGGTGGCGAACATCAGTTTGCCGTTCTCGCGCAGCACCTTGTTCTTGGGAAACACTTCCTGCCACTTTTTGACGGTCACGTCGAGCTTTGTCTTGGGGAACTCTATCTTTTCATCCATGAGCTGGTGAGCCTTGAAGTTCATCAGTTCACGGAACTCGTCGTTGAGCATGACGTAGAAGAGTTTGTCAAACTCGGTGTCGGCGGTATTTTTGAGGTGAGGATTGGCGTTGTTCATCCGGTTGAACGTGTCCTCGATTGACCCGACAGGTGGATTGGGATTGGGGGACGAGGGGAAGAGCGCCTTCAACGCCGAGATGCGGTATGCCTTGTCACCCAACTCGTCAACCAGCGCCGAACAGAAACGGCTCTTGCCAGCACCGTTGGCTCCGATGATGGTGATCTGTCGTGACTCCATCAGCACGTCGGGCTGATGGCCGTCCATCCTCTTTGGTAGTCTGATATCCATAATGTCGATCGTTTTGTTCCAATCGTGTAAAATTAGACATATTTTTTTATAGTGCCAAAAAAATCTGTATTAAAGCGTCAATAAAGCTTTTTTCTCTCTTGCTGTACACAATGATTGGTAGTTTTCAAGTACATGGATAGTTCTCGAAACCATCGACTACCTCGGGGTTGAATAACCATGCACCGTATTGGGGCACGTTGTTCAAACGTAACATAATTGTAACCGGTTTTATAGCAGCCGTTACTGCTCGCCAAAGTAATTTTGTCATACTTTTTATTGCTTAACATTTATATTCAAAAATATGGTATTATTGTCTATCTACTACCCGATGTGGTTTCTCGTGGTGAAGATGATTGGCGCCCTTGCCATTCTGGTATTCGGCATGATCATGATTAGTGAATCATTGCAGAAGATGAGTGGACCACATTTGCGCCACACGTTGTCGGCCATGACAAGTAACCGATTTGCCGGAGTTTTTACCGGCATGCTCATTACCGTCGCCGTCCAGTCTTCATCGGCCACGACGGTCATGACTGTTTCGTTTGTCAATGCACAACTGCTATCGCTCGGACAGGCCATCAGTGTGATTATGGGTGCCAATATCGGCACAACATTGACGGCATGGATTATGTCTGCGGGCTTCTCGTTCAATGTCGTGGACTTGGTTTGGCCGGTCTTTGTCATTGGTGTCATCCTCATTTACAACAAGAAGCATAGGATTGCAGGAGATCTGTTGTTTGGCGTAGCATTCCTGTTTCTCTCCTTGGGTCTCCTCTCGGCTACAGGCAAGGAGATGGACCTGGCGCACAATGCGGCATTGGTGAATTTTTTCTCTAGCTTCGATACTTCGAGCTATCTCTCAATCATCATCTTTCTTGCCATTGGTACCATCCTCACCTGCATTGTGCAGTCATCGGCGGCGCTGATGGCAATCACGATGATACTGTGCACGAGCGGAGCATTGCCCATCTATTTGGGTATTGCCCTTGTGATGGGAGAGAACATCGGCACCACGCTAACGGCCAATCTCGCTGCCCTTACCGGAAACATCCAAGCACGCAGGGCCGCATTGGCTCATCTTGTTTTCAATGTGGTGGGCGTGCTTTGGGTGCTTGCGGTGTTTTACCCCTTTGTGAACATGGCATGCCATCTGGTGGGTCTGTCTCCTGACGCGGCAAATCCCAACCCGATGAAATTGTCATTTGCCCTGGCTACATTCCACACGTGCTTTAACGTGCTGAACACATTGCTGCTGATATGGTTCATTCCGCAGATTGAATGGCTGGTGTGCAAGTTGCTCAAGGATAAAGAAGACGTTAAGGACGAGTCAGAATACCAGTTCGAGTACATCAAGGCCGGTCTTGTTCAGACCCCCGAAATCGCAGTGCTTCAAGCCCAGCGAGAGGTAAAAGAATTTGGCAAGCATGTTCAGGACATGTTCAACCGGGTAAGGATGCTTACGGCTCTCATTGATACCAATGACTTTGAGAAGGAGTTTAACGGAATTGAGGCCGACGAAGACAAATCGGACAAGATTGAGTTTGGCATAGCACAATTCCTTGCCCATGTGAGTGAGGAGCATGTGAGTCCCGATACCAAATACAAAATCCGCTCGATGAATCGGCAAATAGACGAGATTGAATCTATCGGTGACTCCTGTTTCAGCCTGGCCCGCAAGATGAAGAGGCTTCACGATAATGGTGAGAAATTCAATGAAATCCAGCACGATGACCTCAAGCAGATGATGGATCTTGTCGAGAGTTCGTTGACACAGATGAATCTTGTGATAGAAAGCCGCCGTGGCGAGGTGAGCAGCAAAAACTCATTATATATCGAGAACCAGATTAATGAGCAACGCAACTCACTGAAATCCAAGAACCTTAAAGCAATGGACGAGCAGAAGACCACCTACTCAATCGGTACATTATTCAACGACATCGTCGAGGAGTGCGAGCAACTCGGTGATTATGTGATAAATGTTGTGGAAGCTCGTTTAATCAATGATTTTCTAGCTCCTGTTGAAGATTAAGACTAACTTTGCAACGATGAGCAAGACGATTCTTATAGTGGACGATGAGCCTGACTTGTGTGAGATACTATCATACAATCTCCAAAGTGCTGGGTATGACACTATTGTCGCCCATTCAGGTGTTGAGGCACTGAAAGAGGACTTTGACCAGATCGACCTGGTGCTGCTGGATGTGATGATGCCTGTAATGAGCGGGGCTGAGGTAGCGCGGCGCATTCGCATCAGGGAGGACGCAAAGGCTGTCCCCATCATTTTCCTGTCGGCTCTGGATAGCGAGCGCGACATCCTTGACGGCTTTGATGCCGGCGCCGATGATTATATGTCTAAACCCTTCTCGGTCAAAGAGCTGGAAGCTCGCATCAAAGCGGTGCTCTCTCGTTCAGGCAAGGGGCATCCTGTAGCAGTTGTTACCCACGATCAAATGATTGTTAACCACGAGGATAAGTCGGTTGTGGTTAACGGAGCTTTTGTTGAATTGTCTCGTCTGGAATTCGACATCCTGTGGCTGCTTATGACTCATCGCGGACACGTTTTTAGCCGTGAAGAGTTGATGCGCGAAGCGTGGCCGTCGGGGGTCGTCGTGTCGGCGAGAACGATAGATGTTAACATTACACGAATAAGAAAAAAAATCGAACCGTATAGTCGATGCCTTTGTACTCGGCACGGCTACGGTTATTATTTCACCAATGAAAATGAACATGAAAAAAATAACTGAAGGACGTAGAATGTTCCTCACGGTGATGGGTGTATTTGCTGTATATGCAGTGATTTTCATCATCTTTGAGGATTTTGACCGACGCAGGCTTAATGTTTTTGATGAAGTGAGTGACTGGCACTTGCTCCTGTTCTCGGTCGTTGTCATGACCGGTCTGGGCTTCTTGCTGTATCGATACGCTAAGCGCATGGACCAGAGAATCACTACCGAGCAAGAGCAGAAAAACAGTCAGTTAAGACGCGAACTCACCCAGAACATTGCCCATGAGCTCAAGACCCCGGTGGCTAGTATTCTCGGTTATAGTGAGACGCTGCTCGAGAACCCTGATATCGAGCCGGATCTTGCCCACAAGTTCATTCTCCGCACCCACGAGCAGGCTTCCCGTCTGACGTCTCTATTACAGGACATATCGCTGTTAAACAAGATGGAATATGCTGCCCAGGATTTGGAAATGGGTCGAGTTAACGTCTCCCTGCTGGTGGCAGATATCATCAGCGAGAGTGAACATTCATTTGATGCGCACAGGATGACTGTCAGGAACTGTATGCCTCAAGATGTGATTGTGACAGGTAACACGGCTCTGCTGTATAGCGTGTTCCGTAACATCATTGACAATGCCATCAATTATGCCGGTGACGATACGACCATTGAAATCTCTGCTCGCAAGAACACTCCTTTCTGGGACATAGATATCGCTGATAATGGGAAGGGCGTGCCTGAAGATCTCATTTCGCGGATTTTTGAACGGTTCTTTACCGTTGATAAGGGGCGCAGTAAATCTCTGGGTGGCACAGGCTTGGGTCTGGCTATCGTCAAGAATGCTGTCTTGCTTCATGGCGGTATGGTCTCGGCCAAGAATGCCCCCTCTGGAGGCTTGGTTATTTCCTTTACCTTAAAGATCTAACATCGTCGACTTTCGATCAAAGTCCTTTTTAATCATAGATTGCAGGAATAAAAAGAAAAATTATTGCTAATTTTGCCTGCAGTTATGATGGACTATGTGAATGCTTTCGTGTCGATGCTGAACGGCATGTCGCCCTACCTGTTGTTAGGTTTCCTGATAGCGGGTCTGCTGCATGCGTTCGTGCCGTCGGCGATTTATAGCCGCTATCTGGCGGGGACGGGGCTGCGCTCGGTGGCGACCGCGGCCGCTTTTGGTATCCCCTTGCCGTTGTGTTCGTGCGGTGTGCTGCCCACAGCAGTTGCTTTGCGGCGAAGCGGGGCCTCGCGTGCGGCCAGCACGTCGTTTCTCATTGCCACTCCACAGACGGGTGTTGATAGCATCATGGCGACCTATTCGATGATGGGGCTGCCATTCGCCATATTGCGTCCCGTGGCGGCATTGGTGACATCGCTGATTGGCGGACTTGCCGTCGGACACTGGGAGCGCAAAGGGGCTCTCGACGATGTGCAGGATAAGGCCAATTATGAGTTCAGCGAACTTCCCAAGGGTTTCTGGAACAAGGTGGTAGAGACCTTCAAGTACGGCTTCTTTGACATGATGCAGAGCATCGGCCGCTGGCTGCTGATAGGTCTTGTTGTGGCCACGCTCATTACCGTGTTGCTGCCCGATGACTTTTTCTCGACCTATGCCCGCTGGCCGTTGGTGAATATGTTCATCATCGTGGCCGTGGCTGTGCCGATGTATGTTTGTGCCACAGGATCTATTCCCATTGCTGCCGCATTGATGCTCAAGGGCATGTCGCCTGGCTGTGCCCTCGTGCTACTCATGGCAGGTCCTGCAGCCAACATGGCGTCGATGTTTGTCGTGAATAGCGCCTTCGGTCGCAAGGCGACCATCGTTTATCTGCTGTCAATCATCGGTGGAGCGATTGGCTTCGGCGTGCTGGTGGATTACTGGCCTGGATTGCGTGAAGTGTTTGTGAATGCACTGCCTTGCCATGTGATGCACCACGGTATGCATGGCGCTTCGTGGCTCAACACCGCGTGCAGCGTGGCGCTGCTGGCCATGATTGTTGTGGCGCTAGGAGCGAAATACTGGAAATCTCACCAAATCAATCAAAATAAGACCACTGCAATGAAAGAGTACAAAGTAAAAGGCATGATGTGTGTGCACTGCCAAGCAAATGTCGAAAAAGGTTTGTCATCGCTGCCTGGCGTGACCAAGGTGACCGTTGACCTCGCAAAAGGAACGGCGCTGGTCGAAGGAGAAGTCTCCGACCAGGCCGTCATCGATAAGATTACGGAACTGGGCTATCAGTACGAGGCTTGAGCCCAGAGTAATTAGCTATTAATTTCCTCCACCCATGCCACCAGTGGGGCTGTTGCCTGAATTGCCCGACTGCTTGCCACTGCCGATGAGGTCATCGTTCTCGATTGACTTGTCGGCCTTCTTGACACGCGTCGAGAGCGAGCCGAAGCGATAGCTGATGTTGATGCCGAACCTGCGGGACTGCTGCTCATAGCGGGTCCAACCCGTCACGTCGCCCTGGGTCACATAGCTCTTCATTGTCATGTACTTGCCACTGAAGGGCACAATGGCCTGCAACTGGACGGTCAGGCGGTCCTCCTTGAGGAACGAGCGCTGCAGGCTGAAGCCGTGGAAGAAGACAGTACCCATGCGCCCATACAGGTCGGAGATGCCACCGCCCCACATGCCGGCAAAGCCCGACAACTGCAGTTTCCAGGGCAGGAACTGGGTGACGTTGGCAAAGAAGTTGCCGCTCACGCGGTCATTCTTCAGACCGAGTTCCTTGCTCTTGTAATAGTTGTAGCTGATAGAGCCGTTGAGCATGAAATTGGTCTTTTGAGTCATCATCCACTGGACAAATGCCGAGACGGTCGTCGAGTAGGTCTTGAGCGTATTGGCATAGGTTGATACCTGTACCAGCCCGTCGGCCCACTTCACGGCACCGATGCCGTTGTTGCTGAACTGGAACTGCGGCGTGATGTTGAAGGTCAGCTTGGGACCCACGCGCATGTAAGTCAGACTCACCGAGTGATAGTGCACGCTACCCAGGTCGGTATTACCGAAGGAACGAGTCGTCGGCGTTTCGATTACCGCCGGATTCAAGTAGCTGATGCCCGGACGGTTGATGCTGGCGGCATAGGACAGCTTCAGGCTGTTGGCAAAGTTGAACTGGTAACGCAGGCTGGCGCTGGGCACAAAGTCGTTGAGATGAGCCTCGTAGGCCTGCTGGGTGCCGCCGGGATAGGTGGCGCGCAGGAAACTGTGCTCGTAGCGCAGTCCGGCACGGGCATCCCAGGGACCGCTGTGGAAGGTGTAGCTCAAGTAGGCGGCTCCCACCTGTGTCACGTGCTTATAGCGCATATCGGTGTCATCGTCGATGCCCAGGTAGTCCAGCACGTTGTGGCTGCGGTTCAGACGGTAGATGTACTTTGCACCGGTCTCCAGCGTATGTTTCTCGGTCAGGGGACGCTTCCAGTCGAGCTGCATGGTGTGCTCGTTGAAGTTTTCTTTTCCGTCCTGGTCAATGCCGTAGTAATCAACGGGCATATTCGTCAGGTCGGTATAGCGCGAGTTGTCCTTGTTCTTGTTGCGGAAGGCCGAGAGCATGTAGCTCAAAGTGATGGCCTCGCCCTTGCGGCGGGTGTTGTGCTGGTAGTCCAGACGGGTGTCGAAGTTATAGCTGTCGGCCTTGGTTTGGTTGTTCATGCCGTAGCTGTAGAGGGGTTGCCCAGTGGCGCTCTGCATCAGATTGGAGTTCACGCCGTTGCCGGCATAATTGTAGGCAAAGCCGCTCAATGACCACGAGAACAGGTTCAGCGAGTCGGGCTCCCAACTGGCGCTCACATCGCCAAAGTGAACAGTGACCTTGTCGGCATCAAATTTGGTGTTACCTAACAGCTGCGCTCCGCTTTGGGTGTACTCATTGAGGCTTGACGAGCGATAGCCCTGCCCATTGTTGCCATCGTGATGGATGCCATAATCCACCGACAGCACCACCTTATCGAGCTGGGTAGTCATGTTCACCGATCCACCAAAAGCGCCCTTGTGGTCGGTCCTAGCCGATGCCATGCCCGAGACGCCCTTGATGGTCGAGTTGTCGGCCATGACGATGTTCAGGATCATGGTCGTGCCCTCGGCATCATATTTTGCGCCTGGCTCGGTGATGACCTCGATGCGCTTAACTGCGCTGGCAGGCATCGCCTTGAGAATGTCCTTGGCGTTGCGTGAGAGCGAGGGATCGGGATGGCCGTTGCGGAAAATCTTGAAATTCTGCTGGCCGTTGACACGGATTTCGTCGCTGGCATCCACGCTGACCATGGGCACCTTGCGTAGCATGGTCAACACGTTGTTGGTCTTGCTGTCGGCATCGTCTGCGACACTGTAGCCGATGCGGTCCACCTCTTGCTTGATGAGCTGGCGCTGGGCAGTGACCGTCACATCCTTCAACTGGATGTTGTCAAACACGCTCAATAGCGAGTCGTTGACCCAATCGTCATCGTCACTGGCGACGGCAGCAGGCATCTCGCGGGTGAGCTTCAGCGACGTGGAATAGCCCATCTGGCTATAGGTGCCGTCCAGCGTGTTGTCGTTGATGGTCGCCTTATAGCTCGCGCCAATCTCGGGAACCTCGACGTTAAGTTTGCCGTCCTTGATGCTCGCTTTGGCCTTGATACCGTAGGCCTTCTGTTCGGGTGAATCGAGTGTGGCGGTAATCTCATCGCCATTCTGCTGTAAGTTCAATACAATGGGGATGGTGTAGGGGCCTGCAACGATGTCGCCCTTCCATGCGCCGCTCAAGTCCTGTGCCACAGCTGTAAGGCTTAGCAAGGAGAGCATGATGACGCTCAATAATCGGATAATAATGTGCTGTAACATAAATCTATTACTGGGTTTAGTTGTTTTTACTGCTTTATAGACGGATAAGTACATCAAAAAGTTGCAGCAGATAACAGGATTTTTTAAATTGCCCCTGACGGCATGATGTCTATCTTTAATTCTTCTGCCATCATTCTTTTGACAGCAGGTCGTTTAGGCGATCTATTTCTTTTTCAACGGGTGGTTTGTCTCTCTTGTAAAACAAACTCCAAATGATAATACCAATAATGATAATAACAGAAGCTGAAAACACTATAGTTTTTGTCATACTGACTTCTCCGAAATCAGAGTAGATGTCATAACAAAAGTACAAAACCAGCGCTGATGCTACTATGTAGCTCAAGATTTTATTAGTCTTATTATACTTTTGGTACATGTCCACCAACTTATGAGCGTCTTCACATTTGCTCATCTTCTTTTTCCACCAAATATCATAAATAAAGAGAAGTAGAAAATAAGCCGGTAAAGACCATAGTTGAGACACCCAATCGTCGGTTTCAAAAGCGCCGATTAGATTGTACACTAAAAGGATCAGGAGAAAGCCTCCACAGCCGATGTTGTTCCTTGCATCGGTGGCAAACTCGCGCTGAATGTCCTCAATCAGTTCATCCTTGCTGAATTTCTCGACCCAATTTTTTTCTTGTTCTTCCATAATCGTTATGTTTAGATGTTGTTGTCCTTTAGGCGCAAGCGGGTGGCAAAAATTACAAATCTACTTCATTTTTTCCCTCTTGCTTTGTCACTAAATTACGCAGGCGTTCGATGTTTTTATCTTTGAATAATATGAACAATAGTATTGAAAGAGCCAGCAGCACACCAATATTGACAAAACAAGTCCAGGAGAATCCTTTCACAATATAAAAATACAGTGAGTACATCAATACTAAGGCAACCAAAAGATATTTGTCAGTTTCCCTATGCCTATCATGCGCTTTCAGCAACTCAGTAGCAGTTTCACTCGCACAAATCTTGCTAAAAAAGTGGCGATTCTTCAATAATGAGATGAGGAGAATGATGGCCAACAAAACCGTTGAACCATTATTTCTCAGGAAATCCATGAACGATGTGGCATCCTTCACTCCCGTAAACAGTGACAACCCAAGTAAGAGAAACAACGAAATGATAAGCCATTTGTTGGAGGCTTTGGCTTTGTAATCCTCTTTGATCACATTCATCAGATCTGCCATGTTGCTAATCAATTCTTTCTGTTCCATAATCTCTAAGTTTTTAATTGTTTTTACTGGTTAGACGCAAGAGGGTATATAAAAACTACACCGATTATCGTTTTTTTTTGGCATTATTTTTGCAGGAATGATAATCAGAGATTATTAACCATTAATTTTTGATTTAAGGTAATGTTACTATCAACAACTCCCGAGATTCAGGGTTACACGATTAGATCGTACAAGGGTATTGTGACTGGCGAGACCATCATCGGCGCCAACTTCATGAAGGACATCTTTGCAGGCATCCGCGACATCGTGGGTGGCCGATCGGCCAGCTACGAGAAAGTACTGCGACAGGCCAAGGATACTGCAATGCAGGAGATGATGGAACGCGCACAGGCAATGGGTGCCAACGCCATCGTGGGCATCGACATCGATTACGAGACTATCGGCGAGAGCAACTCCATGCTCATGGTCGCCACCAGTGGCACCGCCGTCGTCATCTAACTACGCCCCTCTTTCAAACAACAGGGACAACTTGTTTTATACAACAAAGACCCTAACTTTGCAGCGATGAGAGTTTGCCGAATAAACTTTCATCGCTGCACGGCTTTTATTACCTTTGTTGTAGTAAGGTAATGATTGACCGCCGGGGAGATAACCAATTACAAAAACCAGGATGAACCCTATACGTTGCTACTGGCCTCCCCGGATTTTATTAGTTGAAAGTCAATTAGGAAGTTAGGTTTTAAGCCTATTTAGGGTAGTAACTCCCAACTAATTGCGGTCAATCAAAAATTAAAGTAACACCGCAAAGTTATGAAAAAGTATTTTATCGGCA
>JAEEGL014123990.1_pt1 | contig 52494 bp, 38 predicted proteins | sample 9134231 | NCBI WGS metagenome assembly JAEEGL01 (sample SAMN16246548, study PRJNA631951) | gut metagenome | biome: gut microbiome; feature: rumen; material: fiber-attached | host: Bos | place: Iran: Karaj | collected 2018-10
ACTGTCTTGCATACTTGAATGCGTTTACAACGAACTCTGAGTTGCCTTCGCCGTATACTCTTACCCAGTTGGAATTTGAAGCAGGTCTCATTCCGCCGCCGTCGTTAACGAAGAGCTCGTTACAAACGTCGTAAGAATGGAGCTTGAGGTTCGGGAACTGGCTCTTGATAGCGCTGAATGTGTTCTTGATCATGCTCTCAAGACGCTTGTTCATACGATCCTTTGAAACGGTACCGCCGTTATCCTGGAACAGTGAGCCAGGAGTCTGGCTGTACCATACGAAGGTATGACCACGGACACCGATGCCGTTCTGCTCTGCGAACTTGAGTATTGCGCTTGCGTTGTTAAGGCTGATGTTTACGTTATCGCCGTTTACGCCTGCAACGATAGAATCGGGCTTCATTTCGTTCTCACAGGTTACAGAGTTGTAGTTCTTCTTGATGAACTGCTGAGCCTGTGAATTGCCGATCTCGTTTCCGCTTACAGAAGTACCGAGACGGAAGTACGGTCCCATGTAATCCTTGAAGCCGTCGCCGCCCTTTGTATATGAATAGTCAAGATTCTGATGTGAACGAACTCCTGTGTAGCTGCCTGTTGAATCGCCGCCGCCAGTTGAATCGCCGCCGCCTGCAGAACCGCTGCCGCTGCCTGCGCTTGTATCGCCGACGCTGCCCTGACCGGTAACTACAGCTGAAGACTTGCCTGCCTTGGAAACCTGAACTGCGTCTACGAAGAAGTCGCAGAGGTCGCCTGAGCTCTCAGGAGTCTCAATGTAGAGTATAAGATCACCTGAATTTGAAGGGATCTCAAACTTTGTATTTTCAAGCTTTGTCCACTCGCCGCTCTTTGCTGTACAATCAGCGATCTGAGTATAAGAAGCGCCGTTGCCGTCGCCCTGCTGGAGTGACATCTGAAGAGTTACATTTGAACCGCTGTTCTGGAGAACTGCAGCGCTGAAGCTGTATGTCTCGCCGGGAACGAACGCATTGGAATCGAGCGGGATAGCACAGCCGTTCCACTCGCTTGCTCTGTCAGAAACGTAGAGTGACTTTGAACCGTCATAAAAGTTCTTGCTGTTTGTATCAACAGAAGCGCTTCCTCTTCCTGTCCAGTCGCCTGCACCGCTCTCGAAGTCGTTTGTGAAGTAGTCGCCGTTTGCATCTGGCTCTACTGTCTTTGTAGCTGTGCTTCCACCGCCGCCGCCACCGCCGCCGGATGCGTTTGTGGTAACAGTAACGCTCTTTACGTTAGCCGAACCGTTTGATCTGTAGCCCTCGATGTTGAGAGATACCTCATAAAGAGTACCTGACATATCGAGACCAGCCTTTGACCAAGCGTCAAAGTGATCTGATACATTGATAGTGCCCTTCATGTTGTTCTGTGTATTGTTTCTTGAACCGCTGGTCTGACGAATGCTCCAGTACTGCGGGAAAGTAGCTGTACCGTCAAGAGAAGGCTGATTGTAACGCATTGTCTTGGCGATATCATAAGTATTACCGTTCAGTGTTACGTTACCCTTTCTCTCAGCACCGTCTCCGGGTGGACGCCAGTCGCCCCAGCCTTCAACGATATAATATTCCATAAGAGGGTTTCTTGTCCAGCCGTAAACGCACATATAAGAGTTTCCTCTTGGTGTGTACTCAACATCATAGGTAAGAACTATATTGCCGAAAGCCTTGTAATTCTTCTTCTGGCTGTCGAAATTCTTGCCCATACGAGCCAGGAAGTTCTCAATGCCGCTCCATGAGCAGGTGAAAGAGCCTGCACTCGGATTCATTGAAGCCTGACCGGTATAGTTCTGGTTCCACATTTCGTAGTCGTATCCGCCGATGTTTCCCCTTACCTGCTGGTCAGCAGCCTGAACAACAGTTGCGGAAATCGAAGGTACACTTGAAGCGAGTGTCATCGCAGCTATTCCTGCGCTGACAAGCTTTTGGAATGTGACCTTTTTCATTTTGATCATTCCTCACTTTCTAAAAAGTTTATTGTTTTAAGATCCTTCTCGACCAAGAAAAAGCGCAAAAGCAAGGTATGCCTTTGTGTCCCTCCTCTTCCTTGGTACTTGATTTCATTTTATTACATTTCTGTGAACTATTCAAGTCAATTCTTGCTAACAATCATTTACCATATTCGCAGTTCACATTTTTTGCACATTTCAGCTCGTATTTTTTGCGCATTATGCCATATATTAATTTTATCCGCTATTTTTCCAGTTTAATTTAAAATATAACATTATGAACATTATAGCACAATTGTGCTACGATATTTCGGGCAAAAACTGTAAAAATCATCTTTTTGCAATTTCACTTTAAAGGCTGCGGAAAATATAATCATTTATTGCTTTACCTTTAAAATACAGAATGAATAAGTTTTTTTACTGATTACTTTTTGGATAACTTTTTTGTGCATTTTACACAAAATGTATAAATATTCCGACCGCTTTAACAGCAAGAAGCGGTACAGCATAAAATGATTCAGGTTTTTTCAGCGCAAAAAATAACCGAACACGTCTTTCCCGTGTTCGGTTATCAGCTTATTTGTTAAGTAAAATCCTGTATTTCGCCGATCAGCGTCATATCAGCCAAGGCTGACGTCCTTGCCGAGCAGGAATTCCTGTATCCTCAGCGCGTCGTTGGAAGTCAGACCGGCAATGCTCTTATCAACATCACCGTTTTCAATGCCCTGCTCGGTGATATGTCTCTCGTCGGTGCCGTTGAGACCGTATTTGTCAGGATTTGCCAGTGACTGCATTATGATAACAGCGTCCGCAAGGTCTACAGTACCGTCACAGTTTGCGTCTCCCGCAAGATATTCCTTTTTCTTTTTATTATATTCTCCGATAGATTCAAATACAAATCTGTCATATCTCTCCCCGTACATCTCTGAGGCAGTTGAGTTCCAATAGCCATATACTTTATCAATATCACCCAAAAATGATGATGTACTGAATTCACATTCGGGATTGAGGATAGTTATGCTTACTTCTCCTTCATATTTAGGGATAATAATAGTCTGTTCATCTTCCCATGGCCACGTTTTACCATTGTAAACATAAATTTTTTCTTCTTTATCGGTTTGTTTATTCGGAATATAATAAAATGCATTGTCTGCAACATACTCAACACTTTCAGGCAGCACAAGTTTTCTTATGCTTGTATCGGCAAAAGTACCTGTTTCTATCTTTTTAACAGTATTGGGTATATTTATCTCTTCAAGTAAATAGCAATCCATAAATACTATTTCTCTGATACTTTCAAGCCCTTCGTTCAATGTCACTTTTTTAAGATTATAGCACTCCATAAAGGCATACTTTCCGATAGTCTTTAAGCTTGCTCCGCATTTTACCTCTTTAAGATTTACACATTCACTAAACGCTGATTTATCTATTATTTCAAGGCTGTCCGGAAATGTCAACTCAGTCAAAGAGTTACACCTTGCAAAAGCATCTTCTCCTATGGTTTTAAGTCCATTTCCGAATTGTATGTCGCTAAGATTAATGCATCCTCCAAACGCCCCATATCCTATTGTTTCAAGGCTGTCAGGCAACTTGACTGACTTCAGGCTCTTGCAACCTGAAAATTGATGGTAATCCAATGTCACAAGTCCTTCGCCGATCTCAACATTTTCAAGTGCAGATAATTCTTGAAAAGATCCCCACATAAAGTCCTTGATATCCGCTTCAACTATAAGATTCTTTATATTTGGTGTGCCTTTATCAGCGTAAACACGGAATCCCTCTTCTATTGTGACCGTTTTTCCAACTATCTCAGCAGGGATAATAAGAGTATCGCCTTTAACTCTATCAGCATATATATCACGTATGCAAATGTTGTCGTCATTTTCAAATAAAGTCATTATTTCCGAGTAGCCATTGCTATTTCCGTCAATAACGTACCCGAAGCAGAGGAATTCCTTGTCTTCAAGGCTGTTGCAGTATTCCTCGGAATTTGAATACCTGTATCCGTAGATCGCGTCAAAGCCTCCGGTAAAAGCGTCCTTGCCGATCTCACATTCCGCATTACGAACATAGATAACAACGCTCTCAGGTTTTGCTGGTATAGTTACCTCAGGAAGACCGTTTGCAGCCTCTATTACTCTTTCCTCGCCGTCCTCACTGTAAAGCGAATGATATGCATTTTCGCCCACTGACTTTATGTTTTTGCCCAGGTCAAGTTTTTCAATAACAGTATTATAAAATGTTTTTTTCTCAATGCTTGTAAGAGTTGAAGGAATATTTACTCTTCCGAGAAGATAGCAGTTTTCAAAAGCCGACTCTCCGAGCTCTGTCAGTCCTTCGTTCAGTTCCGCACTGATAAGCGAAGTATTGCCTGAAAAAGCGGCATTTCCGATAGATATCAGGTTGTCTCCCGTAACTACACGGCTAAAATCTCCGCCGTGCATAAAAGCACCTGCTTCTATCACTTCAAGCGAATCAGGGAAAATCAGATCATTTTTGATACCACACTGTGAGAACGCAGCGTTTCCGATGGTTTTCAGTCCATCATTGAATGTAACTTTTTCAAGGGCTGAGCAGTTGTAAAACGCACCGCTTTCGACAGTTTCAACAGAATATCCTAACTCAACGCTTTCAAGGGCACGGCAGTTCGAGAAAAGACCTGCCGGAACAGTCTTTATATTATTGCCAATCCTCAGCGACTTCATTTCGTTAACGAGGAGTTCGCCCATTATGCTGTTGTAAATGCTTACGACCGGCACTCCGTCCACCTCATCAGGTATGTCTATGGAGCCGTCCTTGCCCAGCTTTTCCACACCGATGACCATAAGACCGCCTTCGGTCTCCGCGTACTTCAATACTCCGTCCCCTTCCGAGACGTAATCATTTTCGTCCGTATCTGTTTCTTCGATGTTCATGTATGTCAGTTCGTTTTCAATCGCGAACTTCTCCACAGCAGAATCCTTAGCGCAGACGATAGTATATCCCTTCCACCACTCAGGCTTCAGGAGCACACAATCAGGATTGGTTATAACCACTGTTATCGGTTTGCCGTCAGGAGTCATACGTCTTCCAACCAGCGGGCAGCCCTCAAGCTCCTCTACGCTTTCCGGCAGTACCAGAGATGAGATACTGTAGTCATGGAATGTTCCGTAGCCGATGTGTTTGAGATTCTCGCCGAAGCTTATATCCGACAGCTTTGTGGAGCCGTAAAAGACGTTCTCATCAAGGTATTCCAGACCGTTTCCGAGCTTTATGCTTTCAAGGTTATCGCAGTATTCAAAAGCATTATACTCAATTTTTTCGAGACTGTCCGGGAGTTCCACAGACACAAGTGAACTGCATCCGTCGAAAGCATAGTGTTTTATTAATTTAAGTCCGTCATTAAAGATGATATTTTTCAGGCTGCTGCAGTTGCGGAAAGCATATTCGCCGATAGTCTCAATGCCCTTTCCGAGCTCAATGGTCTCAAGCTCTGTTAAGCCCTCAAACCCATATGCCGGTATCTCTGTGATATTATCACCTAATTTGACAGACTTCATCTGTCTCATCATTGTGAACTGTGTCCTGTTGAAGCCAACAACTGGGATACCGTCGATATCGTCAGGAATAACGATATCCGTAAGCGTCCTGTCACTGATCCTTTTCATAGTAGCTTTTCCGTCGCTGATCTCATACAGGATACCGTCCTTTTCGATAGTCCCGTCATCAGTAATCGCTGCGGTTTCCGCAGCGGAGGTAACGACAGTTCCTGCTGCCGCCGGATACGCTCCCCCAACGAGCACAATAGCAGTGACAGCTGCGATGATTCTTTTGATTTTCATAGTTTATTCTCCTTTTTATATCATTAGTCTTTCGACTTAAAAGCAATTATATCACAAACTGAAAAATCCCACAATATTTCTGTGTGAAAATTTACAATCCCGTAATTTTTAGTTCATGTATTTAACACATTAACAATTATCAGAGCACCAGACCGTAGCCGTTCTCAGCGCTTATTTTTACAGGTGTTTCAAAATTGCCGGAGATAGCTTCAAGCTCAGTGAATATCTCCTTATTGTCAACTAATTCCGGCCAGCCTCTTCTGCTTCTCGGCAGTTCAAAATGCAGTGATATCGGATAGAGCTTAACGGACACTACCTTCTTTTCTTCGATATCAAATTCTATACTTGGGATAAAGCTCTCCCACACCTTGCTGTTCGCGCACATTCCAACTGTGCCGTCCTTGCTCCTGATATTCATTGCCATGCCAACATTGTCGTAATACTCATAAGGTATCGAATACTTTTCGTAAAAATCAGCCGGCAGCTTTGTCTGGAGTTCATTTTTCATGATAAAGTCTCCGAGGCCCCAGAAGATAATACCGCTGCCGCGTTTTTCTATTCCCCTGATAACGTGAGCGCCGTGACAGAACACTATATCCGCGCCTGCGTCAGCAACAGCATGGCAGAACTCAACTATAAAATCATCAGGGTAATTGTCTGTTCCCTTGAACTGATGTCCGTGAACAGAAACTATAACGCAGTCTGCCTGAGCGCGTGCTTCATTTATCTGTGATACCACTCTGTCCAGATCGCGCTTTGCCGCGGTTGATATCTTTTTTATCTCATCGCCCTCAGTGAACTGAACATCTCTCAGCTTGACATTCCTGTTCTGCATGACATAACCGTTTTTTGCGCCAAGGTCTCTGTATTCGTTTATACCCGTACCCGCCGCGATCTGCTGAACAGCGGCCATAAGCTCCGGAGTTACCTGAAGCACCTCCGTATGCCTGAGCGGATTGACGCCCGGTCTGCCGTTCATATCCACGCTCTGACTTCCTGCGGCGTCAGAATCATGAAAGCTGCTCGTAACAGCTATCAGCGCGGCTCTTCCGTTTCTCGTCTCGATATAGCACGGCGCCGATGCCTCCGCAAGATTCATGCCTGCGCCTGCGAAAGCGAATCTTTTTTCTTTAAGATAACCTATCGTTGCTTCGAGACCCTTATGGGAATAATCAAGAGAATGATTATTGGCTATGCTCAGAAGATTGAAACCATACTCCCTCACATCATCAAGAACGTCCGGATCTGCCATTGCGTATCCGCCGCCGGGAAACAGTGAAGGATATCCCTCGTTTCTGTGTACTGTGGTCTCAAGATTTCCGAATCTCACATCGTGAGACATGAGGAAATCCCTCATTTCTTCAAAGCCCTTGTATTTTCCTTCCGGAAGGTGACCGGCGATAAGGATATCACCGCATCCAGATATTTTAAGCATAAATAATCCTCCTAAAAACTGTTTTGTAAAAAGCCGTTCCATATCTGCCGCCAAAAGACAACCAACGACTCTGCCTGATCCTGATTTCAGAAAACAATATCATTTTACAACTTTTTTCGGTTTATGTCAATGAAAAAAAGAACAGCAGCTTATACGCTGCTGATACAGATGAAAAAGGCGGCTTTATCCAGCCGCCTTATAATGTTATTTTATTGCCGCAAATGCGTCGTCGAGGGCTTTGATAAGGTCATCGATATGCTCTGTGCCTATTGACAGACGTATAGTCGTTGGCTTGATGCCCTGCTCTGCGAGTTCGGCTTCGGTAAGCTGAGAATGAGTCGTTGAAGCAGGATGAATTACCAGTGACTTTACGTCAGCGACATTTGCGAGGAGTGAGAAGATCGCAAGGTTGTCTATGAACTTCTTTGCGTCGTCCTCAGTACCCTTTATATCGAACGTGAAAATGCTGCCGCCGCCGTTGGGAAAATACTTTTTGTACACCTCATGGCTCGGCTCGCTGCTGAGTGAGGGGTGATGCACAGCTTCCACCTGCGGATGCTTTGAGAGGTATTCAACTATACTCTTTGCGTTTGAGGTATGGCGCTCAACGCGGAGCGAAAGTGTCTCAAGTCCCTGCAGGAATATAAAAGCATGGAAGGGAGAGAGAGTAGCGCCGGTATCACGGAGAAGTATGGCGCGGATATATGTAACGAAAGCAGCAGCGCCTGCCGCAGCGGTAAAGCTCACACCGTGGTAGCTGGGATTAGGCTCGGATATCCACGGATAGCGTCCCGACTTCGCCCAGTCATAATTGCCGCTGTCAACGATAACGCCTCCGATAGCCGTACCGTGGCCGCCTATGAACTTGGTCGCGGAATGAACTACGATATCCGCACCGTACTCAACAGGGCGCACAAGGAAAGGAGTTGCAAAAGTATTGTCAACTACGAGCGGGATATTGTGTGCGTGTGCGATCTTTGCTATCTTTTCAATGTCGATTGCGTTGGAATTGGGATTTCCGAGAGTTTCGATGTAGAGAGCCTTTGTATTCTCGTCTATAGCCGCTTCAAAGCTTCCCTCTTCATCTGGGTCCGCAAATTTTGTAGTAATGCCGTAAAGCGGGAGAGTATGCGCGAGAAGATTATATGTACCGCCGTATATAGTCTTTGAGGCAACTATATTCTCTCCTGCCTTGGCAAGAGCCTGTATGGTATATGTTATCGCAGCCGCGCCTGAAGCTGTTGCGAGAGCAGCTACACCGCCTTCGAGAGCGGCTATGCGCTTTTCAAAAACGTCCTGTGTGGTATTTGTAAGTCTGCCGTAGATATTGCCAGCGTCCTTCAGACCGAAACGGTCTGCCGCGTGCTGTGAGTCATGAAAGACGTAGGATGTAGTCGCATAAATGGGTACTGCTCTTGCGTCAGTGGTGGGGTCTGCCTGCTCCTGTCCGACATGAAGCTGTAAAGTCTCAAAATGTAATCTATTGTTTGCCATTGTAAATTCCTCCTGAAAAAATCTTTATATTCAAATACTCGTTAATATCATTTGTTTATCAGCCCTGTCTGCACATTCGTTCTGTGCCTTCAGAAATGCAGCGGAGACAGTATAGTATATTCGGTTTTATCATAACAGCATCTCCTTCCGTTTGGTATGTCTATATTATATATCGGCTTAGTATATTTGTCAAATCCATAATTCCCATTACCAGTTATAGGTTGAACCTATAACTGTTTTGAGAAAATCAGCAGAAAATCAGCTAAGTCTGCCTACTGGACAGCGCAGCATGTTGATTCTTTTTTACATTTTACCTATTGCTATTTATAATTTAATAATGTATAATAGGGATAGTATTAAATTGGGGTTGTATGTGCTGATTCGGGAAAGGAGGATATAATGAAACGGAAAAAGAGCTTTTTCTCCATAAGATTCAAAATATATAGCTTCGTTTTCCTTTCTGCTCTCCTTATGGCTGCCGGCGTATCAGCATTAGCCTTTTACGCGAGCAACAGTCAGGCCGATAAGTATTACAAACGGTGCGCGTCGGATACCGCCGGCAACTTATCATCACTGGCAGACGGCGACTATCTTGAGAAGCTGCAGGAAGCTGCCGTTTCAGAGGAGTATCAGGCGCTCCGCAGCAGAGCCGAGGAAGAAAACAACGAAGAGCTCATCAGCGGCTTCCTTAAAGAAAAGGATCTGTGGGACGGCTTCATACGGACTCAGGAATCCATAGCGCTCTGCCTCGGAAACATGGGAGATATAAAGTCACTCTGTATTATGGCTCAGGAAAGCAGCGGCGCTCAGAATGATATGTACCTTGTGAATGCTCCGGAAGAGCCGCTTTTCCGGACAGGCTGCTATGAACCGCGTGAAAATGAACTCAGCGGATCTGATACCGATGAGCCTGTGATCTTCCGCAGCAGTCATGGCTGGGTCTGTTCCGCATTCAGTCCCGTATACGCTTCCGACGGCAGATGCGTATGCGTAACAGGCTGCGAGTTCAGCATGGACGACGCCATGGAGACAAGGCGTCATTTCCTTGTGTATCTTTTAATAGGCTCACTGCTGTTCGCCCTGCTTATGCAGACACTGACAGCAATGATAATAAAAAAGGTATACATCGGCCCGATAAACGCGATCACCGCTGAAATGAAAAAATTCAGGCCATCAGAGAATACAAGCTACAAGGACGCGGGCGTCATGGAGCTTGATATAAAGAGCCGTGACGGTATAGGCGAACTCTATCATGGAATACGCGCAATACAGACTAATATCATAGACCACCTTAATGACCTTTCCGAGTTGCAGGCTGACAAGCTCAGGGCAGAGCGTGACATCAAAGCAAAAGAACAGCAGATAGGAAGGCTGAGTCAGGAAAATCAGAAAGATACGCTGACTGGCGTAAGCAGCAAGTCAGCTTATGAAAAAAAGATAAATGAACTCAACTATGCTATCTCCCAGGGAGATATCTCATTTGCACTGGTCATGGTCGATATGAACAACCTGAAGGAAATAAACGACAAGTACGGACACCGAGCAGGAGACCAGTACATCAGAGGCTGCTGCCGTATGGTATGCGACGCCTTCAAGCACTCTCCCGTCTACAGGATAGGCGGAGACGAATTTATAGTTGTTCTGCAGGGTCAGGACTTTAAAGACAGGCAGACCATCGTGGAACATCTCAGGAATGAATTTGACAAAAAATACAATCAGACTGAACTGGATCAGTGGTTCAGATATTCCGCTGCTGTGGGAATGTCAGAAAACGCTTCCTTTGACACATCTGCAGCCCTTGTTTTCAAGCGCACAGAAAAGGATATGTACGAAGATAAAGCGGGATTCAGAAAAAAATACGGGAAATACAGATAAAGATTATTTCCGTACAGTCTGATAAGAGGAGAGAGAATATGGAAAAAAACAATTCCGGGGCAGTAAACAAGAATATACTTGAAAAAACTATCGACAGTATCTCGGAAAAAGAGAACTATTCAATAGTCGGTTATTTTATAATGCTCGCGCTTTACATAGCCGCAACAATAATAATAAAGCTGACTTCCGGTTCCCGCGCGACTATCGAGATAGGCGGCAGCACTGTCGCGATCAGCTCCTTCGCCGGAGTATTCTCGGCGCTTGCAAATATCTTCATAGTGCTTATAGTCATTTATTACAGAAAGCTTGGATATTATACCGCAATTGCAGCTCTTATCCTTCAGCTGCCAATGATACTTATAGATATCCCGCATCACAAGAACTTTTCCGCTCTCCCCGGACTCTTTACGGATCTGTGTACTATTATAGCAGTCACGACTCTTCACAAGAAAAACGAAAGGCTTCATAATTATCAGCTGAGGATACGCGATCAGGCGGTCACGGATATGCTCACGGGGCTGCCGAACAGGTTTGCCTGCTCTGAGCTCATAGACAACCTTATAAAGCGTGATGAAAGATTTGCCGTGGTACTTATCGACCTTAACAACTTCAAGAGCATAAATGATACCTTAGGCTTTGACGCAGGAAACAAGGTGCTTTCAGAGATAGCTTCACGCTGGAAGAATATCGCGGATTCCGGACTTTCGGGCACTGTCGATTTCATAAACCGTCTCGGCGGCGACGAGTTCTCACTTGTGATACGCAGCTATGATTCAAGCGACAATATCCTTAATACCATAAACAAATACGAGAATGTTCTTGGTCAGCGCATGACCATAGACGGCTGCGACCTTTACATATCAGCCAGCTTCGGCTACGCAGAATTCCCGGCTGACGCCAAGAACTTCGACCGTCTGCTTTCCTACTCTGACGCGGCGGTGTCAGAAATGAAACGTCTCGGAAGCGGAAATCATATACTTCACTTCACTCCCGACCTTCTGAAGCCAGAGCGTACTCTTGAGATAGAACGGACACTGAGGACAGCGCTTGACAGCGACAATATTTTCTTCTGCCTTCAGCCGCAGTTCGATATCAGCCACAAGCTCCGCGGCTTTGAAGCGCTTGCCCGCGTCAAGGACGAAAACAGCAATATCCTCCGTCCGGACGAGTTCATCCCTGTTGCTGAAAGAGTCGGCATGATAGACAAGGTAGAGGGCGAGATACTGAAAAAATCAGCTGTTTTCTTCGGAGACCTCATCAAAAAGACCGGCGCCGACATAATACTCAGCGTCAATGTTTCGGTAAAGCATCTGATGAAAAACGGATTCATTGACGAGCTGAAGGATATACTTGAAATCAGCGGCATACCTGCCGACCAGCTGGAGTTAGAGATAACCGAATCAGTAATGATAGATTCAGCCGAAAAATCCCTTCACTGCATAGAAGAGATCAAAAAAATGGGCATAAAGATAGCTATCGACGATTTCGGAACAGGTTATTCCTCACTCAGCTATCTTAACAGGCTCCCTGCCGATCTTCTGAAAATAGACAAATCCTTCATAGATAAAATGAACACCAGCGATTCCTCGAAGCAGTATGTCGCCGCGATAATCTCCATAGGTCACATCATGGGATTTGAAGTTATATCCGAAGGTGTGGAAGAGAACGATCAGCTTGATTCTCTCCATGACATCGGCTGTGATTTCATACAGGGCTTCATATGGGGACACCCTCTTGCCGTGGAAGACGCTGAAAGACTTGTTCTGGAAAGCGCATGACCACTGACTGAAAACAAAAAGTCTGTATTGTAAGATACTTACAATACAGACTTTGTTTTTTTGTATAAAACATAGAATCTGAAAAAATTTTTTCAATATTCAACTGTTTTACGTTGAATTTCAGTCATTTTTGCCCCTCTTATGGAAGGCGTTTTTATTTTCTCTTCTTTCTGTCAGGCTTTGACATCTTATGCTTGTACATTCTTGTATCGCTTATTCTCAGGAAGCTCTCGATCTGACCGTCACTGTCTGTCTCTGCAAGGCAGGAACCGTAGCTCAGCTCGATCCTGTAAGGTTTGCCGCTTTTTGAATTGTATTCCCCGCACAAGCGCACAAGTCCTTCATTGAACCTGTTCAGCTTTTCCTTTGAATAGTCTGAGGCATAGATATAGAACTCATCACCGCCGGCACGTCCGGCGATCTCACCTGAGGTACAGCATTCCATGATGATGCCGGCAGCCGCTTTGATAGCGCTGTCGCCCTCGCTGTGTCCGTAAACATCATTGATATGCTTCAGACCGTCCATATCTATCACCATAGTACATACTACCGATTTACCCTTCAGCTCGCTTATGGCTTTTCTGGACTGCTCATCGAATCCGCGGCGGTTAAGCATACCGGTGAGCACATCGCTGATACTGAGCTGCTTCTGTTTTTCATAAAGAGCCTTCTGCTTGTCATAGAGCTTGCGGATCTTGTCATTTGTCCACAGGCGCTCGATGGTGACCGCAAGATTAAGAAGGAAGATATTATAGAAGTCGTTGAAGATATCGTCATCTTTCATTTCGATGAGAGCGTATCCGAACATCTTCTCCGCACAGTGGACGCTCATAATATAATAGAAGTGCGGTACATCAGAATTGACCTCAGGTATGAGTGAAGAGGCATCGACAAGCTTATCATTCCTGACATACTCGTTTTTGGTATCTATCCATATCACAGGCTTGAAATTGCCTGTCGGCTCCTTGCATTCACTTGTACATGAAAGCCTTCCGCTGCTGTCTGTCTGCATATACAGGAAGAAAGCCGAATAATCTCCGAAATTGGTAGCGCAGTCTATGAATGCTGAAGTAAGCTCTTCAAGCTTTTCCAGCTTATTCAGTCTCAGCAGAGCAGCCTCCGCGTCATTGAGGCAGTAGCCGAAAAGCCGGACATCATTGAATATGTTATTTATATTCTGAAGCTCTGTATTATGGTCGAGGCTCTCACAGCCGCAGGACTGGGTAAAGATATTTCTCGGCGAAACGCTCTGATCGTCATTACCGTTTCCGCTGCTGTATTCTGTAAGGTATTTCAGAGCCTTTTCCGCGATATCTTCCCTTTCACGGGTGACTGTCGTGATATGCGGGATATAGCTTCTTCCCTCCTCAGAGCCGTCGAAGCCTGATACAGCAATATCCCCCGGAATATTTATTCCTCTCAGCTTGAATGCTGACATCAGGGCAATAGCCATATAGTCATTGGCACAGATGACCGACTCCGGACGTTCCGGACGTGACAGGAAGAAATCCGCAGCCTCCTCGCCCTTATGGAACCAGAAATCCCCCTCAAATACGCCTGCACCGTCCTCAGGCAGACCTTTTTCCTTCATGACGTCCCTGAATTCCTTCAGTCTCAGCTGAGCGTCGGGGTGAGAAAACGGACCTGACATGAAACCAATTCTCGTATGCTTGTGTACGTCGGTAAAATGCTCGACCATTCTTCGCATACCCGCGGCGTCGTCAAAGTCGATATTGCAGAAGCCCTCAACATGGCTGCTTATAGATACAACAGGGCATTTTGCCTCACGAAGCTTTTCTATTACTCTGGCGGCTATACCTTCCACGTTATAGCCTTCTCCGTCATAGATTATACCGTCAAACTGTTCAAGATCTATATATTCGATAAGGTCGAATTCACGAACACCGTATTCAGAACTCTTCTGACCTATCTGTCCGAGAAAATTGAAATATACAATGTTTACGCCGAGTTTTTTCGCAATTCTGTTATAGCTGCCGCAAAGTCCCTGTCTGTACCTGCTTGTCAGGGAACAACCGAAAAAAGCAATGTTTTTCAGAGAATTGATCATATCATCTCACCTCCGTCCAAAAAGATCATTTTATTTAGTATATATTAAATTATATCACCATATTTTTCCTTTGTCAATTTTCAAACAGTGAACAGCAGCAAAAATTATACTGACCGGCAGACACAGTCCGCAAAATCCCGGATAAAACTCCTTATTCTGTACATAATTGCAGCGGAGGAGTTAATATCGCTCTGCAAAACAAAAGGCGGCAGAGCCGCCTTTTCTATTAAGTTTACTGCTTTGCAGCTATTTTTCTCATACTGCAAAGATCGAAAGTATCCCAGACTCTGTCGCCGTTGAGGTCATAATCTGTACCGGCAGGGATATCCGTTTCTTTGCCGAGAAGGAAATCCGTCAGCTTTCTGATATCATCAGCAGTATAAACAGCGCTTTCATTCTTTTCCCTCTTTACACTTACTGAATTTACAGCTGCCGAGCCTGTGTTGCGCAGAACATTCAGCGCAAAATAAGCGCTCCGGACGCAGTATGTGTCAATACCGAGTCCGCTTACCTTTCTGACTATATCCGCTGCGTCAAAGCTTCCCTCATAACGTGTGCAGCCCTTCTCAACATCTTCAGCTTCAACAGCCTTGAGCTGTTCCTGACGCTTAACGATAACAAACGGTGAACGGTCCTGTTTCACCTTAGGTATATAAGCAATGACATCATATTTTACGCCGTTTGAAACAATGGTCCCAAGCTCCTGAGGATCATGGAACGTGCCGTATGCAAACTCAGATGTGAGGTCTCCGTCCCATTTATCCGCGATAAGGATATTGCAGCCGTAATACTCCTCGGCGCCCTGATCTTCAAGCCCATCCATATTCAGGCAGGAAATATATCCGCCGATCACCCATTTGGGATCTTTCTTATCCGAAGTGACCTCACCGATATCGATATTATAGTCGAACATCAGACTTTCGTTGCTTTCAAAGCCGAATGATCCGTCATCTTTCCATATATCTGACATTCCGATCTCAAAACGGCGTGAATACTCGGTATTATTCGATGAGAACGCCGACGGTTCAAACGCTCCCCATTCACAGTTTATTTTCTCGCCTGCATAGCCCTTCATGGTAAGATTAGAGCCGTCATAGGCATAGGTCAGACCGTTCAGATAAACGGACCTGTTCCACTGATCGACATCTATCCATCTTGTTTCTCTTTCGTATTCGCCGTCATCTGCGATATAATCAGGCACAGTCACATCGACCTTAACAAGCTCAGCGCTGCCCTTTGAGATACCGCCGTTCATCTGAGCGACAAGAACATCGGCATTGCCAAGCACAACGCCCAGATCGTGTACATAATCCATATACGGTCCAAGGTCATGCTTTGCCGTTATCTTTCCCTTCAGACCGTTTTCCTCGGCATTCCTGTCTATGAAGTAATACTTTTGTGTCACCCGTTTCTTGCCGGTTCCTATCATGCTCATAGAGCTGTCATATATATCATACTCCGTTCCGTCGGCATTGATACTTCCTATCTTTTTTGCATATTCCGACGGCTTCCAGCCGCTGCTGCACGCATCTACGATATATATTTCGGTATCAAGATAATAATCGGGCATTTCCATAACGGCGAGCTTTGCCAGTGTACTTACCGCAAAGGTGCCCTCGACGTCAAAGTTCATTGTATAGTCTATGGACGAACCTGCAACAGCCTTGTATGACTGCCCGCGCTCGTACTGCTTTCCGCGCTCGAATTCCGGATCGTTATTGTATTTATTCTCACTTGCGTCCCATTCAGCCTTGAACGATGACGGAGCTATGACCTCCATATGGTCACTCGCAAATCTGCTGTTGACAGCGTAATAATAACCTGTACGAACTCCGTAGTCATAATCCTTTAATATCAGCGGAGCCTCTGCGTCCTCATATTCATCGGGAGCTATTTCGGGCATATTCTCGATGGACAAGTCATAAGTATAGACAACAGCCTCGCCCTTTGAATATGCGCTCTCCAGGAACAGTCCCACATCTGTTATCTCTCCGGGGTCATATCCTGCAGCAACTATCGCAGCAAGCTTTTCGGACACGTTTATCCTTCTGTCATCCTCGACCTCATTATTCACGGACATCGGTTCATTCCTGCGGCAGATGAAGGTCCTGCTGCCGTCAGCATTCTCACGCGCATAGATACTGTACGCAACATCGACCCTTTCTCCGGACGGTCCGGCAATGCTGTAGTCATTTAATACTTCATATGAATCAAGGCTGCCTATCTTTTTATCCTTTTCAGTTATACTGCTTCCCTCAGACATGGTGTCTATTTCAAGTATGTCAAATACATCGCCCTTTGCATTATGAAGTCTTACACCGAATCTTACATATGCCTTATCTTTATCGCTGATACTCTCTATATCTATTCTTTTCCAGTATTTATAGCTTATCTCTCCCAGCTCCGAATACCTGACCGGTGAAGCGAACTTCAAACCTCTTGCAGCGGAAAAGTCCTCATCGTTATCCCATCTGCAGATGTAGTTGCCGCCGAGATTCACATGGAATTCCGGCTGACTGTCCTTGTCGTTATTTACTATTTCAAAGTAATAACCCTTGTCGATACCGCTGCTGTTATGATCGATAATGATATCGGCATTGACTGTCTGAAGCGGTACGCTTGCGATACACAATGCCGCCGAAGCAACAGCAGATAAAAAGCCCTTTGTGTGTTTCCTCATAAAAATTCCTCCCACGTATCCGTAAAGATACCCAAAAATAAAAAAATTAATACAATATTTTAAGTAAGGAAATCTCCCCGTAACCGTCCTGAAAAGGTCGTATTCAGGAAGTACCCTTGCTGATTAGATAGTAACATAATGCTGTAAAAAAGTCAATGTTTTTCGTAGAGTCCACTTAAATTATCGTCTATATATCCATTCTTTCTTCCCTCAATTGTGCAGATTGACCTATAGTCATAACAGCCGGGATAAAGAAAAAGCTGCGGCAAAAGCCGCAGCTCATACAGCTCTGTTCATCAGAGCTCACGCATTATATTCAGTGTATGACGGATACCCTCTTCAACGGTGAACTGCCCCTTCCAGCCAAGTCCCTCAAGCTTTCTGCTGCTTAGCACCTGCTTTGCTATAGGGGTCATCTCAGCCTTTGCTACCTCGTCGGGATCGGCAAATATCACCTTTGTACCTGTCTGTGCGGCGACTTCCTCAGCAAAGCCTGCGATAGTAGTCCTTGACTGTGAATTTGCTATATTGTACGCATTGCCGCTCTCGCCGCAGGCAAGGACGGTAATTATAGCTGAGGCTGAATCTGCAAGGTAGGTATATGATCGCATCTGGTTTCCGGCACTGTTGAGGACGATATCCTCACCTGCAAGTCCCTTGTTCACGAACTGCGCGTTAGCACGGTTGTCAGCCCTTGTAACTGTCGGGCCGTAGGTATGGCTGGGTCTTACGATAACAGTATCCAGTCCGAACTGTTTTGTATATGAAGCACACAGCGTTTCTGCCGTTCTCTTTCCGTTGGGGTAGCATGAACGCGGCGAGGTGGGATCAACATATCCCGCATAGGATTCCTCAAAGGACTCAAGGCTGAGGTCGCCCTGACCGTATACCTCACCCGATGATATATAAAGCATACGCTTTGTACCGTGATCCCTTCCGTAATCGAGGAGGTACTTTGTGCCGAGGATATTGCTCATTATCGTTCCCACGGGATCGCTGCTGAACGCGGCAGGAAACGCGGGACTTGCCGCGTGTATGATATAATCGGCTGTAAAATCGAAATCCGGCAGCTCGTTTACGTTGTGCTCCACCGGACGGAGCTTTTCCCTGTCGGCGCCTTCAAATCTCGCCGCAAGCCTTTCAGCGCTGAGATCCATTGCATATACGGTAATATCCGCATTCATATGCTTGTTCGCGTAAAGGAACATATCAGCCATAAACGAGCCGATAAGTCCCGAAGCTCCGGCAATAAGCACTGACGAGCCGAACAGCTTCTCAAATCCGGCTACAGCTCTGACAGCTATTCCGACATCTTTTTTATAGTTTTCGCTATCATAGAAATTCATACAGATCAGTCCTTTAACCAGTCAGATCTCTTCGCTTTCAGAAGAGCCTTGAATATGTCGATATCCTCAATGGTAGTGAGCTTGATGTTCTTTTCCGAGCCTGACGAGAAGTGTACCTGCTCCCCCATTTCTATCATAAGCGTGCATGAAGCGACAGAATTTGTGATACCTGCCTCAAGAGCGCGTCTGTGAAGGTCGCATATCTTTCCGAGAGCGAAGCCCTGCGGAGTCTGAGTTCTTTTCAGGCGGTCTCTCGGATAGCTTCCATTTGACACTGTGCCGTCCTCTGTCTGCAGCATAGCTTCGGCGCAGGGTATCACGGTAATTGCGTTGCCGTACTTTTTTGTCTTACTGATACAGTCGGAGATTATCTCCGCCGATACCATAGGACGTATAGCGTCATGTATAAGAACGATATCCTCCGGTCCGTAGTATTTTTCAAGCTCATAAACGCCGTTGCGTATTGAATCCTGTCCGTTCTTTCCTCCGGGCATAACATACTTCAGCTTTGTGATATTGAACTGCTTTGCGTAAGCCCAAAGCACCTGCTCCCAGCCTTCTATGCATACAACAGCTATAGCGTCTATCTCCGGATGGTTCTGAAAGGCCTCCAGAGTGTACACGATAACCGGACGCTCATATACAGTCAGGAACTGCTTGGGTATGTCCTGATGCATTCTGTTGCCGGTACCTCCGGCGATCAACAATCCGATATTTGCCATAATACTTCCCCCGTATTATAATTTTTTCTTGCTGTCACAGCCCGTTACTGTTTTTTCAGGCGGTGTTTAACTATATTCATGCCCTTTGTACAGAATTCCCTTGCGCTTCCGAAATTCAGAACGACAAATACAATGATAGCTGCAGCCGAAACAACAGCTCCGTAGAAATCGACCGACACCAGTACAGCCTGCAGAAGAACTATCGTAAAATTGATAAAGTACCTCGTCAGGTCAATGTTGAGCTTGATACGGCGCAGCACCGCGAATGTATTGAACACCGCGATAGCCGCATAAGCGACAACTGTTCCGATGACAGCTCCCCATACGCCGATGAAGGGTATCAGTATAAGGTTCAGCAGTATATTCACAACTGCTCCGATCAGCGTGGAGTACATTGATAGCCTGCTCTTTTTCAGAGCGATGAAGAACGAAGCGAAATATGTACTTATCGCACCGTATGCTGCGCTTACCAGCAGAAGCGGAACGTACTGCCATGCCGACGCGAAGTCAGGTCCCACATACACGCTCATAAACAGCTTTGTAAAAGCAACGGTCAGAAGCGAAACGCTGAACACCATAAAGCTGTATACGCTGAAGATATTATTGAAGAATCTTGTATCGCTGTTTCCCTCAACTTCCTTGATGGAAGATATATCCCACGCCTGTGAGAATATGGATACGATCACGTTGATAACGGACGGTATCTTTCCGGCAACGCCGTATATTCCAAGTGCTGAAGCGCTTATCATGAATCCGACCATGAGCTTGTCTGATGAATGTATGATCCACCATGAGATACCGTTCAGTATCAGCGGTGCGGAATAGATAAGCATTTCCTTCAGGAGCGCATTATCCCTGCGCGATTCTCTCAGGTCGCAATAAAGTCCGCCGAATACGGCTGCAAGCACTATAGTGATGACAGCCGAGATAATAGTGGAGAGCAGATATCCGCGGGCTCCGAGATGCAGTACCGCTATCAGGAGCACATTGCAGAGCGCCAGCGAAAGAGTCCTTATGACGCTCAGTGCGGTATACATCTTATTCTGTTCCTTGGCTTTGAGATAATTCATCTCAACCCATGAATACAGATCGGTAATAACGAACGCGCACAGATACCATTTCCATTCCGTCAGCTGATGGTACAGTCCCACCAGCGGCGATATTAGCAGCATAGCCGCGGAGCCGCAGGTTATTATCAGCAGCGCATTCCTCAGCACGTCCTGATGACGTGTATCCTTCGAGATGCCGAAGCGTATGACTGTTGCGTAAACACCCGCTGAACAGAAGGGTACAAGTATCTGACCTATATTGAATACAAGGTCGGCGATACCGTACTCGTCCGTCGTCATATAGTTGGTATATAACGGCACCAGAAGAAAGAGTATAAGCTTTGAGCCTATATTGCCGATGGCGAATATTATGGTATTTTTTACAAGATTCTGATATTTTCCCTTTGAACTACTCATATATCCAAAAACCTTATTTCCGTTTTTTCAATTGAAGAAAATCTGCTGTCCTCAGGAGGGAGCTCCATATAATTGCCGTAAAGCTGAGAAAGGACAGCATCGCTGTGAGCGGTTATGGGAACCTCTGTATCCTCAAATACGTGGCGCACCAGCTCGGTATAATACTCTGACGGGAAGGCTTCCTTCAGGAAACCGTAGGGTGAAGCCACCGGAGCCATCATATCCGTTTTCTTCTTCGTCGCAACTGTTTTGAGTATCTTCTTCACGAATTTTTCGTCGCTGTATCTTCCGGTCAGAAAAGTACCGAACTTCAGCAGCGCCTGTTTCAGTCCGGCACCTGAGCCGCCCGTCACCTTGAAGCCCTTGCGGTAAGAGTACAGACGCGCAAGCAGGAGCACATATCTGTCAGCGAATCTGCTTCTTGCAAAAGTGCCTGTCTTTATGTAATCGCAGGCATATATATCGAGATGCAGGAAGTGCCTGTCCTCCGGTGAACCCTTGGGATTGAGCTCGGCTCTCCTGTCCATGAGATGAGAGTATATTATAGGCATGGACTTGTCTGTCCTGTAGTTCATCAGCTCATAGTTGCCCTCATTGAAGTCCTTTCTGTGAGCGAGGAGCTTTTCATAATTCTCTCTTGTGAGCATTATATCAAGGTCATCATCCCACGGAATAAATCCGTTATGACGGATAGTTCCGAGCAGCGAGCCTGATGAAAGGAAATACTCTATCCCCAGTTTTCTGCATTTGCCGTCGAACCATTTCAGGTCCTCCAGCAAAAGATCATGCATCATTTTCAATTCATTCTTATTCATCCGATCAATCTCCTTACGGCAGCAAAAAGAACTTGAATCCGCACAGGTCGCCTCTGAAGCAGGCAAGCAGCAGCATAAAGCTTGAAGTGAACATAACTACCGATTCATACCTGCTGCTTTTGCTCAGCGGATCCTTTTTCTTTTCTTCTTCAAGCACAACAGCCATCATCGGGAGCATTATGTACATACTGAAATTTCCGTACCGGTGGAAGATAGAATATGAGCGCACCAGCACTGCCTCCATAACAAGGAGGGCAACAGCACATACATATATTCCCTTTATATTTGATTTGTCAGGCAGCTTCCTGTAGTGGAGCATGGTATACACCAGTATGAGGTAGCTTGCGATACCTATGATGTATTCCCACATATAGCTGTAGGACGTACCTGACGTATAATACTCAGCCTTTTTGGTTATAGAGTCGAGCAGCTCTCTTCCGAGCCTGTATGAAACAGCGCCCAGTACGAGCACCTCCAGGACCTTTAAAGCTGTTCTCCATTTTTTCTTATCTGACCAAGTGTCATATATGGTAATTACAAAATACATTCCGATCAGAGGTATTACCGCAACGTGTATCATCGCAGCCGCGAAACACAGTATCACATACCAGAAGCTGTGCTTCTTCAGTACCAGCTCGTCATACATACACCTTGCAACGATGGAAAATGCCATAGCATTTCTCAGACCGCTTATTACGCCGAGGAAAAGTCCCTGCGACATGAAAAAGAAAAAGCATACCGCGATACTCTGAGTGGTAATATGCTTTTTCCCTGCCTCTGATTTGAGTATATGGAAGATATTCAGGTAGAAAACAAAGCAGGCTGTCAAAGGCAGAAGCCCTTTTATTTTCAGGTTTGCGGTAACATAGAACAAGAGGTATGCCAGCGGAGAGTTAGGCTGTTTCAAAAAGGTATCAGCCCACTGACCGAAAGGGACGCCTATCCAGCCCTCCGAAATAGTCCGCCACCTTGAAAGATCCGCCGATTCGGCAGGTATATAGAAAAACGCCAGCACACACAGGAAGATCATCACCTTGTTCAGCGTTTTTTCGGGAGTTTCCCACGGCTGCGGATTTTTAAGGCGGTTATAATAGTACAGAGTGATAAGTGTATATACGATAACACCGCATAATCGTTCTATAAAAAATGTATTCTCCATCCATAACAGAGCTTCAGACATTCCACATTCTCCTCGCTTTAATACCTAAGAATACATTTTATTGAGAGCCTTTGACATATTTCTCATACTCAAGGATGGTCTTTTTCACGACCTTATCCCACAGGTAATTCTCCTCTGTTAATCTGCGGGCGTTCTTCGACATCGCCTTCCATTTGTCTTTTTCATTCAATGCTTTTACGATGGCTTCCGCAACAGAATCCGGATCTGTTTCAGCCGGCCATCCGGCGTCATAAGAACGGATAACTTCTCCCAATGTAGTACCTTTTGTGACTATACACGGCAATCCGTAATTCAGAGCTTCGAGTATGCCCATAGGCATACCTTCGGAACGGGAGGTCTGTATGAAAAGGTCGCTCTCCTTCAGGAGCTTCTCCTTTTCCTCCCCGAACGCCTCCCTGTGCAGTGATACCACTGAACCGAGCGAGCGTTCATTTACGGTTTTCCTTATATAGTCATGCATATCATTCTGGTCAGGTCCGTAAATATCGAGGCGGCAGCTGTTCTTCTCCATGACGTCCTTTGCCTTTGAAACAGCTTCCAGCAGGATATCAACGCCCTTGCTTATAATATCGAGCCTGCCGATATAAACTATCCCTGACCCGCTGCTTTCTTTCCATACCTTCTCATATTCAAGCTCCCCGATACCGTTGGTACCGATAAATGAACGGCTTCCGAACTTTGTCCTTTTCATTTCCGGCTTCGAGAGGAACTGCAATGCCGCAGCACCGTTTATAAAGCGGTTGAACAGCAGCATATTCCCTATCAGCTTTTTCAGCCTTTTCTGCCGCTGCGCATTTGCTGTCAGGCAGCCGTGAGGAATGATTATATATGGTATGCCGGCGCTTTTCGCCTGCTTTGCCAGCGGAAGCATCGCCGGATAGTAAACCTCATGGAATACTATGAGGTCAGGTGAGGAAAAGGGCTTGGGAAGCTCATTCAGCCTGATACCTTTTTTATATTCCAGCTGTTTTATATCAGCGTTTATGCTTTCTCCGCTCACATTCAGAAGAGCGCACTCGGCATACTTCGACTGATAGAAAACGTGCTTCGGAACAACGGTGCAGACGCCGCTGAACGGATTGTTGCTTACAGACGCTATATGTAAAATTACCACTTTATGTCTCCTATTTTCTCAGAAATGCCTTATAGATGAAGCGCTTCAGGTTGGGGGATGTGTACACGAACGCTCTAATACAGAGCATATTAAGACAAGCCTCTCTTTTCGTTATCATTCCGTGTTCGAGCATAAAGTCCTGAAGGACCTTCCAACCCTTTATCCTCTCCTTTGAGCCGCGCTTTGAGTCAAAGCCGTTACCGACGCGGACATATACGAGAGATTCATGCATATTCGCAAGTTTGCAGCCTGCAACAATCATATTCAGCCACAGATAATAGTCCTCAAGAAGAAGCAGCGTCCTGTAGCCGCCGCTCTTTTCAAGGGCGGAACGCTTCATACAAACGGAAACATGGTTCATGGGATTGCGCTTTTTCGCCATACGCACGATATCCTCATGCTTTTCCGGACACGAGCGCACTCTCATATCCTCGTCCGTTGATTTATCAAACTCGGCGATATCCGTTCCGAGAACATCTGTATCAGGGTGCGTCTCCACATATCTGATCTGCTTTTCAAATCTTTCGGGATCGCTGATATCATCAGAATCCATACGGAATATATAATCGCAGGTACACTTTTCAGATCCTATCCTGAGAGCCTCTCCGAGACCGTGGTTCTGCTCCTGAGGATAATACCTGACCACATTTTCCCTGCCCTTTCTGAAGCTGTCGAGAACGCTGTACAGCTCATCGGTCAGAGGTCCGTCAAATACGACGACTATCTCATCGGGTTTGACGGTCTGATCGTCATATATGCTCTTCAAGGCTGTATCAAGAAAGCCGGGATCATCGTTCTTATAGACCGACATGAGCACGGAATAGGTATGCTTTCTTTGAGAAATGTCAAATTCCTCAGTGCTGTCAGTATTAACGGCGACCGCTTTTTTCTCAGTCATTGCTCCCGTACCTCCTTCAACAATGCCCTTTCTCCTGAGTACAGAAGAAACCGAGCCAAAGAACACCTTCGCGTCCATAATGAAGCCGCTCATGCTGCTTTTGCTGAGAGCTGCGGCATAATCGCCGTCAAGCTTTGCCTTGTCGGGTATCTCAAGCTCATCTCTGCCGCTTATCTGAGCAAGTCCGGTAAGTCCGGGCTTGATGTCGTTTGCTCCGTACTTGTCGCGTTCAGCGGTAAGATAGTCCTGATTCCATAGTGCGGGGCGCGGACCTATCACGCTCATATTTCCGAGGAAGATGTTCCAGAGCTGCGGCAGTTCGTCTATTGAGGTCTTTCTTATAAACGCTCCGACCTTTGTGATACCGCCGTCCTTCAGCATATGAGTCGGGACGTCCTTAGGCGTATTCACCGACATCGAACGGAACTTCATCAGCTGGAAATATCCCTTGTCCTGAGCCACACGCTTCTGCCTGAATATAACAGGACCGGGATCGTCAGACTTTATCGCCAGCGCTGTTGCCGCATATACCGGCGCCAGCACCGCAAGACCGCAGAAAGAGAGTGCCATGTCCATTCCGCGTTTTACATACTGCTCATAGAACGTGGGAACGTGTTCCGTGAGACCGACCGCTTCAAGGTGTCCCCTCATTCCGTCCGCATTGACCTTATCGTTCACGTCCTCGACAAAAACGACCTTCTTTCCCTTCATAGGATTCTTCTCGTCCGGCTGATCGTCATACACCGAATGCGGATACTGTTTTTTCGCAATATGACGCATTACAAGAAAAGCTGTGCCTAACGCAGCTCCCGTGATCTTCGCCGCCGTTTTCAGTTTCTTTTTCCTATCCATTTCCAACTCCTTGACCCCCAAATGAATATTATCGTATATATGTCTTTTCAGTTATATGCCTAATATCTGACCGTAATCAGAGACCGTGCCTGCCGGGACTTCCGCTGACGATTTTACAACAGTACAGCAGTTCAGGTGGCAGCCGTCACCTACAACGGCATTGTGATTTATGACCGTACCTGATGATATTATACAGCCATTTCCGACCTTCGCGTCTGTATGCACCACCGTCATTGGCTCTATGAATGAACCCATGCCTATAACGGCAGAAGGTGAAACATACGCGGTTTTATGTATAAGCACAGGGACTTCAAAGCCTGCCTCTGCGAGTTTTCCGATAAGCTGCATACGAAGTTCAAAGCTGCCTATAGCTGCCACCGCACAGCCGTATTCCCGCCTGAACTTCTCATATTCAAACAGCTTTCCCACAGCTGCGGGATTATTATCGTCAAGAAAAGCTATGCTCTCAAATATTCCCATTGATCCAGCTATTTCTCCCGCTACCATACCGTACTGCCCTGCACCCAGGATCAAAAGCCTGCACATACCTATCTCCCCTTTGTTACGCTTATTCACCGTGCTTCCCTGCACGGTCGGTAAGCTCATATAAGTCTCCTCCCGGAAGATACTCATATCAGCCGACCTCATTTGTTATGCATGAAAAAACTCTTTCGTCCGTCATTTCCCGACCTGCCGGACACGGTATGTCTGAACGCCGGATAATACGGTAAAACGTCCTTATCTCAGCACACCATACCTTTTAATTATACATTCAAGGCGTATACGATGTCAAGGTAAAAATTGCCTTTTCTTCATTAATCTTATCATATTTGCATTTTTCGTGCTTTTTTACAGGAAAAGGCCTGCTCCGGCTGCTGTTTTCCGGCAGCTGACCATTATAAAAGCTGCAGCAAAATACCGCAGCTTTTATATTTTGCATTCTGCTTCTGAAAACACGCTCTACCGCTCTTTAACGCCGTTTTCCGTAAATTGCAGTATCCTGTCGCATATTTCCAGCGCGGCAGGACGGTGAGTCACTATAACTACCGTCTTATCCGTCATATTCTTCAGATTTTCCAGCACATTGCGCTCAGTCGCTTCATCAAGGGCGCTGGTGGCTTCGTCAAGAAGCAGCACCGGACACTTTGAGTAAACCGCCCTTGCAATGGCTATCCTCTGCATCTGACCCTCGGAGAGACCAGTTCCGCGCTCACCGAGAAGTGTATCGGCGCCATCGTCGAGCTCCCTGACGAAATCCAGAGCGCAGGCTATTTCAAGCGCATTGTTTATACGCTCATCATCATGCAGCCCTGACCTGTCCGCAAAGCATACGACCTCCCGTATCGTACCGCTCATAAGCTGATTGCCCTGCGGCACATATGCGAACAGACGGTGGAACCTTGCCGAAAGCTCCTCTGTATTCCCTGTATTATCGGTAATATACCTCATTCCGCCGTCCAGCCTGTATATACACATCAGCAGCTTCAGTACCGTGGATTTTCCGCAGCCGCTGTGACCTGTAAACGCAACATACTGTCCCTTTTTTATTTCCAGGCTTATGTTCTTCAGCACTACCGGCATAGCGTCCTTGCTTATTCTTCTGACACTGTCGCCGGAAGGATAATACGCGAACTCCGCATCATCAAGTCCGAAAGCCGAAAAGCTGCTGCGGTAGTAACCGAGGATCTCTTCGGTATCCATCGGTACATCTTCGGAATCGTTTTCAAACTCCTCTATCTCCATAAGTCTCTCCGCACTTGCGGTCATGGCATAGAATCTCGGAAGATAGCCCGTGATATTCGCAAAAGGAGACTGTATCTGTGAGATGAGCTGTGTTATGGCGGTAAGAGTACCATAGCTTATGGCTCCCGTAAGTATACCGTATCCGCAGTATATTATGCCGCCGGCATACATTCCCTGCATTCCCGCCTGAAAGCCTATATTGCAGAGATTCGAGAAACGTATGCGCTTCATGCGGGCTTTCTTGTGATCAGACATTTTTTCGTCCGCTTCACGCATGGTCTGTTCCTCCGCCGCGAAGGAGCGTATCATCATCATGCTGCCGAGGCGTTCCTGCAGGAACACACGGAGCTTTCCGTCCTTCTCCTGTATGTTCTTGTGGAGCCTTTTAAGCATTTTTCGGAAGCCGTAGGTGGCAAAAACAAGTACGATACCCACAGGCAGAAGCACAAGCGTTATGCGGTAATCAAGGAATACCATCATGGCGATGGCACTGACCAGCTTGACTATCATACCTGCAAGTCCCGGAAGTATCTCAACGCAGTTCTGGGATACGACAACAGCGTCATTGGTGAGGCGGTTCAGCCATTCACCGGAATGTACCGCGCTGACAGTGCCGAAGTCCTTTCTCAGTATATTGTCAAGGAGACGCTTTTTGAAGAGATTTTCCAGCGACGAGCGCAGGTACTCCTCAAGCCAGCGTATCACTGCCCTCATCGCCACCTGCGCAAGAACCAGCAGAAGCAGCAGAGCCACATTTGACCAGAAACCGCTTCTGTTCCCCGCAGTTGCGCAGTCAACGATATTGCGCAGAAACAGTGCGTACAGTACGCCGCTTGCTCCGTGGACTGCATTTATCGCCATGAGCCAGAATATATCCCATTTTTTTCGTCCGGTCACTGTATAAAGCCATTTAACCGCATTCTTTTTCATCGTCTCATTAACCTTTTAAGTTTGTCGCGGACATAGAACAGCGGCCGCTTGATGAACAGAAAGTCTACCCACATATGAACATATAACAGGTACAGCTTTTCATCGGTACTGTGCCACTTTCCCTTGCGGCAGAACTCGGTAACGATACCCTTTATATGTTCGGGCTCAACACGTTCATACTGCCAGCAGTTGTCGCCCACAATGATGTATTTTCCGTCCCTGAAACCCACAACACGGTGGATAACGCCCTGCAGCCCCGGACGGACATACATCACAAGGTCATATCTCTCCGGCTTTTTCGTCAGCTTTTTTATCAGTACAGCGTCACGTCCGCCGCGTATCATCGGGCGCATACTTATCCCGCTCGGTACGCTCAGGTAGCTGCCGTGCTGTTCAAGCTGCTCAAGCTGTGCCTTGCCCATCAGTCGTCAATTGCCCCTATTTTTCTGAGCTGAGCGATTATATTCTTCACATCGCGCTCCATCTCATCTTTAGGACCGTCATACTTTTTCTGCATTTTTTCAACTATTTCAGCTTCCGTTGTTTCACTTTCAAGGCAGCTGATTATGAAGCCTGCTGTTTCGTTGCTTCTCACAAGTCCCGAAAACTTTGACGCGCCGGTGGAGACGAGAAGCTTCTCGTTTCCGTCGTCATGTGCTATAAATCCTTTGTTGAGCTTCATTGAGTTCACCCTTTCATTCCATTATATGCGACCTCAGCCGCTTCTATATCCATATTGCATTCCAACCTGTAAAGACCTGTCTTTTCGGCAAGCAGGTCAATAAGTCTCAGAGTCTTTGCCATCTGTACAGTGCTCTGCGGGCGGTACACCTGCTGCAGCAGCATTGCATAAGCCTCTGATTTTGTTATCCTGACTATCCTGTTCTTTTCGCCCCGGATAAGTATGCACAGCGCCTTCAGCGGCACTGATATATTGCAGCTGAGCCTGTGCTTTCCGTCATAGGGCGTACCGTATACGACCGCTCCGCTCTCTGTTATCCTTATCAGCGGCTTGTCGTCGTTCACCATCACAGCCCTGCCGCCGAAATACTCGCGCCAAAGCCTTGTATGAGTTGACTTGCCGGTACCTGACTTTGCCGTGAACAGGAAGCACTGTCCCTCCACCGCAACAGCAGAGCCGTGAAACAGCACTGTATCATAATCCGGCATCTTTTCCGCTATCTTACGGTATACCGCAAGCTCCTCACGGTATCCGTCAGACGAGTTCAGAGGTTCCCTTCCCTCGGCTTTCGCACATCTCAGCTCGCGCTGATATTCAAAATCAATATCCGCCTGCGTTATGCTGACCGAAAAATCAGGCGTTTCAGCGGACGCATAATCTTTGCAGTAGTCATGGACGTCTTCATATAACGAATTGACCTCGATGACCTTGTCTGCGATCTTATATATCCCTCTAAACATTTTTTCGCTCCATAAGCATCTATCATTATTCAAACGGATCCAGCAGTTCTCCCTCCGGAGAGCCGTCGCTGCTGTTTTCAGCGCTTGCGTCGGTCTCAGGAGCTGATACTGCCTCCTCAGTCTCCTGATATACGACAGAGGTGTTTTCAGGAAGTGTTACTGATGTGGTCTCAGTGACCTCTTCCTTTGCAGCCGTAGTCGTGACCGTCGTGCCTGCTACTGTCGCTGAAACAGCGGTGCTGCTCACAGCTGCCGCAGACGTTTCAGTGGTCTGCGCAGCGGTCACGCTTTCCGTAACAGCTTCGCTGCCGTTATCCGCAGGATTATTCTTTCCCGTATCGCAGCCGGTCAGAAGCAATGTCAGAACAGCTGCGGCGATCAATGATCTTTTCATTACTGAATGACCTCTTTTACTAAAGAAGCACCGCTCCCTCAGGAATGGTGCCTCTTTGTACAATTAATCTGTAATATTAACCAGCGAAAGGATCAACCTGCTTTCCCTCAGGAGGGCTGTCAGTGATAACATCTTCCGCGTCGAATTCTACAACATCAAGAACCGGCTCGATATACTTTTCCATTCGTTACACCTTCTTTCAAATATTACTTGGCAGCGTAAGCGATAGCTTTCTCATTATAAAGATATAATGCCTTTGCAAGATTCTGTGTTTTTGTATCGTTGATCTTAACTATTGAACCTGCGTACGAAAGAACGCTTGCTGATACAGTATATGTATCGGTACTATCCTGAACCGTGAATGTATGAGCTTTACCAAGCTTATCAGCTGCTATATTCTTAACTTCAAGATAATATCCCTTTTCATTCTTCCGGAGCTCAGCCTTCTCGCTGTCAATGAAGTATGTATACTTTGAAGGGTCTGCTCCGTCTGCGTATTTGTAGTATAATCTGAGCGAATTGTCAGCGTCGAATACTACTGAAAGTGTAATACCCTCAATGCCGGAAGGCTTCGTGCCTGACTGTGATGCCATGTACGGAGCAAACACGTCTGCGCTCAGTGAGGTAACGTCGCTGCTTACTGTCTTGTTTGCGGAGCTGTCAAAATAATTCTTTGCAGCTGCGCCGTAGTCGATGGAAGCAGAGGCAAGAGCAGCCATCTTTGCGTCTGTGCTGTTCTTTGTTACGTTCATGTATCTGCCGACACTGTAATCGAAACCGTCTGCGGTGAGGTCAGCGCCCTTGTTTGAAAGGAGAGTATAAAGCTCGCCGTTTCCGCTGTAAATACGGAAGTTGATATTGTCGTCTGTCTGGGTAGCGTAAACAGGGCAGGTAAACTTGTTCTTTCCGTTTACAACAGCTGTATCAGAAACGAGCTGTCTCTTTGTATTGCCGTTTATGGTATATTCAGCATAAGCGCCTTCGTCGTTCTTTATATCGTCACTGAGTGTGATATAATAATTCAGTCCGAGGCTGCCGCCGAATGTAACGGATACTGTTTCAATAACTGCCTTTGCAGTCTCTTCCTCTGTCTTTTCAACAGTGAGAGTGCAGCCTGAGATCTGCTTGCCTTCGCTGTCAGACTTCAGCGATACCTTTACGTCATAAACGCCTGCTGCGGAAGGAGCGCCGCTGAGGAGCTTATCTCCGGAGTAATACTTTATCACGCACTTGTCAGGCTCGTATACCTCAAACATATCGGAAATATCTTTTCCGTCATATGTCTTTGTTGAATTCAGTACATTCATGTAACCGGGCTTCTTGCTGAAATCCCACTTCTGCTCCAGCGAGCCCCTGTATGCGCCGATACCGTTTATGTGAAGGGTCATACCGCCCTCAGGGTTATCCTCGCCCTCAAGGACTGTCTCGAAATCCCTGCCCTCAACGAGCTCCTTCTTCAGTTCGCTGTCATACAGTGAAACAGAAGGTCTGTACCAGCGTTCGCCGTCATAGTCGGCGCTGTCCTTAGCCACAGTAAGCTTGCAGCCTGAAAGCGGCTTTGTGACATTTATTGCAGCAGCGTCCTCAGCAATATTGAAGTGGTATGTTCCCATGTATGAGGAGCCTCTCCAGCGGGGAATATAAACGCCCGGCTCAGGCTTGCTGCCTGTAAACTCAGTTCCGTTCTCGTTCACATATATGAGGTTGCATTCCTCAAAAGCTGTCGCATAGATAGGCATATCCTTCTCAACAACACCTCTGTCGCCGTTCATGGCTTCGAGGGTATAGGTGATCGGGTATGAAGCCTGTCCGTACTCTATATCGTGTACCTGAGGAGTTACATCGACCTCACGTTCCTTTATGATTATATCAGCAATTCCGTAGACTTCCTCTTTATCTCCGACCCATGTAACACCGATCGTACGTAACATACTCTGCTTGTCACCGAGGAATCTGTATATCTGAAGTCTGAGATCAACTGTACGGGGGTTCGTGTCGCCGTTTTCGATCCAGAAAAAGGTCTTGGGATTCTGATTTTCATAAGCTTCCTTAAACTGTGACTGATAGTAATCGTCATAGCAGTCGGACAGTTTTACATCGAAATCACTGAGCTCTATCTTACTGTCGTAATAGAAATCCTTTTTGGGTACGAGCTCCATTCTTGTATCGTCGACCTCAATATCATAGATTCCGCACACTTCGGGAGCGATATCTATTTCCATCTTATACTTGTAGCCCCTGTTATTGTATGTAAACTTTGAATCCTTATCGAATTCCCTTTTTACTGTCAGACCGTCAGGTCTGTTTCTGTATGTGGCAGCATCAACGACAGTCATGAGCGTATTTGAATATATGGTGAACTTTCTGCCTGTCCAGTAGCCCGTCTTGGATTCTCCGCCAAGGAGCTTGTCGGTGTTTCTCTCTCCGCCTTCCACAGCGTAGTCATAAATGCTGTTGTCAAAGAAGATGATGTTCTTTGAATCCGCAAAGCCGCACTTATCACAGCTGTCTGCGAATCTGAGGTACGCTGAGTCATAGCCCTCAGCCACGCTCTCATCCTTTGCATAGACAGCGGTAACTGTATGCTTTCCGGCGGGTATCCTTACGAAACCGCCTGTACCCTTTGCGCTGGTGGTATATTTCACTCTTCCGTCCACCATGATGGTGAGATTGTCGCAGCGGCCCTCTGACGATAAAATAAACTGGAGATAGGTATTCTTTCCTGAAGGAACAGTGACGTTCCATGTAGTTGAAGCCTCTGTGTTGTCGCACTGACGGTTGTCGTTTATCCATAAGCCGCTGTTCTCGTTATAAACGAACTTGTACGCACCGTTTTCCTTTACGCTTATATCACAGTCGGAAACCTTTGTGATGGTATGAGCCGTGCTCTGAACAGATTCCTCCGAATGTGTGCCGTCGCCATTGTCCACGGCTTCGTTTCTGCTCCTGAATGTTCCGACGGTGTGGTAAAAGTATTCATTGTCGTTGTACTTTTCGTTGCTGAAGGTATACACATATCTGTTGTTTCTGAATACCATCGAGGTAACTTCGGAAACATCGCCCCACTCCTCAGGGAAAACGAGCTCATCATCGCCGGCTATTTTTACGATCTCGCCGTTGAGCTTGCTCTCTTCTCCGGGATACAGCACAAAGGGATCAACTTCGCCGTCGTAATAGAAGTTGATCAGACCGGCCGTATTATTTCTTACTATTCCTCTGCAGTTGATCGCATTTTCAACGTCGCAGGAAGCGTTTGCGACAAGTGCTGTATTTGCAGCAAAAAAAACTGTACCTGCAGGAACAGAGCAGGCAGCTGCAGAGATCACTGAAAGAGCGCTTGCAATTATTCTCTTTGCAGCATTTTTTCTCATGTTTTTCATTAAAAATCCTCCCATAGTAATATTGATACGTTTTTCCATAAGGAAATAATCTGTCCAAACCCAGCTTTATCCTGTTTATTCTGAGAAAGTAACGTACTGCGCATATGGTTCTTGTCCGTCAAGGGAAAACGGACAGAAGCAGCCATATTTTTTATATAAACACAAAAATGGGTCAAATTCCAGCCATGCTTGTATATTGCAACTTAAAAAAGTTATACAATTATGTCAAAAAACTTTACCCATTTTAATATAAGATCAATACTGTAATGTAATTCAAAATTGATGTTATTATACCACATTATAAAAAAAAAGTCATTGTGTAAATGACATAGTTCACAAAATATTCATAATTCTTGTAGCTTAGTATAATTTACCAATGTTTTTACACACAGTTTACCGTCGATGTGTACAACGGGTAATTTTTACATTCAATATTACAGCCGATTATACGTTAATATTCATAGAAATACCGGCAGATCAATCAACAAACTGCCGGTATTGATTTAACATTTCAGCCGCTGTCCTGACGTCTTACTTTACGCCTCCGCTGAATACGATCAGCGGAAGAACAACGAACAGAATAATGAGTCCTGCGCACAAAGCGAGATTTACCACTGAAAGCAGTATATAGGTCCTGCCGGCTCTTTTTTCAGTGCCGCCGAGACAGATTGCGCCGATTATAAGTCCTAAAAACGGTATCAGCACCGAGAGTATGACAAGGCCGTCCTCGGCAGGTCTGTTATCTGCGGGGGGCTCGCCCTGACCGCCGCTCTGCGGAGGTACAAGTCCGTGGAACTGGGAATTCCTGTACAGCTTAGGAACAGGAGCGTGGCAGATAGGACAGAAGCGCTCCCCTTCTCCTACCTGTGAACCGCATTGTGTACACTGCATAGCTCTTCCTCCTTTATCTCATGAACAAGTAAGTCGTATACCCCGCATATATCGCCAGCATGAGAGCTCCGTGCCAGCGCACCAGCTTCTTTTTCGGAGCGCAGAGCATAAGGACGAGAAGACTCATGGCTATAAGGGCCAGCGTATCCACAGTATTCTTCATGGTGAAAGCGACAGGCGATATAGTAGCTGCGATACCGAGCACGAAAAGTATATTGAATATATTCGAGCCGACGACATTTCCCAGCGCCATATCCACCTCTCCCTTACGTGCTGCAACAATCGATGTCACGAGCTCCGGGAGACTTGTTCCGAGAGCGACTATCGTCATTCCGATAAGGTTGTCGGACATTCCGAATGCACGGGCAATATCCGAAGCTCCCTCGACTACCATTTTTCCGCCGGCTGCTATCGCAGCTCCGCCGCCGGTTATAAAGAGCAAGCACTGCCATACCGGCATTATCTTATACTCGTCCTCGTCGGTACTGTTTCCGGCGTCACGGGCTTTTTTTGCCGAGCTTATCATCATGTACAGGAAAAAAGCAAAAAGCATCAGCAGTACGATACCGCCCCACCTTTCCACAACTCCCGTGAACGAACCGAGAGCGAGAAGAACTCCTGCAACTATCACCGAAAAAGGCAGATCCTTTTTAAGAGTTTCCTTTCCTATCACCATAGGACACAGCACCGCACAGACTCCGCAGACCACCATGAGGTTGAATATATTCGACCCCACGGCATTGCTTATTGCAAGGTCGTTCTTTCCGAGCACCGAAGCACTTACGCTGACTGATGTCTCAGGAAGGCTTGTCCCCATGGCAACTATCGTCATGCCTATAATAAGTGAAGGGACTTTAAGTCTCTTTGCGACAGCCGAGCTTCCGTCAACAAAGAAGTCGGCTCCCTTTATGAGCAGTACAAATCCGCCCACAAGCAGTATATATTTCAGCATTATCCTTCTCCTAACAGCGGTCTCAAATGTGCGGTTCAAAAGAACGTGAAACAGGCTCTTCTGCTCCGCAACCGCTTATATTATTATACCACATATTATGACGCTTTGCAAGACCTCTCGACACTCTCACCAAAAATACCCGGCATATTTGACAAATGAGAGCTGTTTTTCCCAAAATTCAACTTTATACCAAAAAAAACAAAAATTGTCTTGAATTAGCGTTTCAATTATGCTATAATTCCTGTTGATTGATTTAACGCAGGACACGTTCAACCGCACGCTGATGCGTGCTTATCTTCCTGCATATGCAGGGATCTTATCACGGCGGCAGGCACCGCCGTTTTTCCGGAGGTAAATATGTCAGCAGCACAGATCTTTGCCGTTGTCATCTTTGTCGGAATGTTCATTATGATAGTTCTCGACAAGATCGAACGGCACTACGTCACACTCGGCAGCGGACTGCTCACTCTCGTTGTCGTATTCGGTATTTGTATGCACAGCGGTACCGCAATAATGGATACCCTCGCACTGAAGGGCTTTGCTACCAAAGAGTTCTGGTATCAGGTCACGGAAAGCGAGAGCAAGGGCATAAACTGGGCGACGATATTATTCATCGCAGGCATGATGGTCATGGTAGAGGGAATGGCTAAGGCAGGCTTTTTCCGCTGGCTCTGCATGAAGATCGCTTACCTTGTAAAGTGTAAGACAGTTCCCATATTCATCACTTTCATGATAATGGCGGCTGTACTCTCAATGTTCATTGACAGTATCACCGTTATCATGTTCCTTGCAGCCGTTACGATCGAGCTCGCATCTCTTCTCAAATTCAATCCCGTACCTATGATACTCTCTGAGATATTCTGCGCGAACTTAGGCGGTTCGGCAACAATGTGCGGAGACCCCCCGAACATCATAATCGGTACGTCACTGGGCTTCTCATTCTTCGATTTCCTCTCAAACACAGGTCTATGTGCGGGAATATCACTGCTTGTGTCAGTTATCTTCCTGTATTTCGCATTCCGCAAGGAAATAACAAACGGAAAGAACGAGCCGGTGGATATGAGCAAGTTCCCGGAGCCTTCAGAGGCTATCACAAACAAGAGAGACTTCATTATAAGCTGTATTATTTTCGGACTTGCTGTAATTCTCCTTGTAACTCATTCCACAACTCATCTGACTGTAGCTTCTATCGGTCTTTTCATAGCTGCGATAACCCTTATCGCCTTTGGAAAGCACGCAAAGGAGCTAATTAAAAAGGTCGACTACAAGACCCTCCTGTTCTTCATCGGTCTTTTCATCGTTGTCAGCGGACTTGAAGAAACAGGCATACTTAAAAAGATCGCAGACTTCATCGGCAATATCAGCGGCGGAAACGTAATGCTCATGATTGCTATCATACTCTGGGTATCAGCTATCGCCAGCGCTTTCGTGGACAATATCCCATTTGCCGCGACAATGGTGCCTATCATACAGAGCCTTGCGGAGACTTCGGGAGTTCCTATCTCAACTCTCGCATGGGCGCTGGCTATGGGTACGGATATCGGCGGCAGCGCTACTCCTATAGGAGCTTCCGCTAATGTCGTAGGTACATCTGTAGCTCAGAAAAACGGCTATCCTATCGGCTGGGGCAGATACTGCAGACGCCTTGCTCCCGCAACAGTTATAGTTCTCGGTATATCAACGGTATATCTTTTCGTAAGATATCTTTGATAAAATAAACGGATATATAATTTTTTGATGGTTTATTGTGCATGAAGCGTTCGCAATTGCTTATTATACCACAAATCCAAATCCGGTCAAGACCAAGACAAGCGCCATATATGGCGGTCTTGACAGAATTTGTATTTGTGGTTCCGGACAATTACGCAAACGCCCCGCAATTCCCGACCGCCAAAAAAGTTATTTACCCAAATAATCAACAGGATATTATAAAAAGGAGGAATACTCATGTCACAGTTCATCATTTCAGTAGGCCGTGAATTCGGAAGCGGCGGAAGATTTATCGCCGAGGAGCTCGCCAAGCGGTTCAACATCCCGTTATACGACCGTCACCTCATTACGGAGATCGCCGCAAAGACCGGTCTTACTCCGGAAGAGATTGAAAAGTACAACGAAAAACCCAAGAACCACCTTCTCTCGCGCAGAGTCAACGGCTTCAGCAACTCAATCGAAGACAATATCGCTGAGATGCAGTTCAATTTTCTGAGAGAAAAGGCTGCAAGCGGCGAGTCCTTCGTCGTTGTGGGACGCTGCTCGGAAACAAAGCTCCGCGATTTCAAGTGCCTTGTTTCGCTGTTCATACTGGGCGACATGAGTGAAAAGGTAAAGCGTGTCATGAACGTCTATGACCTCACTGAAGACAAGGCTAAGGCACTCATAGACAAGAAGGACCGCAAGAGAAAGCGCTACCACAACTATCACTGTGAGGGACACTGGGGCGATTCCAGACTGTACGACCTCAGTATCAACAGCTCCCGTCTCGGTATAAACAGGACTGTGGATATGCTCGAAAGCTATGTAAAGGCAAGGATATCCGGAGAATAAACGTCATTGCAAATAAAAAGCTGCACTTAAAAAGTGCAGCTTTCCTTTTATACATTAGGATTAAGTGTTGTTATCTTATTGAGCAGAAACTCCTGTATCATGAGAGCGTCATTGACGGTCAGTCCCTCGGTTGTCCTGTCAACGTCTGCAAGTTCCACGCCATCCTCTGTGATATGGCGCTCGTCCGTGCCGTTGATGCCGTACTTGTTCGGATTTGCAAGCGCCTGCATTATAAGCACCGCGTCACTCATATCTATTGTATCGTCGCAGTTCGCGTCGCCGTACTTCGGAGGCTCAAGAGCTCCGCCCATGAGGTAATGCACTTCACAGCTGTCGATGGTATAGGGCTGATCCACTGCCTTTTCAGTTGCGGCGTTCCATACGTTCGACCACCATACCTGCACCTCGCAGGTCTTGAAGGTATCGGACATTTCATTGAGAGAAACATGAACGGTGAGCTTGCCGTCCTTGTCTGCATTTCCCTTCCACTCGATGTTCTTCCAGTCGTCAGCAGTCGTTCCGAAGCCGACAGCACCGCCGATAGAAGCGTCCGGAGCGCCTGTGATTTCTATCTGCATTTCCTTGCCGACAGCAAGCTGCGGCTTGTCCGGAATAGTCACCGACTTCTTCTGTATCTTAAACTTGTACGCTGTTGTAGTCGTAGTTGCGTTCGGATCGGAAGTAGTAGTGACCGTAGTCGTTGTGGTGCTGGTCGTGGTTTTGGACGGGTCGGGGGGAGTAACGCCGTCCTTCTTGTAGAGATCCTTCGGGAGCTCGTCAAGTGTTATGCAGTAATCGCTCTGATACATAGCGATAGTGTCTTCCTTTGTATTGAAGGTAGGATCGGACAGGAAGTTGTTATTGTCACTTCCGCCGTCGTACCATGTACAGAAGTAGAGCCAGCCTGCTTTTTCCTCCTGCATTTTATCCGGCGTCGAGAAGCAGTCGTTCTCGGCGAGGGATATCATCTTTGCACTGTCGTACTTCTCCATTATACCATAGAATACTGAGGAGAAGGGACTGTCATTGTGGTAGTACCTTGCGCTTCCTGTTGACCAGTCCGTGCAGCTGTACTTGTCGTAGCCTATGATATCAACATAAGCGTCGCCGGGATACCAGTCCTTTGAGGTCGCGAAGTTATAGCTGTTCCACTCCCAGATAAGGTTGTGGCAGTTCAGCTCGCTGGTGAGAGTTTCGTAGGTGTATATCCAAAGCTTTTTGTAAGCTGCGGAGCCTTCCCTGCCCCACCAGAACCATGAACCGTTCTCACCGCCGCCGCCTTCGGCTTCGTGGAGAGGTCTCCATATAACGGGAATACCCTCAGCCTCCAGCTTGTTGAACTCCTTTGCGAGAGTTTTAAGGGTAGAGAGGTAATACTCGTTTTCCTTTGTACCTGCCGTTGCAGCCTTTGAGGGTGAAAAATCTGTGTCCTTTGCGGTATAGGTCGATAAAGACCAGTCCATTTTCGTGCCTATGGTATAGTTTGCGAAATCCTTCGGCACGTTGATATGATAGGAAGCGGTAGCGATACCACCCTTGTTCTTTACCCAGTCGATGATACGGTCGGTGGAACCGTCGTCACTGCCATAGAGAGGACAGCAGAAATTGCCGTAATCAAAGCCGCGTATAGCGGGATAGTGACCTGTGGTGTCCTTCAGGTACTCAAATTCCGTTTCAAGTCCGTGAGGGCCGCCGCTGTAGATCTCCTGCTGACCGGAGATTATGTGCTTGCCGTAATTCTCGGCAAGATAAGCCATAAGGCTCTGGGTCTCGACTGTAGCGAGCTGATCGCAGAGCGTTGTCTGCTTTGCTTCGATCTTGGCTCCCGACATAGGCTCAGCCGTGAGATAGTCAAACTGTGACCAGCCCCATGACTTTTCGATAACTATAGAATTGCTGCCTGCCTTGAGAGGTATGGCAGTGAGCTCCACAGCCTGATAATCGTCACCCTGAGGTATTCCTACAGCTCCCTGTGAGGAGCCGTTCACGGTCAGGTTCTGCTGTTTGTCGGTACCTATTCCGAAAGCATAGAAGGTCAGCTTGTAAGGACCGCCCTCCTCTACAGTCACATTCAGCGTTATGGTTCCGCTGTCTGTCATTTTCAGCGCGGAACCGCCGCTTGCATTCGAGTCCTTCTCCACTGTAACGTCACCGGTTATCTCAGCGTCCTCGAACTCGAACTTCAGCGGTTCGCCTGCCGCCGTTACAGCCGCTGTACTGTAAACGGCACAGTTCAGCATGACAGCTGCTGCCATTGCAGCAGCTCCTGCTTTTCTGAACACTATTGTTCCCATATTTTAATATCCTCCTGAAAGTAGTGGAAAAATCAGTTTGAAAGATCTATTGATTTAATTATACTTAATATTTCACTAAAAATCAAGAACAGGTGAAGATTGTTTTCATATCTTTAAAAAAATTCGTATACACGCACAATCGGGAGCCGTTTTTTTAAGCACAAGCTCCAACCGCCGGATTAAATCATACTTAAATTACTTCTTGTTAAATATAGCAGTTAATATACTATCTTTAAGCCGAAAAGCGTTGACATTATCGCTAAAAAGGTGTATAATTTTATATAAGATTCGTTTACTTTGTGCATGGGAGAGTGAAAAGAATGACTGAATATCTTACCAGTTACATGAAATACATTCAGAAAAAGCTTGATAATTGCAGCGATTCAGAGCTCGATGATATAATGTCCGAGCATCTCGACAAAATAGCCTTTATGCAGCATGAAAGAATAGTCCATTTTCTTGTGACTATGCTCTTCTCGATCATCCTTGCTGTATTCATTGCAGTGCTTGTTTTTACGCCTAATATCCCCGTGCTGATACTCGTTACAATGATACTCGTACTGCTGATATTCTACATAAAGCATTATTACTTTCTCGAAAATACAGTGCAGAAAATGTACAGGGTATATGACAGTATCCTCGAAAAACAGAGAAAATCCAAGGAGAACTCCTGATGACAAAAAAAGAGATCGCAAGGCTTGCCGTGCAGGAGCTTGAAAAGCTCTATCCGGACGCCTCCTGCACGCTGAATTATACAAAGCCCTATGAACTGATGTTTGCGGCAAGGCTCGCCGCACAGTGTACTGACGCGCGGGTGAATGTGGTAACGGAAACCCTGTTCAAGAAGTACCCTACCCTCGAAGCATTTGCAAATGCTGATATAGCAGAGCTCGAACAGGACGTGAAGCCCTGCGGCTTCTATCACAACAAGGCAAAGAGCCTGAAGGAAATGGCGTCACAGCTTATAAACGACTTTGGCGGAGAGGTCCCCGATACTATGGAGGAGCTGCTAACGCTTTCGGGGATAGGCAGAAAGACCGCAAACCTGATGCTCGGCGACGTCTTCGGCAAACCCGCAATGGTAACTGATACCCACTGTATACGTATCACGGGGCGTCTCGGACTTACCAAAAACAAGGAGCCGGCAAAGGTGGAAAAGGACCTCGTAAAGCTCATACCTCCTGATATTTCTTCCGATTTCTGCCACAGGACGGTGGAATTCGGACGTGATATATGCAATGCAAGAAAGCCTAAATGCGAAAAATGTCCGCTCAGTTATTTCTGCAAATATTTTGAAGCCCTTAGCCTTTAGTGTAGGGGTGGATATTATCTGCCAGAAATGCAGGGGACGGCGCAGCCAACAGATGCACGTACCCTCTGTCCTACGGACATCTCCCTGCACAGCAGGGAGTCACTCGACGTCCTATTAAGGGACGCCCTCTCTTGCAGGGCGTCCCTCTTCCGAAAACAATTCACTGGATTGTTTTCGGAATTCACCCTTGCGGAGCGCCTTCGTATTATTTCGCTGTTCTTTAAAAGCTGTGAACAGCGACCAGAGGCGCTGCCTCTGGACTCCGCCAAAGGAACACAGTCCCTTTGGAATCCCGTTAATACGCTCAGTAAGTTATTGCGTTAAATTTTGATTTACGAAAGGAGATCATCATGCTATTCAACTTTAAACTCAGCACTCCCTCAGAGGGACTCGTCGATATCACACATGAAGTAACCGAAGCAGTAAAGGAAAGCGGTGTCCTTGAGGGTATATGTATCGTATTCTGTCCGCATACCACCGCAGCGATCACCATAAACGAAAACGCTGACCCCGACGTACAGACCGACGTTATAAAGGGGCTTGACAAATTCTTTCCGGAACTCCAGTCATTCCGCCACGCTGAGGGGAACTCCGACGCTCATATCAAGTCCTCGGCAATAGGCGCAAGCGAAACTATTATTATCACAGGCGGCAAGCTGCTCCTCGGAACATGGCAGGACATTTACTTCTGCGAGTTCGACGGACCGAGAACAAGAAAATTCTACGTTAAGGTAATGGGAGAATAATTATGGATAATATCGAAAAGCTTTCGGAAATAGTACAGGATTCTCACAGTATCGTTTTTTTCGGCGGCGCAGGTGTTTCCACGGAAAGCGGCATACCCGACTTCCGCAGCGTTGACGGTCTTTACAGTCAGCAGTGGGACTATCCCCCCGAAACTATCCTGAGCCATACTTTCTTTGTAAATAAGACAGAAGAGTTTTACCGCTTTTACCGTGCGAAAATGCTCTGCCTCGACGCAAAGCCCAATGCGGCTCATCTGAAGCTTGCAGAGCTTGAAAAGCAGGGAAAGCTGTCAGCTGTAGTTACTCAGAATATAGACGGACTCCATCAGGCAGCCGGAAGTAAAACAGTGTATGAGCTCCACGGCAGCGTTCTGCGCAATTACTGCACAAAATGCGGAAAATTCCACGATGTTCAATATATAATCAACTCAGAGGGTGTGCCGAAATGCGATTGCGGCGGCATTATAAAGCCCGATGTGGTCCTTTATGAAGAGGCTCTCAACAATGACACTGTCAACGGCGCAGTACAGGCTATCGCGTCCGCGGACACTCTCATAATCGGCGGAACTTCGCTGAACGTATACCCCGCCGCAGGTCTTATCCGCTATTTCAAGGGGAATAATCTCGTCATAATCAATATGTCTCCCACACAGATGGACAAAAATGCCGACCTTCTCGTGTGCGACAGGATAGGAGAAGTATTCTCACGTATCTGAAAAAACTTAAAAGCCTTACAGCGCATACAGCGCTGTAAGGCTTTTCTTACATTAGTCCGTTTTCCTTTTTGAAGTCGATGAATTCTTCATACGTACCCTGTCTGTCAAGACAGCCCTGAGGCAGTATCTCGATTATGCGGTTCGCGGTAGTCTGCATTATCTCATGGTCGTGTGACGCAAGGAGCACAACTCCCTTGAAATTTATAAGGCTGTTGTTTACAGCGGTTATGCTCTCAAGGTCAAGGTGGTTCGTAGGACGGTCAAGCACCAGTACATTGGAGCCGAAAAGCATCATGCGCGAAAACATACATCTCACCTTTTCGCCTCCGGAAAGTACATTTACAGGCTTGTATACATCGTCACCGGAGAAGAGCATACGTCCGAGGAATCCGCGGAGGTAAGTCTCCGTTTCGTCCTTTACGGAGTACTGGCGTATCCAGTCGAGTATAGAGAGTTCACAGCCGTTGAAGTATTCAGAGTTGTCCACAGGCATATACGAAGTAGTCACCGAAACGCCCCACTTGAAGCTGCCTGAATCCGGCTGCTCCTCCTCCATGAGTATCTTGAACAGCATAGTTATCGCCTGCTCGCTCTCGCCGACAAAAGCTACCTTGTCAGTCCTGCCGAGAGTAAAGCTGACATTATCAAGGAGCTTTACACCGTCAACTGTCTTGGTAAGTCCGTCCACCTGAAGTATATCCTTGCCCAGCTCCCTGTCCATATCGAAGCCTATGAACGGATATCTTCTGCTTGAAGCCGGCAGCTCCTCAACAGTGAGCTTCTCAATAAGCTTACGGCGGGAGGTCGCCTGGTTGGACTTCGACTTATTAGCCGAGAAACGGGCGATAAAGTCCTTGAGTTCCTTTATCTTCTCCTCGTTCTTCTTGTTCTGCTGCTTTATCATGCGCTGTATAAGCTGGCTGGACTCATACCAGAACTCATAGTTGCCAACGTACATCTTTATCTTGTTGTAGTCGATATCAACGATATGAGTGCATACGTTATTAAGGAAATGACGGTCATGGGATACGACGATGACCGTACCGAAGTATTCGGAGAGGAACTCCTCCAGCCAGCGCACTGCGTCGATATCAAGGTGGTTGGTGGGCTCGTCGAGGAGTATTATGTCCGGATTGCCGAAAAGCGCCTGAGCAAGCAGGACCTTTACCTTTTCGTTACCCGAAAGGGAGGACATCTGAGAGTAAAGTATATCCTCTGAAAGCCCAAGACCCTGTATGAGCTTTGAAGCGTCGGACTCAGCCTCCCAGCCGTTGAGCTCTGCAAACTCGCCTTCAAGCTCGGAAGCCTTTACACCGTCCTCCTCGGAGAAGTCCTCCTTTGCATAAAGGGCATCCTTTTCCTGCATTATCTCATAAAGCCTGGCATTTCCCATTATTACGGTATCCAGCACAGTGTACTCATCATAAGCGAAGTGATCCTGTTTGAGAACGCTGAGACGCTCTTCCTTCGGCATGATGACCTCACCGGAGGCAGGCTCCAGCTCACCGCAGAGAACACGGAGAAATGTGGATTTTCCTGCTCCGTTTGCGCCGATAACGCCATAGCAGTTACCGTTTGTGAATTTAAGGTCTACATTTTTGAAAAGTGTCGAGCCGCCGAACTGCACGCTCACATTACTTACTGTTATCATATTTACTCCTTCCGAATTGAATTTAACGCCTGCGGCGTTAAATTATGATTTGCCGCACAACAAGTTCCATTATACCACATCCTACACGGATTGTAAAGAAAAACATTGCACTTCTCAGCCGGAGCTTCGAAAGCTTCCCTTGTTTTATTCTCCATATTATGCTATAATGAATGCAAAGCATTCATTATAGAGCATTTATTATGAGGTGACTTATGAGCAGGATATATATTGTTGAAGACGACAGGTCTATCCGTGAGGAGCTTGCGGAGCTCCTCCGCAATTCCGGCTACGAAGCCGAATACCTGACGGACTTCTCAAACTCAAAGGCTGAGATTCTTTCCGCCCGCGCGGACCTTATTCTTATGGATATAAATATCCCTAACCTCAACGGTGAGGAGCTCCTGAAGGAGATACGCAGAGAATGCGATACCCCCGTGATAATGGTCACGAGCAGGACCTCCGAAACGGACGAGGTTCTTTCTATGAGCTACGGCGCGGACGACTACATAACAAAGCCGTATAACCCGACCATACTTCTCCTGCGCATATCTGCCGTACTTAAACGCGCGGCAGGTACTGCGGCAGTGCAGACCTATAACGGTCTTCAGGTCAACGACGCAAAGGGCAGCCTTACAGACGGCAGCCGCGAAATGACTCTGACAAAGAACGAAATGATAATTTTCCGTTTCATGCTTGACAGACAGGGCTCTATCGTCACCCGTGACGACCTCATGACCGCTCTGTGGGACAACGAGGAATTCGTCAACGACAACGCCCTCACCGTCAATATCAGCCGTCTGCGCTCAAAGCTTGCGGAGCTTGGCTGCGAAGACGCTATCGAAACAAGAAAGAAGCAGGGGTATATACTGAAATGAAACTGAGAAGTTATTTAAAGGACCGGTTTTGGTTCTACATCATAGCCGCATTATTCGCGGGAATGATACTGCTCTTTCTGACTGCCTACAGGGTCAGCGGACAGCTCGCTGCCTTTATTGAATCGCTGTTCCTGCTTTTCATCATATCCGCCGAGATCACAGGCTATATGCGCAAACACCGATTCTACGACAACCTGCGCTCAAAGCTCGACGGACTGGACAAGAAATACCTGATACATGAAATGATAAGCAGACCCACCTTCCTTGAGGGCGGTATAACTTACGACGCTCTTTATGAAGCAAACAAGGCTATGTGCGAATACGTGGCGGAATACAAGCGAAGCTCCGCTGATTTCCGTGAATTCATAGAAATGTGGGTGCATGAGGTAAAGCTGCCTGTGGCAAGTCTACAGCTGATGGCTCACAATCACAACGGAGAATTCGGCGAAAAATCACTCGAACAGCTCCGCAGGATAGACGCATACACCGATCAGGTGCTCTACTACGCCCGCTCGGAAAATGCCGAAAAAGACTACATTATTAAAGAAACGCCCCTGAAGCGCACTGTAGCCAATGTTGCTCTGAAAAACCGCGAATCAGTACAGCTTGCAGATGCATCTATAGAGACCGGGGGACTGGACATATCTGTCATGACTGACGGGAAATGGCTGGAGTTCATACTCGGACAGTTCATGGCAAACAGCCTTAAATATACGGTAAAGGACCGCGAGCCCGTGATACATATTTCCGCAGAAGAGCTTCAGGACAGAGTGCTGCTGCATTTCCGCGACAACGGCGCGGGAATTCCCGAAAGCGACCTTCCGCGCATATTCGACAAGAGCTTTACCGGCGAAAACGGTCACACCTACGCAAAGTCCACTGGTATGGGACTTTTTATAGTGAAAAGCCTCTGCGACCGTCTCGGACACAGTATCTCCGTGACCTCGGAGCGCGGCAGCTTTACGGAATTCACCATTGCTTTTGCAAAGAATGAGCATTACCTTATAAACAGCCGTTAGCCTTTAGCTTTTAGCCATTATGAAGCGGCTTCGCCGCTTTACTGTCGGGCGCACAGTGTGCGCCCTTACAATTGGCTAACGGCTCAGATCATAATTTGGCTCCGCAAAATTATGATCTACATTACAGAACTGTAATGTTGCGTAATATTAAAAACACGACCAAAGGTACTGCATGATGTATAATAAGATCATGGAAAGGGAGAACAGCTCCCGGAAATAAAGATACCGAAAGGAATTGATCTTATGAAAAAGCTTACATCAAACATTATCAGGATCCTCTGCATCGTCAGCAGCATCTTCGTTATACCGGTTTCGTGTATAGAGATCTACGAAATAATAAGCGGCAGAGCAGCTGTTGATCCTCACCTCAGAAACCTTATGGACGGAATTTTCTGGAGCTTATTTACAGTCAACTTCCTTTGCAGCTGGTGCATCAGAAAACACGAAAACAGACTCGAAGCATAAAAGGAGATACAGCCATGTCATTACTCAGATTGGAAAATGTAGAAAAATACTACGGAAGCAGATCAAGTCTCACAAAGGCTGTGGACGATATCTCCTTCAGCGTCGAAAAGGGTGAATTTACCGCCATTATGGGCGCTTCAGGAAGCGGAAAGACCACTCTCCTGAACTGCATATCAACTATCGACAGGGTCACCGCCGGTCATATCTTCCTTGAGGACGCGGATATAACCGCCATCAAGGGAAAGGAACTGAATAAGTTCCGCCGTGATAAGCTCGGCTTTATCTTTCAGGACTTCAACCTTATGGATACCCTTACTGCCTACGAGAATATCGCCCTTGCCCTTTCAATACAGAAACGCTCCGCAAAGGATATCGACAAGGCTGTAAAGAATGTGGCAGAACAGCTCGGTATCACAGACGTTCTCAGCAAGTATCCCTACCAGATGTCGGGCGGTCAGAAGCAGAGAGTTGCCTCGGCAAGAGCCATAGTTACCGAGCCTAAGCTCGTACTCGCAGACGAGCCCACAGGCGCTCTCGACTCAAAGTCCGCAAAAATGCTGCTTGAGCGCTTCAATTATCTCAACAGGGAGCATAACGCCACTATAATAATGGTAACTCACGATTCATTCACCGCAAGCTATGCTTCAAGAGTTCTCTTCATCAAGGACGGCAAGCTCTTCAACGAGATAATCCGCGGCAGCGACAGCCGCAGGCAGTTCTTCGACAAGATAATAAATGTAGTTACCCTGCTGGGAGGTGACATGAGCGATGCTCTTTAAGATATCTCTCAGCAATATCCGCAAAAGCATAAAGGATTACGCAGTATACTTCTTCACCCTTGTCCTCGGTGTCGCGGTATTCTACGTTTTCAACGCCATAGAGACACAGACCGCTTTCATCAGAGTCAACGAAACACAGCGTGAGATAATAAAGATACTCACAACGGCTATTTCCGGCGTAAGCGTATTCGTTGCCGTAGTCCTCGGACTTCTTATCGTGTATGCCAGCCGCTTCCTGATGAAGCGCCGCAACAAGGAGTTCGCCCTGTATATGATGATGGGCATGAGCAAGTGGAAGATATCCGCTCTCCTGCTCTGCGAAACCGTTATCATCGGCATAGGCTCCCTCATTGTGGGACTGCTCATTGGAGTGGGACTTTCGCAGGTAATGAGCGCAGTCGTGGCTAACCTCTTTGAAGCCGACATGAACAACTACAGGTTCACTGTTTCGGCTTCCGCGATAACCAAAACTATCCTTTACTTCGGCATTATGTACCTGGTCGTAATGCTCAGGAGCGGCTTCGTTATCAGCAAGTGCAGACTCATCACACTTATGAACTCCGGCAAGCGCTCGGAAAAGATAACCATGAAGAACCCGTGGCTCTGCGTTGTTGTATTCCTTATCTCCGCAGCAGTTCTCGTATGGGCATATCATACAGTGGGCTGGGACTTTGAACACCTCAATGAAAAAAGGATAGGTCTTGCAATACTTGCAGGAATCGTTTCCACATTCTTTATCTTCTGGTCGGTATCGGGAATGCTCCTGAGAGTTATCATGTCCGCAAAGGGGGTATATCACCGCGGTCTGAACAGCTTCACCTTCCGTCAGATAAGCAGCAAGATAAATACCACTATCGCTTCCATGACGGTCATCTGCCTTATGCTCTTTGTGACAATATGCACGCTATCAACCGCGTTCACTATCAGGAACTCACTGAACAAGGGCGTTGAGGACAATTTCCCTGTTGATTTTTACGGACGCTTTTCTCTTCATATTCATGATTCCTCAGATGATTCCTCATACAGAACAGGCGATATCGACGATGTATATGCTCAGCAGAATATGAGCATTTACGACGATTTCGGAGAGTATCACCACTTCCATGACTACATAGAAAGCAACTTCACCTTTGACACCTTTGCCGGTGACAGAAAAGACGAACTGACAAGCGGTTCAGTGAGCATATATTCAATGATGAATTTTGATATCTCATTCCTGAAGCTCAGTGATTACAACGCAATTATGGAGCTCTACGGACAAAAGCAGATAGAGCTCGGCGACGGCGAATACGCTGTAAGCGCAAATGCCGCGGGAATGCCGGAGATGTACGATAAGCTCCTTGAGGACGGCACCGAAATAACCGTTTTCGGAAATACTTTCAAGCCGGGCTCAAAAAAATGTATACTGAGCTCGTTCTATCCCGATATGCAGGCTTCAAATACAGGTACGATAATAGTTCCCGACGATGCTGTATCCGAGAAATACCGCGGAATTGATTATTTCGTCGGAAACTACAATGCCACAGACAAAAAAGGCAGAGAAGCCGCAGAACAAACAGCAAGGGACCACTGGACTTATGTTATGCACTGGTTTCAGAGCAACACAAATTACGGCTCGATGCAGGGATTAGAAACAAAGATCGAAGCTGCCAATAATGCCATAGGCATAGGCGCTGTGGTTACCTTCCTCGGACTTTATATCGGCTTCATATTCCTTGTATCCTGCGGCGCTATACTGGCACTGAAGGAGCTCTCTGAAAGCGCCGACAGTATGGCGAGATATACCATGCTCCGCAAGCTTGGCGTAGAGGAAAAGGAGATATCCAAGTCCATATTCCGTCAGTCGGGAATATTCTTCCTGCTGCCGCTGCTGCTGGCTTGTCTCCACTCCTATGCGGGCATGAGATTTGCCAAGATTGGACTTGATCTGCTCGTAACGGAGAATTATGTAAAACCCGTTATCTTCACCGCGATCGTACTCATAGCGATATACGGCGGATACTTCCTGCTCACCTTCCTCGGAAGCAAGGCGATAACAAGAGAACAAAAGTAAGCTTTTCATGATATAGTTCAGGCGGCTTTCCGTAAAGGGAAGCCGCCTTGTTTTTTAGTTCAGAGTGGAGAGTTGAGAGTGAAATATCAATTTTCAGCTTTGTAGCAATGCACAAAATGGTACTTTGATTTTTGTGAATATATTACTAATTTCTCATTCTGCTCAATCCTTTTCTCCTCAGCCGACATGAATATATATAATCCGACAAAATTTTGCTCCCTGTCAAAAATCTCTTGAAAACCGCTATTATAAGTAGTATAATAGTAGCGTTGCGTGTCTTTTTTTGGAAATATAATGTAAAAGAGGTTAGTAAAATGGCTGAAAAAGCATTGAAACCAACGGAGGAAAAGCTCAAACCAAAGCTTTTCTCGGTTATGAAGACCTATACCAAGGAGCAGTTCATCAAGGACATTATCTCCGGTATAATCGTCGCTATCATCGCTCTGCCCCTTTCTATCGCGCTTGCTCTCGCTTCGGGAGTGGGTCCTGAGCAGGGTCTTTACACAGCTATAATCGCAGGCTTTATCGTTTCATTCCTTGGCGGAAGCCGTGTGCAGATAGCAGGTCCTACGGCTGCCTTTGCAACTACAGTTGCAGGCATAGTTGCGGTCGAGGGCATGGACGGTCTTGCAATATCGGCAATTATGGCAGGTATCATACTTATTGTAATGGGCTTCTGCCGCTTCGGCGCTCTCATAAAATACATACCCGGCACTATAACCACCGGCTTTACCTTCGGTATCGCCGTGACCATTCTCATCGGACAGGTCAAGGACTTCCTGGGGCTCACCTTCAGAAACAAGCCTATCGAGACCGTTGACAAGGTAAAGGAGATATTCACCTGTATCGGCACTATCAACTGGCAGGCCCTCCTTATCGGTGTTATCTCACTTGCGATTCTTGTACTCTGGCCGAAAAAGCTGGAGAAGATCCCCGCTTCCCTCATTGCCGTCATAGTCTGTTCGGCTATAGTAAAGCTCAGCGGTATCAAGGTAAACACTATCGGAGACCTCTATACCATATCAAATTCTCTCCCAAAGCTGACCGTGCCGGAGGTCACCTTCGCAAGAGTAAGGGCTCTTATCCCCAATGCTTTCACTATCGCGGTCCTCGCAGCTGTTGAGTCTCTTCTCTCATGCGTTGTCGCAGACGGTATGGTAGGTTCAAAGCACCGCTCCAATATGGAGCTCATCGCTCAGGGTACAGCTAATATCGGCTCCGCCTTCTTCGGCGGTATCCCCGCTACAGGAGCTATCGCACGTACTGCCGCAAACGTAAAGAACGGCGGACGTACTCCTATCGCCGGCATGGTACACTCTGTGGTACTCGTTATCATACTGGTACGTCTCATGGCTTATGCTGCATTTATCCCTATGCCTACTATCGCGGCTATACTCTTTATAGTAGCTTATAATATGTGCGGCTGGAGAAATATAAGAAACACAGTAAAGACCGCTCCGAAGAGCGATATCGCCGTACTTTTCGTAACTCTCATACTTACAGTAGTATTCGACCTCGTTGTTGCTATCGGCGTAGGCATGGTAATGGCTGCTCTCCTCTTCATGAAGCGTATGGCTGACGTTACAGAGGCTCACGCATGGGTGGACGTTGACGACGAAGACACTGACCCCGATAATATCCTCCTCAAGAAGATACCGAAGAATACAAGGGTTTTCGAGATAAACGGTCCTATGTTCTTCGCAGCGTCCGATAAGTACAAATACGTCCTCAGCGACAGGAACATCGACGTCCTCTGCATAAGAATGAGAAACGTACCTGCTATGGACGCTACTGGCGTCGAAGCCCTCATGCGCATAGTCAAGCGCTGTGAGCGCCACAACGTAAAGGTGGTATTCTCTCACGTAAACGAGCAGCCTATGAAGGTCATGACCAAAGCCGGCTTCATCGAAAAGGTAGGCAGGGAGAATTTCTGTGACCACATTGATACGGCACTTCTCAGAGCTGAAGCGCTGGAAAAAGAAATTTCAGCCAAAAGAGCATAACAAAAGGCGGACTAAAGTCCGCCTTTTTCATCGAAATGCTATAACATCTGCAATTTATCCACTTAATCTGCAAAAAGTGAGTTGATAACAGCTGCTGAAAGTGATATCATATATCACAGAGAATGGTAATATAGGTTCCATTCTTCAAGTAGTTGAAAGCTTTTTAGTGCTTTCCGCTTAGCCTGCGAAGGCTTTTGAAAATCATCCTCATTGAACCGGTACCGGAGTTTTCAGTGTTCTTCGGTATCGGGATTTTTTTGAAAAAATCCCGGCGAAGGAGAGTGTCCCTCTCCTCTGCCGGTTTTTTTATATTATAAATGCGAAATAAATAACTTATATTTCAATTACTTCCTGAGACCAAGAAGCTTCTCCTGAATTGCAACTGCATCGTTTGTTGTAAGACCGTCGCCGTCAACATCTGCATTTGCCTTGCCCTGTTCTGTGAGAGCACGTGAATCAGTACCGCCTACGCCGTACTTGTTGGGGTTAGCAAGTGCCTGCATGATGAGAACTGCGTCGCCCATATCAAGTGAACCGTCACCGTTAGCGTCGCCCCAGAGCTGCATTGAAGGACCAGCCGGAGGAGCTGTGGTCGTAGTTGTTGTAGTTGTAGGCTGTGTTGTAGTAGTGGTTGTGGTTGTAGTTGTAGTAGTTGTTGTAGTGGTAGTAGTTGTAGTAGTTGTTGTTGTCGCAGCTGCAGGAGGATCGATCTTGTTAGCAAGAGCAAGAATATTGTTGTAGAACGACTTAGGCTGGTAGTTGCTGAACGGAAGCGGTGAACCGCCGTTCTGATTAGCTCTCCAGCTTCTCTCATCTGTTGTACC